>ULPX01023451.1_pt1 | contig 22407 bp, 20 predicted proteins | sample 1953911 | NCBI WGS metagenome assembly ULPX01 (sample SAMEA4835640, study PRJEB28245) | human gut metagenome | biome: gut microbiome; material: fecal sample | place: Denmark | collected 2008 | reverse complement strand
ACGAAAGCACTATTATACCCAACCGCCAGTATCCGCTGTTGAAACGCCTGAATGCGCCCTTGGATATTTCGTCTTAGAAAATTATAAAATTGGATGATGTCCTATTCTTAAAAGAATAAACTGGGTGATACGAACCCTCTTTCTGTCGTTTCAAATGTTTTTTTAGCGGTTTGAGATTTTTTTTCTTTCCAAAGCCTTGTGTAATAAGTATCTTTGTATCCGTTTTATAACAACAAAATAGCACATGGATATACGACACGATCGTATGCAAGAGCATCACAGCCATTGTTATTCCTGTACTTTTTGACATAGACAAAATTTGGCTTGCTATCACGTTTGTAGAAACAGGAGCGCTTATGTTCACAACCTATTGTTTGAAACGTTATAAGGCAAAATATAATTATTGAACAAATAGTCGTAATATGAAAAAAGAAAGCAAAACAAATATATTGAATTGGAAGAACTGCATATCCTTGTCGTTGATAGCTTACGGGTTATACATTATATTGTGGCTGATAGTCGGCGACGAGGATTTGACCGTTGAGAACGGAGGGTCTTTCATGGCGGAGATGCTCATTGACTTTGTATTGTGCATTCTCTTCACATTCATGTCTTTACTCTATAGTCATCTGCTGTTTCGCTTCATCCCGTCGGAAGGGCGGTCTTACAAAAGGCTGGTCATCTATACCTGCCTGTTGTTCCTGCTCAACAACCTGATGGCCTACGGGATGACCGAGGCGTATAACCGGTTGTTAGAATCCTCCTTCGGTGAGGCATTCTACATGAAGAACGTCTACATCTACGGCATGATAGCCACTTTCATCTCCTGCATCTATTCCTGTGCCATCTATCTTGAATCCTACATACAGGCAAATGATGAAAAAAGTCGGTTGGAAACCGCTTTGATGAAAGAAAAGGAAATTGCGCTTCAATCACAGCTTCAGTTCCTTAAAGCGCAAATCGACCCGCATTTCATGTTCAACAATTTCAGTATCTTATCCGAATTAATCGAAGAAAATCCTGCATTGGCCGAATGCTTCCTCAGTAATCTGTCGAAAGTATACCGATACATTATTCAAAATTTAGAACGTACCGTTATTTCCGTTTGCGAAGAGATACGATTCCTCGATTCCTATCTCTACCTGATTAAAATGCGATATGGTGAAAGCGTCGTAGTCCATATCGAAGACTCACTGAGAAAGGAAAAGAAATCCATTCCCCCTGCTTGTCTGCAATTGTTGGTGGAAAACGCCATCAAACATAACGGGCACTCTCCTGACGCGCCTCTATCTATAGACATCCTGCGAATTGAAAACCATATCGTTGTACGTAACCTGTTATCGCCGTTGTTGTCTTCCATAGAGTCTACCGGCCTCGGACAAAAAAATATCCGCGAACGGTATGCGCTCCTAAGCCATCAAGAGGTTATCATCCAAAAGACCGACCGGGATTATTCGGTCAGTCTACCAATACTCAATAATACTCACTAACGTCATGAATATACTTATACTTGAAGACGAACAGCGAAATGCCGACAGACTGATACGTCTGTTGCAGAAAATCGACCCGACATTCATAATCTCAGGTCCGATGACCAGTGTCAAAGACACAATCGCATATTTGCAAACTCAATCGTCTCCCGATGTGATTTTGTCGGACATTCGGTTATCCGACGGCTTAAGTTTTGATGCACTCAAAGAAGCTGGCTCACCCATTCCGGTGATTTTTACAACAGCCTATGATGAGTATGCCATTCGGGCTTTTAAATACAATAGTTTCGACTACTTGCTGAAACCGGTCGATAAGGATGAGCTGGCCCAAGCCATCTGTAAAGTGAAACAATATGCTTTGAATACTACGGAAGATAATCTTCACCAGCTCATCGAAGCTATGGAACGCAGTAATTATAAATACCGCGAGCGTTTTTTGATTCCTTATCGTGACGGTTACAAAACTGTGTCCGTGAATGATATCTGTTATGTTTTCACCGAAAATAAGATTGTACGTCTGTTTCTGCGCGATGGCACTTCCGAAGCGGTTTCTGTCAGCATGGACGATTTAGAGAAACAGCTCAACCCCGAACACTTCTTTCGTGCGAACCGCCAGTACATTGTTCGTATGGAAAGCATCAAATATTTGGGTAATTACTTTGGGGGTAAACTCGTCCTACGGTTGAAAGGATATCCCGACGTGGAAATAATCATTAGCAAAGATAAAGCTCCGTTGCTGAAAAAATGGCTCGATCGGTGAGGTAGATGATATAGATGATTTCGTAAGATATGTCAATACCTCCTGATAGGTTAGGTTACCGGCAATCACGAAATACCCTGTTACCCCATAGGTTATCCTACGTACATAAGCAAGATTGTTGATGTTTTCAGATAAATCGATGAAAATCCCTTGAGCAGGTGTATCCATAGTGATGATAAATCCTCTGAAAATAAATTCACTTACGACCCAACTCTTTACCTTCTTCGTAGTGATTTTTTAATTGACAATCTGTTCAATAGTTTCTCCTAACCTTTCATTGTCAGGAAAGAAGAGTTTTATGTTTGACACTTCTTTAGTTTGTTCCACCCGAAACTTGTGCAATTTAGGTATATGGCCTTTGCATTTTCGGCATTCATCTGATTCCAAAATATCTTTCAGAAATTGCATATATGCAATCCCATTTGGATATTCGATTGTGGCAATATACGGCTCACTAAAATCGGTATAAACATTAATCGGATGTTTGTCATTGGTCATCTCCCTGTCAAAAGAAGTTGCAAAAGCACTTTGCGGAAAGGTGCCACCTGGAAATATATGCGGTGGATGTCCATTGCAAGGCCAATCTGGGACTCCTAAATATTTGTTCCCGATGAATATTTCATTTATGGAAATCTCATTGTCTATGAGTATATTCCACACAACCTTGAACTTATCAGTTGGTTCCTTCTTCGGTGTCCTTTCTCCACAAGAAATAGGTTCGTCTTTATTACAAGCTGCCAAATGGTAAGGCATAGTAACAGCAGCAGTATGAGCAAAGGAATCTTTTGGTTATCATCGTTTTTTGTTTATAAGATCACGGATGTAAAATTACTACACATTTCTATCCTCAACTATTGAAATCTGCGCGAAGTGATAAAAATGGCACGTGAAACGGAAAAAGTGGTCCGCAATACTTCCATATTTATTTGAGAAAATGAAATAACTGCCTTTGGGGGCATCCAATATGCCAATCTCATTTTTCTTGCGGTATTTCTAAGCTTCGGCATAGGTACAGCTCCGATTATCAATTATAACTATGATACCGGAAGGCTTGATGAACTGCAAAAATATGTATCGTGGTAGTCTGCACTTCACCGGCATTTCAGGATTATTATTGTTTACTTTTACCGAAATATTCATATTCCCGTAAGCAAGTATTTTTGTCGGTAACAACAAAAAGCTCCTTTCCCTGACGACATTTGATTTTCGGCTTTATGGTATCTCATTTCTATTGCCGGGCTTTAACATCTATGCATCAGCATTCTTTACAGCCCTTAACAACTACCTTGTCTCCGCCGTTTTACCGAAAACAAAATTGTACATCTGTTTCTGTGCAACGGTACTTCCGAAGCGGCTTCTGTTAACATGTACGATTTAGAAAAACAACTCAACCCCAAACATTTCTTCCGTGCGAACCACCAGTACATCGTGAATATAGACAGTATATTGTTTTTAGAAAATTATTTTAGAGGAAAACTTATCCTCCGTTTAAAAACTATTCTAATGCGGAACTCACAATAAGTAAGAACAAGGTTCCTATATTGAAAAGCTGGGTTGGCAAATAAAGTCTGTTCTAACCCACAGAATGAATATTGTAAATAGCTTTGGCAAAGATATAAAATGATAAAACGTCTCCGTTTAGTGTGAGCATAATTTGTCTCAATAGCTAGTACTCAAATCTTGCCGTATTGCCGTATTTCCTTATCTCTTTTTCCCATATAACAATTTCCTCAATTTTATTACCCCGTCATGACTTCCCATTGCAGATTTTTAGGGACTCCGACCGTAGCTGCCCCCTGAAACGAGCAAGGTGAAGCCACCGACAAGGCATAAAAAATTTAGCAAAGTAGTCGTTGGTCGGTTTCGTGGTGTACGTGGCGGTGCGTTTCATGTGAGCCTGTTGGTGGTGTGGTGACAGATTTAGGCGGTATTCCGCCCACGTTGGCGGTTTTGGCGGTAGTGGTTTTCCTCATCCGTGCCGTGTGGCATATTCTTTCCGCTTTCCTCTCTATTTTCGTGCTTGTCCTTTTCATCATCCTTTTATGCGTGATACTCTGAAACGAAATATTAATCATTAAAAAACAACTCATTATGAACAATGTGCATTTATTAGGAGTGTAACAACAGAAGTTACGACAGAGACGAACAGACCATTTCAGTCAATCAAGTGGTAGTATTGGAAGGCTACAACTACGACAGTTATGTAATGTATGAAGTGACCCGCAATAAGTGGAGAATAACCTATCATCTTATCAATCTGCTAACCTACGAATTTCATACTTCCGACCTTATCCGACCTTTGTCGGAAAAATTCGGGATAGGTATCTATTACGATGATGCGAAAGCCGTTATTATCGGTGAATTACGGGTGAGCGAGTGCGAAAGCTATACGGACTACTACGACTACCGTATAGAAAGAACCGTGATTTTAGGCTTTTCCACCCATACACGCAACCTTTTTCCCGAAATGTACAAGTATGCCGCCAATTTTGAGAGAACGGCTTATTTGGCAGAATATGACAAAGAATACGAACACCATGAAAACTACAGTATGGGACGGCATGTATTTGGGATGCAACAAGTACAGCAGTTGGACGATTTCAAAAGAAGAAATTTACGACCTTGAAAAGTTCATCGAACGATACGCCTATACCGCAGGGGATGAAGCTAACATTTGTCTGAAAGCACCGCAGAGGGAAGCAGGAGAGCAACAGCCGACAACATCCGCAGACCTTTCCCCGTTCAATCTTGAAATCGTGGAGTACAGCGAAAAAGCGATTGCCGTATTCGGGGACACCAAACCGATAAAGAACGTCTTGAAAGGTTTGAACGGTCTGTTCCGTGCAAACCTCACCTACAACGGTGAAAGGCGTGCAGAGTGGATTTATAGCAGGAAGCAGGAGCAGAAAGTACATGAGACGCTCGCAGCGTGCACCAACGCATAGAAACAGAAAAGACAGAGCAGAACAAACTGCCCTACCTATCAAAGAACTTCTAAACATACAATGATATGAAAACAGAAACAAGAACATATACCCTTTATCAGACAACCGAGTTATCCGAGGAATCCAAAGAAAAGGGTTCTTCGTCACTTTTGATGGTAAAAAGTGACGAAGAACGACTAACGCAACAGGAGCTGAATTGCTGAATTCAAGTTATAAATGCGACAGTTTACACATACAATAAAAAGAGATTAAACAAAAAAACGATTGGGATGTATGAGCAGGCAAAAAAAAATCAGTCTGTTAAAACTTACACGAGCCCAAACAAAAACATCTCCTGTCTGTTACATATCGAACTTAAATATAGTAACCTAAACTTTTAAATTATGGCTAGAGAAAGAGTAAAAATCTTACAAGGAAAGCTGGATGTAGAAAGCTTGATTTCACAGTTGAATGCAGCATTGTCTGAAGAATGGCTGGCATACTACCAGTATTGGGTAGGCGCATTAGTAGTAGAAGGCGCTATGCGTGCAGACGTACAAGGCGAGTTCGAAGAACATGCAGAAGAAGAACGCAGACATGCGCAACTGCTTGCCGACCGCATTATCGAACTGGAAGGAGTACCCGTATTGGACCCGAAGAAATGGTTCGAACTGGCAAGATGCAAATATGATGCTCCCCAAGGATTTGATTCTGTAAGTCTGCTGAAAGATAATGTAGCTTCTGAGCGTTGCGCAATACTACGTTATCAAGAAATTGCCGACTTCACTAATGGAAAAGATTTCACCACCTGTGATATTGCAAAACATATTCTTGCCGAAGAAGAAGAACATGAGCAAGATCTTCAGGATTACCTGACTGACATTGCCAGAATGAAAAAATCATTTCTCGAAAAGTAATTTCCCACCCAGTAGAAAGTGAGTAAAAGGCAATCTTAAAAAGAGAATATTAAAAGACATTCCCTCGCTGAGATTGCCTTTTTCATATACACACATCAAAGACGCACAAAAGTTTATATTCCTTTAAACTCCTTTTGAACAATTTCTATCCGGATTGGAACAGCAGATTTCATTTTATTCCCTCTACATTTGCAACCGCACTTATCTACAAGTGCGTAGATATAATAGGTATTAACATATCAAATGAAGGGACTATGCAAAATCAATTATCAAAAACAGACAGATTATCCAATCAAGATATCAGAAAACGATTGAACGTAAAAAAAACGATCATTGGAGTACTCATCCTGCTAATAGGACTCTCTCACTTGCCCGAAGCAGTTCTACTTAATATAGATGAGATTTCATCGGGCAACATTTTATATCTTATCACATGTATACTAATCTGTGCTATAGGTATATACCAGCTCAAATTCCGGTCTAAGGAAATGAAATACCTGCCAACCAAAAGTGTTGTCAAAGAGAAGAACTATTCATTCAACCTGAAGTATATGGAATCACTGAAAGAAATGATTGAATCCGGGAATTTTTCCAACAGTTTCAACATAAAGAAAGAAAAGGGCGGAAACCTCCGTCTGGATGTCCTCATGTCGGCTGATAAGAAATTTGCAGCCGTACGACTGTTACAGTTTATTCCATATAGTTACATTCCGGTCATAGACATGCAGTACCTGCGGAATGACAAGATCATCGCTCTGGAGAATTTCTTAGAACACTATAAATAAGAGTCCGTTCTATTTATCCATCCCCACTTTTACGTAATAGTGCGATAAAAACCAAACTATTTTCAAACAAATCAAGAAGAAATCTTTCTTTTTTCGTATTTTTGTCCCAATATGCACGTTTAATTCAAGTAGACAACGAACATCAACGAAAAAGAATGAGAGTAATTGATTTAATACATAACAGCGAAAAAACAGCTTTCTCTTTCGAAATCCTTCCTCCTCTGAAAGGTACAGGCATCGAAAAGCTGTATCAGACTGTCGATACCCTTCGGGAGTTTGATCCGAAATATATCAATATCACCACGCACCGCAGCGAATACGTATACAAAGACCTGGGTAACGGACTTTTCCAACGAAACCGGCTGAGAAGACGTCCGGGGACTGTTGCCGTAGCCGCCGCTATCCAGAACAAATATAATATCACGGTAGTGCCGCATATACTATGCAGCGGTTTCTCCCGCGAAGAGACAGAATATGTACTGCTCGACCTGCAATTTCTGAATATCACTGATTTGCTGGTACTCCGGGGCGATAAAGCCAAGCATGAGTCAGTATTCACTCCCGAAGGAGACGGATACCATCATGCGATCGAACTGCAAGAGCAAATCAACAATTTCAATAAGGGAATCTTTGTCGACGGTTCGGAAATGAAAGTAACCAACAGCCCGTTCTCCTACGGTGTGGCTTGCTATCCGGAGAAACATGAAGAGGCCCCCAACATCGAGTCCGACCTCTTCTGGCTGAAAAAGAAAGTGGAAGCAGGCGCCGAATATGCAGTGACACAGTTATTCTACGACAATAAGAAATACTTCGAATTTGTAGAACAAGCAAAGGCAGCAGGCATCAATGTACCTATCATTCCGGGCATCAAGCCATTCAAGAAGTTATCTCAACTCAGCATGGTACCCAAGACATTCAAAGTAGACTTGCCGGAAGATTTGGTGAAAGAGGCTTTGAAATGCAAGAATGACAAGGAAGCCGAGCAGGTAGGCATCGAATGGTGCGTCGCCCAATGCAAGGAGTTGATGGCACATGGAGTGCCGAGTATCCACTTCTACTCCATCGGAGCAGTGGACAGTATCAAAGAAGTGGCTAAAATCATTTATTGACATGTTTTTCAGAGACGTAATCGGACAAGAAGAAATCAAGCAGCGGCTCATTCAGGAAGTGAGTGAAGGGCGCATACCGCATGCCCAACTCATCTGTGGTCCCGAAGGAGTCGGCAAAATGCCGTTGGCTATTGCTTATGCACGCTACATCAGTTGCACCAACCGAGGTGAAACGGATGCCTGCGGAGCATGTCCGTCATGTGTGAAATTCAACAAACTGGTACACCCGGACGTACATTTCGTGTTCCCTATCGTGAAAAGCTCAAAAGGAAAACGGGAAGTGTGCGACGATTATATTGCGGACTGGAGACAATTCGTACTCAACAATCCGTATTTCAACCTGAATCATTGGCTGAGAGAAATGGATGCCGAGAATGCACAGGCCATCATCTATGCGAAAGAGAGTGACGAGATTCTGAAAAAGCTCAGCCTCAAATCGAGCGAAGGAGGATTCAAGATCACTATTCTCTGGCTACCCGAAAAGATGCATCCGGTATGCGCCAACAAACTATTGAAACTGCTTGAAGAGCCGCCGGAGAAAACCATCTTCCTGCTCGTATCGGAAGCTCCGGAAATGATTCTGCCCACCATTCTGAGCCGTACTCAGCGCATGAACGTGCGAAAAATTGACGAACCGGCTATCGACCGGATATTACAGACTAAATATGGCATCCAGCCTGCCGACAGTCTTTCCATTGCCCACCTGGCAAACGGAAACTTCATCAAAGCACTGGAAACCATTCATCTGAACGAAGAGAATCAGTTATTCTTCGACTTATTTGTTAGCCTGATGCGATTGTCCTATCAACGGAAAATCAGGGAAATGAAACTATGGAGCGAACAGGTTGCCGGCATGGGACGTGAACGCCAGAAGAACTTTCTGGAATACTGCCAGCGTATGATTCGCGAGAACTTCATATTCAACCTGCATCAGCGTGACCTGACGTATATGACAATCAATGAACAAAATTTCGCCTCTCGCTTTGCCCCTTTTGTCAACGAACGAAACGTGATGGGCATCATGGATGAACTGAGCGAAGCGCAACTGCATATAGAACAAAATGTAAATGCCAAGATGGTATTCTTCGACTTCTCTCTGAAGATGATCGTACTGTTGAAGCAATAATAAATATATAAACTATGGAATATAAGCTTCATAATGGGAGTGGCGGTCTTTGCTGCAAAGGATGCTCCCGACAAGATAAGAAACTGAACACTTACGACTGGCTGGCAGACATACCGGGCAATGCGGAAGAGTGCGATATGGTGGAAGTGCAATTTAAAAATACCCGGAAAGGCTATTACCGCAACAGCAATAAAATCAAACTGGAAAAGGGAGATATTGTTGCCGTGGAAGCTGCTCCCGGACATGACATCGGTGTAGTGACCCTGACCGGAAGACTTGTTCCGCTACAGATGAAGAAAGCGAACTTCAAGACGGATGCGGAAATAAAAAGAGTCTACCGAAAAGCCAAGCCGGTGGATATGGAGAAATTCAACGAAGCGAAAGCAAAGGAACACGCGACCATGATCCGTGCCCGCCAGATTGCACTGAACCTGAATCTGGATATGAAAATCGGTGACGTAGAATATCAGGGGGATGGCAACAAGGCTATTTTCTACTACATCGCTGATGAACGTGTGGACTTCCGACAGCTGATTAAGGTACTTGCCGAAGCTTTCCGCGTCCGTATTGAAATGAAACAGATCGGTGCGCGACAGGAAGCCGGACGTATCGGTGGTATCGGTCCTTGTGGACGGGAGCTTTGCTGTGCCACCTGGATGACGAGTTTCGTATCGGTGTCTACAAGCGCTGCCCGCTTTCAGGATATCTCACTGAATCCTCAAAAGCTTGCCGGACAATGCGCCAAACTAAAATGTTGTCTGAACTATGAGGTAGACTGCTATGTGGAAGCCCAGAAACGTCTTCCTTCCAGAGAAATCGAATTGGAAACGAAAGACGGCACTTTCTATTTCTTCAAAGCTGATATCCTGAGCAATCAGGTTTCTTACTCGACAGATAAGAACTTCCCTGCCAATCTGGTTACAATCAGCGGAAAACGTGCTTTCGAGGTCATTGCCATGAACAAGAAGGGAATGAAGCCCGACAGTCTGCTCGAAGCTGAAGTCAAGCAAGAACCCAAAAAGCCGACAGACCTGCTGGAACAGGAAAGTCTCACCCGCTTCGACCGCAACCGGAACAACAAGGAAGGAAACAACGCCAACCGGAATAAGAAGAAAAGGAAAGGAAACAATGATAACCGCCCGCAGGCACAGGCTGAAGGTGGAAATCGTCCGCAACAACCTCAGAGAGGAGAGAACGAAAACCGTCCGCAACCGTCAGAAAACGGAAACAGAGGGGAAAAAGGAGACAGAGAAAATCGCCCGAGAAATAATAATAACCGGAACAGAGGACAGAACCAAGGACGAAATAATGAAAACAGACGTCCGGAAAGAGGACAGAATCAAGAGCGTCCACAAAATCCGAACCGTCCGCAGAATCAGGAACGTCCGGCCAACCAGGAGCGTCCACAAAATAGAGAACGCCAGCCGAAACAGGAACGCCCTCAAAATCAGGAACGTCCGCAGAATCAAGAACGATCACAGGAACAAGGAAAGCAGCCCCATCAGGAACGTGCTCCGAGACCTGAAAGAAATCCGAATCAAGAGAAACCGCAAAATAATGAGAAGCCTGCTCAGGAATAACTTATTTTGTTTGCTCGGTGTCTGCCTCATGGCAGCCTGCAATGAAAATACCGTGTATCACTCTTACCAGTCCCTGCCCAACGAGGGATGGGCAAAGAGTGATACACTCTCTTTTCAGTGTCCTGTTACAGACAGCATCCCTGCTACACTCAGATTATTCGCGGAAGTGCGCAACAGAAGTGAATATCCTTACCACAACCTTTACCTGTTCATCCAGGAGAATCTCCTTGACTCTACCGTGTGGCGTACCGACACGATAGCAATCAATCTGGCAGATACGACAGGAAGATGGCTGGGAAATGGATGGGGAAGCATTTATCAGACTGCTGTTTTTGTCAAGTCCGTCCGCCCGCTGCATCCCGGAAACTATACCATCAAAATCATGCACGGAATGCAGGATGAGAAGTTAACCGGACTCAATGACGTCGGCATCCGAATCGAAAGACAAAAAGAATAAATCCGTCTTAAAGCCTTCTGCCTCTTCCGGCATCCAGTCGCAGGAAGATAAACAGCAAGATGGTGAATCCCCACAACGAAGAGCCTCCATAGCTAAAGAACGGCAGAGGAATGCCAATTACCGGAGTCAGTCCCAGTACCATACCCACATTAATGAAAAGGTGGAAAAGGAAAATACTGACCACCGAATATCCATAGACACGTCCGAAGGTGGAAGTCTGCCGCTCGGATAAAGCAATCAGCCTCAGAATCAATATAAGGAAAGCCAACAGGACGGCAGCCGAACCGACAAATCCCTGCTCCTCTCCTACTGTGCAGAATATGAAGTCAGTATCTTGTTCGGGTACATATTTCAGCTTGGTCTGTGTTCCATTCAGAAATCCTTTCCCGGTCAAGCCTCCGGAGCCAATGGCTATCTTTGACTGATTGACATTGTATCCCGCTCCTGTCAGATCTTCTTCCAGACCAAGTACAACCTTGATACGGATTTGCTGATGGGATTCCAAGATGTTATCAAATACGTAGTTACTGGAATACAGGAAGCCGATAGAGCCGATAGCAAACAGAGCAATCAGGAAATAGGAACGCTGACGCTCCCTCAATGCCAGATAGAGCAAATAGCCTACCACAATGACACAAAGCCCCCATTGCACCCATACCAGGCTAAAATGTATCCCATATTCAGATATCAAATAGGCAACAAGCAGAATGATCAGACTTCCCCCGATGATATTCCGTGTAGGTTCCCACTTTTTACGGTACACCCAGACCATTCCTCCGGCAAACAACAGGATCAATAACAACACGATAAATTCTCCTAAAGGTGTGGGAGTATCAGCTATAAAAACTTCGTCGAAACGAATGCCGACAACAAAGTAAATCACCGCACACAGACCGGCAAAAAGCACTACTCCGGGCATACCCTCGCGATAAAGCACCAAAAAGAATGCAAGATAGACCAGTGCCGAGCCTGTCTCCCGTTGTCCGATAATCAAAAGCATCGGAAGCAGAATGATGAAGCCTAAAACGAAAGCACACTTCTCTTTCTTTATGCTGAATGAGTATGAGTTCATATATTTCGCGAGTGCCAGCGCCGTAGCAAACTTGGCAAATTCGGCGGGTTGCAGACTGACCGGCCCCATCACCAGCCACGAACGCGATCCTTTCGTATCCGGCGCTATAAAGATGGTGACAATAAGCAGCACAATCATCCCCGTATATATAATGTACGCGAACATATCGTACATCCGGTCTTCCAGCATCAGCAGAACAAACCCCAGCCCGAAGGAGCAGATAATCCATACGAACTGTTTTCCGGCACGGGTAGAGAAATCAAAGAAGTCACGATCGCCATAGTCATAGCTCGCACCGCAAACGCTGAACCATCCGCCGACAATCAAAAGCAGATAGATACCAATCGTTACCCAATCCAATGTTTTCCACAAACTATCGTTCCTCGTTACCATATAAGATGATTCTGTTACTGATTTCTTCTGCTCTTAACTCATTCTCCGGTGACAACTTCCCTTTCATATATTGTTCCATCATCAATGCACCGATCGGTACTCCATAAGTAGCTCCCCATCCGCCATTCTCCACATAAACAGCGATAGCGATCTTAGGCTTGCTCATCGGAGCGAAACCCATAAACACAGAATGGTCATGTCCCCGGTTCTGTGCCGTTCCCGTTTTTCCACAGGCTTCAAGGTCCGGAACCATTACGGACAGCATGCGGCAAGTACCTCCGGTAGCGGCAGCACGCATTCCCTCTACTACAGATTCATAATGTCTGCGTTCTATCGTAGTGTTGCGCGGATGACGATAAATACTGTCTAACTGCGCATCCTGAATCTCCTTCACAATATGCGGCGCAGTAAAGTGTCCGCGGTTAGCGATTGTTGCTCCCAGATTAGCTATCTGAAGAGGGGTAGAGAGGATTTCGCCCTGTCCGATAGAGATACTGATCACCGTCAGTCCATTCCAGTGTCCGCGATAAGCCTTGTCATAAAACTGAGCATTAGGTATCAGACCACGTTTTTCTCCGGGTAAGTCGACTCCTAATTTATAGCCGAATCCCTGAGAAACCATGTGATCTTTCCAGACCGTTATGGCATTCTGCGGAGAGCCGTACTTACGATCGCCGAACATACGGAATAATCCCCAGCAGAAATAAGAGTTACAAGAGGTCGCAATAGCCGGAATCAAAGGCAAAGGCGAACCATGAGTATGGCAGCCCACTGTCAGACGTCCATAATGGAAGCCGCGAGAACAGGGGAAAGAAGGACTTTGCTCCGTAATGATTCCTTCCTGCAGGAAGGTTAATCCCTGCGCCGTCTTGAAAGTAGATCCCGGAGGATAGACTCCCATCAACGCACGATTGAGCAATGGTTTCTGCTTATCACGTTGCAGCATCAGATGATTCTTACCACGCTGGCGACCAATCATCAGGTGTGGGTCGTAGTTCGGCGATGATACCAGACAAAGGATTTCTCCGGTTTCCGGCTCGATAGCTACAATACTTCCGATTTTATTCTTCAGCAACCGTTCACCTAACATCTGCAAATCAATATCCATGCTCAATGTCAAGTTCTTGCCGGGAATGGAAGGACGGTCATACTCTCCATCCATGTAACGTCCCTGAATACGTCCGTGAGCATCACGCAGCAGAATCTCCACTCCTTTTTCTCCACGCAGGTATTTCTCGTAAGATCTCTCGACACCTAACTTTCCTATATAATCTCCGCGAATGTAATATCCTTCTTCATCCGCCTCCATATCCTTGGCAGATACCTCACCGATATCTCCCAAAGCATGGGCAGCCGCATTGTAAGAATATTGCCGGATCGTACGCCGCTGAATATAAAAACCGGGAAACTTAAACAGTTTCTCTTGAAAGACGCCACACTCTTCAGCAGAAAGCTGCGACATGAAAAGCTGGTTGGTATAGCGGGAATATCCCGGATTGCGGCGGCGGTCTTTCATATCACTCATAATCTTGAGGAACTGAGCACGGGTGATACCCAACGACTCACATAAATCGAGTGTATCCAGATTTTCCACCTCTTTCGGAACGAGGGTGATGTCATAAGCCGGTTGGTTGAACACCAGCAGTTTGCCGTTACGATCGTAAATAGCTCCCCGCGAGGGGTATTGAATTTTATTCAGGAAAGCATTGCTGTCGGCATTTTTCTTGTAGTCGTCTGTCGTTATCTGCAAGACAAAGAGGCGTATCAGATAGATCAACACAATAGTTAAAGCAATACCCCCGATAACAAATTTCCGCTTCTCTAATCTATAATCTTTTGCCATTCCTATCTCCTTATTCCTTCTACAGCAAGAATGCAGGTTAAAGTCAGAAGGGTGCATGAGATCACCCGCAATAACAACAGCCAGATGCTGGTAAATGAGAAGAACTCAATGCTGAGTAATGCCAGACTATGCACGAAAACACTTGCCGTGGTATATTTCAGAAAAGGAGTGATACCCATGCTCTTGAAAGACGGGATGATACTGTCCAGATTGTCACGCGGAGTAAACAGACGCAGCAATGACGGACGCAGAAAGGCCAGCAACACGGTTGCCGCAGCATTCATCCCCGGAGTATCGGCAAAGATATCAATGGTTAGTCCGAAAAAGAAAGCCCACAGCATCAATTCATTCCGGGAAGTTCCGGAAGCGAACTTCAGTATAAAGTAAATGTAGAGAAAAGGAGTAGCATATCCGGCAATATGTACATTGTTCAGGATAAGCACCTGAAGAAGTACCAGCCCGACGAACCATCCAATTCTATGTATATAGGTAATTATCATTATTTCGTAGTCTTATTTTCCAGTTCTTTCTGTTCCTGCTGACCGTTCCGGGCTATCACCCGCACATCACTCACCTTTCCGAAATCGGTAGCCAACTTGATTTTCAACAAATAAGACAACCCGTCATGTGAGTCGGACATATCATCAACTGTTCCGACCATGATTCCCTCGGGGAATACGGTAGAAAAGCCGCTTGTCACTACCGTATCACCCAGATTGAACTCTGCATGACGAGGCAAATCTTTCAGATAAGCATACCGGGAATCTCCATGTTCCCACTTCAGATAACCGAAATAATCACTTCCGACAATCTTGCAACTGACATTCGACTTACTGTTCAACACCGAAATCACTACCGAATAGGAAAGGGATGTTTCATAAACAATTCCCACAATTCCGTTTCCATCCACCACTCCCATTTCGGGGCGGATGCCGGAAGAAGAGCCTTGATCGAGCGTAATGTAATTATCCGCCTGATTCAGACTGTTCTTTATGACACGTGCTTTGAACAACTGATAATCTGTCTGAGGTATCTCCTTGATACTGTTTACAGTGACAGAATCTACCTGATGCTCCCGCAACGCCTTTTCCAGATTAGTGATTTGTTGTTCGAGTGCCATGTTACGGTCCAGCAAGTCTTCGTTGACCGACTTAAGATGAAAATAAGAGCTTATTCCTCCTGAAACTTCATAAACTGCCCCAACAACCACATTGGCAGAAGTGAAAAAAGTACTCTGCTGGTAGCTGTTGAACCGAAATAACAAAACAAAACTGGCTACCTCTAATACGATGAAGAGGAACCAGTAATTGTATTTCAAAAGGAAGTTTATTAAATTCCGCATGAATAATGATCCGTATTATTTTATCTCATCAAGAAAGAGAAACGGTCTACATTCTTTAATGCCACACCTGTACCTTTGGCTACCGCGTGCAAAGGATCTTCAGCAATGTGGAAAGGTATGTTAATCTTATCCGTCAAACGCTTGTCCAGTCCGCGAAGCAATGCACCACCACCGGCAAGATAGATACCATTGTGTACGATATCCGCATATAGTTCGGGCGGCGTATTTTCCAATGCGCTCAGGATGGCTGTCTCTACCTTGGAAATGGATTTCTCCAGACAGTGTGCCACTTCCTGATAACATACGGGCACTTCCATCGGAAGAGCTGTAATACGATTCGGACCATGAACGATATAATCTTCCGGAGCGTCATCGCCAAGCTCGGTCAGGGCAGCACCTACATTGATCTTAATACGTTCTGCCATACGTTCGCTGACTTTCACATTGTGCTGACGGCTCATATATTCCTGGATATCTGCGGTCAGATCATCTCCGGCGATACGGATAGAGTTGTTGGAAACGATACCTCCCAAAGAGATAACGGCAATTTCAGTAGATCCACCACCTATATCCACGATCATGTTTCCTTCGGGCGCTTCTACATCAATACCGATACCGATCGCCGCAGCCATCGGTTCGAATATCAGATAGACGTCACGTCCGCCGGCATGCTCTGCTGAGTCACGAACGGCACGGAGTTCTACTTCCGTACTTCCCGACGGTACACCGATCACCATACGGAGAGACGGTGAGAACAAGTGATTACGAGTATTTACTTGTTTAATCAAACCGCGCATCATTTGCTCGCAAGCATAGAAGTCGGCGATCACTCCATCCCTCAACGGACGAATAGTACGTATATTTTCGTGGGTCTTTTCGTGCATCAACTTCGCCTTTTCCCCAACGGCGATCATCTTATCTGTACGGCGATCCAAGGCCACAACCGAAGGCTCATCCACCACAATTTTCCCATTTGTGATGATGATGGTATTGGCTGTTCCCAAGTCCATCGCTATTTCTTGTGTAAAAGAGAATAATCCCATATTTTTAAATGAAGAATTAAGAATGAAGAATTAAGAATGGGGAATGCTGTTATGGACAGGCATTTTTCATTATTAGTTCTTCACTCTTCATTAATATTAGTGTTTAAAATGACGGATACCAGTAGTCACCATTGCCATACCGTGCTCGTTGCAGTATGCAAAAGTAAGATCGTCTTTCACTGATCCACCCGGTTGGATGACTGCTGTAATACCTTCTTTATCCGCAATTTCCACGCAATCCGGGAAAGGGAAGAAGGCATCTGACGCCATTACCGCACCATGCAGATCGAATCCGAATGACTTGGCTTTTTCAATTGCTTGTTTCAGGGCGTCTACACGTGAAGTCTGTCCCACACCGCTTGCGAGAAGCTGTTTACCTTTGGCCAGCACAATAGCGTTTGACTTGCTGTTCTTTACGATCTTGTTGGCAAACAACATATCTTCTACTTCTTCCGGAGTAGGAGCTTTGTCTGTCACCGTTCTCAGATCAGCCACCGTTTCTATATTCGTATCTTTATCCTGCACCAATACACCGTTCAGCAAAGCACGGAATTGCTTCTTCGGCAATTTGGCTTCTTTGCGAACCAGAATGATGCGGTTCTTTTTCTGTCCCAGAATCTCGAGTGCGTCTACGTCATAGTCCGGCGCGATAATTACTTCGAAGAAAATCTTGTTGATCTCCTCAGCAGCTGCTTTGTCAATCACTCCGTTGGTTATCAATACACCTCCGAAAGCAGAAACCGGGTCTCCCGCCAACGCATCTGTCCATGCATCCAGTACGGTAGAACGGGAAGCCAGACCACAAGCATTGTTATGTTTCAGGATAGCGAAAGTCAGATCTTCGTACTCGTCGATCAAATCAACGGCAGCATTGATATCCAAGAGGTTGTTATATGAGATTTCCTTACCGTGAATCTGGTCGAACATAGCATCCAGATTTCCGTAGAAGTAACCTTTCTGATGAGGATTTTCACCGTAACGGAGTTGCTTCTGGCTGTTTACCGAACAGCGGAAAGCAGAACCTTCGCCGGCATCGAAATAATTGAAGATAGCTGAATCGTAGTGAGAAGAAACGGCAAATGCTTCTTTTGCCATCCAGCGGCGTTCTTCGAGCGAAGAAGTAGCACCGTGTTCCATCAACATATCCAGCAATGGTTTATATTGAGCCTGAGAAGCTACGATGATCACATCGTTGTAGTTCTTGGCGGCAGCACGAATCAAAGAGATTCCACCTATATCGATTTTTTCAATGATGTCTGCTTCGGATGCGCCGGAAGCTACGGTAGCTTCAAACGGATACAAGTCGACAATAACCAAATCTATTTCGGGGATTTCATACTTTTCAATCTGTTGAATATCCTGTTCCAGATCACGACGGCAAAGGATACCTCCGAAGATTTTCGGATGTAATGTCTTCACTCTGCCACCCAGAATTGAAGGATAAGTGGTCAAATCTTCCACTGCCTTACAAGGATATCCTAGTGATTCAATAAACTGACGAGTTCCGCCTGTTGACAGAAACTCTACTCCTTCTTCGTAAAGTTTGGTAATAATTTCATCCAAACCTTCCTTATGGTATACAGATACCAATGCAGTTTTTATTCTTTTAGACTCTGACATTGAATTGCTTATTAAGTATTTGGTGTGCAAAGTTACGAAATATTGTTTATCGTACGTAATAAATAAGGTGTGAATTAATAAAAAAAAGCGTTGACTATTCCAAGTGGAAAGTCAACGCCTCTTTGCGCATATTAGTTATAATCAATAAATATTACCAGATAGACACACGTTTGTCTTTAGCTACGAACATAGGATCATGTTCGGTGATATTGAATGCTTCGTACCAATTCTGGATATGAGGCAGCGCACCGTCCACACGCCATTTTCCTAAAGAGTGAGGATCGAGTTTGGTCAGTCGGAGAATCTCTTCCGGACGGATATGTCCTGCCCATACGTTAGCATAAGCGAGGAAGAAACGCTGTTCGGGAGTAAATCCGTCAACAACTTCCAGCGGTGCTGCTTCCATAGCTTTCTTGAAAGCCTGGAAAGAAACCTGCAAGCCACCATGGTCGGCTATGTTCTCTCCCAAAGTCAGTTCACCGTTACCATGCACACCGGGAGCCACTTCGATACTGTCAAAGAAGTTCACCATTACCTGAGCACGTTCTTCGAACTTTTTGGCATCTTCTTCCGTCCACCAGTCTTTCAAGTTACCGTCTTTGTCGTATTGGCGACCCTGATCGTCGAATCCGTGAGTCATTTCATGACCGATTACCACACCGATAGCACCGTAGTTCATCGCATCATCAGCGTTCATATCGAAGAACGGAGCCTGCAGAATAGCGGCAGGGAAACAGATTTCGTTGGTTGTCGGGTTATAATAAGCATTCACCGTCTGAGGTGTCATCAACCATTCGTCCTTGTCAACCGGCTTGCCTGCTTTAGCAATCATATCATTGAAATCCCATTGGCTGGCACGTTCGATATTGGCCCAATAAGAATCATCTTTGATTTCCAGAGCAGAGTAATCTTTCCATTTATCCGGATAACCGATCTTTACATGGAAGGTAGCCAGTTTCTCCAGCGCTTTCACCTTTGTCGGTTCGCTCATCCATTCCAATGCTTTAATACGCTCACCCAAAGAGCTCTGCAGGTTCTTCACCAGTGCAACCATACGTTCTTTGGCAGCGGCAGGGAAATATTTCTCTACATACATCTGTCCTACGACTTCGCCCAAAGAGCCGTCTACGGTACTTACCGCGCGTTTCCAACGAGGCTGCATTTCTTTCTTGCCGGACATGGTTCTGCTATAGAAGTCAAAGTTCTGTGCTACAAAATCATCGCTCAGGAAAGAGGCTGCTGCATCGATCAGATTCCATTGAAGATAGAACTTCTGATCTTCAAGAGGTACTGTGTTTATGATATCGGCCACTTCCTTCATGGCTGCAGGCTGACCGATATTCACTTCTTTCAGGTCTTTCAGCCCGGAAGTAGTGAAGTAAACATCCCAGTTGAAAGTAGGGAAGTTCTTTTTCAGCGTTTCCATATCCATCTTATTATAGTTGGCATGCGGGTCACGCAACTCTACCTGTGAGCGGGCAGCTTTGGCAAGACGTGTTTCGATATTCATTACGGCAGTCATTGCTTTCTGTGCGGTAGCTTCGTCATAGCCAGCCAACTGGAACATTTTAACGAGATGTTCCTTATATTTGTCGCGGATGTTTTTAGTCTGTTCGTCATCTTCCAGATAATAATCGCGCTGTCCCATTCCGAGACCGCCCTGATAGGTCTGAACCATATTCATGGAACTGTTCATATCATCCGCACTTACAAACATGGTAAAGTAAGGACGTATTCCTTTCTTCTGACTTTCGGCGATGTAGGTATAAATCTCTTCCTTATCTTTGAGTGCATTGATGGCCTCCATTTCTTCTTTGATCGGAGCCGCTCCTTCTTTGTTCAGTTTCACGCTGTCCATAGCGATATTATAAAGATCACCCACTTTCTGAGCAGCGCTGCCCGGAGCGTTATCCGTCTTTGCAGCCAGTTCGGCAATCAGTTCCTTCAACTGTTCACGGCTTTTCTCGTGAAGCATATCGAAAGAGCCGAAACGTGAATACTCGTCTGTCAGCGGATGACTTTCAATCCATCCACCACAGGCATACTGATAAAAACTTGTACCCGGCATTGCCGTGGTATCCAGATTAGCAAGGTCGATACCGGACGTTAGTACGGCCTCTTTCTTGCTATTACATCCTGTTGTCATAAGGCATACGGCAAGAATTGGTAAATACTTGGTTACTTTCATATTGTATAATAAATTAGTTTTTCACTTCTTCCAACTCCATCGAAACACGTTCCCATTCTTCAACAGTGGTATCCAATTGCTGCTTCAACTTCTGATGCCGTTCGTACAGTTGCATATCTGATGCTCCTTCGGGAGTTGCCATCTTTGCTTCCAAAATAGCGATGGCAGATTCTGTTTCTTCTATCGAAGCTTCACAATCGGCTACCTGCCGTTCGAGTTTTTTTATCTTTTTGTTAAGTTCCTTCTGCGCCTCATACGAAAGTTTGTTCTCTGAAGGCTGCTCCGAATCCGCTTCGTTACCTTTGGCAGACGCGGTAGGAGAAGCTGAAAGAGAAGCACTTTTCTGAAGTTCATTCAGGCTATCGATCTTCTTCTTTTGCAGAAAATCGTAGATGCCACCCAAATGTTCTTTCACTGTTCCACCTCCGAACTCATATACTTTAGTCGCAAGTCCGTCCAGAAAATCACGGTCATGGCTGACAAGTATCACTGTTCCGTCAAATTCTCGGATAGCTTCCTTCAATACATCTTTGGAACGCATATCCAGATGGTTGGTAGGTTCGTCCAGAATCAGGAAGTTCACCGGCTCCAGCAACAGCTTAATCATAGCCAGACGGGTACGTTCTCCGCCGGAAAGCACTTTTACTTTCTTATCCGAAGCTTCACCGCCAAACATGAAAGCACCCAGAATATCACGTATCTTCAACCGGATATCCCCCGTCGCCACCCGGTCGATCGTATCAAATACCGTCACGTTCTCATCCAGCATCTGCGCTTGATTCTGTGCAAAGTAGCCGATCTGTACGTTATGCCCAATCGTCAGTTTGCCATCAAAATCAATCTCGCCCATAATACATTTTACCAGTGTGGACTTACCTTCTCCGTTCTTTCCGACAAATGCTACTTTTTCTCCTCTGTTAATCGTCAGATTCACATCGTGGAAAACAACATGATGTCCGTATGCCTTACGTACATCTTCGCAAATAACCGGATAATTTCCGCTACGGCTGGCAGGGGGGAATTTCAAACGGAGGGAAGAGTTGTCTTCCTCGTCCACTTCAATGCGGTCTATTTTTTCCAGTTGTTTGATACGGCTTTGTACCTGTACGGCTTTGGTTGCCTTATAACGGAAACGTTCGATAAAGTCTTCCGTATCCTGTATCTGTTTCTGTTGATTCTCGTAAGCACGGAGTTGCTGTTCACGACGTTCTTTGCGTAATACGACGAACTCATCATACTTCACTTTATAGTCGTAAATCTGACCGCAAGTAATCTCAATGGTACGAGTAGTTACATTATTGAGAAATGCACGGTCATGGCTGACCAGTACTACGGCATTGGCACGGGTAGACAGGAAATTTTCCAGCCATTGTATACTTTCGATATCCAAGTGGTTGGTCGGCTCGTCGAGCAGAAGTACATCCGGACGGCGAAGTAAAAGCTTTGCAAGCTCGATACGCATACGCCATCCACCGGAAAACTCGGAAGTCGGACGAGTAAAGTCTTCTCTACTGAACCCCAATCCCAACAGGGTACGTTCTATTTCCGCCTGAAAGTTGGTTCCGCCCATCATCAGGAAGCGGTCGTTTTCATGTGTGAAGCGGTCTATTAACTGATGGTATTCTTCGGATTCATAGTCGGTTCGGTCGGCAAGCTGCTGGTTCATCCGTTCTAGATTTGCCTGAAGTTCGAAAATGTGCTCGAAGGCTAGCTCTGCTTCCTCCATCACCGTACGGACATCCGAAAGGATCATCACCT
>ULPX01016661.1_pt1 | contig 22875 bp, 21 predicted proteins | sample 1953911 | NCBI WGS metagenome assembly ULPX01 (sample SAMEA4835640, study PRJEB28245) | human gut metagenome | biome: gut microbiome; material: fecal sample | place: Denmark | collected 2008 | reverse complement strand
AATGTCAGTGCAGTTGTACTGATAAGGTCACGAAATTATTAATGCCCTGTCGGCACTGAAAGTGTTTTAGGCGGTGTTGGCGATATATTTCACTGTGTGACTTTATCAAGAATTGGTTTTATATCCAGTTTAATTCTCTTACTCTCTGTTTTTCAGCACCTCGGCGGGTGTGATTTTGTTCAGCTTTCTTACAAGAAGCGTGCTTGTGAGAAGATATATCAGCATAACGGCGATAAACAAAGCGGGATATAAATACCACGCAAAATTGAGGTTTATTCCGCAGGCAACGTTAGGGATAAACGAAGGATATATTCTGTCCATTACGAGCTTTGACAGCGGTAAGCAGATTATTGCCGATATTGCTATAGTGATTGCATTGCCGTCAAGGTACAGCTTCTTTACGTCTTTTTTGCTGTAGCCGAAGGTTTTCAGCAGTGAGATGCCGAACGAGCTTCTGTCTATCATCACACCCATCATAAGATACATTACCACTACAAAGATTACAGCCGATGTGCCGACAAGCGTTATAACCATTCCGCTCATAAGCTCGGTGAACACCTTTGACGAGCGTTCAATATCCGACTTTGCCGTTACCGAGTAAATTCTGCCCTCGTCTATATCAAGCGCTTTGTCGGACAGCACCATATTGTAGTAATCATCGTCCTGTCTGAAAAGCTCTCTCATACTGTCAATATCCATAAATACGGCAAGTCCTGCGGAATAATCGCTTATACTGCCGACTGTGAAAGCATAGTCGGTGCCTGCCGCCTCATCGGTAAGAATGAGCTTATCTCCTTCGGCTACTCCGTATCTCTGGGCTACCGATAACGACGCTGTGACAATGCTTTTTCCCTTTTTCACATCAACGTTATAATACGGATTATCGCTGTCTATGCCTATCACCGTAATGTCAAGCGTGTAGCCGTCCTTTTCCTTTTCGAGCGATTTGACATAACACGCTTCACTGCCCTCGGGAGCTTCTGAGGTCGGATATTTAAGCGTATACATATACTCGTATGTTGCGCCTGCAAGCATATCTGTTGTTACGTTATTACACATTGAATAGCAGTCAAGTCCGAGCATAAGAATGAGCATCGAAACGAACATACAAGCCGCAACCGTGATATTCGCTCTCATCTCACGCAGAAGCTGACGTATTCTGAACTTTCTTACAAAGCCGCCGCTCTTTATCTCCATACGGCTGATATTCCTTACGTTCTGCTCGTTTCTCATAAGCGACAGCGCCGGTGCGGAAAGACGTCTGTTTATAACAAGCGCATTTACTGTTGCCGCTATCACGGGAGGAATAACAACGGCATATATCACAAGGTAAAGCGGTATAACCGTCTGAAAATCGGGCAGTGAAAAATACGAGTAGCTGTCCGCAAGCTGTGACTGTATCGACATAGGGGAAAAGCCTATCGCCGAGCCGAGTACGCCGCCGATGAATGCTATTATCGTGGGGAGCATTATGTAGTGCCTTATAAGTGCGCCTTTACTTACTCCGAGAGCGTACAGCGCACCTATTACACTGCTCTCCCTGTTTATCTGATGAACAACGAATACGGATATTACATATGCAAACAGCGCCATAAGAATTACGCAAGCCGCAAGTCCGCCGTACTTATTCATTACGACATCGCCTGCCGCACCTGCGATACGGACGTTATCCGCTCTTTTCACAAACGATGTAAGGTTGGTCAGATCAAGGTCGAAAGCCGCATCGAGCAGTTTTCCGATATTGCTCTTAAGCTCGTGTATACCGTCTGCAAGCTCGCCTGCTCCGTCCTTTGCGTCTTTAGCTCCGTCTGCAAGCTCTTTAGCACCGTTCTTTGCGTCCTTTACGCCGTCTGCAAGCTCCTTTGCTCCGTTTACCGCATCGGTTGCGCCTGTCGATAACCGCTCTGCTCCTCTATTTGCACTGCTTATGCCCGATACAAGCTCAGACGAGCCGCTTTTTGCACTTTTAAGTCCTGAAGCAAGGCTGTCCGCACCGCTTACAAGAGCGTTCATTGTGGGAGGGATAAGTCCTGCGGAATCTGCTCCTGCTATTGCGCTGTTCAGCGAAGAAGCGCCGCCGACAATTCGCCAAGACCCTTGTCAAGAGCCGATGCGCCTTCATATATGCTTGTCATACCGGTGTGAAGCTGTACCGTGCCGTCATATAGAGTCTTAAGACCGTCATACAGCTTATCCGAGCCGTCCGACAAATCATTCATACCGCCGTAAAGCGTGTCGGCTCCGTCCGACAGGTCTTTGAGCCCGTCATGCAGTTTGTCCGCACCTTCGGCTAAATCATTGATGCCGTTTTCTATTTCGGTACGCTTTTCAAGCGCCTCGTTTACCGTTTCAAGATAATACTTGTCGGTAACCTTCGTATAGTCAAAATCAAAATCCTCGATAAGCTCCTTCAGCTTATCATCGGTCATATCATTTCCGAGAAGATAGGCGTATGTGAAGGTCTGCGCCGACTTTGAGCTGTCCGACACTCGCTCGTACTCGCTGTCGGTAACAAAGATAATACCGAAATTTTTGCTTGATACAGCCATATCGGACATATTCTGATACGGTGCATCATAGTCGGGAGATGCGCCTATGCCGCATACGGTATACTCTGTACCGCCGACTGTCAGCTTACTGCCGACATCAAGGCTGTGTTCTTCCGCATATCTGCGTTCAACTACTGCTTCGTTGTCTTTAGACGGATATTCGCCGCTTATAAGCTCGACAAGGTCGATATTTCTGCGGTTCTTCATCACTCTGAGAGTTGAACCGTCCTCAGCCTTTATATCAAGGCTATACATACGTTCAAGGGTAACGCCCTTATCGGTAATATCCTTTTCCTGCTCGTCTGTCAGAGGCAAGAACGTTGTGAACTGTCCGTCCTCAACGTGATTTGCGGCGTTATGCTCGTCTGTTCTGATAATAATTGTTTCCGAGCTTGCCACCATCGCTGTCACCAGATACATACAAAGCACTATCAGAAGCAGCAGTGCGATGTACTTAGGGAGATTAGACTTAAACTCCCTCGGTATTCTTTTTGAAAGCACCTTGTTCATATTACAGATCCTCCAGCTCGGCGGCGGGTATAAGCGTTTCGTTGTAATAATCCTTTTTGATAAGTCCGTCCTTGAGGATTATCACCTTGTGCACCATATTCTTTATAGCATTGTTATGCGTTACTATCAGCATAGTAGTGCCGTATTTCCTGTTTACCTGTTCGAGAAGCACAAGTATATCTCTCGAAGTTTTCGAATCAAGCGCACCCGTTGGCTCGTCGCACAGCAGGAGCTTTGGGTTCTTTATCAGCGCTCTTGCTATGGCGCATCTCTGCTGCTGACCGCCGGAGAGCTGTGAGGGAAACTTTTTTCTATGCTCGGTAAGTCCGAGCGTATCGAGAAGCTCGTTCATATCAAGCGGCTTATCGGTAAGGTACTCGCATACCTGAATATTCTCCTCGACAGTAAGATTAGGCACGAGGTTGTAGAACTGGAATATAAAGCCGAGGTTTGCCTTTCTGTACTTTGCCAGAGCATCAGCCTTTAGCCCGAATATTTCCGTGCCGTCAACCTTTACAGAGCCGCTGTCCATAATGTCAAGGCCGCCTATACAGTTAAGGAGCGTCGATTTGCCTGAACCGCTCGTTCCCTGTATTACGCACATTTCTCCTTTTTCAACGCTTGTGGTCACACCCTTCAATACCTGTGTGTAGCCTGCATCTGAGCCGTAGCTCTTTTTTACGTCTTTTACTTCAAGATACATCTCTTTGTCCTCCCGTATCGTTATTAGTTTTATATAACTGTATTAGTTGTCACTAACATAACAGTGTTATCCTATGGTGCTTTTAATGACCGCCGTGTAAGGCGGTCAGCATTATTCATCTTTTACAAACAACAAATCAAACCACATCTTTACCATTGCGCCGATCATTTTCTCGGCATACGCAAGTCCCTTCTCCTTTTCGGGAACGTGGGTAAGCAGATGGATGAACATCTCTATATCCATATGGGCGAGCCAGTGAAGCATATATTCGTCAATGCGGCAACCCGGCATATTTTTAAGCAATGCCTCTGCGCCTGAGCGAAAGCCCTCTTCCATAAGTGCAACGAACTCGTCAACACAGTTTTCGTAGACCGAGCCTTGCGACTTTGTGAGCAGAAGCAGGAATGCATCATAATTATCATAAAGATAACCGACCATAGTGACTGCCTCTTTATGAGTTGAAAGCTGATTTTCAACGCTCCTCGTCTGCTCGTCCGGCGAACCCATATAATCCTCATCCTCACGGTTATGCTCAATCAGCATTTCTTTCAGCTTTAAAAGCGGAGGTGCGACAATTGCACTGAACAAATCGTCCTTGTTTTTGAAAAAGAAGTACAAAGCGCCTGTCGTGACTCCTGCGTTTGTGCAGATCTTTCTGAGTGAGGCTTTTGCGAAGCCGTTTTCAAAGAACTCTTTCTTTGCACTGTCTATCAGCTTTTGTCTTGTTTCGTTATCGCTCATAAAGGCACTTCCTTTCCGCAGAGATTTTACATAACACTGTTATCTTAACCTATATCCGTGATAATGTCAATACCCCTGACACCATTTCATAGCATTGCACCAAAACAACAACATAACGATGTTATGTTGTTGTGCGGAATTACAACAAACATTCTTTCAGACGGCATTTCAGGTATGTTTTTACCTGTCTTGGAGTATTCGTCCGTCAATTCGATAAAATTTTAACGATTTTGGCGAAATCGGTTGACAGGGCTTACATTTTTTAATATAATATTATATGTATAGACAGACGGAGGAACTATATCTTCCGCACAGAAAGGCAGAACAAATGAACGGTACAATTTCTAGGCAGGCACTTAGGAGATTGCCATTCTATCTTGATTATCTGAAGAAAAAGCAGGCGGACGGGGTACGCAATATTTCCGCTACCACTGTTGCAAACGAGCTTAAGTTGAACGAGGTGCAGGTCCGTAAGGATCTGGCGTCGGTGAGCGTTACGGGAGGCAAGCCGAAAACGGGTTATGCTGCGGCGGAGCTTATCCGTGATCTTGAGAGCTTTCTCGGATATGACAATACGAAAGAGGCGGTAATCGCAGGTGCGGGAAAGCTTGGACAGGCGCTTCTCTCATATAAGGAATTTGACCGCTACGGACTTAACATAGTAGCGGCATTTGACACGGATGAGAGCATTATTGACAGCAAGCGCATACTTCCGGCCGATAAAATGGCGGATATATGCTCAAGGCTTAAAGTACATATCGGTATAATCTGCGTTCCTCCGGAATGCGCACAATCGGTATGCGACAAAATGGTGGCAAGCGGTATACTTGCAATATGGAATTTTGCACCTGTACATCTGTCTGTTCCGACCGGCGTAATAGTCCAGTATGAAAATCTTGCGGCTTCTCTTGCGGTGCTTTCACAAAATCTGGAGTTTGAAATCAGGGACGGTCACATTTTCTGATAACTCCGCTTTATTCGAAAGGAAACAGTATTATGAAGAACATCAGCATCTGCGTCGGCAGCTCATGCCATCTGAAAGGCTCGTACAAAATAATCGAGCTTGCAAAAGACTACATAGCAAACCACAACATCGGAGATAAGGTAAATCTCGGTGCTGCTTTCTGTCTTGGAAGATGCACAGACGGCGTTACGATAAAAATAGACGATGAAATAATCTGCGGAGTAAACGAAAACAACTTCCAGCAGATATTTGACGAAAAGGTACTTGTCTGTCTTGACTGACGGAGGTACAAAAAAAATAAACAGGAACGGTGAATTTTAAATGCTCACAACAGGAACAAAAGGAAAAGCGGAAGTTAAGGTCGATGACACCAATACGGCTGTCACAATGGGCAGCGGCTCACTCAAAGTTTTCGCTACTCCTGCGATGATCGCACTTATAGAAAAGGCTGCCTGCAAGGCGCTTGAAGGACAGCTTGAGGACGGACAGACCACTGTCGGCACAAAGCTGGATGTTGCACACGTTGCCGCTACTCCCGTCGGTATGAATGTTACCGCAGAAGCGGTTCTTACCGAAATCGACAACCGCAGACTTGTATTTGAGGTCGTTGCAAGGGATGAAAAGGATGTTATCGGCAAGGGCTCTCACGAGCGCTTTATTGTGAATGCGGAAAAATTCACTGCTAAAACTTATGGCAAGGTGTAATCTATGAGTTATTTACGGCTGAAGAAATCCAACTGCAAAAACTGTTATAAATGTATAAGACACTGTCCGGTAAAGTCTATCCGTTTTTCTGACGGGCAGGCGAACATTGTCGAGGACGAATGTATTCTGTGCGGTATGTGCTTTGTAGCCTGTCCGCAGAACGCAAAGCAGATAAGAAACGATGTGGGCAAAGCAAAAGAGCTTATCGCCTCGGGTACTCCCGTTTATGTCAGCATTGCTCCGTCCTTTGTGGCAAACTATGACGGTATCGGCATAACCGCTTTAAACGACGCTCTTAAAAAGCTGGGCTTTGCGGGAGCGGAGGAAACCGCCGAGGGCGCACAGCTTGTTACCGAGCAGTATGAAAAGCTGGTTGCGGACGGCGAGCATAAAATAATCATAAGCTCGTGCTGTCACACGGTAAATACGCTTATACAGAAATACTACCCTCAGGCTCTCCCCTATCTTGCACAGGTGAAATCGCCCATGCTTGCACACGGAGAGATACTCAAGAAGAAATATCCCGGCTGTCACACTGTGTTCATCGGCCCGTGCCTTTCGAAAAAAGCGGAGGCTGATGCTTACGCAGGTGCTATAGACTGCGTGCTTACATTTGAGGAGCTTACAGGCTGGCTCAAGGAAGAAAACATAGAGGTCTGTCCGGTTTCTGACAATGCCGGAAGAAGCGACAGGGCAAAGACAAGGCTGTATCCCACGACATCGGGCATTCTGCGTTCTATGAACAAGGACAACCCCGAATATCTCTATATGGCGATAGACGGTGTGGAGAACTGCCGTAACGCTCTGCGTGATATTATAGACGGCAACGTGGGAAAGTGCTTTATAGAAATGTCCGCCTGCATCAACAGCTGTATAGGCGGTCCTGCGATGGATAAAAAGCACGAGGGCGTTATACACGAAAGAAGAGCTGTGGACGAGTTTGCCGGAAGCGGCAGATTCGATACTGTAGAACTTGCGGATATGACAAAATCGCTCCCGTTTATCAGTATGCAGAAAACCATGCCCGGAAGCAAGGCAATAGAAGAAATACTCCGCAAGATGAACAAGAGCGATCCGTCACAGGAGCTTAACTGCGGAAGCTGCGGATATGATACCTGCCGTGAAAAAGCGGTAGCCATTCTGCAGGGCAAGGCGGATCTTACAATGTGTCTGCCGTATCTCAAGGAGAAAGCGGAGAGCTTCTCGGATAATATAATCAACAACACGCCCAACGGCATTATGGTGCTCAGCGAGGACCTTGAAGTACAGCAGATAAACAAGGCCGCCCGTGAAATAATGAATATAAAGAGCCTGTCGGATGTTATGGGCTGTCCTGTTGTTAGGATACTCGACCCGGTATCATATCTTGAGGTTATGGGCACGGGCGAAAATATCCACAACAAGCGTACATATCTTGCCGAATACGGAAAGTATGTCGAGGAAACGATAATATATGATAAGAGCTATCATATCATAATGTCGATAATGCGTGATATTACAGGCGAAGAAATATCAAGGGCGAAGCGTGAAAAGAACGCCGCCGAAACTATTGCGGTCACTGACAAGGTAATCGAAAAGCAGATGCGTGTCGTTCAGGAAATAGCGTCACTGCTCGGTGAAACGACCGCTGAAACAAAGGTTGCACTTACAAAACTTAAGGAGAACCTGTCAAATGATGAACAGTAAAGCGTTCAGCTTCTGCACCGATATAGGTTATCTGAGCGTCAACAAGCACGATGAACAGCTTTGCGGCGACCATGTGGAGCTTGTCGAGCAGGACGAAAACTCTATCGTTTTCGTGCTGGCGGACGGACTTGGAAGCGGTGTGAAAGCGTCGATACTCTCGACACTCACCTCCAAGATAATTTCCACGATGATGGCGAACAGTATGAGCGTTGAGGACTGCGTTGCAACAATGGCGGCAACGCTTCCCGTGTGCGAGGTACGCAAGGTCGCATATTCGACCTTTACGATCATCAGGGTGGTAAACAACAAGGAAGCCGAGATAATCCAGTACGATAATCCGCAGGTGATAATGCTGCGTGACGGCAAGAACTTTGACTATCCGAAAACCATAAATCAGATAGACGGCAAGACGATATATATTTCAAAGGTACAGCTGAAGCTTGACGATACCTTTATCACCACAAGCGACGGCGCTATCTATGCCGGCGTCGGCTCGTCGCTGAATTTCGGCTGGCAGAGAGATAATATAATAGAATTCATGGAGGGTGTCTATGACAGGGAGTATTCTGCAAAGGCGCTTGCCACGCTTCTGCTTGACGAATGCGTAAAGCTGTACGGCGGCTCGCCTGGCGATGATACTACTGTCGGCGTCATAAAGATCCGTGAGCGTGAACAGGTGAACCTTATGATAGGCCCGCCGTCCGATCCGAAGGATCTGAACAAGATGATGACGCTGTTCTTTTCAAAAGAAGGAAAGCATATCGTCTGCGGCGGTACGACATCTACACTTACGGGACAGTTCTTAGGAAAGCCGGTTATACCCTGCCTTGACTACATCAGCCCCGATATTCCGCCTATGGCTACCATTGAGGGCGTAGATATAGTTACCGAGGGCGTTATCACGATAAGCAAGGTGCTTGACTACGCTAAGGATTATCTGGGTGAAAACAAGCTGTACGATGACTGGACGATACTTCAGGACGGCGCATCGTGCATAGCAAGAATGCTCTTTGAGGACGCTACAGATATTAATTTCTATGTGGGCAGGGCTGTCAATGCGGCACACCAGAACCCTAACCTGCCAATCACCTTCAACATAAAAATGCAGCTTGTTGACGAGCTGAGCAAATGCCTGAGGCAAATGGGCAAGAAAATAAAAGTAAGCTATTTCTAAAGAGAAAGCCGTTATAAAAAAGTAGAACAAGAAGAAAAAAACTATGTGAAAGGAGCGGCCGCACGGGCGGTCGGCGGGGAAAATCCGCAGTAAGAAAAATGGACAAGAAGTTAAGAAAGTTTGACACCAAGGTACAGTATCTGAAGTACAAGGTTTTAAGAGAAGTCGCAAGACACGCATGGACGACAGAGGGTACTGAAAAGCCTGCTGATTCGTTCAGCTTCTTTAATGACGTTGCAAAGAAAATAGTCAAGGATAAGCCCACAATGAGATGCTGTATCTACAAGGAGAGAGCTATCGTTTCGGAACGTATTAAAATCGCTATGGGCGGCGATCCGACAAATCCCAACGTAATTGAGGTAATAGATATTGCCTGTGACGAATGTCCCGTAGGCGGCTATGATGTAACGGAGGCGTGCAGAGGCTGTATAGCGCACCGCTGCGAAGATGTCTGCCGTATGGGTGCTATAACATTTGACGAGCATCAGAAGGCGCATATCGACAAGTCAAAGTGCGTAAACTGCGGTCAGTGTGCAAAGGTTTGTCCTTACGGCGCTATTCTGGAATTCAAGCGTCCGTGTGAGAGAGCCTGCAAGATAGGCGCTATCTCAAGAGCGACAGACACAAGCTCGGCGGCGGCTCACATTGACAACGACAAGTGCATTTCGTGCGGTGCGTGCGTTTACACCTGCCCGTTCGGTGCGATAAGCGACAAGTCATATATCGTTGACATTATAGAAACGTTAAAGGGCAGTGACAACAGCAAGAATTATAAGGTTTATGCGGTCGTAGCGCCCTCGATTGCAAGCCAGTTCAGCTATGCAAAGCTCGATCAGGTGGTTACGGCTATCAAGCAGCTTGGCTTCCACAGCGTAGTTGAGGCGGCGCTCGGTGCGGATATGGTAGCGTACAAGGAGTCAAAGGAGCTTGCCGAAAAGGGCTTCCTTACAAGCTCGTGCTGTCCCGCATTCGTAATGTACATCGAGAAGGCATTCCCGACTATGACAGACAAGATTTCACACAACCTGTCACCTATGGCTGAAATAGCAAAGTACATCAAGGACAGCGATCCCACAGCCAAGGTAGTATTCATCGGACCTTGCACAGCAAAGAAGATGGAGGTACAGTGGGATAAGGTAAAGCCTTATGTAGACTGGGCAATGACGTTTGAAGAATTACAGGCTATCTTCGACAGCAAGGATATAGAGGTATCCGAGCTTGAGGGAACGGTGCTTGATAACGCATCGTACTACGGCAGAATATTCGCACGCTGCGGCGGTCTTGCAGACGCAGTTGCCGAGGCTCTCAAGGAGCAGGGCAACGAGGACTTCAAGCTGAACGGACTTTCCTGCGACGGTATTGAAGAATGCAAGCGTGCACTTATGCGTGCATCAAAGAATCTTCTGCCTAACAACTTCATTGAAGGTATGGCTTGTGTCGGCGGCTGCATCGGGGGAGCAGGTTGCCTGACACACGGCGAAAAGAACAAGGCAGAGGTTGACAAGTACGGTAAGCTCGCACACGAAAAGACTATAACAGAGGCAATACAGTCTTTTTCACACGTTGAACCTAAAAAAGAAAATTAAATATTAAAAGGGTTATAATTTAACAGAGGTTTTTCCCTCTGTGATGAAAGGATATGGTTTTCAATGAACCTGCTGCATCTTAAATATGCGGTTGAGATCGAAAAAACCGGTTCGATCACAAAGGCGGCAAACAATTTATTCATGGGACAGCCTAATCTCAGCAAGGCTATAAAAGAGCTGGAAAATGAAATCGGCATCACAATATTCCGCAGGACTACAAAAGGGGTTGCTCCTACGGAAAAGGGCGGCGAATTTTTAGGCTACGCAAAGGCGGTGCTTGATCAGTTTGACGAAATGGTATCGCTCTACAAGCCTAAGGTGGATGACGGTGTGCGTTTCAGCATTTCCGTTCCAAGAGCTACCTATATCACAAAGGCGTTTTCAAACTTTGTGAGCCTGCTTGATACCGACAAGGAAATATCCATCAATTTCAAGGAAACAAATTCGATGGACGCTATCAACAACATCCTGAACTTCGACTTCAAGCTGGGAATAATCAGGTATCAGAATATCCACGAAAAGCAGTATTTTGCAATGCTTGACGGGAAGAATCTGAAATACCGTCCGTTATGGGAGTTTGAATACAGACTTCTTGTGAACAAGGACAGCCCGCTTGCAAAGGAAAATCCGGACGGTATAGTGAAATATTCCGACTTGGAGGATTATATCGAGATAGTACACGGCGACCTTTCAGTGCCGTCGCTGTCATTCTCTAAGGTATCACGTTCAAGCGTTTCGGAACACCGTAAAAAGCGTATATATGTTTATGAAAGAGGAAGTCAGTTTGACCTGCTCGGAAACCTGTACAACACTTATATGTGGGTTTCGCCCGTTCCTAAAAGCTGTCTTGAACAGCACGCAATGGTACAGCTGAAATGCGATGTTCCCTACAAGGTAAACAAGGACGTGCTTATCTTCCCGAAGGGCTACAGCTTAAGCAAGCTCGATGAGCAGTTTATAGCGGAGCTTGAAAGAGTAAAGGAAAAGATAAAAATGGACGGCTTATATTAAGCCATGAAAGAAAGATGACAATGGATATTAACAGTATGCTGTACCGTCTGTGCAGTGTTGACGGCGTTTCGGGCGATGAAAGAAGTGCGTCCGAAATTGCACTGTCAATGCTTGAAAGCTACACGGACGACTGCAGTATTGACGATTTCGGCAACGTTATCGGACATATAAAAAGTACGGGCAACAAGCCGAAGCTTCTGCTTGACGCACATATCGACAGGGTGGGACTTATCGTATCGTTTATTGACGATAACGGCTTTATAAAGGTCGGTGCGGTAGGCGGTCCTGACAGACGTGTGCTTGCGGCGCAGAGCGTGACGATTCACGGCAAGGAAAAGGTAAAGGGCGTTGTATCCGTTCTTCCGCCCCATGTAAAGAGCGGCGACGGAGTGCCTAAAATTGAGGAAATCGTTATAGACACGGGCTATACAAAGCAGGAGCTTGAAAGCCGTATTGAGCTTGGCGACAGGATAACCTTCGACTGTGAGCCTGTGGCTATGCTCGGCACAAGATACTGCGCAGGTGCGCTTGACGACAGGTGCGGAGTGGCTTCTATACTGGTTGCTCTCGAAATGCTTAAAAGTAAGGAACTTGCGTTTGACCTTGACGTATCGTTTACAACGCAGGAAGAAACGGGAGAGAGCGGTGCGAAGATAGCCGTATATGACCTTGACCCCGATTATATTCTTGAAATGGACGTCAGCTTTGCGAAAACTCCCGACAGCGACAGGGCGAAATGTGCCGATATGTCGAAGGGCGTTATGATAGGCATTGCACCGTCACTTTCAAGAGAGCTGTCAGGCAGGCTCATATCACTTGCAAAATCGGAAAATATTCCTTATCAGCTTGAGGTCATGGGCGGGGAAACAGGCACAAACGCCGACACGATGAGTGTGAACAAGTCGGGTGCAAAAGCGTGCACGCTGTCAATTCCGCTTAAATTCATGCATACTCCTGCCGAGATCATCGACACAGACGATGTTATATCAACAGCAAAGCTGATTACGGCTTTTGCCACGAAGGGCGGTGCCGAAAATGGCTGAATTGTTTGAGAATATAAAAAAGCTGTGTCTTGCCGACGGTACGAGCGGTGATGAGGGCGATGTAACAAAGCTGATACTTTCGATGTTGCCGCAGGAATGCGACGCAAAGATTGACCCGCTGGGCAACATCATAGTAAATAAAAAGGGTGCTAAGACCCCGAAAAACAAGGTTATGCTTGCCGCCCATCAGGACGAGGTCGGATTTATCGTGACCTACATCACCGATGACGGAAATCTTAAATTTACAACTGTCGGCGGTATCAATCCCGAAGTAGTAATCGGCAGACAGCTTCACTTCAAAAACGGCACTGTCGGAGTAGTCGGCGGCAAGGCGGTACATCAGCGTTCACCTAAGGAGCGTGACGAGCCGGTAAAGCTCGATACGCTGACAATAGACATCGGCGCTGCATCAAAGGCGGAAGCGGAAAAATACGTTTCTCTCGGCGACTGCGCATATTTCAGAAGCGATTATACCGAGCTTGGCAACGGCTATCTGCGTGAGAAAGCGCTTGATGACAGGATAGGCTGTACCATTATGGTAGATATACTGAATAAGGATCTGCCGTATGACGTTACATGCGTGTTTACTGTGCAGGAGGAGATAGGTACGAGAGGCGCAAAGGTTGCCGCTTATACGGTAAAGCCGGATTATGCTATCGTCCTTGAAACCACCACAGCCTGCGACTTTTCGGGCAATGACGGTGAAAAGCGTGTATGCGAGCTTGGCAAGGGCTGTGTAGTAAGCTATATGGACAGAAGTACGATATATGACCGTGAACTGTATCGGCTCGGCTTTGAAAAGGCAAAGGAGATAAACGTTCCCTGCCAGACAAAGACGCTTGTAGCAGGCGGTAACGACAGCGGCGCAATCCATTCATCTGTCGGCGGTATCAGAACGGTAGCACTATCCGTTCCGTGCAGGTATCTGCACTCGCCGTCGTGTATGATAAAGAAAAGCGATGTGCAAAGTACCGCTGAGCTTGCGTATGCAATGTATCTTGCGCTTGCGGAAAAATGATCAGAAGAATATACGGCGCACTGCCGCCCGATTATCCGTCAGACAACGTGATAGTCGGGCGGATAAATGCGTATTGCAAGGCTTACGGAACGGGCTATGACTTCTGCACGTTCTATGAGGGCGATACCGGCGATAATATGCTTGCCCTTTATTACGGCGGTGAGCTTTATGTTCACTGCAACGAAAACGGCGATTTGCAAAGCATTATAACGTTTTCGGAAATGCTCGGTGCAAAAGCCGTAATGTCGGATATCAAGCTGTCGGAAGAATCCGAAACGCTTTATATAATGACATCGGGACAAATGCCTGCCGTGTGTAACAATCGGCTGAAAGCGGAATTTACCGAGGACTACCGCACTGTATTTGAGATACTGAAAAGCGGATTTTCACTTTCCGACTGTCAGTTTGACGAATGGTACGCAGACACCTGCCACCGTGTACGTCACGGCATATCAAGGCTTATCGTAATGCATTACGGGAGCGAACCCGCTGCAACGGCGACAGTGCTTTTCGATGATGATAAAAGCTGTTTTCTGTCGCACATCGCAGTAAGACGGGATATGCAGAAAAACGGTATAGGAACAGCACTGCTTTCCTGTACGGCTAATTTACTTGACAACAGAAAAATAACGCTTATCTGCAAGAAAAACGTACAGCGGTTTTATATAAACTGCGGATTTACGGCGACAGGTACAGCGTATGAAATAGCAAGAGGATAAAAATGGAATTTTTCAATATTGACAGCAGACTGCTCGAAACGGCAAAGGAAGCCGAAGAAATGGCAAGCGAACAGTTTGCGAAAATCAGCGAAACCGCAGAGTACAACGGAAACAAGGTACTCTCCGCATTTATAAACAACCGTGTCAGCGAAATGCATCTTAAAGGCACTATCGGCTACGGCTACAACGATGACGGCAGAGATAAGCTCGATATGGTATATGCCGAGGTTTTTCGCACGGAGGACGCACTCATCCGTCACAGCTTTGTAAACGGTACGCACGCACTCTCCACTGCCCTGTTCGGCGTGCTTCGTCCCGGTGACACACTGCTGTGTGTAACAGGCGCTCCGTATGATACATTAACAGAGGTCATAAACGGCGAACACGGCGGCTCACTGAAGGAGTTCGGTGTAAAGTATGCGCAGGTGGATCTTCTCCCCGACGGCACACCCGACCTTGAGGGAATAAAGGCGGCTGTTGCTAAGGGCTGTAAGGTGGCATATATCCAGCGTTCGAGGGGTTATTCGCTCCGTGATTCGCTGTCAATAAGCAAGATAGGCGAGATAATCAGCGCTGTCAAGAGCGTAAACAGTGACGCAATTATAATGGTCGATAACTGCTACGGTGAATTTGTGGAAAAGCGTGAGCCTACCGAGGTCGGCGCTGATCTTATAATCGGCAGTCTTATCAAGAATCCCGGCGGTGCTATTGCCCGCACAGGCGGCTACATAGCAGGCAGAAGGGATCTGGTCGAGCTGTGCAGCTACCGTCTGACTACTGTCGGAACGGGCAAAGAGGTAGGCTGTTCGCTGGACGAAAACAGGGGTATGTATCTCGGCTTCTTCTTAGCTCCGCAGATAGTTGAAAGTGCTGTAAAGACATCGGTTTTTGCGTGTGCGTTCTTCTCACTGCTCGGCTATGAAACGTTCCCGAAGTACAATCAAAACAGGACGGATATAATCGCCGCAATAAAACTCGGCACACCCGATGCTCTCTGTGCATTCTGCAAGGGCATACAGAACGGCTCGCCGGTTGACTCTATGGCGACACCTGAGCCGTGGGATATGCCCGGATATGACAGCAAGGTCATAATGGCGGCAGGCGCATTTACAATGGGAGCAAGCATAGAGCTTTCAGCGGACGCACCGCTTAGAGAGCCGTTTGCGGTGTGGCTCCAGGGCGGTATCACCTATCCGTCGGGAAAAACAGGAATATTACTTGCCGCACAATCAATGCTTGAAAGCGGCGAACTGAAAATATAATATATCTATAAATGGGGTTTGGGGCGTAGCTCCCCAACAGAGAAATATAAAAACAGAAAGGATACCCACTATGATAAGAAGTATGACGGGTTTCGGCAGAGAACAGGCTGTAATAAACGGCAGAGAAATCATCGCCGAAATCAGAAGTGTCAATCACAAGTTCTTTGAATTTTCGTCAAAGCTCCCACGCAACTACCAGTACCTTGAGCCTAAGCTGAAAACAATGCTCAAGGAAAAGATAACAAGAGGTAAAGTCGAACTGTCGCTCCTCGTTTACAATATAGACGTAAAGGACACCTCGGTAAAGGTAAATGAGCAGGTAGCATCGCAGTACATAGAAGCTATCCGCACTATCGCTCCCGACCTTGGCATAACCGACGATCTTTCCGCATCCGATCTTTTCAGAATACCCGATGTATTCACGGTGATAAAGGAAGAAACAGACGAGGAACAGCTTTGGGCTGATATTTCATCGGTAGTCGGCTCGGCACTCGACAAGTTCATTGCAATGCGTGAAACAGAGGGTGCGGCACTCAAGGCTGATGTACTCGAAAAGGCAGATGTAATAGAGGATATGGTAAGCAAGGTTGAAATTTACTCACCCGAAAGCACCGCCGCATACCGTAAGAAGCTTGAGGACAAACTCAAAGAGATACTCGGCTCATCGGATATTGACGAGCAGAGAATACTCACCGAGGCGGCTATATTCTCCGAAAAGACAGCCGTTGACGAAGAAACGGTACGTCTGCACTCACACCTTTCACAGCTGCGCTCAATGCTCGACAGCGACAATGAGATAGGCAGAAAGCTTGATTTTCTGGTTCAGGAAATCAACAGAGAAACAAACACTATCGGCTCAAAGGCGGCAGATATACGCATAACAAGACTTGTTGTGGATATGAAGAGCGAGATTGAAAAGATCAGGGAACAGATACAGAATATTGAATGATATAAAATTGCCCTCCCTGCGTGTGCAGGGAGGGTTCAGTTTGTTGAGTTTAGTTCTCTTGAATTTTTATTATTAACTTGCCCACACAAATTAAGGCTTTATATAGTATAAGCATCGAATATTTCTTTTGACAAAATTGAAATTTCACCATCACTCGTATTATATACAATGCAATGCGCATCTGCAAATCCTATAGAGATTACATTTCTATAATTAGTATGCAAACCTTGAGTAGTAAAAGAACCACCATCCTCCATTACAAACCATTCTAATTTTTCATATCCATAAGCAGGGTCAGATATTTTCACTGCAACTAAATACCCCTCAAAAATTGCTTTTTTTATCCTTTCTAATTCCGTTTCTCCATGTATAGATGGAAAATTATCATAAAATTCTACGTTTTTATCTTCAAAAAATTTTTCACAATAGTCATCAAGGTTTACAAAAAATCCGTTAAAGAATTCCTGAGGTTCAAGTCTAGGATCATAATTTAAATACTCACCGCCAAGCATTGGACCATAGCTAACGCCATCTTCCTCATACCATTCATCAGGCGTATGGTATTTAACATATTTTTTAAAAATTTCCTGCTGTGATATATTAAATCCCCTTCTACATATGGCTATTTGAGTCATAGTAATAATATCGCCCGAAGGAAATTCAGGGTCATTAGTAAAAAGCGGAACACCATCAAGTATACACTTATTATCTGACTTTTCCCCTACAGTATAAGTAACCCCGTCAACTACCTTAACCTTTATTTTATCAACCACATTTCCGTCTTCATCATACACATCTCTTTCTTCAATCTTTTCTTCTTTCATAGGAATTGAAGATGTTGCATCAGCTACAGAGGTTTCCGATGATTCCGTTATGGTGCTTTCATCGTTAGCGTTATCATTTCCTGATGACGTTTCCTCTACAGATTCTGTACTTGTATGTTCGTCAACTGAAGAAGTAGCACTATCTATTATATCCGATGTATTTTTATCCGCACTGCTTGCCTGAACATTGCCTGTGCCTGCGCAGGCTGTCAACGAAATCACAAGTGCTACTGCTGTAGCAACCACTAAGAATTTCTTTGCTTTCATATTTTCATATTCCTTTCTGAAATAAAAAAGTGCGCAGCCGAAGCCACGCACCGAAAAATGCACAACTCCGATTGCTGCGACACAATTCATATCCTGTGAAAGTATACGAAAATAGAGTATGCACTTTTACCGTAGTAAAAATGAATACTTTCACAGTTTAAATATTGAATTGTGTCGCAGTTTTATTTTAGCACAGGAAAATGGTATTGTCAACCTGTTCGGAACAATTTATGCAAAAATGCTCCTGCCGTTTTACAAAACAGCAGAAGCATTTTCTGTTTCAGCTTTTTTAGGGACTGCATACCATGCACGGCGTATAGCCTGCCGCTATCGCCCCGTCATAGTCATTCGTTCGTTTTAAATTCCTGCTGTCTATCTTTGCAACGGAGGAACAATCCGCACGGTGTATCTTCATTGATTTCGTGTTCAGCACATATATGCCGCTCGCCTGCCCGTCTGATGATGCCGAATCAACATTCACGGTTATTTTTTCGCCGTCGCAGGTCATTATTATATCGCCCTGCAGATCGGTGCGGTATATCTTCGCTCCTGCACCTTTCAGCTTGTCGAGCGTTTCGGTGTGCGGATGTCCGTATGAATTGCCCATACCGCATGATATGACCGCATATTCGGGGCTTGCCGCTGTCAGAAAAGCTCTGCTTGTCGAGGTACTGCTTCCGTGGTGACCGACCTTCAGCACATCACAGTCTATATCAGCTGTAATAGTGTTTTCCTCGCTGTTTTCCGCATCGCCTGTGAATAAAAACTTCCTGCTACCGTAGGTCAGCATCACCATAACGGACGAGTTGTTAAGGTCGCTGTAGTCCTCCGTAACAGGCGCTATCACAACCGCCGACAAATCGCCGTCAGAGAAAATCTCCGTTCCGGCTACTCCGATTTTTACCTTGGCACCGCTGTCGTCTATCGCCTTAAGCATATTCGTATACGCCTTTGTCGTGTGCGTTGCGGGACTCAATATAACGTTTTCGACATTAAACGCACCGATAACGTCAGCCATACCGCCGATATGATCGCTGTGCGGATGAGTGGCGACAACATAATCAAGCGTATTGTATCCGCAGGAATAAATATAGTTGGTTATCCTGTCCGCATATTCATTTTCAGCCGCATCTATAAGCATTGTCTTTGTATTCGGCAGTTCGATGAAAATGCTGTCGCCCTGTCCGACATCAATAAAATGCACCTTCATCTCATCGCTGTCAAGGTTATTTACATTGTCGTTTTCCTGGGTAACGCTCTGCGTTTCGCTGTATGATGAGCCTTCAGCTGATACTTCCGACGAAAATCCGGATGAAGATGAAGCGTTTTCCGATGAAACCGAAGCGTTTGCCGTACAGCCTGTAAGCATTACAAGTGCTGTCAGCACCGCCGTTATTTTCTTTCTCAAAATATCACTCCTTACACGATATATTTTAGCACACCGATAACCGCTTGTCTATATTTCCGGCGAGGGCTGTACTGTTTATAGTACAAAAAATACGGTCACGGACTATTGCCCGTGACCGTAATTCATTTATCAGCTCTCACTGCAAATCAGCTTTTCGCCGTCATAGTCTACCGTCAGCGTACTGCCGGGTGCTACATCATCGGCTATCAGCTTTCTTGCGATAAGCGTTTCTATCTTACGCTGTATGAATCTCTTGAGCGGTCTTGCGCCGTAGTTGGGGTCGAAGCCGTTGTCGATTACATAGTCCTTTGCGGCATCTGTAATAGCAAAGCCTACTTCCTTATCGGCAAGACGTTTCTTAAGCTCGCCGAGCATAAGATCGACAATACCGGAGATCTCGTCCTTGCGGAGCGGCTTGTAGAATACGATCTCATCAAGACGGTTGAGGAATTCGGGTCTGAACTGCGTTTTAAGCAATTTGTTGACCTCGTTTTTTGCTTCTTCGGAAATCTCGCCTTTATCGTTGATACCGTCAAGGATATACGATGAGCCGAGGTTACTTGTCAGAATGATAATAGTATTCTTGAAGTCTACCGTTCTGCCCTGAGAATCGGTGATTCTGCCGTCATCAAGAATCTGTAACAGGATATTGAACACATCGGGGTGAGCCTTTTCTACCTCGTCAAGAAGTACGACCGAGTAGGGTTTTCTTCTTACCGCTTCGGTAAGCTGACCGCCCTCCTCATATCCGACATATCCTGGAGGCGCACCGATAAGACGGCTCACGCTGAATTTCTCCATGTACTCCGACATATCAATACGAACCATGCTGTGTTCATCGTCAAACAGAGCCTCGGCAAGAGCCTTTGCAAGCTCCGTCTTACCAACACCGGTAGGACCTAAGAACAGGAACGAGCCTATAGGCTGATCGGGATTTGCAATGCCTGCCCTTGAACGCAGTATAGCCTCGCTTACCTTTTCGACAGCCTCGTCCTGACCTATTACACGCTTATGAAGTATATCTTCCATATGGAGCAGTTTTTCACGCTCGCCCTCCATCAGCTTTGAAACAGGGATACCTGTCCAGCGGCAGATAATCTTTGCAATCTCTTCCTCTGTAACTTTATCGTGCAGCATAGATGCGGACTTTGACTGCTCTGCCAGCTTTTCTTCTTCCTCAAGCTCCTTCTGTAACTGAGGGAGCTTGCCGTATTTAAGCTCTGCCGCCTTGTTCAGATCGTAGCTTCTTTCAGCCTGCTCAATCAGACCGTTGGTGCTTTCAATCTCCTCACGCAGTTTCTGTACCTTTGAGATGGCGTTACGCTCGTTCTCCCACTTTGCCTTCATCTCGTTGAACTTTGAACGCATTTCGGCAAGCTCTTGCTGTACCTCGGCAAGATGCTCAACGGAGATACGGTCGGTTTCCTTTTTGAGAGCGGCTTCTTCTATCTCGTGCTGCATTATCTTTCTGCGGATGTCGTCAAGCTCTGACGGCATAGATTCCATTTCTGTCTTGATGAGCGCACACGCTTCATCAACAAGGTCTATCGCCTTATCGGGCAGGAATCTGTCCGAAATGTATCTGTCAGACAGCGTTGCGGCGGCAATAAGCGCCGAGTCGTGAATCTTTACGCCGTGGAACACCTCGTAACGTTCCTTTAAGCCACGCAGTATAGAAATAGTATCCTCTACCGTAGGCTCGTTTACCATTACCGGCTGGAAACGTCTTTCGAGGGCGGCATCCTTTTCAATGTACTGTCTGTACTCGTTGAGCGTTGTCGCACCTATGCAGTGAAGCTCGCCTCTTGCAAGCAGAGGCTTCAGCAGATTTCCTGCGTCCATTGCACCGTCAGTCTTGCCTGCGCCTACTATGGTATGAAGCTCATCTATGAACAGTATTATCTGACCTTCGGATTTCTTTATGGTCTGCAATACCGCTTTAAGTCTTTCCTCAAATTCGCCTCTGTACTTTGCGCCTGCAACAAGCGCACCCATATCAAGCGAGAATATCTGGCGCTCCTTTAAGTTTTCGGGAACATCTCCACGCACTATACGCAGTGCGAGTCCCTCGGCGATAGCCGTTTTACCTACACCGGGCTCGCCTATCAGCACGGGGTTGTTCTTTGTCTTACGGGAAAGAATACGGATAACGTTCCTTATCTCAGTATCTCTGCCGATAACGGGGTCGAGCTTGTTCTGCCGTGCCAGTTCCGTTAAATCCTGGCCGTACTTTTTAAGCACGTCGTAGGTTTCCTCCGGATTCTGTCCGGTAACACGCACACTGCCCCTTACCTGCTCAAGTGCCTGTAAGAATGCCTTTTCGGTAATACCGCACTTTGCGAAAATGTCCTTAAGCTGTGAGTTCGGCTTTTCAAGAAGTCCTATGAACAGATGCTCTACCGAGATATACTCGTCCTTCATCTGCTTTGCTTTTTCCTCAGCGGCTGTAAATGCCTTATCAACATCGGGAGATACATATACCTTTTCAGGATCTCTGCCGCTGCCCGTTACCTTCGGAATTCCTGCGGCACTCTGCTCTGTAAGCCTTGTAAGCTGTGAAGCGTCAGCACCCATCTTCTTTATAAGCTGAGGGATAAGTCCGTCCTCAGCCTGAAGCAGTGCAAGAAGAATATGCTGCTGTTCTATGTTCATATTCTGATATGAAACAGCTATACTCTGCGCAGTGCTTATAGCTTCCATTGATTTCTGTGTCAGATTGTTTGTGTTAAGCATATCACATCATCCTTTCTTCGTTTGTACAAGGCATCACAGGATAACCTTCAATGTCTTGATACGCTCATTATAAAGTGAATCCACAAGCGAAACCGCCTGCTTTTTGTTGTCTGCATTTTCAAAATAGAGCTTAATTGCCCTGTCAAGAAAATTGATATAATCCGCAATAGCCTCTGCGATAAGATTCGGGTCGCTGACGCTCCTGCCGTCCTTGATGATAGGCTTGTTGAGCATCCTTACCATCTTATCGTTGTCTATCTGCATCACCACGTCAATTCCGTCAAAGTGCGACAAATGTCTGCGTTCTATATTTGCAAAGCAGGTGAGGAAATCGTTCATCAGCTCCATCAGCGCCATATTCTGCGTTCTGAAGCTGACCTTCAGCCTGCCCAGATACCTGTCCTCTCTGAGCAGTTCTACGGAGTAACGTATAGTCGGCTTGTATTTATAAGGCAACGGGCTTTTTATAAGCATTCCTCCATCGCCCGCCACAGTCTGCAAGCGGAAAATCTCATCGTCAAAAAAACTGCTGATATTTTCCATTATGTTACGCATCCGTATCTCCGGCGTCTGCATCGACAGCTTTTCGGCAAGTATCCTGTCTATCAGTGCCGAGCGGCTGGTGTTCATTCTGTACGCAAGAGAGTCTATCGCCCGTACTATCTCATCGGTCAGTACAAGGCTGTATACGCTTTTACTCATTTTTGACGATCATCCCTTTCATATTCAAATATCTATTTCAATTTCTATCTCAACAGCCTGTTTCCGACTGTGACTATATTATAGCACATTCTTCATAACTTGTCAAGTGTTTTATATAAATTTTTATACGAATTATGAATTTAATTTCAAGTTTTATTTGTTAATTTTTACCGTAGTCAGCATTTATATAAAAAATCCACTGCCCGAAAGCAGTGGATACAGATTGTAGAAAAGTCTTTTATTTGATGTACTTATGCTATATCATTCAGTTTTGACTGTGAGAGCAAGCTACCGATAGTTCTTTTTGTCGGATAGCACTTC
>ULPX01070297.1_pt1 | contig 23202 bp, 14 predicted proteins | sample 1953911 | NCBI WGS metagenome assembly ULPX01 (sample SAMEA4835640, study PRJEB28245) | human gut metagenome | biome: gut microbiome; material: fecal sample | place: Denmark | collected 2008 | reverse complement strand
TATAATTTATAAATAGAATATAATTATTAAGTTATAGAACATAAAAATGTAATGAAGATATCATGTATTATAGTGATTTATAGTGTGAAAAAGAATATATGCTTTAGAAAAAGAGTATATATTTATAGAAATAGACCTTGATGGGAAATGAAAACTGTCGTTACTTTGCGGAGTTTTTAATCAATAATGAAAGGATATGGATAAAAGAAGATTACTTTTGGTTGTTATTTCTGTCTTTCTTTGTGTTTCTCAGGTTGCTTTTTCTGCAACGAAGAAGGAACTGACGAATTGGACAGATGGTGGTTCCGACTACGATAATAAGTATGCTTATGATACTTTGTGGTACGATGCCTCTGCTTCTGAGTATACTGTTTCTACTCCGGAAGAGATGGCGGCTTTTGCTTTTGCGAGTACGACTGACTCATTTGAAGGTAAGACGGTGAAGTTAGCTGCCGATCTTGATATGTCGAAATATGGATGGGTATCTATCGGAAAGGCCGGATTTAAAGGAACTTTTGATGGAATGGGACATACTGTCACCAGTATGGCTTATAAAGATGATACGCAGGCTAAGGCTTGGGGATTGTTTCATACGATTGACGGAGGTACGGTGGAAAATGTAGTAGTTGCCGGTAGTACTTTTACCAATGAGAAGAAAGGTACTGCTTCTGGCTGGAAACCCGAATGTCCGGCAGTAGGAGGAATTGCTGCTATATTGAAGGGAGAGGGTACGATATCCAATTGCGGATTTTCGGGAACGGCACATCTTTCATTTGATCAGGGAGCCGAAAATCTGGGACAGATGAACGGGCTGGTTGGTGGACTCGTAGGAGTTCTCGAATCGGGAACAGTTAGCAATAGTTATGTAATCAATAAAGAGCCGACGATTCCGAATGATACCATTTATGGAAATATTGCCGGGAGGTCTAACGGAACAATAACCAATTGCTATTATCTGGAAAATGAGACTTATCCGGGTGCAGTGAATGGCGCACAGGAACAGGGGACACTGGATGATGTGTCGGCTAAATCATCAGGAGATTTTGTTTCCGGTGAGGTTGCTTATTTGTTGAGTGCCGGTGCTAATGCAGGAACTTGGGGACAAGGAAATACTCTGCCGATACTTGCCGGAGAAAGTGTTTCGGCTGTTTATAAGATAAATTACCCGATGGAACAAGAACACGGGAAGGTCGATGGTCCGGTATATGTTTCTGCAGGTGAGCGTGTTACATTGGTTTCTACTGCGGCAGAGGGATATGCTGTTAAGGATTTGGCTGTGAGTGGAGTTGATTTGGTCAATTATTCTACCTTTACAATGCCTGCTGGCGATGTGAATGTCACGTATATGATTGAGGCTGTCTCTTCCAGTAGTATAACCGCTTTTCCTGCCGAGGAGATAAAAGGTGCTTCGTTTGTTGCTAAATGGAATAAAGTGGACGGAGCTGTTAATTATAAGATAACAGTGAAGAAAGAGGGTGTCGTACTGGATGCTTATAATGCACTGGCAGTGGGTGATGTCACCTCTGTATTAGTGGAAGGTTTGAGACAGAATACCACCTATACTTATACTGTACAGTCTGTAAAGGGCGAAATCGTATCTTCTGCATCTAATGAAATAGTGGTAACTACCGGTGATATAACTGCAAGGGTCATTTCGGTGGACGGACGCGAAATTCTGATTGGATGGGAGGTAGTAGATGGTGCCGACCACTATGGAGTTACCGTTGCCAACAAGAGCGGTGTTGTAAATAGTGCGGAAACTACGGATTATGAATACCGTTTTACCGGATTGGATATTTCTGCAACTTATAATGTCGTTGTAGTGGCATATAATCAAGAGGGCGATGCAATTTCCACTTCTGCTCCGGTAGCAGTCACTACCGGGTTGGATTATGGAACTCAGTTGACAAACACTACATTCGAAGCTTGGGAAAAAGAGGGGGATGAGGCCGAGCCTGTAGGATGGAATTCATTTATGAGCGGTAGCGGTAGCTTGAGTAGCTTTACGAAGAATGTGCACATGGAGAAGTCGGAAGTTACCCGTCCGGGAAGTACCGGTAATCTGAGTGTCCGTATCTGGACCAAAGCTGTAGTAGGAGTTCCTGCCAATGGAAATCTGACTTGTGGTAGAATCAATTCAGGTAGTATGTCGGCAACCAATCAGGCCAATCATAACAGAACCTGGATGGAAGATCCGGAGTTTAACCAACCGTTGAATGGAGCTCGTCCCGACTCATTGACTGTATGGGTGAATTACTCTTATAGCGGTAATACGGCATGGACGGCCCGTGTAGCTGCTACTATACATGACGCTTATAATTATGCTGATCCGTCTGCGACGACCGATTCGCTGCATGCGGTGGCAAAGGCGGAAATGAATTATCCGGCTGTCGATCCGGCAAATGGCGGATGGCAGAGACTTTCTATTCCTTTTGATTATGAATTGAAAAGTTTGGATGCTTTCTATGAAAAGATGAACAACAGCCAGTATTGGAAAGATTCATTAAAAGTAGATAAGTTTGAGAGACCGACTTCGGCAGATTATATGTTGGTGACGTTTACTACAAATTCTACTCCGGGTAAGGGGTCGGATGGTGACCAAGTGCTCATTGATGATATGTTACTTATTTATAAGCCGGTTTTAAAGTTGACAAAGAGCACTTATCAACCGGATGGAAGGATAATAGTGGATTATACGTTGTCCGGAACCATGTCTCCTTCTAATGTAAATAATGTACCGAATGTCGTTTCACTCGAATTATCTGATGCGGCGGGAAGTTTTGAGAATCCGACAGTATTGAGCCAAATCACAACAGATAGAGGCGGTCAGCTTACAGCTGATGTAACCGAAGATCTGTCGGTAGGAAATTATAAGATTCGTGTAGTAACTACTAATTACCCGATGGTGTCCGAAGAGTTTTCTGCTGCTACCGGCCTGCCTATTGTAAATGTTGCAGGAGCTACAGAAATTGAAGAAAGTGCATTTGTTGCCAATTGGAAAGCACCGTCCATAGAACCGGTCGGCTATCTGTTGACTGTTAAGCAAGAAGGTGTTATTGTTGGTGAATATGATGACAAAGAAGTTGGAAACCGGACCAGTTTTAACGTAGAAGGTCTGGAAACCAATAAAGTTTATACCTATACGGTAAAAGCTGTTTATGCTGCCGGAACATCGATTGCTTCATATGCTGCAGAAGTGACTACCGTTGCCGTAGTACAGGCATTGGCCGCAACGGAAATAGAGGAAAACTCATTTATAGCCAATTGGGAAGCTCCTGTCTCTTCACAACCTACTGATTATCTGCTGACGGTTAAAGAGGGTGATGTTGTATTGAAAGATTATGAAGATAGAGTGATAGGGCTTGTAACAGATTACAAATTGGAAAATTTGAAAAAGAATACGAGCTATTCTTATACGGTGAAAGCTGTTTATGGCGAGAATATAGCGAAGGCTTCTGCTGCAATAGAGGTGACGACGCTGGTACCTGCTGTTAAAGCATCGGCTGCTATTGGTGTGGAAGACAATGCATTTGTGGCTAATTGGGTGGCTTCTACAGAGGCAACCGGTTATTTGCTTACAGTGAACGAAGGGGATGCTATCGTAGATGGCTTCAGTGATCTGGAAGTAGGTGTGGTAACCACTTATACGGTTGAAGGCCTGAAAGCAAATACTACCTATATTTATACCGTGAAAGCTGTCTATGGAGATAAGATTTCAAAAGCTTCCAATACGATCGAAGTAACTACATTGGTTGCCAAAGTGAAAGCATTGGATGCATCGGATGTTGCAGAAACCTCCTTTGTGGCTAATTGGGAAGCCGTCACTTCTATGGAACCGACCGGCTATCTGCTTACCGTAAAAGAGGGAGATGTTGTTGTAGAGGGTTATAGTGATTTGGAAGTAGGTGTGGTAACCACTTATACGGTTGAAGGTCTGAAAATAAATACTGCCTATACTTATACCGTGAAAGCTGTTTATGGCGAGTTGGTATCGGAGGTCTCTAATGTGATTGAAGCAACCACATTGGTGCCTGCGGTGAGTGCTTCGGATGCATCGAATGTTGAAGAAACTTCTTTTGTAGCTAATTGGGAAGCTCCTACTGCGATGGAAGCAACCGGTTATCTTCTTACCGTAAAAGAGGGAGATGTTGTCGTAGATAGTTACAATGATCTGGAAGTTGGAATCGTAACGACTTATGTGGTGGAAGGTTTGAAAGTGAATACCACTTACACGTATACCGTGAAAGCGGTTTATGGCGAACTGGCATCGAAAGAATCCAATGAAATAGAAGTAACCACATTGGTTCCTGCAGTGAAAGCTTTGGATGCAACAAAGGTGGAAACTACTTCTTTTGTAGCTAATTGGGAAGCTCCTACTGCGATGGAAGCAACCGGCTATCTCCTTACAGTAAAAGAAGAAGGAGTTATTGTAGCAGGTTACGATGATTTGGAAATAGGAGATGTTACAGACTATAAAGTAGAAGGCCTGAAAGCAAATACTACTTATACTTATACTGTGAAAGCGGTTTATGATACTAAGTTGGCGTTAGCTTCCAATGTAATAGAAGTTACGACTTTGCAAGCGGTCGGTATTGGAAATGAGACAATGAATAATGCAATTTCTGTTTATCCGAATCCGGTGGTGGAATATCTTTATATCAATGGAGTAACCGCAGATAGCCGATATGTCATTTATAATATGTCCGGTAAGATGATAGAGAAGGGAAATCTGGAAATCAACAAAGTGGATGTTACCAGACTTACCCCCGGAATGTATTTTGTTGAAACGGAATCCGGTAAAGCTAAATTTATCAGGAAGTAAGCGGAATCGTTGATTCGATATTTACTGCAGAGAACAGGGAGGGGCGCTACGGGCACTGAAAAATACCTTTCAACCCGTTTAGCCCTTCTTTTTATGAATTAACCGAAAAAGTTGCAAGAGAATGAGCCATTTCATTCACTTGCAACTTTTTCGATTATCAATGGGAGTCATCCTGTGTACCTCCTGCCTGCTTGAAAAGATGTAGCATCTTTTTCAAAAAGACATAGCACCTTTCAAAAAAGGACGTAGCATCATCTCTCTAAAAAAGATGTAATAGGCTTTAACGGAAAGATGTGCAGGTTTCCCAAAAAAATGTAGTATCTTTTTTCCGGTGAATGTTTTTTATTCTTCAGAATGCCTTTTCTGTATATTTTTTGCCCTTTTCACCAGCTTCACCTTTTTGCTTCACTGCTTTGTTCATCGGCAATACAGGGTGAAGGGCCGTTGCTGCTTTCCGGTCTCTGTGCAAATGTCTTCCAAGCACCGGGTATGCGAACGATGGGCACGATACCCGGAAATCCGGAGTGCGCTTTCACCCTGTATCATCGATGAATAGGGGACTTGATTAAAAAAGGTGAAGCCGGTGAAGGGGGTAAATTCTATGTGAATAATGTACCCCGATGGACAAAATCGTCCCTTAGGGGAAGCTTCCAAAATGAAATGAACCGATCAAACCGAAACAATAGGGGCAAGTTATTTTTCAAGTATCACTTAGTACCCGTTTTTTTTAATTTGTAATGTGACCTCCATCCTTAAAATATCTGCTATTTTAGAAATGACCGCTAATGAAGGATTGCCTTTGCCATCCCCGATTTGTATAATAGTTCTCAATCCAGCATCAGACATATCGGAAAGATATTCCTGTGTGATATTTAAAACGCTACGTTTTTCTTTTATACGATTTCCAATGTTTATAGTGCAATATATTGTGTATTTATTGTAAAATATGGTGAGAAGATCGCACTTTTGATTTTAACATTGTTAATTCCGTTTTCGGCATATTGTTTCTCTCGTCGCAAAAAATTAATGTTTTGCTTGTAAAGATGCGTATTCTTGCTGACAAAAGATAGTATTTAACATCGTATTAAAAGCGTATTCTTGCAGCCTAAGAATATTGGTTCATCAGTTTATTAAATGAGTGATTAACGTGTTGATATACAATAGTTAATGATGTATGTAACTACCTCCCTGTATTGAATGCCTCTCGTCGGCCCCCAAAAGAGTTCCTCCCTATACTTGTCAAATTGACAACTTCGGAAAAGCAAGAATTCCACATCTGATAAGAATTGTACCTACAAATAAATATATTTCGGTAGGGATTGTTTGGCCACCAATAGCGGTGACGAGTGGAAACAGGATAATGGAGAGGCAAGTGAACTTTAGAAGTATTTGTATCCATTTCGCCGTATTATTCTTTTTAAGGGCAAATGCCAGTATAACATTGGTGGGTAAGGCCCATAAAATATTATAATTGCTGTTCACTAACTCTATTTCGGACGAGACGATGAGACTGAGCAGAAAGCAGCCAAATATTCCACTGAGAAACAACAATGACTTATCAAGCCAAATATACGTTTTTCCCTTCTTTAATTGTAAATAGGATAAAATGAGTGCGGTCAATAATAATAAAAAGAAAAATCCTCGTGTGATAGCTGTGTTAGGAGCTTGTTTAAATACGGTAGGTGTATGGATCTTGTGCGATGCCATGAGGACGGGCTCATTGTTCTGGCGCACTTCTTTTAAAAGGTTCATTAGGCCATTCGGATTGAAAGCCGCTTGATACAGGTTGATATTATTGTCCGCTTTAGGACCGATCATTACATTGAATAGCAGGTGTAACCAGCTATTTTCCAATGGATCCGATTGCTCTATATCCCTGTATGTTTGTCCTATACTGGCAGTGAATTTTTCTTCGTTCCATTTACACTGCTTAAAAAGCACATCCCGTAGCTGGGTACTGCAATTGTTGGTCGGAACTTTAAATTTGTAAAAACGATCACCACTGATAAGGATTCTATTAAGTTCCTCCCATAAGTTTTGTTTTTGTTCTCTGTTGATGTTCAGGTAATATTCATTTACCCCTCTTCCTTCTTTTTTATATCGGTCGGCAAACTCTTTGAAAGATTCTCCGTCCAGATAAGATATGAGTGTTCCTTGAAGTATTCTGTAAGCAAAGAATGATTGGTTTTCTGAATAGGAACCAAAGTTAAAAATAACATCGATTTTCAGAGAAGCGTCTTGGATACGCAGTGCGCTATGACCAAATCCTCCTTCATAACCCGGAGTAGGTGAACAGGTAACAACAGAAACATACGCCTTTTCTGACAACTGCGGAAGTGATTTAGTCTGGGCGGACAGTAGAATAGGGATGGCTACTATAATAAGAAATATTATTACGTGGAAGATGTTTTTGTGTAGTAGCATATCTGTTGTTGATTACAGGATTATGAACAGCAAACTCCATCTACAGACTATTTTTAGTTATCTGTGATGGAGTTTGATTTGTTAGGGTGTGATATGCATCTTATTTTTTTATAAATTTCACTGTGCTGTTTCCGATCTTGATAAGATAGATACCTTTTGATAAATTGGAAACATTAATTTCTTCCGCATTTAGAATTCCCGATAAGATCTGCATTCCGGTTATATTATAAATGTCATACTTCTGATTTTTTATGTTTTTAATGATAAGTGAATTCGTTGCTGAACTATAATATACTTTTGGCTTTTCTACATTGGCATCATGAATACCGACTCCACCGGTTTTTGTTCCCTCAAATCCAACAGTAACTGGCAGTGGAAGGTCTGAAACTTGTACAGATAATGTTAATGCAAGATTTTTATCTGTAATGGTAGACTGGTTCAAGTGTACATCAACCGTACCGATTTCAGGGAGAGTCACTTGAGCATCGGTAGGAAGAATTATGATCGTGTTTTCGTCTTGTTGCAACTCTGCATTCGGAATTATGATGTCCCCCAGTTCCAGCGGATCGCCTTCTCCAGTGGAAAATTTGAAATTTCTGATTTCTAATCTGATATGGTTATCATCTTCTGCTATGAGGTATACATTTTCTGTACTGCTTCCTGCATCAATAGGACCTAATTTCACATTCAATGTTCCATTGTAGATTCCCTCTGCTGTTTGGCTCTGTGCATAACTAAGACCGGGCATTACGATTACAATAAGTGCAATCATTGTTTTAAGTAATTTTTGTTTCATAATAATTCATTTTAAACGTTTATTGTCTTTTTAGAATACATAAGCGAATCCGAGGTTCGCATATATCGGATACATATCAAATGTGATGGTATCGAAATCTTTTTTAAAGATCGACATCATTCCCCATGTAATATTGCCACTTACATTCAGATGTGAGAAAGCTCTCCATTGTGCTCCGAATTGCAATCCCCATTGAAAGTTGCGTAGGTCATCATTGAATTCATAGGTTGCAGAGATTACGTTTACTTTTTCACCGGTAGGATTGACATTTCTGATATAGCCATCATAAGCTGTACCAAAGAATTCTCCGGAGGTAAGGTAAGAAAACCAAGGTCCTAATTCCAATTCCCATCGTTTGCTGACTTTGTAGATAGCTAAAATGGGTATTGTTAATAAAGACTGTTTGACCGTTGTCGTAACACCTCCTGTCCATTGTCCTTCCATTTCCCCACCGTCGTTGGCTATCATTTTCATATGGTAGTTTTTTACGGTGGCATCTGTTTTCATGCCCTTTGTTTCCAAACGTATTCCGGTGCTTATGCCCCATTTATCAAACGTCTTCACTACATCTCCTTCGATTGAAAAAGTGGTAGTAGGATTATAGCTGTTTATTTTTCTGATTTCCGCAGGGAGAGGAAGAGGAGAAGTTCCACCAATATTAAAACCGGCTTTTAACCGGTATTCCAAACCTACCGTCAAGGATTTTAAAATACTTTTACTTCTTTCCTCTTGCCCTTGCACGGTTATCGTGTAGCCCATGCAAATCAAAAGTAGCAGGGAGATTATCTTTTTATTCATTTTATATACTGTGTATTATTCGTTATCGCCTTCTAAAATAAGTTTAGCCTCGTCTATGATTAATTTACTACCTATAGCTCCTTCAAAGTAGGCTCCGTCCCGGCTGGATGAAAACACTATTGCCATGTTATATTCTCCTCTCGATAGTTTTATAGGATCAACGTCCTTTTTATCTATGAAAGGGATGCGTAGCTCTTTATACTCTTTGCTTGGTTGCGGATTGTTTACGCGTGCAATAGATATGATGCAATCTTCATTGAAATTGATAGAACCATCTAATTTTTTTCCGTTTATCGGCTCATAGAGTATGGCATATAGGTCGAAAATGTCGGTTTTATCTTTAATTTCGTTTTGATTTCTATCTGTAAACTTTTCGCCAGGCGTATATTGATACCATACGGTAAAATAGATGGGTTTGCGATTGAAAGCCATTGGCATGCCAAATTGGGTTGCTTCCAAAGGCTTTTGCAGAGCGATTTGCGAATTAAACGAACCTATGAACAGATTTCCGGCAGCAATCGGCATATTTACCATTTCTCCCAAGGAACCGGTTGCCTTAGTTTCAAGTTTTACTCCTTTTCCGAGAACACCATTATCATACGAAACGGTTGGGTGCTCGTCCGGCCCCCCCTTTCCTATAATTGCATATACCGGATTGGCTGTTGCCCATATAGGTTGTTCTTGACCTCCGTCGGTCAGTTCATAAAATTCATACCATTTACCGGTGGGATCCTCTTTGATTCTCCAATGTTCAAAGCTGAATCGGGGTTTGATATTGGTAGTATCTACATATACTTTATATTTTTTTTCCCATTGTCCATCTTGGGAAGTTACGACATAGGTTTGAGGTTCTGAGAAATCCAATACAGTTCCGTTAGGGGGATAAATGGTTGCCCCTTCGGTTAAAGAGAATGAAGGTGCTATTTGCTTTATCCCGTCTTCTATACTTGAATAAGCCATGAGTATGACACTATTGTTCGTTATTGTAGGTTTTGATTTTAAGATAGAAGGATCGGGAAGTGTACATGATAAAATATCTGCTTCTGCGTTAGGTGCCTCATCTTGAATGCATGAGCTAAAGCCTAAACAAACGAATATACCTATTATTATAGTCCTAAATTTCATTCTGTTTAATTGTTGATTATGTATTAATGTGAAATATTGCCCAAAAACTTTGGCGCAAAGTTAAGTTTAAAATTCTACTTATCAAATCTTACCTTGTCTTTTTATGTTCTTTTTATACTGTTTCTTAAGGAGAATACCTATGAATGTCAATATGATAGGTCTATTCCTTTTATTTTATGTTCTAATCCTAAATGTCTTTTGTGTTTAAGCTAAGATGACAACAATTGGACTAAATTTTCTGTTTAATGATTCTTGATATTAAATGAATATAGAATTTGGTGTATATAAAGAGTATATTCATTACATTTGTAGCAATTAATATAGCAAAGTCATGATTGAATCGGAAAGGAAACAGATAATCGATTTGGTGAGGCGTGAGGTGATTCCGGCTATTGGCTGTACAGAACCTATTGCGGTAGCGTTGTGTGTGGCAAAAACTGTAGAAACACTGGGAACGAAGCCGGAGAATATAAAAGTGTTTTTGAGTGCCAACATTTTGAAAAATGCAATGGGGGTAGGTATTCCTGGAACGGGGATGATCGGTTTGCCTATCGCTGTGGCCTTGGGGGCTATTATCGGAAAGTCGGAGTATCAGCTTGAAGTATTAAAGGATAGTACACCGGAGGCTGTAAAGTTGGGAAAACAGTATATAAATGAGAAGCGTGTCTGTATTTCGTTGAAAGAAGGTATTGCGGAAAAACTTTATATTGAAGTGCTTTGCGAAGCAGAAGGGAAAGTAGCTACGGCAATTATTGCCGGTGGGCATACCACCTTTATATATATAGCACGCGGTGAAGAAATATTGTTTAGTAAACAACCTGTCGGAACAGAAGAACAGGACGAGCAGAACTTGGACCTGAACTTAAAGAAAGTTTATGATTTTGCTTTAACCGCCCCGTTGGAGGAGATCCGTTTTATTCTTGAGACAGCCCGGTTGAATAAAGCTGCTGCCGAGAGCTCTTTTCAGGGAGATTACGGGCATGCTTTGGGAAAGGTACTTCGTGGACGGTATGAGCATCAGATAATGGGTGACAGTGTCTTTTCTCATATTCTTTCTTATACTTCGGCAGCTTGTGATGCCCGTATGGCAGGAGCTATGATTCCGGTAATGAGCAATTCGGGTAGTGGTAACCAGGGAATATCAGCAACTTTACCTGTTCTGATTTTTGCAGAAGAGAATGGCAAATCGGAAGAGGAACTTATCCGCGCCTTAATGTTAAGCCATCTCACGGTGATTTACATAAAACAGAGTCTGGGGCGTTTATCCGCGCTCTGTGGTTGTGTAGTAGCAGCTACCGGTTCGAGCTGTGGCATTACGTGGCTGATGGGAGGAAACTATGAACAAGTTGCTTATGCAGTACAAAATATGATCGCCAATTTGACGGGAATGATTTGTGACGGTGCAAAGCCCAGTTGTTCATTGAAAGTAACGACCGGTGTTTCTACCGCAGTTCTTTCAGCCGTAATGGCCATGGAAAATCGATGTGTGACATCTGTGGAAGGGATTATCGATGAGGATGTCGATCAAAGTATCCGTAACTTGACCCGTATCGGTTCGCAAAGTATGAATGAGACGGACAGGGTGGTATTGGATATTATGACTCACAAACGCTGTTAGCCAAAAGCTTGTTTTAGTTGAAAGTTGAAAATTGAAAATTGAAAGTTACTATGCAGCATAATAGCGCAGCTAACTTTCAACTTTCAATTTTCAACTTTCAACTATTAATGGCATCCGCAGCCTTCGCCGCATTCATGGTCACCGCAGTCGCTGCCACAATCACCACAACCGCAGCTGCAACCGCCGCCGCCCATCATGTTTACGATTTCCTGTATTTCTTCGTTGGTGGCCGGACGGCTTTCAATTACTTCACCGACAAAAGTCAGATCAGCACCTGCCAACGGGTGGTTCATGTCAACTACTACTACATCGGGTTTCACTTCCACTACTGTTCCGTTCATGCGACGGCCCTCGGAATCCATTAAAGGTACTACATTACCTGCAAAGATACGTTCGTTATCGAATTTGCCGTCGATTTCGAAAATATGTTTGGGTAAATCCAGTACATGTTCTTCGTTGTACTCGCCATAAGCATCCTGAGATGAAATGGTGAACTCGAATTTATCTCCTTTATTAAGTGGGGCTATCTGGCTTTCAAAAGCTTCGAGTGTAGTACCCAAGCCGGAAATGAATTGGAATGGATGCTCTGCTTTGGCTTCTTCTACTAAATCTTTTTCTCCATCTTCTGTAGTGTACAGTTTATACGCTACGGTGATGTACTTGTTTTCTGCTGTTTCCATTTATTTTTGTATATAGTTAGTAATTGCGGATATCCGCGTAGCTGCAAAGATACGAATAATTTATTAGGCAGTCAGAATACACTATGTAAATTTCAGATTATTAAGCGCTTTTATCACAATCCGGTTGCACTTGAAAAATGGTTCCTTTTAGAACTATAAAGTGATAAAATTAGATATAAAACCCCTCTTTTCTTACGATTATTCAATTTTAGGTGATTTTTTTCTTCAATTTGTTTGGATATAATAAAAAAGCCCTTACCTTTGCAGCACAATTAACAGAAGAAATAAGATATGAATACTCATACATCTATTAACCTGGCAGTCCTGCATATTATTCGCGTCGTGGTGGTCACATCAAGAGCGTGAGAAAGGTTGTGTATGTATTCGTACCATAAAATGAAATAATTAGAGCCTTTCTCACTATCGTGGGGAAGGCTCTTTAATTAAAAAGAAATCAGGAAATGAAAAAGCAATTACGCAGTTCATTCAGTACGCAAGGCCGCCGCATGGCAGGTGCCCGCGCTTTATGGGGGGCCAACGGTATGAAAAAAGAACAGATGGGGAAGCCCATTATCGCTATCGTGAATTCGTTTACGCAGTTTGTGCCCGGACATGTACATTTACATAAAATAGGACAATTGGTGAAAGCGGAGATTGAAAAATTAGGCTGTTTTGCTGCGGAATTCAATACGATTGCTATTGATGACGGTATTGCCATGGGCCATGACGGTATGCTCTATTCGCTTCCTTCCCGTGATATTATAGCAGATAGCGTAGAGTATATGGTGAATGCCCACAAGGCGGATGCAATGGTGTGTATCAGCAATTGTGATAAAATTACTCCGGGAATGCTGATGGCTGCCATGCGATTGAACATCCCTACCGTATTTGTATCGGGGGGGCCGATGGAGGCCGGTGAATGGAACGGTCAGCATCTTGATTTAATCGATGCTATGATCAAATCGGCCGATGACAGTGTAAGTGATAGCGATGTGGCTGATATAGAAAGAAATGCTTGTCCTACTTGTGGTTGTTGTTCGGGTATGTTTACGGCAAACTCGATGAACTGTCTGAATGAAGCCATCGGGTTGGCGCTTCCCGGCAACGGAACGATTGTAGCTACTCATGAGAACCGTACCGAGCTCTTCAAGGACGCTGCTAAACTGATTGTAGAGAATGCTTTTAAATATTACGAAGAAGGAGACGAGAGTGTATTGCCCCGGAGCATCGCTACCCGTGAGGCTTTCTTGAATGCCATGACGCTCGATATCGCTATGGGAGGATCTACGAATACGGTTCTTCATCTGTTGGCCATTGCCCATGAGGCGGAAGTCGATTTTAAGATGGATGATATCGATATGTTGTCCCGTAAAAGTCCTTGTCTGTGTAAAGTGGCTCCTAATACGCAGAAATATCACATTCAGGACGTGAACCGTGCAGGAGGTATTATAGCCATTATGAACGAGTTGGCAAAAGGAGGGCTCGTAGATACGACTGTCCGTCGGGTGGATGGTATGACATTGGCCGGGGCGATCGATAAGTTCTGCATTACCAGTCCGAATGTTTGTGAGAAAGCGTTGAAAAAATATGCAAGTGCGGCAGCCGGAAAATTCAATCTCGTATTGGGCTCTCAGGATGCTTATTATAAGGAGCTCGACACGGACCGTGCCGGCGGATGTATCCGTGATTTGGAACACGCTTATAGCAAAGACGGCGGATTGGCTGTCTTGAAAGGAAATATAGCTCAAGACGGTTGTGTTGTGAAGACAGCCGGTGTAGACGAGAGTATCTGGAAATTTACCGGTCCGGCCAAAGTTTTCGATTCGCAAGAAGCTGCTTGTGAAGGTATTTTAGGTGGAAAAGTGGTCAGTGGCGATGTGGTCGTCATTACGAATGAGGGGCCCAAGGGTGGTCCGGGAATGCAGGAAATGTTGTATCCCACCTCTTATATTAAGTCCAGACATTTAGGAAAAGAGTGTGCGTTGATTACTGATGGCCGTTTTAGTGGCGGAACATCGGGATTGAGTATCGGACACATTTCTCCGGAGGCTGCGGCCGGTGGGAATATCGGTAAGATACAAGACGGAGACTGGATTGAAATAAACATTCCTGAGCGTACTATCAATGTGAAACTGACTGATGAAGAACTGGCTGCGCGTCCGATGGCTCCGGTAACTCGGGAACGGTTTGTTCCGAAGAGTCTGAAAGCTTATGCCAGCATGGTGAGCTCTGCTGATAAGGGAGCGGTGAGAATGATTTAGAATTATGAATTTGATTTATGGATTATGAAAGACTTAATTTCGGGCGCAGAAGCATTGATGCGTTCTCTTGAATATCAGGGAGTAGAGACCATTTTTGGGTATCCGGGAGGTTCTATCATGCCGGTATTTGATGCTCTGTATGATCATCGGGATACGTTGAATCATATATTGGTTCGGCACGAACAGGGTGCAGCTCATGCGGCACAAGGTTTTGCACGCTCATCGGGTGAAGTGGGAGTCTGCCTCGTTACGAGTGGTCCCGGAGCTACCAATACGATAACAGGTATTGCCGATGCGATGATCGACAGTACTCCTATTGTAGTGATAGCAGGACAGGTAGGTACTGCATTTTTGGGAACGGATGCTTTTCAGGAAGTCGATCTTGTAGGTATTACCCAGCCTATTACGAAGTGGAGTTATCAGATCCGGCGTGCGGAAGATGTACCTTGGGCGGTAGCCCGTGCATTTTATATCGCAAAAAGCGGGCGTCCCGGTCCGGTAGTGCTCGATTTTGCTAAGAATGCACAAGTAGAGAAAGCCGGATATGTTCCGACGAAGTTAGATTATATCCGTAGCTATGTTCCTGTGCCCGATACAGACCCGGAGGCAGTGAGAATTGCTGCCGAGTTGATAAATAATGCGGAACGTCCGTTGGTACTGGTAGGCCAGGGGGTAGAATTGGGAAATGCCCAACAAGAGTTGCGCAATTTCATCGAGAAGGCGGGAATACCTGTCGGATGTACTTTGTTAGGATTGTCGGCATTGCCAACGGATCATCCTTTGAATAAGGGTATGTTGGGGATGCATGGCAACTTAGGGCCGAATATTAATACGAATAAATGTGATGTTCTTATTGCGGTGGGTATGCGTTTTGATGACCGGGTAACGGGAAATCTGGCTACCTATGCCAAGCAGGCAAAGGTCATTCATTTTGATATCGATCCGGCGGAAGTGAATAAGAATGTGCATGCAGACATAGCCGTGCTGGGTGATTGCAAAGAGACTTTGGTTGCCGTGACAGAGCTACTGCAAGCCAATACACATACCGAATGGCTGGAAAGCTTTACGGATTATGAACGGATGGAAGAGGAGAAGGTGATTCGTCCGGAACTGCATCCGATGTCCGATACACTCACTATGGGCGAAGTAGTACGCGCGGTGAGTGAAGCTACTCATAATGAAGCTATTTTAGTGACGGACGTCGGTCAGAATCAGATGATGTCTGCCCGCTATTTTAAATATAGCAAAGAGCGCAGTATCATCACTTCCGGTGGTTTGGGAACGATGGGGTTCGGACTGCCTGCCGCTATCGGTGCGACTTTCGGGCGTCCCGATCGCACTGTCTGTGTTTTTATGGGTGATGGCGGACTTCAGATGAATATCCAGGAATTGGGTACTATTATGGAACAGAAAGCTCCCGTGAAGATTATTGTGCTGAATAATAACTTTTTGGGGAATGTACGCCAATGGCAGGCGATGTTTTTCAATCGCAAATACTCTTTCACTCCGATGATGAATCCGGATTATATGAAGATTGCTTCTGCTTATGATATTCCGTCCCGGCGTGTGATGGCCCGTGAAGAACTGTCGGAAGCCATTGCGGAGATGATTAAGACGGAGGGTCCTTATCTGTTGGAGGCTTGTGTGATTGAAGAGGGAAATGTGTTGCCAATGACACCTCCGGGCGGCTCAGTGAATCAGATGTTGCTGGAATGCTGAGGGAGATTCGAGAGGGGAGAAGGTGAATAAAAAAATGGAAAGTTATGAGTGATAAGACATTATATACACTGATTGTACATTCGGAGAATATAGCAGGATTGCTGAATCAGATAACGGCTGTATTTACTCGCAGGCAGATTAATATAGAGAGCTTGAACGTGTCGGCATCTTCTATTAAGGGAGTACATAAATATACGATTACGGCATGGACGGATAAGGATACGATTGAAAAGGTGGTGAAGCAGATCGAGAAAAAGATCGATGTGTTGCAAGCGCATTATTTCACGGACGATGAGATTTATTTCCATGAAATTGCCCTATATAAAGTATCCAGTCCGGAGTTTCAGGCCAATCCGGAGGCTTCCCGGATTATACGCAGGTACAATGCACGTATCGTCGAGGTAAACCCGGTGTTTGCTATTGTCGAAAAGAATGGGATGAGTGAAGAAATTACAGCTCTTTACAGTGAACTGCGCCGACTGAATTGTGTTTTACAATTTGTTCGTTCGGGACGTGTGGCCATTACTACCAGTTGTTTTGAACGGGTGAATGAATTCCTTGCCGACCGGGAAACGCGTTATAATCAAAGTAAGAAACAACAGGAAGATGAGTGAAAATAATAAAATAGGAACTTACAGATTTGTTGCAGAACCGTTTCATGTAGATTTTAACGGACGTCTGACGATGGGAGTATTGGGTAATCATCTGTTGAACTGTGCGGGCTTTCATGCCAGTGACCGTGGTTTTGGGATTGCAACCCTGAATGAGGATAATTATACTTGGGTACTTTCGCGTCTGGCTATCGAGTTGGATGAAATGCCTTACCAGTATGAGGAATTCAGCGTTCAGACATGGGTGGAGAATGTGTACCGTCTTTTTACGGATCGTAATTTTGCAGTGATCAATAAAGATGGGAAAAAGATAGGATATGCCCGTTCCGTATGGGCAATGATTAATTTGAATACCCGTAAACCGGCCGATTTGCTGACATTGCACGGAGGGAGTATCGTTGATTATGTCTGTGACGAACCTTGTCCGATTGAAAAGCCGTCGCGCATTAAGGTGACTACAAAAGAGCCTGTGGCGACGATTACTGCCAAATATAGCGATATCGATATAAACGGACATGTAAACAGTATCCGTTATATTGAGCATATTCTGGATTTGTTTCCTATAGAACTTTATAAAACAAAGCATATTCGCCGGTTTGAAATGGCTTATGTGGCCGAGAGTTACTATGGCGATCAATTATTTTTCTTTCAGGAAGAGGTTTCGGAGAATGAATATCACATAGAGGTAAAAAAGAATGGCGAAGAGGTGGTTTGCCGTTCGAAGGTATTATTTGAATAAGATAAAATTAGATTGTATAATAAACAGGTGGCTATGCCACCATTTAAAAATTAGAAACAAAAATGGCACAAATGAATTTTGGCGGTGTTATGGAAAATGTAGTAACCCGCGAAGAATTTCCGTTGGAAAAAGCTAGTGAAGTATTAAAAGATGAAACAATTGCCGTAATCGGTTATGGTGTACAGGGCCCCGGTCAGTCACTGAACCTGCGTGATAATGGTTTCAACGTGATTGTCGGACAGCGTAAAGGTGGTAAGACTTGGGAGAAAGCGGTAGCTGACGGTTGGGTGCCGGGCGAAACTTTGTTTGATATAGACGAAGCATGCCAGCGTGGAACCATTATCCAATATCTGCTTTCGGATGCGGCTCAGATCGAGGTATGGCCTACTGTGAAGAAGAATCTTACTCCGGGCAAAGCTCTTTATTTCTCTCATGGTTTCGGTATTACTTATAAAGAACGTACCGGTATCATTCCTCCTGCTGATGTGGATGTAATCCTTGTTGCTCCGAAGGGATCGGGTACTTCATTGCGTACTATGTTCCTCGAAGGCCGTGGATTGAATTCATCTTACGCTATCTTCCAAGACGCTACCGGCCGTGCTTATGATCGCGTGATCGCTTTGGGTATTGGCGTAGGTTCGGGCTATCTGTTCGAAACGACATTCAAACGTGAAGTTTATTCTGACTTGACCGGAGAACGTGGTTCATTGATGGGTGCTATTCAAGGTTTGTTGCTGGCGCAATATGAAACATTGCGTGAGAACGGTCATACACCTTCTGAAGCATTCAATGAAACAGTAGAAGAGTTGACTCAGTCTCTGATGCCTTTGTTTGCAAAGAATGGTATGGACTGGATGTATGCTAACTGTTCCACTACTGCTCAGCGTGGTGCGCTCGACTGGATGGGCCCGTTCCATGATGCCATCAAACCGGTGATGCAGCAATTATATGAGAGTGTAAAAACCGGTAACGAAGCACAAATCTCTATTGACAGCAATTCTCAACCGGATTATCGTGAAAAACTGAATGAAGAACTTCGTCAGTTACGTGAGAGCGAAATGTGGCAGACTGCTGTGACGGTTCGCAAACTTCGTCCGGAAAACAACTAAAATAATGATAAGTGATAAGTGATTAATGGCTGCACTATAATCCGCATGGCACTAATCACTTATCGCTAATCGCTCATTATTCATCACTTATCATCTTTTCTACGTATTCCATCAGCTTTTTATAAAAGGCGTGCCGGGTCAGGGTTTGGGCTTCTCCCAATATGACTAATTTCATGCGTGCACGGGTGATGGCGACATTCATTCTTCGTAAGTCATTCAGAAAGCCTATCTGGCCATTTTCATTGGCTCGTACAAGGCTGATAAAGATGACATCTCTTTCTTGTCCTTGAAAGCCGTCTACGGTGTTTATAGTAATTAATTCACGAAAGGGGCGGAAAAAGCTGCTGCTTTTTATTTTGTTTCTTAGATATTGCACTTGGGCTTTATATGGAGAAATAAGCCCGAAGTCGATTCGCTCGTCGAATACACGATTTTCACCTATTCTCTGAACGTAATTTTTGAGTTCCTGTATTAAAAGGTCTGCTTCGGGTTTGTTGATTCGTCCGAAACTTTCGCCTACAAATTCTTCATGAAATTCCAATTCCGAGGTATCGATCCAAACCATAGGGGTATCGTAATCGAGGATGCCACGATGGCGTACTTCGGGAGCAGATTCTAACTGGTTGTTATAAAACCATTCGGAAGGAAAGCGCATAATGGCTTCGTTCATGCGATATTGTACTTTGAGAAGGGAAACGGAAACAGGTTTGTTTGTTACGACCTTTTCCATTAAAGTCTGATCTAATCCTCCACGGGCAGCTTCGATGCATTTGATGGTAGGAGGGAGTTGGCAGTGATCACCGGCAAAAATAACGCGGTCGGCTTTACGGATGGCAATCCAGCAGGCAGCTTCCAATGCCTGTGCTGCTTCGTCGATGAAAAGAGTACTGAAACGGCGGCCTTCGAGAATGCGGTGATTGCTACTGACAAGTGTGGAGGCGATGACTCGTGCGGAAGAGAACAAATCTTCATTAATAAGTATTTCCAGTTCCGTGGCGCGGTCGCGCAGACGGCTGATGCGATTGCGCATGCTTTCCCTCTCACTATAATTTCCCTTGCGGATATGTCCGCTTATCTCGCGAATGGATTTACGCACGCTCCATAGCTCTGTATAGGCCGGATGGTTTTCAAAGCGGCGTTCATACGTGAACGAAAGCATTTTATCATTCACGCGTGTCGGATTTCCGATACGGAGCACAGGGACACCGCGATCCACCAACTTTTCGGCAATCCAATCGACGGCTGTATTGCTTTGTGCACAGACGAGTACTTGATTTTCTCGATGTAGGGTTTCATAAATGGCTTCTACGAGAGTAGTGGTTTTTCCGGTTCCCGGAGGACCATGTACAATCGCTACATCTTTGGCGCAAAGTACTTTATTGACAGCTTCTTCTTGTGTAGAATTCAACCAGGGAAACCGGACCGGATAAAGTTCTCTCCGACGGATGGGAAGAGTTCCGAGCAATGTGTCACGTAATTCGGCAAGCCGGTTGCCTTTGGCGCGAAGAACATCTTCAAGTGCATTGAACATAGCGCGGTAAGAAGTCTCGTCAAAATATAACTGTACTCCTAAATAATCGGCATTTTGTACATCGAGCAGAGCACTCGTGCCGGGCAAAACCACTACCATTCGTTCTTCGTCGGCAAAACTTACAGTAGCGGTGAAGTTCATATATTTAATTTTTCCGTTGTAGTCCTGTTGGAAAAAGCAAACCGGACGGCCAAATTCAAAAGCGTGTTCAATATCCTTATCTTCCGTTCGGGTAATTTCTATGACGAGTTGGTTCAAGGAGTTGTAATAATTTCGACCTGCTTGTACCGGATACCAGCAGAGTCCGCGCTTTACTTTTCGGGCAATACCCATTGTTTCCGTCTGTCGCTGGAATTCCTCTTTCTCATATTCATATTCCATACGCAGCAAAATCTGTTGCTGCTGAAGGGCAAGAAGGGGAGAACCGGGATCAATTTTGTTATTATTCATCTGTGGCTAATGTTTGAATATTAAACATTGTTCGTTAAACATTATTGCGCGCTTGTTCGTTAATAATACATATACAGTTTTAAAATATAAATGCATATGGTGTATGATATAGACATGATAAGAAGCTTCTATTCAGCCTATAAAGGGAAAATGGAACGTGTAAGGAGTGTGCTGAAACGTCCGCTTACGTTAGCAGAAAAAATCTTGTATACTCATCTTTTTGAGGAGGCCCGTTTGAGGGATTATAAACGTGGGGAAGATTATGTGAATTTTCGTCCGGATCGGGTAGCTATGCAGGATGCTACTGCACAGATGGCTCTATTGCAGTTTATGAATGCCGGTAAGGAACGCGTTGCTGTTCCCTCAACAGTGCATTGCGACCACTTGATACAGGCTTATAAGGGAGCGAGCGAAGACATAGCCACTGCTACTAAGACGAACGAGGAGGTATACGATTTCCTGCGCGATGTTTCTTCCCGTTATGGAATCGGCTTTTGGAAACCGGGAGCGGGAATTATCCATCAAGTCGTATTAGAAAATTATGCATTTCCCGGAGGAATGATGGTAGGAACAGATTCTCATACACCGAATGCCGGTGGTTTGGGAATGGTTGCTATTGGGGTAGGAGGTGCCGATGCGGTAGATGTGATGACGGGTATGGAATGGGAATTGAAGATGCCCAAATTGATTGGTGTCCGGTTGACCGGAGAACTTAACGGTTGGACAACTCCCAAAGATGTTATTCTTAAATTGGCCGGTATCTTGACTGTGAAGGGTGGCACTAACGCCATTATTGAATATTTCGGTTCCGGTACGGAATCTATTTCAGCAACCGGAAAAGCTACGATTTGTAATATGGGTGCCGAAGTAGGGGCTACTACTTCGCTTTTTCCCTATGATGAACGTATGGGCGTTTATCTGCGTGCTACCGGTCGTGAAGAAGTTGCCTTGTTGGCGGAGTCCGTAACTGCCGATCTTCGTGCTGACGATGAAGTGATGGCGCTGCCCGAGAAATTTTATGACCGTATTATTGAAATAAATCTTTCAGAACTGGAACCTTATATCAATGGGCCGTTCACTCCTGATGCGGCTACTCCCATTTCTGAATTTGCAGAAAAAGTACTGCTGAACGGTTATCCCCGTAAAATGGAAGTAGGGCTTATCGGGTCGTGTACCAATTCATCCTATCAGGATCTCAGTCGTGCTGCTTCTATTGCCCGTGAGGCATTGGAGAAGGACGTGGCCATTGCTGCGCCGCTTATTGTTAATCCCGGAAGTGAACAAATCAGGGCTACTGCCGAACGGGATGGAATGATTACTCTTTTCCGCCAAATAGGGGCAACGATCATGGCAAATGCTTGTGGGCCTTGCATCGGGCAGTGGAAACGCCATACAGACGATCCTACCCGTAAAAACTCGATTGTGACCTCTTTCAACCGCAATTTTGCCAAACGGGCGGATGGTAATCCGAATACATTTGCTTTTGTGGCTTCCCCCGAAATAGTAATGGCACTCACCATTGCCGGTGATCTTTGTTTCAATCCCTTAAAAGACCGTTTGCTTACGCATGAGGGGAAGAAAGTGAAATTCAGTGAACCGGTGGGAGATGAATTACCTGTGTATGGTTTCACTTCGGCTGCCAGTGGCTACTTGGCCCCTGTTGGAACAGAAGTTGAAATCAGGGTCGATCCGCAGTCGAAGCGTTTGCAATTGTTGGCTCCTTTCCCGGCATGGGATGGAAACGACTTATTGAATATGCCTTTGCTGATCAAGACACAAGGGAAGTGTACTACTGATCATATTTCGATGGCAGGTCCGTGGTTGCGTTTTCGTGGGCATTTAGAGAATATTTCCGATAACATGCTGATGGGAGCGGTCAATGCTTTTAACGGTGAGACAAATAGTGTGTGGAATCGCTTGACAAATACTTATGGGGCTGTTTCCGGTACGGCTAAGATGTATAAGGCAGAAGGAATTGCTTCGATGGTTGTTGCCGAAGAAAATTATGGTGAGGGCTCCAGTCGTGAACATGCGGCTATGGAACCTCGTTTCCTGAATGTAAAAGTAATTCTTGCCAAGAGTTTTGCCCGTATTCATGAAACCAATCTGAAGAAGCAGGGTATGTTGGCTGTTACTTTTAAGGATAAGGATGATTATGATCGCATACAAGAACATGACCTGCTTTCTGTAACTGGTTTGCAAAACTTTGCTCCGGGACGCGACCTTGAGGTGGTGGTTCATCACGAAGATGGAACCAAAGAGAGTTTTGCCGTACAGCATACCTATAATGAGCAGCAAATAGCATGGTTCCGTGCAGGATCTGCCCTCAATAATAATTTGTCATTGTGTTATTAAAAAAAATACGTGTGCAGCCAATGGGTACATGAACATATTGGCAAATTGCCACATTATCAATTATGAACAAAATTACTAAACAACTTGACGGTACTTTGTCTGTACCGGATATTCCGACCGTTCCTTTTATTACCGGTGACGGTGTGGGTGAAGAGATAACTCCC
>ULPX01028370.1_pt1 | contig 23781 bp, 27 predicted proteins | sample 1953911 | NCBI WGS metagenome assembly ULPX01 (sample SAMEA4835640, study PRJEB28245) | human gut metagenome | biome: gut microbiome; material: fecal sample | place: Denmark | collected 2008 | reverse complement strand
AATTCCTAAACAAAAAGCGTTAGTCTTTGTAGAGTTTGAATAAATTAAATTAGGCTTTCGAGTCCCGAAAAACCTTGATATTACAGGGTTTTTCGGGATTCTTGTTTTTTACTGGCTACAAATTGGCTACATCAGGACATTTTTTCGTAGCCATCATCGTTTGTGGCTATGGCATCAAGCTGAGCGGCTACTTCGGTCTGCTTGTTCGGGTACAGATGGCTGTAGGTTTCCATGGTGGTTTGCACCCTTTCATGTCCCAGGCGTTCTGCTACCAGAAGCGGCGTACAGCCCATGTCAATCAGCAAACTGGCGTGGGTATGGCGCACATCGTGCACCCTGATCTTCTGTGTTCCAGAGTGGTCACAACCATACTTCATCTGTCTGCCGACCCAGCCCCTATCATAAGGGAAGATACGGTCTGTCGGCTGTACATCGTAGAGCTTTGCCAGATAGTCTTTCAGGCAGTTTTCCAGCACCTTCGGCATAACAACTTCACGATAGCCCGCTTCTGTCTTAGGCGGATAGATATAATCTTTTCCGTTCAGACGCTGGTAGTTCTTGTTGACAGAAATAATGTGTCTATCAAAGTCGATATCCTCTGGTGTCAGAGCCAGTAGCTCGCCAACACGCAACCCGGTGTAGTACATCACCGTAAAGATTGCGTATCCAACAGGTCTTTCCTCCATGGCTTCGATAAACACCTTGAATTCCTCGTTCGTCCAGAACAGCATTTCATCGGCGTTTTTCTTACCCATAGTTCCTGCCTTGTGACAGGGGTTCTCTCTCAGTCCATAGAACTTCACCGCAAAGTTGAAGGCTGCGGTGAGCTGGTTGTTGATGGTTCGCAAATAGGTCGGCGAATAACATTTGCCGTTGGGACGGCGGTAGTGAATCAGCTCGTTTTGCCAATTGCGAATATCGGTCGGCTTGATGGCATTGATCGGCATCTCACCGAAGTATGGGAGGACTTTCTTATCGAACAGGTAGCGCTTGTTGGCTAAAGTTGTTTCTCTGAGACGAGGATCCGCATCTTTCATATAGAGTGCAACGAAATCCTTAAACTTCATGCCCAGGCTGCCATCTGCCTGACTGATAAAATCACGTTCCCATTGTAAGGCTTCTTTCTTGGTATTGAAGCCTCTTTTCTTTTTGTGAATCTCCTTTCCTGTCCAATCTTTTACTCGGATTTGAGACATCCATTTTCCTGTGCTTTTGTCTCTTGTTACTGACATTGTGTTCTCCTTTTCTATCCCAATGTCAGACCTTAATTACTTCTCAGAGCCGAACTCCTTTTCAAGATAAGCCCTGCGACGAGCCAAGCGCTCGTCCTCGTCAAGTTCTTCCGGTTCCACACATTCTACGGAAGCCCCAGCATAGTACGCAAGGGTCTGCTCTTGCCAGCTATGTAATGCTGCAGGAGTACAGTTGTAGCTGTGCATATCCTCACGCATCTCTTCCCATTGTTCCAAGAACAGGCACATATCCGCATTATGGTCGGCATCCAGTTCCTTGCCGTTGAAACAGATGGAACAGGTCCACTCGTTACTGCGGGGCGGTTTCTGCACATCCACATCGAATTTAAGTGAAGAAACCTTGTCCAGTTCAAACAGGAAGCTCATTATGTCGGCAAGACTTCTGATCGGCGCTGTATTGGTTTCATAACCAAGAATAAAGGTCGGCGTCGTATCAAGATGTTTTGCCAGTGCATTGACAACATCAATGGAAACCTCGATTTCTCCGGTTTCATACTTCTGCATAGTGCGCAGAGATTTGCCGATTAGGTTTGCCAGTTGTGTCTGATTCAGCCCTTTGCGTTTTCGTAGTGCTTTAATCCGCCGGCCGATTATGGAATAATCGAAATTGTCCATAAATAATTCACCTCGTCCATATCATATCACAGAATAATACGAATTGCAAGTACATATTTTTATTCCACAAGTATTGACAAAAGCATCCTTTGTTCGTATAATGAAGGCGTATTGAAAGTGCGTATTTAGAAAATATGATGGAAATTAGTGAATAAAAAATACGCAAATCATCTTTTGAACACAGGAGGTACTAATGAGAGCACAGTTTATCACCGCAGAAGAAGTACAGCAGATTTTGAGCGTAAGCCGCAGCAAATCCTATCAGATTATCCGAGATTTGAACAAAGAACTGAAAAGTATGGGCTATCACACCATTGCCGGCAAATGCCCCATCCAGTTCTTCAAGCAGAAGTTCTACGGACTGGAAATCGGAGGTGAAAGCGCTTGATGAACGAAAAAGAAAAAACGACCGTCCCGATTCCATCTGTTGGCGCAGATGGGGAACAGTCGCTTTCCTATGTAACAAATGAAATTATAGCAACTGGCAACGAAGAAATCAATCCCATAGATGAAAGTATGGAGGAGATGCTTCGTCAGATGCAGAGAATGTCGGATCCGTCTTATCTGGCCACCATGACTATGAGCCAGCTGTACGACACTGTATACGAAAGCAGACTGCCGATTATTGACGGTCTGCTTTACCCAGGCACCTATCTGTTTGTAGGTGCTCCCAAAGTCGGCAAGTCATTCCTGATGGCACAAATCGCCTACCATGTCAGCACCGGGCTTCCTCTTTGGAAGTATTCTGTCCATGCAGGAACTGTGTTATACCTTGCCTTGGAGGATGACTACAGGCGTTTACAGGAGCGTTTGTATCGTATGTTTGGAGTAGAGGGTACAGATACCCTCCACTTCGCAACTTGCGCCAAACAGCTCGGTGCAGGGCTGTATGAACAGCTGACTCGTTTTGTATCAGAGCACAGAGACACCCGTCTGATTATCATCGATACTTTGCAGAAAATCAGAGAAGCCAGCGGAGACAGATACAGCTATGCAAGCGATTATGAAATGATAGGTCAGCTGAAACACTTTGCAGATCAGACTGGCATTGCGCTACTGCTGGTGCATCACACCCGAAAACAGCAGGCCGATGATAAGTTTGATATGATTTCCGGCACCAATGGATTGCTCGGCGCTGCCGACGGAGCTTTTGTTCTGCAAAAAGAAAAACGCACAGGTAATACGGCTGTACTGGAAGTGTCCGGCAGAGACCAACCGGAGCAAAGACTGATTCTAAAAAAGGATATGGAACGTCTTGTTTGGGAGTTGGAAAAATCCGAAACAGAACTGTGGCATATTCCGCCAGATCCGATTCTGGAAAAAGTTGCAGCTTTGCTGTCGGAAGAAATTCCAGAGTGGAGTGGAACACCAACGGAACTGGCAGAAGCCTTACAGTTAGAGGCAAAGCCCAATCTTTTGACAAAACACCTGAATGTCAATGCAAGCAGGTTGCTTCACGAGTGCCAGACCCAATATGAAAATATTCGCACTCATGCAGGAAGAAGGATCATCTTAAAGCGAGTTTCAGAACAGCGTGACGATGCGTGACGGTCGTGACGATGATTTTGACAGTGGTGGCGGTGTCTAAAACACCGTCACCATCGTCACCACCGACACGGGCAGTAAGGAAACGAACTGAAAATGAAAAATGTGCAAATCCCCTATGATTTATTTGTTGCTTTGCTCCAATATCATCTGATGATGGATGACGACTATGCGAATGAAATCCGTCATGGCTTGGAGCAAAAACTAGAAGCTATGGTGCGGCATGAATGGTACGCAAAGTACAAGACCGCTCCTACACCGGAAGAGCGAGAAGCAGCCCGTCAGCGTTATCTGGATGAACGTGGCGTTCCACAGAGTTTCCGATGGACAACTTCTCCTTGGGAGAGATGACAGGAGCGTGCCACGCTCCTGTGGATGGCAAACAAGAGAGTGATGATTACAGCGATTTCGCTGAAAGTGGGGGGTTCCCCACTTAGTGATTTTGCGGTCATCACTTTTTTGCTGTAAAGACAAAAATGAAAAATTTTGTTTCTTACAAAACGATTAAAAATCGTGCAGCCGGTATCGCAGATACCGCTCAAAGGGGCTTGGGGATGCTTCCCCAACAAGCAAGTTTGTGAAGATTGCACCGAAGGGAAAATCGAGAAAATGAGTAAACCTGTACAGGTTTACACTGCTTGCCAATTTGCGAGGTTGTCACAGGAATCGCATATACCCTCGGAGAGTGCAATGCACTTTTGATGTGTAGTGTCTTACATGATGCCCCATCTTCATATCAGCTTCATTTCTTTTTCTACAGAGAGCAAACGAGGGCTATCCACCCGTGTCTCACTGAAATAGGCTTTTTCCGATCAGGGCATCATCGGTGAAGGGCGTTCTTTGACAAAGCTCAATTTCTGGATTCAGAAAGAGAAAGAAGCTCTTGCGGTAATCATGCTGGGGCATGGTATCGAATGGGAGGAGAAAGGCGAACACAAAGAACATCTCAGCGTTCTGGAATTTAAGCGTGAGAAGCGCAAAGAAGATCTTGCTGAACTGGGGCAGACCATTGAGCGTGTCCAGCAACAACAGGTTTCTATCAAGGCTGTGGAGCAGATCGAGGCTAAGCCCCTGCCGCTATCTTCCAAGGTGGTTGTCGAGCGTGAAGATTATGAGACGCTGGTAACTGTTGCATAGAAGTTTGTTGCACAGGAAAAGCAGGATGGCAAGCTGAAAAAGCTCCTGAAGGAAGCCTGGAAAACCATTGCCGATCTGAAAGTAAAAAAAGAAACGCTGGTGGCAGAGCTTGCTGCGACCAAGGATGAGCTGGCTCAATACAAGTCCGTCCGTGGTCAGCTCCGCACAGCGGATCTGGAGCAGGAAAATGATCGGCTCCGTAAGAGGATTCGCACCTATGAAGATGTCATTTTCCGCAATAATCTGTGGGGGTACTTTTCCAAGCGCAAAGGGAAAGAACCTGAAAGAAGCGCACAAAAGGATAAGGCAATCTAAAATCCACCTTTATACCACAAAATCAGCTCTCCATTTCGGAGGGCTGATTTTGTGTGGTTTTTTTGTCTCGCAATTCCTGTCGAAATATGCTATAATTTCTTCATATACCTATTGGCGAACCGTTATTACATTAGGAGGGTACTTATGCCAAGAGTTTTTAGAATACATGGCGATAACATTGTAGAATGTGAACGCTTGCTTAATATTATTATTAATGAAACTCAACCACATAGATGCGAGAAATCTTTGATTTCACCATCTACCATTTGTGTTGATTTGGAGTTTACTTACGCAGAGAATGAGTATAGCTGGAGAGTTGAACTTCTTCCAGGCTTTAATAAGGCCGGTAGAAGCAGATGGGAAGGAAATATATTTTCTGCACTTAAAGAAAATGGTAGTTTCCTTGATGAAACGCCTGATGCCATCGTCACAAGAGTTGATGGAAATCAAGAAACTATATTATTTGCTCTTGAATTCTGTAGTGCATTGCAGGCAGGAAATCAAGCATGGCAAAGAAGTGGACGAGCTTTTTCAACGGGACGTACTGGATGTCCATATCTTTATATTGTTGATTTCGTAAAATATGAACTTAAGTCAACAACTCGTGAAAGAAAAAGCCTTAGATTCCCTAATCCTGCAGTTCCTTACAGCTATATTTGTTTCTCAAGGGATATCGCTAATTTCGTTGCACAGGCATATATTAAGGCTGAAGAATTTGATAAAACAAGCGAAGCAAAATTAGTGAACTTTAATGAAGATAATTTTGCCGAAAAAGAAATTGCTATGTATGTAGTCATGAAGATGTGTGGTCTTGATACTACAGACGTAGAGCAGAAAGTATTTGATAAGAACTTGGAAGTGGTTCATTTTCTGGCAGACTCATTGCGAAGCAAAAGAACAAATTTTAATAAAAACGACTGGTCTGCACTCTACAATGGCAATACTGACATTGTTGAATATTCGATTTCAAATCAGAGATTTCCTTTCAGAAAACGAATTGAAACAGAGTCCCATCACGGAAACTCTAATGCTGTACTAAATTTGGCAGAAAGACTTAGTTCTGGTTTGGCGTCTAAGGATTTGCCATTCGGAATTATCCGTGCTGAAAATCGCACAAACTTTGCTACAGGGCTAAAGAATTTGTACCCTAATTTTGAGGATAGCATTATTGAAAAAATTGGTAACACAGAAAAAGATTTAATTATCTGTATGCTCAAAGGATTTAAACCCGGTGGAGATGATAACCGACCAGACCGTGGTGCTTTACCGCTGGTATCCATGCTAACTTCTGTAGGTATGGAAGTTCTGACTTACATTTACGGACCATTGCCCAATAACCATTATAATTTGTTGTTGAGCGATCCTCGACGTTTAGCAACATCCAACGGTCTTTGGAAATCATTCCTATCCTTAAGTAACTATATTGTGTTGGATGTTCCTATCTTAAATGGAACATTAACAGATGTAGAGTTGTTGTTAGATACGACGGCTTTGAAAGCAGAGTACACAAATTTGGCTCCAAATCCAGCAGAACTTACAAAACCACTCTTTTCAAGTGTACCCCAAAGTTACCATGAAGATGATGTAGATACAGGGATTCACTACCTATTCACTCATGTGTTTAAGGAACATTGTTTTGAAGGAATGTGTAACCCTCCTGGCGGCGATTGGAGCGGCCTGTCTGTTCTTTATGGAAACAGAGAAGTTCGCTGGCTATCTTTGCCCAGAGAGAGTAAAGCCGTTGAGGGTAAGCGTCCAGATCATGTTTTGGAGCTGTTTGGTGTATTTGATAAACCGGTACTTCTATCCATTGAATCCAAGGAAAAATCAGTAGACTTAGAAAACGATGTTGGCGTTCAGTTAACCAATTATCTAAGAAAGCTAATGGACTTTGTGCCGAATGTGTATCGTACTATTTCACCTAATGTGGAGGATTGGAGAAAAGCTGAGTCTATTGTCAATTTCGATAATTTCGAAGTCGTTTCTGCTGCAGCGTATCTTAAAATAGCTGCTCAGCCACATACTACAGTGTTTAGCAACAGTAACTGTGAATTGCTTTTTGTAATGGAGCCTATTTGCCAAGGGTGGAAAATTGAAATCGTTGCCAATACCGATAAGGCTCGTAGTGTCAAGCAGTTCCTGGTAAACGCATTGAGCGCATCTGGAAATAGGGATATTTCTTTCGTCTAATTACCAATTTAAATAAAGTGACTCCAATACCTGTAGGTTTTCTTTGTCCATGACCTTTTTGAAGCTGGAGTTGCCCGAAAGAATAAACTCATGGCGCTTATACAATTCCTTTGGCAATTCAACAGTAAAGTCATCCTCCCCTCTGATGCCGTCAAACGAGAGCATATATTTAATCCCTTTGCTATTCAACTGCTCAAGGTATGCAAGGAAAGCATCAAAGTCAATAGTACCATAATAACGACCCTTCGTATGAAAGTACGGAGGGTCTAAATATATCAGATCACCCTCTTTGGCCGTTTCAGTTGTAATCGTGTAGTCTGCGGCAATAAACTCCGCACCTTGGATATGTTTAGACCAATCTATAATGATTCTTTCCAAGCTGTCAGGGGATATGCCTGGACGAGTATGATGTAGTGAATTGTTAAAATCGCCGTTTGCATTGAAGCGAATTAAACCATTAACACAGGTTCTGGACAAGAATAGAAGATCTTCAGGAGAACGGTTTTTATTGAAATCATCTCTGATTTCGTAATATGCCTGATAACCTTCTGTTTGCAATCTTGTCCAACGTAACCTATATGATTCAGATAATTCGACTGGGTTATTTTTGATTTCGTTCCACAAATCAATTAACGGTACACAAATATCTCCACAAACAGCATCGGTCGGATTTATTGCATATAGCATTGAACCGCCACCAATGAAAGGTTCATAGTACCTATTGAATTTGTCGGGTAAATATTCTTTTATTTTTGCGGATTGGCTGCGTTTGCTGCCGCTCCACTTAATAACTGGCTTGAACATTTTAGTCCTCCGTGGATGTTGTTTCAGCTTCAATCAAAATTTCATGAGGATCTACATTTAGATAGTCACATAAACGGATAAATGCTGCTGAAAGCGGAGATTTACCGTTTATGTATTCATATATTGTAGGTTTGGATACTCCGGCTTTTGTAGTCAATTCGCTGATGGTTTTAATATCCAAATCAATCATCTTTTTGCGAAGCTCTTTTTCATTGAGTATCAAATTTTTCATTCGGTGGCCTCGCTTTCAAACAGACTTAAACTGAGTTGCCCCAGCTGATCCTCATTTTCTTCGACATGATTCAAGCGATTGGCTGCGATTTCACAGTAAGAATTATCCAGTTCAATACCAATGTATTTTCTTCCTGTCGTTTTTGCGGCGACACATTCGCTTCCAGAGCCTGAAAAAGGAGTGAGCATAATATCACCTTCTCTGGAAGCCAGTTTAATCATTCGCTTAAGAATTCTAATTGGCTTCTGTGTCGGATGTTTGCCATAAGCAAGCTCGTTCTTTTCTTTATTATTTGATATATCCCATACGGTTCGCATTTGCTTTCCGGGTGTTTTTAGACCATCATAAGAAAAATCGCCACTTTTTGAATACTCATAATCAAAATAGTATTCTCTTTTCTTTCCACCCTTATTGCACCACAAAATAGTTTCGTGGCTGGCTGTCAATCTTCTTCCTGCCAAATTAGGGAAAGCATTTCTTTTGTACCATATAACCTCATTGATGATCTCAATTCCGAGCATTTGGCAAATAACATTGATAACACCAATGTTATGATATGTACCAAAAATCCACATGGATCCAGTTGGCTTAAGGATTCTCTTGGCTTCGGTAAGCCATGCTTTAGTAAATGTCATGTAGGAGTCAAAAGTGAAATCATCCCACTCTTGCATGACTTTATTCCAGTTGCCACCCATACCCTGTAGCTCAACACTGTTATCCCATTTCCATTCGCCACCTTTAGAAAGGTTATACGGTGGGTCTGAAATAATTAAATCAATGCATGAGTCGGGCAATTTCTTCATTTCAGATATGCACTCACCATTGATGATAGTGTTAATCGGCAATGTATTCATATACAATTCCTCCTTGCTTGGATAATATATCACACCAAAACAGCAAAGTCAATATTTTCTAACTAAAAGTAAAAATATATTAACTATTAGTGAGAGGAGATATGACCTTAAAAAATATCAGAAGTTGCTGTATAATAAGAGTTAATATATAAGCACGGTATTATAACTGTATACTTGAACCGGAGAGACAAGGAGGCATATTATGGAAAGCAAAACAGAACTCTCCAACGAACGAATCACGATGGTGTTGGTTGACACATCTGCCTTCACAGAAGCAAATAGTGATTTCATCGGGCTGAACAGTTCGTTATTACCATCGTTTTTTAATGCTACAACAGAAAAAGGAATCGTTCTATTAACGCATCCTATTCTCGATAAGGAAATCCAAAAGCATATCGAAGATTCCAGTATCTATAAAGAGTATCAAAAACTGGTTACACAACTTGGTAAGTGCAAGGATGTTTTGATTTTGGCAGAATGTAATGATGTAGCACTTTTTGAAAAAATGGCATCATTTGACATAAAAGCTAAAACTTATGAAACTTTCATGCACAACTATTCTGAAGCCATTCGTTTAGGTTATCCTGATCCAGAGATAATATTTGATAAGTATTTTTTAGTGAAACCTCCTTTTTCGACAACTGGAAAGAAAAAGAACGAATTCCCCGACGCTTTTGTTATTGAAGCAGCACAACAGTATCTGATGGATCATCCCAATGAAATCCTTTTGGTGGTAAGCAGAGATGGCGATTGGGAAAAAGCGTTTTCAGGCACGGATAACGTGGTTTTTTGCAATTCTATTTCTGATGCTGTTACTAAAATCAATAAAATCGAAAGCGTATTAAGCGAGGAAATTATTGCCAGGCTATTTAAATCGGCATACAAAGAAATGCTTGCAGATGTGCAATCTTCCGCTGAATGTGAGTGTTATAGTTTGTCTGATTATGAATTTGCAGAAGATTTTGAAGCGGACAGAATTGAAGTTAGCTGTATTGATGATACGATTGTGCCGTTAAAAATCACTCGATCTTCTTTGCTCATTAAAACTACGGCAACGATTTCCATTGACGGACATGGTGTAGTACTTGACGAGGACAGTTCTATTTGGGACAAGGAAGATGGCGCCTATATTTATACGGTCTATGCCAATGTGTCTGTTACAGACGGTGAAGCAGAAGTCGAGTGTGAAATCGAATTAGGATTTGATTTTGATGATCCTGCAGGAACTGTTCAGGTTTCTCGTGTAAAGCTCAATAATCGTTTTGACATCGAAATCATTGGTGGGACTGTGGAGTTGACAGCTATCGATCCTGAAGCTGACTATCATGGTGACATGATGGATGCGTTGGAAGGTTATTATCAGCACTGACAAAATCAACCGAGCAGCTGACAACTGCTCGGTTGATCGTTGTAATTGTTATTCTTCCATGACCTCTAACATCATCTTGACACCCAGCCTAAAGCTATGCTGGAACAGCAGGCATTCGGCCATGGCCTGATATTCACGAACAGCATCCGTATATCGGGAGAACAGGTCTTTCTGTTCATCTGTCATGGTAGCCATAAGTTTTTCCTCGTTTTTAGTAATTAGATGAAGTGCTTCTTTGCACTCCGTACAAGCTGATGAGTCATATTCGGTCAGCTCAATATTGCCATACCAGAATTCTTCCAGAAGTTTCATATCACATCCTCCCCATAGATCAGTTCTTTGAGAACGATTTCCTCGGCACGGTTGCGAATGCTGTTCATGGCTCCGACCCATGCAAGCTGATCCTGTGCTTTCAGAAGATCATTGATGCCCTCTTTTTCTGCCAGCTGCGTTACGAGCAGATCGAGCTTGGTTCGAGCCTGATTGTCGATGTCAGCGAGATAACCGTACAGCTTACCGCTGAGAACGAGGTCGGAATAGACCATAGGGCGATGCTCTCTGAGGTATTGCTGATGCTTTCTGCCCCAGATACCAATGGCGTGGATTTCTTCTCCCGGAATGACCAGACACGGCAGATAATAATCTCCATGCAGTTCATACCAAAGACCGTTGCTGTTATCGTAGATGTATTTTTCCATAGTGCTAACCTCCATGTATTACTTGAAATAGATAGTGCCGAGTGGCTTTGAGGTGAATCAGCCAGCGGAGGTTGCGTTGCAGCCAGTGGCTACAAAATGGCTACAGAATTTCCAAGGACGCTATGGATAGCTTAAAATGTGTGGAATATGTGGATGAAAAGCGTACTATCAGTGCATATTATCATGAGAAATTAAGGCCTGGCACTCGAGTGGGAATAATTTCTCATCGCTTAAAAAGCCCGTAGTTATACGGCTTTAGCCATTTGAGTGTCCCTTGTGGCAACCAAAATGGCAACATAATTTGAATTATTGTAAAAGTAAAGAGCTATCAGATTTTTTGAAAGTCTGACAGCTCTTTTTATTTTATCGTGTATTATTATCGATTACCAATTTTTAAAGTCATAAGCTAAATTACCAAGCTTTGATAACTCTAAATCTAAAGAATTTGCATTTAGTAGTTTTGTTATTTTTGCTTGACATTCCAGATATTGTTGCTCAGTAAGCTTGCTCCAAACGCAATCCTTAATATGCGCTTTTTTAATAATAATACTGTCAAGAGGGCAATCACACAACGAAAAATCAGGAATAGTTTTGTCTACAAATATCAAATCACTAAAAACATATAGATATTTGAAAGTCATATTTATAAGCTTTTGAGCAAGCCCGAATCCGGTTACATATCGATTGCCATTCCCTATAGTATCATTACAAAACAGCAATGAAATATCTTTAATTATATTTCTTGAAAACACGAAATTTGACTCAACAATAGCTCTGTTTACGGCAAAGCAAATTTCGTCTTTGCTATTCAGAAAGGAGGTGCTGTAATAACGACCTGCTGTCATCATATCCGAATATGCTAATTCAATACATCTTTTAATCACTTCTGATGGACACAGCTTGTTCGTCGATTGACCCAATACAGAAGATTCTAAAAAGCACTTTTCCCAGTCTATCATAAATTACCCCTATTTAATCGTTTTTCAACCCATTCTTAAATGCTTAAGACCATGCATCACTTATTTTCTGCGGCGGCACATTCACATAGCCGGAGGCTTCATCGAATTTCGGGTAAGGGTTATCACAATTGCTCAAAACAATTTTGTCGTAAATTGGCTTTCATAATGAACAGTTCTTCTATAGTGTTACATGTTATATACCGTTCAACTGTATTTTCAGAATGTTTTGACTTATTTGAAATTTCTTTGCAATTTCTCCAACAGATGCAAATACTTCATTGACAGTATCGTACTTACTAAAGTTGATACCGAATTTATACGCGCAGTATTTGTATTTCGCGTGCGTTTATTATAATGCCATGTCTTTTAAAAATTAATATGTTTCATACGCGTTTTCGATATTGTGCGTGTGGATTTTGAAGAATGTGTTGCAATTCAAAAGGGGCAGCACTATAATATCAATAAAATTTCCGAACCAATCGGCTCGGGTGGGGTGCTTTATGGAAATACCGAGAATAACATCCGGATGGAGAACGCTTTTTGAGCCTCACCGTTACGGCGCGGTTATAAAATTGCTTCGTCTTTTCAACATCAACATCGATTTTGTATTCGCCGAATTGAAATATCAATCTACGCACCTCCGATATGCCGATTTTCTTTGATTATATCAGCAAAGCGCGGAAAAATCCACCGGAATATGCCAAAAGGACGCAGTTTGCACTGCGTCCTTTTTTCTGTTCTGTTGTGCTTATCAGCTGCGTTTTTTGCCCTTTTGCTGATTCGCGCTGTGGCAGGAGCCTGCCATAGCACAGTGGGCACAGTTGCAGCCGCAGGAGGATTTGCCTTTCTTTTTATCCTTGACAAGATTATATATAATCAGTGCCACGATAACGGCAAGCACAAGGCATATTATAATGGTTGCAATATTCTTTGATAACCACGCGAGCATTTGAAAAGACTCCTTTCACAGATTGGTTTTTGCTTTATTTCGTAACCTTTACATCGGAGGTCAGCTTCGTAGCTTCCTTGTAAGGACGCACGAGCATGAAGATTATCAGGGCGAGGAAGATGAACGCGAACACAAGGCTTACGATATCAACTGCGCCGTGGATGTTGCCGGTGAAGAGGTTGCCGAACTGGTTTATCATAAGGGAGATAACATAGGCGAAGCCGCACTGATAGCCGATTGCGAACCAGGTCCACTTTGCACTGTTCATCTCACGCTTGATAGCACCGATAGCTGCGAAGCAGGGAGCGCACAGAAGGTTGAAGACGAGGAACGAATAAGCGGTTATGCCGGTGAACGCCTTTGCAAGGGTTGCATAAACGTTGCCCTCTGCGCCATAGAGGATGCCCATCGTACCGACGATGTTCTCTTTTGCGACAAGTCCGGTGATAGAAGCGACGGTAGCCTGCCAGTTGCCCCAGCCGAGCGGAACGAAGATCCAGGCGATAGCCGAGCCAACCTTTGCGAGCAGGGACTGATCAAGCTGATCCTCTGCAAGCATTCCGAAGTGGCCGTCTACGAAGCCGAAGTAAGAGGTGAACCAGACAACGATAGTTGAAAGAAGGATGATCGTTCCGGCCTTCTTGATGAAGGACCAGCCGCGCTCCCACATGGAGCGGAGGACATTCTTGAGGGTCGGCCAGTGATAGGCGGGAAGCTCCATAACGAACGGAGCGGGATCGCCGGAGAACATCTTGGTCTTCTTGAGCATGATGCCCGAGCAGATGATAGCCGCCATGCCGATGAAGTAAGCGGAGGTCGATACCAGAGCGGAGCCGCCGAAGAGCGCGCCTGCGATCATGGCGATGAACGGTACTTTAGCGCCGCAGGGGATGAAAGTTGTTGTCATTATGGTCATACGGCGGTCGCGCTCATTTTCAATTGTACGCGAAGCCATGATTCCGGGAACGCCGCAGCCGGTGCCGATAAGCATCGGTATGAAGGATTTGCCGGAAAGACCGAACTTGCGGAATATACGGTCAAGGACGAATGCGATACGAGCCATGTAGCCGCACGCCTCAAGGAATGCGAGGAGCAGGAACAGGACGAGCATCTGAGGAACGAAGCCGAGGACAGCACCGACGCCGGCGATGATACCGTCGTTGATAAGTCCGCTGAGCCAGTCGGCCGCGCCGACCTTTTCAAGTCCGTTGCCGACGAGAACCGGAATGCCGGGCACCCACACGCCGTAAGCAGCGGGATCGGGCTCGTCGAAGCCCTTCTCTTCAAGGTACTTGACAGCGTCAACATAGGTCATGCCTACCGTTGCTTCTTTGTCAGCCTTGGAGAGGTTTGCGGGGATTGCCGAATAATAAGCGGTCATGGCGTTGACGGCGAGGGTCTCTTCATCCTCAACATCAACCGTTGCGGTGTCCGCTGTGGGCTGATAGGCTTTCATCTCGGCAAGAGCCTTGTCGGCGTCGAAATCTTCTGCGCCGAAGTCAATGCCGGTGAATGCGCTGACAGCCTCGGTAGCTGCGGTGTAGTCATCAGCGTCGGTCGAATAGGCCTTCGAGCCGATGCCGAGCAGGTGCCAGCCGTCGCCGAACACTCCGTCGTTCATCCAGTCGGTCGCGAACGAGCCGACAGTGACCATGGAGATGTAGTAGACGAGGAACATGATAACTGCGAATATCGGAAGTCCGAGCCAGCGGTTTGTGACGACCTTATCGATCTTGTCGGAGGTCGAGAGCTGACCGACGTTCTTCTTTTTGTAGCAGGCTTTTATGATAGATGCGATATAGATATATCTCTCATTCGTGATGATGGACTCTGCGTCGTCATCCATCTCTTTCTCAACTGCCTGAATGTCGCCCTCGATGTGCTCAAGGGTCGCCTTGTCGAGGTTGAGCTTCGCGAGAACCTTGTCGTCGCGCTCGAAGATTTTTATAGCGTACCATCTCTGCTGCTCCTCGGGGAGTCCGTGGACGGCGGCCTCTTCAATGTGGGCGATAGCGTGCTCGACGGAGCCCTCAAAGGTGTGCATCGGAACAGTTTTGGTGCTCTTTGCAGCCTCGATAGCAGCCTCGGCGGCGTCCATAACTCCGTCGCCTTTAAGGGCGGAGATCTCGACTATCTTGCAGTCGAGCTGGCGGGAGAGCTCATCGACGTTTATCTTGTCGCCGTTCTTCTTGACGACGTCCATCATGTTGATGGCGATAACAACGGGGATGCCGAGCTCGGTCAGCTGGGTGGTGAGATAGAGGTTTCTTTCGAGGTTCGTACCGTCGATTATGTTAAGTATAGCGTCGGGGCGCTCGTCTATGAGATAATTTCTCGCGACAACTTCCTCAAGGGTATAGGGCGAGAGCGAGTAGATACCGGGAAGGTCGGTGATGATAACGCCGTCATGCTTTTTGAGTTTTCCTTCTTTTTTCTCAACCGTAACGCCCGGCCAGTTACCGACGAACTGGTTCGAACCGGTGAGAGCGTTGAACAATGTGGTTTTACCGCTGTTGGGGTTACCCGCAAGAGCAATGCGTAAATCCATTTTGATAGCCTCTCTTTCTTGAAATTATATCAGCTTTTCTGCGCGGGGTCTTATTCAACCTCGATCATGTCCGCGTCGGCCTTTCTGAGCGAGAGCTCATAGCCGCGCACCGTGATCTCGACCGGATCGCCGAGAGGCGCGACCTTACGGATATAGACCTCCACGCCCTTGGTCAGTCCCATGTCCATGATGCGGCGCTTTGTTGCGCCCTCTCCGTGGAGCTTGACTACCTTGACCGTTTCGCCGATCTTAGCCTGCCTGAGAGTTTTCATTGCTTATATCCTCCTTTTGTGCAATTTTATTCATTTGGTATATGTACTGCGCCGCAGCGCCGTCATATCATGATTTTCTTCGCCATCTCTTCGCTGATGGCAACGCGCGACTCCTTGACGTTGACTATAACATTTCCGCCCAGGGCGTTGACTACCTTTACAGTGCCGCCGACGACAAATCCGAGATTTTCGAGATGCTGTTTTACTTCCGGGCTGCCGCCTATCTTCTTGATGATATTCTCTTCGCCGACCTGTGCGAACATCAAAGGCATCATATTGAGTCCCTCTTCCTCTTTTGTATTTCCGGAATTAGCATACGCTAACCTTGGGGCTTTAAAATTGATTAGCATCCGCTAACCGTGATATATGGTACTCCTATAGTTGTTCCCTGTCAATAGACTTTTTTCAATTTTTTGCCGTAAAACGCAATTTCGGCGACATCCACAAATGATTAGCTTATGCTAACCGCCTGCTTTGGACATTTCATACATATCTTCCCGCCCTTGATTTTTCCTAAGTGAAGTGATATCATACCTTTAATATATAACAATATACACACCTAAAAGGGAGGAACAGATATGCATCTTCAGGAATCGGGCGAAATGTATCTCGAAACCGTCTATGTGCTTTCAAAAAACGGCGTTGTGCGCTCGCTCGATGTCGCCGAATATATGGGATTTTCAAAGCCGAGCGTCAGCCGCGCTGTCGGACTTCTCAAACAGGGCGGCTATCTTCTCATGGACAAGGACGGGTATCTGACCCTCACCGAATCGGGGCTCGATGTGGCAAAGAAAATATATGAGCGCCACACCCTGCTCTCGAAGTTCCTCGTCCGTCTCGGCGTTGACGAAAAGACTGCCACCGAAGATGCGTGCAAAATGGAGCACGACATCAGCGACGAGTCGTTTTCGGCGATAAAAGAACACGTCCGCAGGAACATGAAAAATGCAGATGAATAAAGAAATTTTTGCTCAGACCGACAGGCTCGTGCTGAGAAAATTCAATCGGAATGATTATCTCAATCTGTGCGGAATATTGCAGGACGAAAAAAACAATGTACGCATATGAGAGCGCCTTTTCGGACAGTGAAGCGCAGGCGTGGCTCGACAATCAGCTACACCGCTACCGTGAAGAAGGCGTCGGGCTATACGCAGTCGAGCTCAAAGACGGCGGCGGATGTGCTCGTCTCTATGGCGCTCATAGCGTCTATCTGCATCGGTGAGATTTTCGCCGCGGGCGAAGTCGCATTTATCATGCAGCTCGGCGCTCTGCTTGAAGAGCTGACGGTGGCGAGGGCACAGCCTCGTTCGCGGCAAAGGCGATTGACATCTATTGCAGGTAAACCCCAAGACAAGAACAAAAACACCCACGAGATCTGCGAATGCAGAGATAAATTCAATTTTGTCGGATTGCCTATTTCAATAAAATTACAAAAACCGACCGCGATGGGAAACCGAAGCGGTCGGTTTTTATATTCTCTTCTGAGCGAAAACTTATTCTGCCTCTTCGCTCTCAAAGGTTTTTGCAACCTCCCTGAGCAGCTCGCGTATGGGCAGGTGCTGAGGGCACGAGTGCTCGCACTTTCCGCAGCCGATGCAATCCGACGCTTTGCCGTGATTCTCGGTGTAGACCTCATAGTAGCAGTCCGAGTTCCAGTCGCGGCAGAGCTGCTTTGCATTCATGCATGAGAACAGGTCGGGGATAAGGATATGCTCGGGGCAGCCGTCCGTGCAGTAGCGGCACGCGGTGCAGGGGATGGTATGGGTCGCGCGAATAACGTCGCAGACCTCCGCTATCGCCCGTCTCTCCTCGTGGCTCAGGGGCTTAAAGTCCTTCATAAACGACAGGTTGTCGTTCATCTGCTCTAAGCTGCTCATGCCGGAGAGCACCATGAATACGCCGTCGAAATCCGCTGCGTAGCGTATCGCGTAGCTCGCCGGGCTGCCGCCGTGAAGAGCATCGAATATAGCCTTGCCCTGCTCGGGAATGTCGGCGAGTTTTCCGCCCTTGACAGGCTCCATGACTATTACGGGCTTGTTGTGCTTGCGGCAGACCTCGTAGCACAGGCGCGCCTGAACGGCGGGGTCCTCGAAGTCGATGTAGTTGAGCTGGATCTGAACCACCTCAATCTCCGGGTATTCGTTAAGCATCTCGTCGAGTACGTCGGCGGTGTCGTGGAACGAGAAGCCGACGTGCTTTACCTTGCCCTCTTTTTTCAGCTCGAACGCGTGCTCATAGGCGTGCAGCTTCTTGTATTTTTCAAATGTCGACTTCGTCTGCGAGTGCAGGAGGTAGAAGTCGAAGTAGTCCACTCCGCAGCTCTCGAGCTGCTTTTCAAACAGCGGGCGTATCTCGTCCTCGCTGTTAAACAGCGAATCGGAGAGCTTGTCGGTGAGAATGAAGCTGTCGCGGGGATAGCGCTTGACGACGCAGTCGCGTATCGCCGTCTCGCCCTGACCGCCGATGTAGACACGTGCGGTGTCGAAATAGTTGAAGCCCTGTGCCATGAACTCGTCAACCATCTTCGTGAACTCGGCGTAGTCGACCTTTTCGCCGTCCATGGGCAGTCTCATGCAGCCGAAGCCGAAATTTTTCTTTACATCGGGGAATGTGCTCATTTTATGTCTCCTCCCGTGAATTAATTTTATCTCGTCAAATATATAATGCACTCTGCGGGGCGTGCGGTCAAGGGGAAAAAATCAAACTTTTTGTGAAGAAAACTCCCCTGCGGGAAAGTATGTCACTGCTTTTTCCCGAGCTCAAAATGAGCGGCAAATTTTTTGAACAGCGGCGTAAAGTCGAAATATTTATCAAACAGGCGGCAGAAAAAGCCGATTATCGTACCGTTTATCGAGGCGATAACGAGCGTGCCCCAGCCGATGCCCTCGAACCGCCCGAAAAACGCGAGAGACATTATCGCCGCCACCGCGAGGCAGGATAAATCGAAGCAGGTCTTGAATCGCGACAGCTTTATGCCGAACTTTCCGCTGACGCCCTTGACGAAGAAGTCGTAGACCTGCGGATAGAGATAGGTTTTGTAAAACATCGCGACCGAGAACGAGGTCAGCAGCACGCCGAAGATAAAAAGAAGTATTCTTATCGACATGGACATGCTCCCGGGCGTGGTGACATTAGGATTAAAGAACGGGATGCACCGCCAGAGATCGAGCGCCGCGCCGTAGATAAGGCAGGTCACGAACGACGAGAGATACACCGCCCTGAATCCGCGCATGACGATGCAGAAGATAATAAACAGCCCCGCCTGAATGACATATTCCGCCTGGCCGAATGTGAGTATTCCGACTTTCAGGCTCAGAAGATATGCCGGCGCGACTATCATCGACACGCCGAAGTTCGCCGCCGTGAGCATTGCGACCGCGAGCGAGAGCAGGGCGACGGCGAGGATATAAACGACCTCGCTCGGAATTTTCAGCTTCCTGTTTTGCAAAATAACCCCTCTTTTCATCAAAAAAGCCACGCACCGAAAAGGTGCATGGCGAAAAATAAACCCGTTAGGTTCGGAAAAATCCACACGATTTTGGTATATTATATTACATAATCTGCCATGTGTCAACGCGCGCGGCGCAGTTTTGCAATACCTGCCGCGAGCAATGATACTGAAACCGCGAGCGTGAATATTAAAATGAGCAGATATACATTGCCGTTTGCGAAATGCGCCCAGTCGGCGAAATTCACGGCGTAGTTCGCGCCCTCTACGCTGCCGAGCACAGCGGTGAGAAAACGCGGCAGAGCATATATAACCGAGCCGAACGCGAGGACATCGACCGAGGCGTTTATCAGCGGGTGCTTGCAGATAATATGCATGACGGCAGTCACCGCGAATGGAATAAATGAATAGAGCACAATGAACAGTCCCTTGGGCAGGCTGAATACATTCGTTATTCTTGCCGCCGAAACGAGCAGGGCTAGGCAGGCGAAGAACAGCAAAAAGTATACGGCGGGAATAAATCTGCGTCCCCTTGCGGGCATATAGCGCCTGAGCAAAAACGGCGCGAACACCGCGATATACCCGAGCAGAGTGCCGAGCGCGGCGCCGCCGAACCAATTCTGCCCGTATTTTGCGCAGCAGATGACAAAGAGCAGGACGAGCGAGAGATAGGTCGAGCCCGTGAACACCGCAAGCTTATGCTTTTCGGTAAAGCGCGTGAATGTCGGGACGAACGAAAACGCCGTCAACAGACTGCCGAAAACCACGGGGAAGAAAGTAAACCTGTGATTCACCGCGAGGTCGCATATGAAACATATAATAAGCGCCAGCGCATACGCGCCCGTGAAGCCCCAAAAGAAGGTCTCGATAATCTTTCTGTATACGCGCGCGTTTCTTTTCATCTCGTGATACTCCGTGTCGTTCGCGCCGCTTATCAGCTCATGCTCCGAGATGTCGAGTACCGAACAGATATCGGGTATCATCGTTATGTCGGGATAGCTTTTGCCCTTCTCCCATTTTGATATTGCGGATTCGCTGAGGAAAAGTTTTTCTGCGAACTCCTTTTGGGTCATCCCCTTTTCGTTTCGCTTTTGACGCAAAAACTGACCGAATGTTGATTTGTTGACCATTTCGATCACCTCCGCTGCATATCATAGCACCGCCCGCAGTATTTGTCACGGGAGTGTCAGTCAAGTCGCCGTTTTTGGGGCAATTTACCGCCGGTCGAGGGGTAATTCTGTCAAATTGCGGTCTTGTCATAGCCGAAGGCGCGGTAAGACTCGGCGAGCATCTCGCGCTGTTTTGCGGAATCGGCGGCGGAAAATTCGTTGTTGTCTATGTAACCTGCGGTCAGGTGCATATCCGTGTTATCCGCCAAAAATGAGTCAAAAGTGTTTTTATATTCCTGCTCGCTGAGCTCCGTCTGCTTGCCGTCGGCGTAGGAGTAATATTTGTGCTCCGACTGCGAGTCTTCGTTAGTATAAACATCCTCGGAGAACAGAAGCTCGGACTGAACCTTGCCGCCCGAAACGGTCACGCGGCTGTAGCTCACAGCATAGTTTCCGGCGGACGCGCGGGCATAGCTGCAAAAGAAATAGAACATATTGCCATCCCTGTCCCGCAGGAGCTTCATATAATCGCCGTCCTGCGCCGCGGTAAGCTTGAAATCCGCATTGCCGTTCCCCGAAAGCGGGAGCGATTCAACGGCGCTTTTTTCAGCGTTTATTTTATAGAAAAAGTCGGTCGTGAAAAGTCCGCTGCCCTGCGTCGAGGTCGACACGAGCTCCGGCATGCCGTCAAAATCGAGGTCGATAAAGCAATATCCGCAGTTTCCGACGGAATTTTCGCCAAACTCCCATACCTGCCTGTTCTCTATGCAGATATCGGCGACGCTCTCTGCGGAGAGCTCCGTATTCCCGCTCTTGCAGGCGGAAAAGCTCATCGGAAGAATGAACACTGCGAATAAAAGCGCGATAAATTTTGCCGTTTTGTTTTTCATTTTTCCCTCTCCGTTTTGCGAAATTGTTGCAAACATATTATAGAATATAATTTTGCGGCAAGTCAATACTTTTGGCAGGCGGCAAAATATTCTGTTTTGCGCGTCATATCAATTTTTGCTTTACTTTGTGTGTTGCTTTTTGTATAATGTTATGTGTATAAAATTAACTTTTTTGATAACGAGGTTTTTGTATGCTGCAATTTGAAGAGTTGAGACTTGAGCTCAACGATAATAAACAGAAGCTCTCCGAGCTGCGCGAGGCTCTCGGTCTCGACGCGCTTAAAGAAGAGATTGCGAAACTTGAGGAGCAGACCGCCGCAGAGGAGTTCTGGGGCGATATCGAAAATTCGCAGAAGGTGCTCCAGAGAATAAGCCAGCTTAAAAATAAGGTCGCGGCTTATACTTCGCTCGAGACCGCTTTTGACGACACGATGACTCTTATAGAGCTCGCCGACGAGGAAGAGGATCTCTCCATGTTCGACGAGTGCCGCGAGGGCGTTACAAAATTTGAGGACGAGCTCGAGAAGCAGACCCTCAGCACGCTCTTAAACGGCGAATACGACGCGAAGAACGCACTGCTGACTTTCCACGCGGGCGCGGGCGGAACCGAGGCGCAGGACTGGACGCAGATGCTCGTCCGTATGTATCAGCACTGGGGCGAGAAGCACGACTTCAAGGTCAGCATGCTCGATTTCCTTGACGGCGACGAGGCGGGTCTCAAATCCGCAGTTCTGCTCGTCGAGGGCGAGAATGCATACGGCTATCTCAAGGGCGAGATGGGCGTTCACCGCCTTGTCCGTGTCTCCCCGTTCGACTCATCGGGACGCAGACACACATCTTTCGCTTCCCTTGAAGTCATGCCCGAAATCGATGACAATATAGAAGTTGAAATAAATCCGGACGATCTTAAAGTCGACACCTACCGCGCGAGCGGCGCGGGCGGTCAGAAGGTCAACAAGACCTCGTCCGCCGTGCGTATAACGCATATCCCGACCGGTATAGTCGTCTCCTGCCAGATCGAGCGCAGCCAGCATCAGAACCGCGAGGTTGCGATGAGAATGCTCAAATCGAAGCTCCTCGAGATAAAAGAGCGCGAGCATCTTGACAAAATCGAGGATATCAAGGGCGACCAGAAAGAGATCGGCTGGGGCAGCCAGATCCGCTCCTATGTCTTTATGCCCTACACCCTCGCCAAGGATCACCGCACCGGCTTTGAAAACGGCAACATCAACGCCGTTATGGACGGCGACATAGACGGCTTCATCAACGCTTATCTCAAGATGGAGTCGCTCAAGAATCAGGATTGATAAAATGAACATTATCGACATTTCGCGCGACGCGCTCAAAACCGAAATATATCCGGGCGACCCTCTGCCGCATGCGGAGTTCGTCAGCCGGATAGGAGAAAATTCGAGCTGCAATCTGTCCACGCTCTTCTCATGCGTGCACACCGGCACCCATGCCGATGCGCCCCTGCATTTCATTGACGGCGGCGCGAGCATCGACGAAGTGCCGCTCGAGCCGTTTATCGGTCCGTGCACGGTCATCGAGGTGCCTGAGGGCGCGATAACGGGCGAGGATATCAACGAAAAGTTCCCGCAGAAATGCGAACGCCTGCTCATAAAGGGCGGCGGCAAGGCTTATTTTCACAGCAGCGCCGCGGATGAACTCGCCGATATCGGGCTCAGGCTCATCGGAACGGATTCCCTCTCCGTCGGCATAAAGGGAGACCAGGTAGCGCCGCACAAGGCGTTCTTGGGCGCAGAAATCTGCGTGCTCGAGGGACTTGACCTGAGCGAGGTTGCCCCCGGCGACTATTATCTCTTTGCAGCCCCCGTGAAGCTCGGCGGACTCGAAGGCGCACCCGTGCGTGCGGTGCTTATCAGCGACTATATTTTCTGGGGCAGCCGTTGACGCTGTGCCGTATCTGCAATAAATGAAAGGCGTGTTCTGTTTAATGAAGCGTTTCCTGGACGTTTTGCTCAGCCTGCTGGCTATCATCTTTCTGTCTCCGCTGATGCTTATTATCTGCCTGATAATAATCTGTGATGACGGTCTGCCTGTCGTGTTCAGACAAAATAGGGTCGGTAAGGGCGACGAGCTGTTCAAAATTAAAAAATTCCGCACGATGAAAAACGGTGCGCCGAATCTTTCGACCGCCGATTTTGAACAGTCGGATGAGTTTATCACCCGTTCGGGCAAGTTCCTGCGCAGGACAAGCCTCGACGAACTGCCGCAGCTGTTCAATGTTCTCGCGGGCGACATGAGCTTCATCGGTCCGCGCCCGCTGATCCCCGAAGAGAGCCACATCCGCGAGCTTCGCCGCGAATACGGAGTATATTCCGTTCGCCCGGGGCTGACCGGCTGGGCGCAGGTCAACGGCAGAGACTGCCTCTCCGACGAGGAAAAGGCGGAATATGACCGCGAATATATCGAGCGTAGGTCGCTCTTGTTCGATGCAAAAATATTCTTCCGCACCATCTGGGTCGTGCTCACGGGCAAGGACGTTGTCGAGGGCGGAATGAACCATAAGAAAGAAAAATGAGCCGCATATTGCGGCTTCAGTCTGTCGAAAAAGTCTGTCATCGTACGGG
>ULPX01077484.1_pt1 | contig 24081 bp, 18 predicted proteins | sample 1953911 | NCBI WGS metagenome assembly ULPX01 (sample SAMEA4835640, study PRJEB28245) | human gut metagenome | biome: gut microbiome; material: fecal sample | place: Denmark | collected 2008 | reverse complement strand
TACATATACAATCTCAATATTGTTGGATAGTAAAAAAGAGTTTGTCAACCCTAAAAAGTAAAATTTATATGTAGGAGGTTATTATGAATTTTAGCAGAGCATCACCTATGAACAAATTACTCATTTTCTTTTTTACAGAAAGGAGAGAAAAACTTAAATGAAGTTAATTAAAAAAATGCTGTCGGTGTTCTTATGTTTAACCGTAATTATCGGCTCATTGTCTGTCGGTTTGTTTTCAGTAAGTGCTGCCACGGTTAAAGGCAATCGTGGAGCAGACGGCAAAGGATTTATATACAAAAAAACAGCTGAATATACTTATATAGACGCAAACGGAAAAAAGCACAGTCAGCATTATGAAGGTTGGGAAAATTTTAAGGTTCATTTTTTTGCTGCATCCGGAAAAGCCTTAAATTTTTTAGACTACACACAAAGAGCGTACTGTATTGAACCGGATAAAGCATCTGAATTAACAAGTTCTGCTACTGTAAAAAGTACATCTCAATCAGCAGCTTGGAAACAGCTAACTACTGCACAGCAAAATGCAGTTAATCTGATACTTGCTTGGGGCTTTGGCGGATTTGAAGCTGCAAAGAAAGAGAAGGTTCATTATTACTATGCAACGCAGCTCTTGATTTTTGAGATTGTTGCAGGCAAGCGTAACGCATCAACTTTTGAAGCGGTTACCGGTAAGCCGTTACTTACACCTGCAAATACAATGACGGCTACGAGTTCGGCAGAAACTACGCTTGCGAATGTCACAACGGCATACAACAATATGGTTTCTTGGTGCAAAAAATCCGTGAGAAATCCGTCATATACTGCATCATCACTTAGCTCGGCTAAATCATATCAGATGTCGTACAGCAACGGACAGTACTCAATTACTCTGACTGATAAGAACGGTACCGCTTCAGTAACTAAAGCATCCGATGTAATTGTCAGCAATTCTAATGTTAAGGTCAGCGTTAGCGGTAAAAAGATAACATTTACCTGTTCTAAAAATCTTGGTACGACAGTTAATGTGACAATGAAAAACTCTTTTTTGAAGGAATATGGAATCAAGAGCAAAAACAGTTTGTATTTAATTACAAGTAATGACTATGCATCATATCAGACTTTTGCTCGAGGTTCTAATTATGCAGTTAAAGACGGATATGTTAAGTTGACATTTCCGGATGTTGTCAAGCTGCAACTTCAAAAATCATCATCAAACCCGGAACTTACAGCCGGCAATGATTGTTATAGCCTTAACGGTGCCGAGTACGGCATATACACAAACAAGGCTTGTACCAAAAAAATCGGCAGTATTACAACAAATGCAAGCGGTTACGGCAGTTACAGTAAATATGTTGACGCATCAGCTTCTTACTATGCCAAAGAAACCAAAGCACCAAAAGGCTATGAGCTTGACGAAACTGTTTATACATTTGTGAATTCAGGCAAAAAAGCCGCAGACGGTACAAAGATTTATAGCTTTAGCTGTACTGATGATCCAGTAAATGATCCGGTTGGTATTATACTTCAAAAGAAAAATGCAATTACAGGCGAAACAACAAGTCAAGGTCTTGGCGGTGCGGTTTTCAGCGTGTCTTATTATGCACAAGAGATAGACAAAGATTACAATGTCAAACCCGGTGATACCGCTCCTGCTCTTGACAGCAAAAACCTTAAAAGGACTTGGTATATTGAAACAAACTCAAACGGATATTGTGACCTTAATAAGAGATTTCTTGCAGAAGGCTATAATTCGGATGATTTTTATTTTTGGGAAAATAATCCTGAACCTATAGTCCCCATCGGCACAGTTGTTATAAGAGAAGAAAAAGCTCCCGAAGGGTATTCGCTAAGTGATGTTGTATTTTACAGACACATTAGTGAAGAAATTGCCGGTCTTGCTCAGGACACAAATACCCCTATCAAAGTACCGATTGATGAAATGCCGGCAAAGGCATATGTGGGCATTAACAAACTTAATCAATCAGGTGTAGGTGTTGCAAATGCTGTATATGGCTTGTACTCTGATTCAGCTTGTGCAAGCTTGTATGACAAGCTCACAACAAGTGCTGACGGCAAGGGGACTTTTGCAAAATCGGTAGATGTCGGCAAAACATATTACATCAAAGAAATAACCGCTCCGACAGGCTATGAGCTTGACGATACTGTTTATCCCGTCATTACAAATGAGGAAAACTCAACCGTTGAAACAGCCGTTATTCAGACGATTTATGAAGATGCCGTAAAAGCTGACCTCAAAATCAAGAAGTCATCAACAGACGGTATAGTTTCAAATCTTTGGTTTGCAATATCAGATAACCTTGGCAACGAGTACAACGCAGTTTCAACCGATAAAAACGGCGAAGCGACTGTTAAAGGTTTGAGGGTATATGACGATAAAGGCAACAAGATAACCTATACCGTCAAGGAGCTTGGTTTTAAGACTACTTTAGGATCTCACAGCTATGGCGGTTACACTTGGACAATAAAGAAAGAAAATGCAATCAGCTACAAAGGCTCATATTATGAAGGTGTTTCAAATGCCGTATTCAGCAATTGTGAGAATGCTTATTCAAGATACTACTATGGCAAATCATCAGAAGCAAAATCAAATGCTAATGGTAAGTCTTTAACGCTTGACGAAAGCAAAACCGTTACATTCAGTTTTCAAAACACAGTTCCCGAAACGGATTTAACTGTTAAAAAGAGCTCATACAACGGTAAAGTGTCTGGAGTTTGGTTTGAGGTACAGGACGAAAACGGTAAATACTACGGGTCTATAGTCACAGATTCAAGCGGAACAGCTAATTATTACAGCAGGTACGGCGAAAAACTCAAAAGCTGTCTGACCGTTCCGAACTCAGCAATTTGTATCCCTATAAAATATAAGGTTATTGAAAAAGGTTTTCTCGGCGGAAGCAGTTACTACTTCCCCGAAAATTACCTTGAAAAGGCTGAATCAGAGTGTAAGACTGCCAACAAATACGGAACAACATCTACTCTTAATTATTCCGTGTACAACGCTCCTGCAACAGGAAGTATTAACATCAATAAGACTTCCGAGGACGGAGTTATCGAGGGTTTGAGTTTTAAGCTTGAGTCTTTTGACGATGAACGAGAATACGGCGATGACCTTATCCCTACTCCTATGGCTTATGATGCAGACGGAAACGAGATTACAAGTATCGTTTTGACTACTGATGAAAATGGTAAAGCAAGTACAGATAATATGCAATTTTATGACATAAACGGTAACAAAATTGATGGTATTCTGCCATATGTAGTTGACCTAAACGGTTTTCAAATTACTTACAGGCTTACCGAAATCGGCATTAAACAGTCAGACGGAACATACAAGTTTCCGAGCCGTTATGAAGTGAAAGATGCAGTCGAATTTACAATCTACGATACCGATGAATACAACTATACATATGATTGTGTGAACACCGTAAAAACAGGTTCGTTACAGGTTCAAAAAACATCTGAAGATGATGTTGTGGACGGTTTGTATTTTGAAATAAGCTGTGCTGATACAGGGTTTAACGAAAAAGTAAGCACAAACCTTGAAGGTTTAAGTCCTGAAATTTCAGACTTGCCGATTTATAACAGCAATGACGAATTGCTCAAATATAAGGTGTCAGAACTCGGTGTTCTGAACGATGACGGCACTTATTCTTTACCGTATAAGTACAACAAGCCAAAAAGCGTAACAGTTACGCTTAATTCAGATACCGTAGTTTTTGCAAATATCAAAAACACGCTGAAAACAGGCTCTGTTAAGCTGACAAAAACAGACGGCACAAAGGCTCTTACCGGATCAGGTTGGCAACTCTATAAGTCAGACGACACTCCCATCAGCTGTTATCAGACAGGCTCAGAAACTTATATGTATAATTCAGTTGCAAAAACTGCAACCGATTATATGGCTACGAATGGTAGTTTGTCAATCAGTAATCTGCCGGTAGGTGATTACTATTTTATTGAATCTGTAACTCCGTCAGGCTATATGCCATACGGTAAAAAGGTTGAATTTACAATTTCAGCCGACAATGAAAACACACTTAACATATCCTTAACCGTTGCCGATAACAAATCTGTGTTATCTCAAACAGGCGGCGGTGGAATTGCTCCGTTTTACTTCGTTGCCGTGGCACTCGGAGCAATGGCTATAATTTTCATCTATGACTACCATAAACACGGTAGCAAGAAATATAAAAAATCACGAAAGGAAAATCAAAAATGAAAAAGAAAATCACACGAATTATGACAGCTATGGTACTTGCCGTTATGATGGTATTTACTGCAATTTCGTTTGCAAGTGCCGCAACAAACAACAACGCTCTTGATGAAACAAAGAAGGTTTCATTCACGCTCAATTGTTCTAAGCCCGGCTATACCTTTACGGTGTACAAGGTAGCGGAACTCAAAACAACTGAAAATCCGTATAAGACAGGCTATGATTCACTCATTCCTTCAATATCTGATGAGATTTTAAGCGGAAAGACATCGAATGTTCTCTCAGCTCTTGACGGTCTTTCTTCAATCCCGTCAACTGCTTCAACCGTTGGCACATTTACTACTTCGGCAACATCTGTAAAAAAGACTTTTTCAAGCCTTGCGCAGGGTTTGTACTACATTAAGGCTACGAACTTTCCTGCCGGTGTAAGAAGTGTTACAAACTCTGTTGTATCGCTCCCATACTACAATAACGGTTGGGTTTACAGTATCAATGATATTGACCTTGCAACAAAGGTAAATGACGGTGATGTTGTAACAGGCAAGACTATTACCAACAGCACAAAGGATAATGTTAATTTTACCGATGTAAGCCTTGGTGACACGGTAAATTTTGAAATCAAGTCATCAACAGCCGGTTCATCAGAAATGAAACTTAAATCATATACCGTATATGATGAAATGTCAGCAGGACTTACTCTTGATAAAGACAGCGTAAAGGTTGCACTTCTCAACGCACAGGGTAGTAAAGTTGCTGACCTTGCTTCATCTGACTACGCTCTCAATGTAACATCAGAGGTAGACGGCAAGGCTACAACATTCAATGTTTCAATTGCTAACGCTTATCTTCAGAAAAATGACTTTTATGCTGAAAATGTAGCATTTACTTCTGTAACTTATTCAGCGAAGCTCAACAAGTACGCTGTAGCAGGAAAAACAGGCAACCCTAACACAGAAACAAAGCTCGTTTATTCTAACAAGAACGGTGTTGAATCAGAAGTAAACGGTAATACAGTTTATGTTTATACCTTTGCAGTAACAACAAACAAGACAGATACAGACGGAAAGGCTCTCGAAGGTGCAGAATTCAGCCTTTTCAAGACAGAAGAGGACGCAACTGCTCTTACAAATGCCATTGCAAGCGGTGTATCCGACAAGACCGGCAAGGTTACTTACTACAACACAAGTAAAGAAGAAATCAAACTTGCAAGCGGTAAATATTATATTGTCGAAACAAAAGCTCCTACAGGCTACAACATTTACGGCAAAGTTATTCCTGTGACAATTGATGTAACTTATAGCACAACATTTGTTGACGGTTCATACATCACAAACTGCCCAACAGACGGCACAGCAAGCGTTGATGTAAAGGATACAAAGGTTGTTGTACCACAGACCGGTGGTGCAGGAACAGTTATGTTCTACATTCTCGGCACAGCTTTTGCACTCGGCGGTATTGCAACATTGCTCATTCGCAGAAGAGTAAAAGCTACAAACAAGTAATTTCACATTAAACAGAAAGGAGTACAGCACATTGAAAAAATGCAGAAGCAAATGCACCTTGATAATAGGAATAATTTTTATGACTGCATCACTCTGCTTTGTGCTGTACCCTTCTGCATCAAATGCTGTCAATAGTTTTTTCGCCGCATCCACAATTAACAATTATGCCGCAAATCTTGACAGCATTTCAGCAGCCGACAGGTCACAGTACTTGTCGGCTGCTGCTGAATATAACAACAATTTGTCAGAGCTTGTCAATGGCTTTACTTATGATGTAGACAGCGTGATTGACGGATATGACGATATTCTCAATTTTGGTGACGGTCTTATAGGCTACATTGATATTTCAAAAATAAATGTAAAACTGCCTATTTACCACGGGGATGAGGATAAAGTGCTTGAAAAAGGTGTTGCTCATCTGCCAAATACAGCGTTTCCGATAGGCGGTGTAGGCAATCATTCGGTGCTTTCAGCTCACACGGGTTATCCTACGCAGGTGTTTTTTGACAATCTCAACGAGCTTGAAATCGGTGATGAAATCAAGGTGTCCGTGCTTGATGAAACGCTTACCTATGCTGTAACAGCAAAAAACATTGTTAAGCCCGACAACATATCGTTACTGTCAGTTGACGAAGAAAAAGACCTATTAAGCCTTATAACTTGTTATCCCTACGGTGTTAACAGTCACAGACTTATTGTGACAGCCGAAAGGGTATCTGAAACCGCTTCGCCTGATACTGCCATAAAAGCAGAAACTAATAACAGAAGTTTTGATTTTATTCTACTGGCAATAATTGCAATAGCAATAACAGCTGTTATTGCTACATTTGCTGTCAGAAAAAGGAGGAAAAATAATGCCTGATATTACAATAGACAAATCATCACTTGTCTATGATGATAACGAATTCGAGTATAAAACAAGAGTTCCCGGTACTTTCGGGGAGGATATTCGTTATCTTTGGATTAAAAAAGACGATGTTGATGAAATCAACGAAGGCAAAACCATACTCACATCATTGGATGATGAGAGTAAATATATGCTTTATGACAAAGATGATAATCTTGCCGAAACAGTCAGGGGGTCAGAACTGTACATAAATCATTATGATCCGGTTAAGGAAAAAGAAAACACAGAAAGCAAAAATTTTGACACTATTAATGAAAAAAAGTCCAAAAGTGTCGGTGTAAAAGAAGAAAATTTACAATCTGTTCCGACTGAACCGATTGTAACCGAAACATCAAAAGACACAGAATTTTCTATTCCGATTTTTGCTACCCTTTATGACAAATGCAATCGCAAAATTGATGAGCTTAACAGCAAAAATGATAAGTTCAATGCAAAAATTGAAAAGCTCAATATAAAAAAGTCCCGAAATGCAGAGTTTGTATCTACGATTGAATCCTTGAAAGATATTGTGCCAAAACCTGTATATACTGCTCTTTCGCTCTTGGCAACAGAAAGACGGCAAAAGATAGTCAGTATTAACGAGAAAATTTCTGCCCACAAACTGAATATCAAATCCAATGAAAATAAAATTCAGAAACATCAAAGCCGTGCTGATTTCTGCATTAAAATCCACAAATTTCTCGACAATATGAAGTCACCTGACGGACGCAAAGAAAATTTCGTTAAAGGGATTCAAGAGTATCGAATGATGTCGATGCGAACAACCTCAGAAAAATTTGATGCTACTCAAAATAAACTTGACAGTGCTCTAAAAGCGTACAGTCAAACTCATTATATGTCTGAAAAGCTCAAACTACAAAAGCAGATTAACAAGCTCACAACAAAAAAAGAAAAGTTAATGCGAAAGCTCAAGGCACTTGACGAGTGGTCTGCAAAGTTTGATGCAGTCAAAGCAATGCCCGATAAAGAAGCTGACAATATCATCAACAAGAGCTGTCAGAATATTGTTGATGAGTTTACTACCAACCCACAGGCTCTCAAGAAACAGGCGGATACGATTGTAAGTTCAACTGCAAAAGTTATTTTCGAAGAAAACTATCTTAAAAATGCTGAAATGTCGATTGAGGACGATTATGACAGTATTGACGGTATTATCAATAACGGCAATAAGCAGCAGGAATACGAAAAACTCAAAGAGCCTGATAAGAAATCCGAACGCAGAACAGCACCTTTATCGAGAAATCAGATTAAGCAAAATGCAAACACTATTGCTCATAATGAGCAACGAACGAATGATAAAACCAAAACTCAGGGACAAGAATTATAAAGCTATTTTAGACCTGTGCCATTCAGGCACAGGTCTTTTTTTTAAGAGGTGAATGAAATAAATGATTGAATTATATGGAAACAAAATATGGAACAGCAACACTCCCAATAAATATAAAAAAGTAATCATTGCGAGTGAGGATAGTCTTGATAATATATGTCAGGAACTTGAAAATTCAGGACTTAATTATTGTGCATATATTTTTAACGGAGAAGCACATATTGCCATTGGCAGAGCTACTGCAAATAATATTGATAAGTTGGATATTGATTATCAGACTGTTATTGAATGTAATTCAAAAGTCTATAAAACCAACAACATCATAGGAACTACAACCTACGATTCTATTGAGGATAAATTATACCGTAAGTACAATACCGATTTTGCCTATAAAATCGGTCAAAGACTTACTGAGCAAGGCATCCTTTTTTCAGGCAGAATTTACGGAAAAACAACAACTATTACTGTTGACAAGCAATATGCTGATACCTTGAATAAAATATCTGCTGAACTTAAAGAACAGCGAGCATCATTTATGTCAAAATCTGAGGTTGTTCAAAATGAATCACCGGAAGAATCAAAATCAGTTAATGAAAAAATATCTGAATTACATTTTAATGAATCGCAACTTTCGGCACTTGCACCGTCTGTAAAATTTATCCAAACGAGAAACGATGATAATTTGACTGATAACTTTGTTTCATTGTTTTCTGACTGCACTGATTTTTATGAATCACAACTTTCTGCTCTTGCCGAAATTTATGTTGACACATATCGAAGTTTTTCGGATAAATCTTTGATATTTGCAGATACATCAAGGTTTAATGATTTAAAACAGCGTTTTGTTAATGATAACATTACTGCAAAATTAACTGAAAATCGTGGTTACTCAACTACTCAGTTTGAAATTATCAGAGAAATGGTAACTTACGGTATGAGCGAATCAGTAATCAACTTGCTTGATTACACTTTTTCGATTGATGAAATGCAAAACTTCTTTACAGCATACAAGAACGGCTCGTATGAAGATTTAATCAATCTCATTGCAGATATTAAAGGTACTACACGCACGGATATTGAAGGGCAAATTGAGGGCGGTACATACACTCCTGCTTTACCCGACTTTAACACTCTTGAGAAAACCCTTTATTTTCAAGAGTCCGAAGTCGAAAGTATTACATATATGTACTATAATCCTGACGCATACTCCGGCGGTCAGTTTGTAATTACCGAGGTATCTTACAAACAGATAGCGGAAGCTAACAAAGAATACGGAGATGATTTTTCAGGATTCTTTGATTTTCTTGATACAACAGGCGAACAAAGGTTAATTGATATCGGTAGCGAAAGTTTCAGAACCGCTATTAAAAAGTTTTACAGCGGTACGGAGTTTGCCGAAGGTCTTAATGCAGATATTCAGCACAAGCTCGTTGAGCTTGCAGTAGTTCCCGAAATCAAATTACCTGAAGTACGGAAAATAGAACTTATAAAGGTCGGTGATTTTTATGAAGTCAGAGGTGAGAACGCAAAAACCGTTGCAGATATTCTCGACCTTGTTTCTACAACAAGAAACATTAACGGTTCTTCAGTTGATACAGTCGGATTCCCTGATTTTAAACTGAATGATAATACTGAACTTCTTAAAACACAAGGATTTACTGTGAATATCAAATATGAGGAGCTTGCACCGTTTTATGAGGAACACGACGAGCTTGACGACATAGATCCCGCAGTTATTCGTCAGCAGCTTGAGGACGCAGGGATAGTCAACGGTGAGCTTGTCGATGAAGATAAGCTGAACAGTGATCCATTTATTCAACAGGTTATGGCTGTCGCAGAATCCGATGCCGGTGCTCTGAATGTCAGCTCAGAAGAAATCGTTAATCAATTTAATTCAGAAAATGAAATCGTCCCGATAAACGAGCCTGAACAAACTGAGTCTGTACAGGAAATAATTCGTCCGACAATTACTTGTGATTGGAGTGAAAGTCCGGTATTTGAGAACGGCAAAACATACTCTGTTTCTGAATTTGATAAACTTATGAAAAATGCCGATGACGAATGGGTTGAGCAAAGACAGCTTGAAATTGAGGAATACGGCAGTGAAAATGCGGTTGCAGAAGCATACAGAAACGGTGAACTTGACAATATTCATCTTGGTTATGAAAAAACGAAATTTATTATTAATATGCCGAACGGTACGAAATACACCGAACGGCAGGACATCGGGGACGGCATTGGCGGTGTGATTGATTTTCTTGAGCAGTATTCACAGTACTCTGCTGTTGTTAAATTGCTTAAAGATGATATTGCAAAAGAAGAACAGGCTGCCGAATATCCTGAAAAAGAGAGCAACGCAGAAAAAAACAACAACAATACCGAATTAAATAGCATTGATGAGCTTGCTATGCAGCTTGAAAATGACGAAAAGTCAACTTCTGAGAAATCTTCTGTAGGTAAAAACAATTTTATTTGGACATCGGCAGACGAACACGCTCCGGTAACTTCTCAACCCACCTTGTTTGACAGTATACCTGTATCAGATGTTTCATCTGATGAAACCACCTCTCACGAAAACTATGTACTTGAAGACAGAGAATCTGTTACTGGTGCTAAAACTAAGTACCGTAACAATATAACCGCTATCAAAGTTTTAAAACAAATCGAAGCTGAATACAGAACAGCAACACTCGAAGAACAGAAACAGCTTTCCTTATACAGCGGTTGGGGCGGACTCGCTAATGCATTTGAATCAGATAATGACAAATGGAAAAATGAATATTCCGAACTGAAAGAATTGCTTACTGATGACGAATATACCGCAGCAAGGTCATCTGTACTTGACGCATTTTTTACCGATAGCGTAATCATTGACAGCATTTACAAAGTTATGCAAAATGCAGGTTTTAAAGGCGGAAATATACTTGAGCCGGCTATGGGCATCGGTAATTTCTTCGGCAGACTGCCCTCGGAATTGCGTGAAAACAGCAAGTTATACGGTGTTGAAAAAGACAGTCTGTCGGGCAGAATAGCTCAAAAGCTGTATCCGCAGGCTGACATAACGATTGACGGATTTGAAAATACTCATTTTCAGGATAACAGCTTCGATGTTGCAATCGGTAATATTCCTTTCGGTGATTTTGGAGTAATTGATAAAAAATACAGTTCTCAAAATCTCAAAATTCACGATTACTTCTTTGTGAAATCACTTGATAAAGTGCGTGACGGCGGTGTTGTTGCTTTTGTAACATCCAAAGGTACGCTCGATAAAAAGGACAGCTCATTTCGCCGAGCTTTGGCGGAAAAAGCTGATTTAGTCGGAGCTGTCAGACTGCCGAATAATGCTTTTAAATCAGCAGGAACGGAAGTTACTCCCGATATTATCTTTCTCCAAAAGCGTTCTGCACCACTTGAAAATATCCCATCTTGGGTAAATGTGGGAACAACCGAAAACGGTTTATCAATCAATAATTATTTTATTGAACATCCTGAAATGGTTCTCGGTGATATTGTTCAAGGCAACAAGCTCTACGGACGAACAGATGATACAATGTGTGTACCGTTTGCTGACGGTAGACCATTATCACAACTGTTACCTGAAGCTGTAAAAAATATTGTATTTACCTATTCACCGGCAAAAGAGGTAATATCGCCTGTTTTTAAAACAGAAGCTGTTATATCAAAACCCGAAGGACTTCGTTCACAGAGCTACTATAAATCAGGCAACGAGATTTATTTTTACGGCAGCAATTCCGCAGGAGAATTAGTTACTGTGTCGGCTAAGGATTTACTTGATAAAAAGTACACAACAAAAAACATTGACAGACTTACTGCGTTTATGGAAATCCGTGATACTTTAAGAGAACTACTTGAGGTGCAACAGCACGATAACAATGATGCGGAAGTCGAACAATTGCAGCATAGGCTTAACACAATCTATGACAACTTTTATGATAAGTACGGTCTTATACATAGCAGATACAACCGTAATATTCTCGGATTTGACGGAGCGTATCAGCTTGTGGCATCTCTTGAGCAGGACTATGATAAAAATACCTTGATTAAAAAATCGGATATTTTCACTCAGCGTGTAAATGTTCCGAAACCGCAGATTGAACATATTGATACTGCATCGGAAGCTCTTGCCGTTTGTATCGCCGAAAAAGGATATATTGACTTTGATTATATGAGTAATCTTACCGATATTGACAAAGCAAGTCTTGAAGAAAGTTTGCGTAATAACGGTGAAATATATCCTATACCTATGAATACGGAAAATAATGAATATACATATCAGACCGCATCAGAATATCTATCAGGCGATATATATGCTAAACTTGATACAGCAGAATCCTATGCTGCTGTTGACAATATCTATAGTGCTAATGTTACTGCTCTTAAAGCAGCATTACCTACTCCGCTTAAAGCAGGAGATATTGATGTTAATCTCGGAGCTACTTGGATTGCTCCAGAATACTATGAGCAATTTATGTACAAGTTGTTTGAAACACCTCTTTTCAATCGTTCTGACGGCATTTTTAAGGACAGTAAAATATCTGTAGAATACTCTGAATATTCTGGTAAATGGTTTATTTCACACAAGGCAGCAGATAAATCTGTAACTGTAACAAAAACATACGGAGCTTGCGGTTATTCGGGATATCAAATTCTTGAAGCAGCTCTTAATTTATCAGAGCCAAAGGTATACAAAGATAAGCTTGACGAGTACGGACGGATTATGTTTGATAAAAATAACAAACCAATCCGAGTGATTGATGTGCCGGCAACTCAGGTTGTTCAACAAAAAGCGAATAAGATACGCAGAGAGTTCAAAAACTGGCTGTTTAGCGATCCCGTAAGACGGTCCGATATAGTTGATACATACAATCGTACTTTTAATTGTATTAAACCACGAGAATATGACGGCTCACACCTTACTTTTCCGGGAATGAATTCAAATATTGAACTGCACGAACATCAGAAAAATGCAATAGCTCACGCTATTTACGGTGGTAACACTCTGTTTGCTCATTCAGTCGGAGCCGGCAAAACTTTTGAAATGATAGCAACGGCTATGGAATGTAAACGGCTCGGTTTGTGCCACAAATCCTTGTTTGCTGTACCGAATCATCTGACAGAACAGGTGGGAGCAGACTTTTTGAAGCTCTATCCCAATGCAAACATATTGGTTGCAACAAAAGATGATTTTAAGGCTGAAAATCGTAAAAGACTGATGAGCAAAATTGCGACAGGCAATTATGATGCGGTTATCATCGGTCATACTCAACTTAAAATGCTACCGTTATCACCTGAAAGGCAGGAAAATATTTTCAAAGAGCAGATTGATAATATCGTTGCCGGTATTGCCGAACTAAAATACCAAGAAGGCAATTCTTTTAAGGTCAAGGATATGGAACGAACTAAGCGTAGTCTTGAACAACAACTTGAAAAATTACAATCAAGTAAAAAAGACAACACGGTGTACTTTGAGGAACTCGGTATTGATAAACTCTTTGTCGATGAAGCACACGAATTTAAGAATTTGTTCTGTACAACAAAACTGCAAAATGTTTCGGGTATTTCTTCGAGGACATCTCAGAGAGCGACAGAGTTATTCGCTAAGTGCCGTTACCTTGACGAAAAAACCGGCGGTAAGGGCGTTGTATTTGCTACAGGAACTCCTCTCTCTAACAGTGTAACAGAACTACATACAATGATGAGATATCTCAACTATGATTTCCTTGCAAGTCATAATAATATGCAAAACTTTGACAACTGGGTATCTACATTTGGCGTACAGAAAAAAGAATATGAGCTTGCTCCTGCCGGCAACAAATTCAAGGAACGCACACGCATTGCAGAATATGCAAATTTACCAGAACTTATGTCAATGTTTAAAACGATTGCAGATGTCCGCACGGCTGATACTCTTAACCTTAAAGTGCCTGATTGTGAATTACACATTGTTGATGTTGAACCTACAGAATTACAGACTGAACTTGTTGAAGAATTATCAGACAGAGCTGATGAGGTCAACAACGGTTCCGTTGATCCGTCACAGGATAATATGCTCAAAATTACCGGTGACGGCAGAAAGCTCGGTCTTGACCCCCGACTTATCAATCCGTCATTTGAAGATGATCCCGGTACAAAACTTAATGTTTGTGTCAATAATGTTTTTGATATTTACGAAAAAACAAGTGACAAAAAGCTGACACAGATTGTATTTTGTGATTTGGGTGTTCCGAGCAAAAACTCATCTGCTGATGGCAATAAAGATGACGATACAAAAAGTGTGGCAGAACTTGACTCGCTTGAAGAGTCAGGAAAGTTTTGTGTGTATGATGATATTAGAGATAAGCTGATTGCAAAAGGTGTATCGGCTGATGAAATAGCTTATATTCACAACGCTAAAAGTGAAACCCAGAAGTCTGAGCTTTTTGCAAAAGTCAGAAGCGGTGAAGTGAGAATTTTACTCGGCTCTACGGGTAAAATGGGAACAGGCACAAATGTACAGGACAGGATCATTGCTCTGCACGATTTAGATGTTCCGTGGCGACCGTCCGACCTTGAACAAAGACGAGGAAGAATGGTTCGACAGGGTAATATCAACGATAAGGTACATCTTTATCGTTATGTTACAAAAGGAACTTTTGATGCCTACAGCTATCAGCTTTTGGAGAAAAAGCAGAAGTTTATAAGTCAGATTATGACCTCGAAAGAGCCCGGCAGAAAATGTGCAGATGTTGACCAAGCTGCATTGACTTACTCTGAAATCAAGGCTCTTTGTACAGGCGATGAGCGTATCCGTGAAAAGCTGACTCTTGAAAACAGAGTAAAAGAATTGCAGGCACTCAAGTCTGAATACAACAGCACACGATACGAACTTGAGGACAAGGTGAACGCTTATCCCGAAGAACGCAAAAAATTACTTCTTGATATAGGCAATATCAGCAAGGATATGGAAACGGTAAAAAACATACCTTTTGATGTCAAAACTGAAAGTTATCGGGTTAAGATTACTATAGGAAAAGATGCTTACTCACTCCTAGATGATGAATCAAGAAAAGTAGCTGCAAAAGCATTAACTAACGCTGTAGCACAGGTCAAAGGGGATGCTAACAAGAATAAGAGAATCGCCATAGGGGGACTCGACAACTTTGGTGTTGAGATAATCAATGACGGATATTTCCTTGATAAAATAACCGCAACTCTTCGTGGTAATTATACTTATTCAGTTGAACTGGGCGTATCAAGTATTATAAATCTTAAAAAGATTGAGAACTTGCTTTTTAAGGTTGAAAATGTTCTGAATGATAAAAAATCAGAACTCAATAAGCTTGATATTGACTATAAGACTGCACAGAATATGCTTCACAAGCCATTTGAGTTTGAGGATGAACTTAACAACAGTACAAAAAGGCTTGATGAGTTGACAACTGCCTTAAACATTGATATGTCAGAACACAAAGTAGATAAACCCAAAAAGACTCATTATTTTGGTAAGGATTTTATTCTTGGAAAAAACAAATCATCAAAGCAAATACAGAACAATGAAGTTATGAAATCAGAACCTAAAAGGAGTGAACCTGAATTATGATAGTTTACGCACAAGGCGATATAACAAAATTTGATGTAGATGCTATTGTAAATGCATCCAACGGTTTTGGCTATATGGGAGGTAAAAGATGTGTTAAAGAATTACATAGAGGAGTTGCAGAGAGCATTCAATTTGCATCTCAAGGTGCTGTTGAACGGCTTGCAAGAGCAAAATGTAAGGCACACTCCTTTTTTGGTTATTCACCCGGAACTGTTTTTGTGACTGATGCTCCAAATCTTGGTTGTAGAAAAATAATACACGCAGTTACTATGCGTACTCCGGGTAGCAAAGCAAAAATCAAAAAAATTATGGAGCTGATTCTAAAGATAGTAGCGGTAGCTGAAGATTTAAATATGAAATCAATAGCCATTCCATTACTTGGGTGTGGAACAGGTGGACTTGACAGAAAAACCGTTCAAAATTTATTAGCTCATAATCTTATAAGTGACAAAGTGACTTTTTATATTGTTACTTCACTTTAAAATCAGAAATTCTTTTCTGAATTTCTTTTTAAAACACTTGTTTTTTCTTAGTTATAACATATAATAGTATTTGAACGATGTTGGTTACTCATCTTAGTGTTGTGCTTCGCTACCGTCTGACCACCATATCAGGAGAATGCGACATTTTTAAGGTTGTGCTTCGCTACCGTCTGACTACCATATCAGGAGAATGCGACATTTTTAAGGTTGTGCTTCGCTACCGTCTGACTACCATATCAGGAGAATGCGACAAAAAGTAACGATTTTTGGAGCAACTGCATTATATGCAGTTGCTCCCTTTTATTGAGGAATGAATAGCGTGGATATAGATTTTTAAAAGCAAACAGAAATAAATAATCGTGGTTTTACTTGCGTACCAAACACAGAATAAAACAGTTATGAAATCAGAGCCTAAAAGGAGTGAACAAGAGTTGTGATTATAATAGCTTGAAACGGCTTTAAACAGCTCTTTATTCCGATTTTGCGGTAGATAAATATTTTTTATTTAATTTAAAAAGCAGCCGTTCAGACGGCTCTGAACGGCTCTTTTTTGTTGTCCTTAAAACTTGCAAATTTGCCGATTTTGACATATAATAATATGTAAAGAAAATGAAGTGTGGTGATATTTATGATGTCAATTACAAGTACACGGTATCTTTCTAATGTCGATTGGTTACAAGATGTGGTTCAAGGTACGGATTTAATCCTGTGCGGAGTTTCGGCACTTGAGTACCTTGAATTATTCAATGGTTATGTCAATGAATCTAAGATACAGGTGTATGCTCAGAACGAGGGACAATTTGATAACATTGAATATCATATTGTCAATTCATTTGACGATATAGAGTATCTCAATTTTGACGGTGTTTTATGTACAACTGTTAATCAGACTATAAACGATATGCTTTCTGATTATGACAACATAGATGAGCTTGCTTTTCTTGAAGCATTGAGCAATTATTATTTCGCCAACAATGAATCATTTGATAATCTTAAAATTAAACCTGAAAACAGAGATGTTTTTAATCAAGTGAAGCAGATGGCGATAGAATATTATTGTGAGGAGTAATATGACTGAACAGGAAAAACTGATGTACGAAATTCTCGGACAAATAACCACCTCTGATATTCCTATTGTGTTCAAGGGCGGTCTGATAACTAAACTGATTTTAAACGAGAGTGGTCTTAGCTCAGTTCAACGAACCACGAAAGATATTGATGCGAATTGGATTGGTCAACCCCCGTCTATGGACTATTTAGTTGATTCTTTAAATAACAGTTTTGGCGATTTACAAAGATGCTATAAAGCTGTTGCGTCACGGCAATACGGAGAAAAACAATCTGCCGGTATAAGTGTTATTGATAAAAACACAGGCAGAAAATTTATTACTATGGATATAGACATTAAGCCGTTGATTGACAGCAAAACCTATTATTATGAACAAACTAAAATCAGAGGAGTACTTCCAAATGAAATTTTGGCTGATAAGATTTGTGTCTTGTCGGGAGAAGCTATATATAAAAACAGAGCCAAAGATGTATTAGATGTTTTCCTGTTATCTAAATGTGTGGAAGTGTATTCTAAGGACATTTCTGATATTTGCAAAAGAGCAGGAAGGGAAATAAAATCATTTGATGCTTTCCATAATAAAGAAGCTGAAATTGAACACGCATACAACAAATTAAAGGGTATTGAAGGAAAACCTGATTTTAATACTGTTTACAATTACTTGTATGAATTTATAGTCCCATTTGCACAGGAAGTAATTCCAAATAAAATGTGGGATTGCAAATCATTGTCGTGGAATGATGTATGTAAAACAAAATCTCCTCTATCAAGAAAGCAGATAAATCAAAACGCAAAAATTATATCCCACAAACAAGAAAATCAATCACAACATAACAAGGACAAAAGTAAAAGCAGATAGCATCAAAAAGATGTTATCTGCCTTTTTGTTGTTTTTTCAAATTATATAGCTCATAAAAACTTCGTGGGTTTTGTGTACTTTCTTACATACCAGCAAACAAGTAAGGGTAATCGATCCCTGTAACGCTTTTCAGATAAACGAGATCTGAAAAGTTGAAACCATAATTGAGAGAAGAATCACTGTTTTCCTCTCCAGTAAGAATAAAATGAAGTTTTTTCTGTTCGATATCTGAAAGAATGGTTAGCTTTTCCGTTCCGAATCCTTTTTCATTTAGATGATATAACACCACTCTGGAAAGTTGAATCTGCATTGCTTTGTCAATATCGTTGTCAGCACAACCGTCCATAATATCCAGAATCATAAATAAAACGCTGTTATCTGATTCAGGAGAAGTGTCTTTCGGTTCAAATTTTATGTCCTGCTCATTCACAAGCCACCATATTGGGCATCCCACATATTTGGCAATGGCAAGTTTTTGCTCATCGGTGGTTTCCACAACGGCTTTAAGACTGTTGAATCTTTGCGGAATGGCACTAAGTTTTTTTAAAACAGATTTTTTACTACTAAGTCTAACAGACACATTTTCATCAAAATCAAGAAGCGAATCTATTGATACCTCAAAGTAATCTGCTATTTTCTTTAATATTTCTCCGTTCGGGATAGTTCCTTTTTTCCAGTTGTTCGCAGAACCTGATGAAATTTCAAGTTCTTTAAGAACAGCATGTGGTTTTATTCCTTTTATTTTTGATAGATATTGAAACTTCTCCCAAAACATAGACAAACATTCTCCTTGATTTTTGTAAAATTGTTTTATTTCATCTTTTGTTCTTGAATTTTCTTGTAGCAGTATAGCGTTGCTTTGCAATCCGCTAAACTATCGTGTGCTGTTTCACTGCCCCAATCGTAGCAGTAATATTCGGCACACTTAGTTAGAGTCTGCCACTTATTACAACCATAGTACTCACTCCATTCACCGTATATGTCTGCGAACATTTTCATAACATCAAAAGTTGTGGCTTTAGTATTCTCAATGCCACAGGCAGACAAGAACATCAAATCAAGACCTACATTGTAACCAATTATGACTTTTGCCGACTTTATAATATTGTTTAATTCGTAATAAACATCGGAAACTGTCGGTGCGTTCACTACCATTTCAGCAGTTATATGATTGATTGCCATAGCTTCGTTCCAGCTCTTTGTTCTTTCAGGCTTTATATAACTGTTAAATAGTGTCTTGCCCACACAATTAATAATAGACACTTGTAACAGCTCGTCTGTTACAGAATCGAGTCCAGTCGTTTCAGTGTCAACTATTATAATTTCATTTTCTTTTAATGTACTCATAATATTCCTTACTGATACACTTTGTCCGATTTCTTGTCTTTTCTTATACTCAGCCTTTAACTCTCTGCGTTTTGCCTGAGCTGCACGCTTTTCCTTTTCCTCAGTACGGTAATTTGTAAGCTCTTTTTCAGTCATAGGTCTGACTTCCTCGTCCCATAAGTAAAGCTCCTTAGATGGGCAATAGGCATTAATCCATAAATATTTACCGCATTTATCATTAATTTTCACAAAATGTTTTAACTTCCATTGTCTTTCAGTAAGTAACTTTTTATCCTGTTTGACTTGTATTTTGGTTCGTACACTTGTTATGTAGTTGTTCCAAATATTCATTTTCCGTTCCTCTTTCTTTTCTCTAACTTAATCGTCAGTAAAAAATATTATAATTGCGGTTATGAACCATAAACCTGCATAAATCAGTGTAGGTGACAACACATACCACCAGCTCCAATTAATTACATTAAGCAGCTTTAATTCAATAAATATAATTTGTTCTAATACTGCAATAAGTGTTATACAGCCTGTTTCTGGAGATGAATTATCGTTCATTTTTTCACTTCCAATCGTTTATTTGTATTAATTTGGGGTTTGAAGGTCATAGCAGAGCAAGGTATTGAAGTCAACAGAAAAGTATCTTGCAAGCATTAGTATAGTTACATATGTCATTGTAGTAGTTCCCATTTCGTAGTTAGTATAGGTACTTCTGTCGACTCCCAAATAGTCTGCAACTACTTTCTGAGAAACACCTTTTTGATTTCGCAGCTGTTTTAGTCTTTGTCCTACTTGCTTATAAATAAAGCGTGATTTAATTCTATATCCCATAAGTAATATCTCTCCTATTGGTTATTTGAAATCTTAATTTTATAGCCTGCCAGAAAAATTTATCCCACCCTGAATAGCGGAAGATGTTATATAATTATTTTTTATGTTTGTTCTTAGTATTGTTTATTTCATATCAACCGAAAAATCTGTTGTAATTGAGCCTTCAGGGATATAAATTTTATACTTTTCTCCTGTACCTGAAATTCTGAGCGACAAAAGAGGTTCAAAAGTAAGCGGATTTTCAGTTGCTTTTTCGTCAGCCGATTTTACTATAGTATCTATGTGCGGAGTATCCTTAGTATAGATTATTTCGCAATCGTCAGCCTTAATTTTGCTTGCTTTGTAACTCCCTTTATCAGTTTTGTAGTAATAATAATAGTATTGCTCAGTATTTACTTCGCCGCACCCAATAAAAAAACCACCTTGTAAATCACGATTGTCTTTAAAATTAACAATATTCTGGCTACTTTTTACTTCATCTGATAGTTTAATATCAATTGTGTATTTAAAAGATGATATAATTGTTACTACACACACTATATTAATCAGAAGTGCTGTTAAGACAATTGCAAGTTTAATAAAACTCGGCTCTGAATGTAACATTATTAAAAATATAAAAAAGAAAATTAAAGCGAAAATACAATTAATTATAACTAACATTTCTTCATCTCCTTATTAAAAAACTAAAACCATATTACGATAAACGCTTTCGCTTACTATCAATCTGAGATTGTTAAGCAACTTTTTGTAATGTTCCGTGTCATTATTTTTTAGGGCAAGCTGACATTCAGAATTGTCCTGAGCCATCAAAGCTACGCAGTCATCAATTATCTTATTAGCTTTGCGTGTTTCGGCAAGTATGTGTTTATATAAATTTCCGCTATTCAGTAATTTGCAAAGTTCAGAAGCACGGAAATGATAAAGGTAGTGTGTGAAAAAGCCTTCATCCCAATACAATCTTCTCATATCATAGGCTTTCTCTTCGGAATTATAGCTGTAATAATTGAATTCCTTGTTTCCCGGTTCATCGACTGTTTCTTCAAGGGCATATTTTGGTATTTCAATTTCGCCGTAATTTATTTTTTCGCTACTCTGAATAGAATTTTCAAAATTAAAAAATTCTAAAAAAGCATTAACTGTCATAATTATTTCCTCCTAACAATTCGGGATAGTGTTGTTCTGCTTCTGCTATGCTCCTGTATTTATCCGTTACAAGTATAACGGATATTTCTTTCAGACCTTTTTTCTTAATTACAATGGGTAAAATTCGGTCATTGTAATTGAATATTTCTGATTTATCAAGGATTCTGCAAATATAGCAGATTCCTTTTTCTTTGTTTTCAGTAACTATATAGCCTGTACCGGTATCATATTCCGCATAATCGGTAAACAATACCGGCTGACCGCTTTTCTGAAATAATACCGCTTTAGTCATTGTTATCGCCTTTTTCTTTGCTTTTGAAAAACATATCAAGAGCTGCTGCAACTGTGTCGGCGATTTCCTCATTGCTAAGACCTGCAAAGTATTTCTTGTAGAGTGTTGGAGCGATAGACACCTTTTTATCGGGCTTTTTCTTTTTAGCGGATAAAACTTTCAGCATTTCATCGCCATCAAGTACACCGTCAGCTGACAAGATTCTTAAATCTCTTGCCTGAGCTTCTGATATTTTCATTAGCATATTATCGTCAGCAGAGTTAATCTCGAATAATTCCGACTGCTCATCTGCCGATAAATACGACAATTCTACACCTGCTCTGACGGCAAGCTGACCTTTATCAATCCAACCGAGAATACCGTCAGATAACTTGCTTATTCGCACAAGTCTTGCAATAGTATTCCGACTTAATCCGTACTCATCTGCAACCTTTTCACGGCTGTTGCCGGAAGAAGTTTCTTCGCCGTTAAGCACACGAATTTCATTGATGATGTCATTTCTCTTTCCCTGAGAAAACATTTCAGAATATCGTCTTGCAATAATTCTTGCCTGTTCAGATACTTTGAGGTCATTGAAACCTCTCTGAATAAGGTTGCTTTCATCAACATAAGTTTGAGCTTCCTCTTCTGTGAGTTGCTCTTTAATAATGGCCGGTATGGTTTCAAGACCTGCTATTTTAGAGCAATTCCACCGGTTATGACCGATTAAGATTTCGTATGTATCTGTTCCATCAGGATTTGGTCTGCAAACAATAGGTGTCATTACTCCGTTTTTGCGGATTGATTCAACCATATCATCCCTGCGTTCGCCGTCGTAAAGAGAAAACTGATGATTGTGAAACGGTACAAGCATATCAAGCGGTATTTGCTTTATTTGATTGTTTTGCGAGAGCATTGCTCCAAAGTTAAAGCCTGTCATTGTCGTTCCTCCGTAAATTACACACCAATTCTTTTTGTCAGTTCTTCGGCACAAGCTATGTATTCCTCTCCGAGCTTACTGCCTTTAATTAAGCATAATGCTTTGTGCTGCTTAGTGCTTTCAACTGCCTGTGTGGCACGGTGTATCTGAGTGTTAAAAAGAGCATTATTGTAAATGCTTTCAAGTTGCTCAATGACACGCTTGCTTGCGTTTGTGCGGTCAACCATTGTTGGCAGCACACCGAGAATTCTTAAATTAGGATTGATGGTTTCCTGTATTTGTGAAATAACACCTGTAAGAGTTTTTAAACCGCCGAAGGCAAAGTCCTGCACCTGTACCGGGATAATTACACCGGTGCTTGCCGTGAGAGCGTTCATCAGCAAAACTCCAAGTGACGGATTACAATCAATAATTACATAATCGTACTGTTTGATAATATCATTATCAAGAATACGCTTGAGTATTGTTTCCCTCGAAAGTACCCCTGCGAGGAATAAGTCTGCATTTGCAAGGTTGATGTCACAAGGAATGTAATCAAGGTGATTAACCTCGTTATGTCTGATGCAGTCTTTTATTTCAACTGCCTTACTCATACCTACCTTACCAATAAGAAGGTCGCTCATTGTTGGGTTGCCGTCTGTATTGTCGAAAGCGGCATATTTGGATAAATCCGCCTGTGGGTCAAAGTCTATTGCAAGCACTTTGTTGTTTTTGAGGGCGAGAGCGGTTGCTATATTAAAAGCTGTTGTTGTCTTACCGACTCCGCCCTTCTGATTAGCTATTGAAATGATTTTGCACATAATTTATACCTCCGTTATCTTGATTTATCTGTTTGTTTTTCTTTGCTGACTGTATTTTTTTGAGAGATTATTTTAGCGTTATTCTTAATCTGCTTACGAGAAATAGGAGCTTTTTCTTTAGTTCCGTTTTCTTTAGTTTCAACCGATTTAGACTGCAACTTTGATTTTTCAGGCTTTTGAAATATGTACATCAAATCGTGTTGTTCTCCAACATCGGTAACATCAAACTTTTTGACACATTTTCGTAGCCAAGGGAATGTTGTATTCATATCATCAATAAGGTTTATGATTTCATAATCAAACAGTTTTCCTTTTGAAATATATCCCGACCATTGTCTGTGAACAAAGCCGTTATCAGTAAAGAATTTGTTAATTTGTTTGTATGCTTTTAGATATATAAAAGGATTATCAGATTGATATATTTTTTGAAGAGCCTTAGAGTCTAAATCAAAATTGATTGCTTTTAATGATTTAATCATTCCTTTCTGCATTTGTTTAAACCTAACATAATATCTTCGATGCTGCCATTTGACTTGTTATGCCAAAAATATTTTACGGCATAATTTTTAAACCAATCCATATCATACAAATCAAGAATTACTCTCCATAATGCACCGTAATCTCTGCTTCTGCCTTTATCTGCAAAAATCAAGTAATAGGGTTTATCGGTTTTAATTTCAGCTAAGTCAAAGCGTTTAAACATATTCCTGATGAATTCATACATTTCTTTAGGGTCGTAAATATCGTCATTGATAACCTTTTCTTCATCAATAACAATTTCGAC
>ULPX01001183.1_pt1 | contig 24110 bp, 24 predicted proteins | sample 1953911 | NCBI WGS metagenome assembly ULPX01 (sample SAMEA4835640, study PRJEB28245) | human gut metagenome | biome: gut microbiome; material: fecal sample | place: Denmark | collected 2008 | reverse complement strand
GGAGATTCCCGACATGATACGGCTTATGAAGCGGACGGTACCCGAGTTCAAGTCGAAGAATTCCAAATATGAAATATACGACCGCGAAGAGTTGCGGATCGAAGCCTAATGAAAAACGGAAATAAAATCGGAAACGATTCGAAACATCATTATGAATAAAGTATTAGTTACCGGCGGAGCCGGTTTCATCGGCTCCAACCTGTGCGAAGCATTGCTGCAAAGGGGCGACCAGGTGGTTTGCCTGGACAATTTCGCCACAGGGCACATGGAAAATCTCATTCCGCTGATCGAAAGCTATCCCGACCGTTTCAAATTGATCGTCGGCGACATCCGCAAGCTTGAGGATTGCCGTAAGGCCGTGGACGGGGTCGAATACGTATTGCATGAAGCGGCTTTGGGATCTGTTCCCCGTTCGATCAAGGACCCCGTCACCACGAACGAAGTCAACATCGGCGGCTTTCTGAACATGCTCGTTGCCGCCCGCGACGCCGGAGTGCGCCGGTTCGTATTTGCGGCCTCGTCGTCGACCTACGGCGATTCGAAGAGTCTTCCCAAAGTGGAGGATGTGATCGGCAAACCGCTTTCGCCGTATGCGATAACCAAATATGTGGATGAACTTTATGCCGACGTGTTCGCCCGCACCTACGAAGGGTTCGAATACATAGGCCTGCGCTATTTCAACGTGTTCGGTCGTCGGCAGGACCCCAACGGCGCCTATGCCGCGGTCATTCCGCTCTTCGTCAAGAAGTTTCTCAACCACGAAGCGCCCAACATCAACGGCGACGGCGAATATTCCCGCGACTTCACCTACATCGACAACGTCATCCAGATGAACCTCCGCGCCATCGACACGACCAACCCCGCAGCGGTAAACCAGATCTACAACACGGCGTTCGGGGAGCGAACGACGCTCAATCAACTGGTCGGTTACCTGAAGGAGTTTCTTTCGGAATACGATCCGGCGATCGGTCGGATCGAACCCACGCACGGCCCTAACCGCTCGGGCGACATCCCGCACTCGCTGGCGTCGATCGACAAAGCGCGCCGCCTGTTGGAATACGATCCGCAATTCTCCATGCGCGAGGGCCTGAAAGAGGCGGTCGAATGGTATCGAGAAAATCTGTAAAACAAAATAACCCGACACAGAACAATGAAAGAAGTAAAGATTTGCGTAATCGGCCTCGGTTACGTAGGCTTGCCATTGGCGCGGCTTTTCTCCACGAAGTATAAAACCGTCGGTTTCGACATGAACCAAAAGCGCGTCGAAGCGCTGATGGCAGGCCATGACGCCACGCTGGAGGTTTCGGATGAATTGTTACAATCCGCTATTGACAACGGTTTTGTTTGTACGTCGAATATTGATGAGATCAGGGATTGCAATTTTTATGTGGTTGCAGTTCCCACACCGGTCGATGAGAACAACAATCCGGACCTGACACCCCTCTACGGGGCAAGTACGACGGTCGGGAAGGTGATTTCGAAAGGCGATGTCGTGGTTTACGAGTCGACCGTCTATCCGGGTGTTACGGAGGATGAGTGCATTCCGGTGGTTGAAAAGGTCTCCGGGCTGAAATTCAACGAAGACTTTTTTGCCGGTTATTCTCCGGAACGCATCAATCCGGGCGACAAGGAACATACGGTTGAGAAGATTAAAAAGGTCACGTCGGGTTCCACTCCCGAGGTCGGTCAATTTGTGAATGACGTGTATGCTTCGGTCATTACGGCCGGTACGCATCTGGCCCCGACGATCAAGGTGGCCGAAGCGGCAAAGGTGATCGAAAACTCGCAGCGCGACATCAACATCGCCTTCGTGAACGAGTTGTCGAAGATCTTTACCCGCATGGGCATCGACACGCAGGATGTGTTAGAAGCCGCTTCGACGAAGTGGAATTTCCTGCCGTTCAAGCCGGGATCGGTGGGCGGACACTGCATCGGCGTGGACCCCTACTATCTGGCGCAATGCGCACAGCGCTATGGTTATAATCCGGAGATTATCCTTGCAGGTCGGCGCATGAACGACGGAATGGGCGAATATGTAGCCCAGCAGGTCATCAAGCTGATGCTCAAGAAGGGCATCCAGGTGCTCGGTTCGGAGATTCTGATTCTCGGATTCACGTTCAAGGAGAATTGTCCGGACGTGCGCAATACGAAGGTCATCGACATTTACCGCGCACTGCGCGAATACAGCGTTCGTATCACGGTTTACGATCCCTGGGCGTCGCCTGAAATCGTAAAACGCGAATATGACATCGAAGTTACCAATCTCCTGCCCGAAGGCAAACGGTTCGAGGCGATCGTGGCCGCAGTGGCACACGACAAGTTCAATACACTCGATCTGCTCGGGTTGCTCGCTTCGGAGCACGTCGTTTACGATGTCAAGGGCAACTGCCCTCGCGAAATGATCGATGGTAGACTGTAAGACATGGAGCTGCGGAGGCGAATAAAATACATCGGCTATTTCGATTTTCAGGACTCGGATGTGCCGCGCAACTATGTGGTTTCCGCGACGAACAAGATGGAATACATCGTATCGGCGCTCAACGAAATCGGATACGATGTCGAGCTCGTTTCAGCATCGGGTTCTGTGGAACCGGAATTCCGGCTCCATGGAGCGGAGACGAAAATCCGCAATCCCAGATTCAAGGTGCATTTCTTTGCCTCATTCGGCGGTCGGAACAAACTGTTGCGAATCGTCCGAAACATCTGGCATTCGCTTGCTCTACTCTTTTATCTGCTTTTCCGAACACGCAGAAACGAACCGGTGATCGTCTACCATTCGTTAGGATATTACAACGTTATCCTGCTCGCCAAACGAATCCGCAAATTCCGGCTGCTCCTCGAAGTCGAGGAGATTTATCAGGATGTCAGTTCCGTCCCGCACATGTTGCGCCTTTGGGAATACCGGACCTTTCGGATTGCGGACGGTTATATCTTTTCGACAGAGTTGCTGAACGAGAAAATCAACGTCGCAAGCAAACCTTACGTAGTCATTTACGGAACCTATCGGGTGGAACCGCAGATCGCGGTCCGGCCCGACGACGGAACGGTTCACGTCGTGTATGCCGGTACGTTTGACATCCGCAAAGGAGGAGGTGCTGCCGCCGCTGTTGCAGAATTCCTTCCGGAAAATTACCATGTTCATATACTTGGATTCGGAAACGAAAAGGACACTGCACAAATCAGACGCATAATCGAGCAAACGGCTAACCGCTCGACGGCGAAAGTAACATTCGAAGGATTGCTGAAAGGGAACGATTACATCCGTTTTTTGCAAAAATGTCATATCGGCTTGAGCACTCAAGACCCTTCGGCCGCTTTCAATACAACATCTTTTCCCTCAAAAATACTCTCGTACATGTCCAACGGACTGCAAGTGGTATCCATACGAATAGAAGCCATCGAGCATTCCGCAATAGGTGCCGAGATTCATTATTATACGGAACAAACTCCTCAACGTATAGCCGAAGCAGTCGTGTCTGCGACTGAAAGTGCTGCCGACGATAACAGAGAGGTGATCAAGAGGCTCGATGCCGAATTCAAACGGAATATCGCATCGCTGCTGAAATTAATCGTATGAAAATACTCCATATCAACACGGTTTGCGGGCACGGCAGCACGGGATCGATCGCTGTCGATATCGCCGCTGAATGCGAGAAAAGGGGACACGCGTATTACATTGCCTACGGTCAGGGTGACACGACCTACCACCGGAGTTTCAAGATCGGCGGGAGATGGGAGAATCATTTCCACAATTTGGTCCGTTCGCGTCTGCTCGGCATGCAGGGTTACGGGACTTGCCGCGGGACGAAAAAACTGATCGCATGGATGCGCGAGTTGGCTCCCGACGTCGTTCATCTGGGCAATCTGCATGGCAATTACCTGAACCTGCCCCTTCTGTTCGACTATCTGCGGCAAAGCCGGATTCCCGTCGTATTGACCCTTCACGACTGCTGGGCTTTTACGGGCAAGTGCTCGCACTACACGGCTGCGGGATGCTACAAATGGAAAACACAGTGCGAGGCTTGTCCCCAGTACAGAAAATATCCGCCGACGCTCTTTTTCGACCGTTCGGCCCGTCTGTTCCGCGACAAACGGAACTGGTTCACATCACTCGCTCGTCTGCAAGTTGTAGCCGTTTCGCAATGGCTGAAACAGGAAGCCGAAAAGTCGTTTCTCGGGAAATGGCCCGTATGCCGTATCTACAATTGGGTCGATTTCACCCGGTTCCGGCGTGTCGTTCCCGACGAGACTTTCTGCCGGAAGTACCGGTTGCCCGAAGGTTGCAAATTCCTGGTCAGCATAAGTGCCGGATGGAACGAACACTCGTCCAAATACCGGGATGCCGTTCATTTGGCGTCCAAACTACCGTCCGATTACAGGCTGCTGCTGGTCGGATCAGTCAACCGCGGCACGACCATCGCTCCGCCGATCTGCCATATTCCATACATCGCCGATCCCGGGGATCTTTCGGCCGTCTATTCGCTGGCGACAGCCTATGTGCATCTCTCGGTTGAGGATACTTTCGGAAAAGTGATCGCCGAAGCAATGGCCTGCGGCACGCCCCCGATCGTCTTCAATTCGACAGCCTGTCCGGAGATTGCGGCGGAATACGGATTTACAGTCGCTCCGCACGACGTGGATGCCATGGTTGCCTTGTTACCCCGGGTCGAATCAATCACGCCCGCACACCGTGAGAAACTGATCGAGCATGTACGGACGAATTACGGTTATACCGAAAACATAAGCCGGTATCTTGAAATCTACGAACAAATGATCAGTTAATGGAAATACAGCTGCTGGTTCTGGTGCTGGCATTGTTGGGCGCGTGGTATTACTCGTCGCTTCCGGCCTCCACCCCGATTCGAGAAAACCGGAACCGAAAGAATTATATCATCTTTGTCTGCATCATTCTGATTCTCCAGTCGGCCTTGCGCCATGTAGCGGTCGGAGCGGATACCTATGCCTACTATCTGAAGTTCGAGGAAATAAAGTTGACAAGCTGGCAGGAAATCTGGGAGAATTTTCGGAGCGTATATGTTTTGGGCGAAGGCAAGGATGCTGGTTATCCGTTGATCCAAAAGGTTTTCCAACTTTTCAGTGAAGAATATCGCATTTTTCTGTTTTTCGTTGCAGTAATATTCTTTTCATCGTTAGGATATTTCATCTATACACAGACAAAGCACATAAGTGATGTTTTTGTTGCAATCGCCATTTACGAGGTGCTGTTTTACAGTTTCTTCTCCATCACGGGTTTACGGCAGACTTTAGCTACGGCATTTACCTTTTGGGGCCTGCACTTCATCCGGCAACGGAAGCTGTGGCAATACACGTTGCTGCTTATCTGCGCCGCGTTCATTCATAAATCCGTATTGCTCTTTTATCCGTTTTATTTCATTGCGCGTCTGAATCGGCCCCGACAATTGTTGTCAGCATCCTTTGTCATATTCCCGTTCATGTTTGTGTTCGGACGCTCCGTCGCCGGGATCATGGCCTTGCTCTCCGCACAAGACAACTATATGGGCTATGCGCTTTCGGAGGCGAATCCGACCGGAGCAGTCGATTTTTCCATTTTCCTATTGGGATGCGGCATTTTAGGTTGGATCGCGTTGCGTAATGCCAAACAACGAGATAACGATATGCCGATAATCTACAATGCGATCTCGATAGCCATTATTTTTACCCCTCTGACCTGGATCGATTCGAGCCTGATGCGCATCGTACAATATTTCTCCATATTCATCCTGGTTTTCGTGCCCTATGTAATCAATAATTTGTTCCGTGATTACCAAACACGCACCGTTGTGATATTAGTTCTTACGATTCTTTTCATCACGGTGATCATCATGCGAAACGTGGATTACGCTTTCATGTGGGAACAGATGCAGCTTGACAGCAATTATCTATAAGACGAAGCACCAATGGTCCTTATCGATTTATACCGTAAGTTCAACCACAACAGGTCCTTGATATACAACATTATCGGTACGTTCGCCGTAAAAGGGGGGACGATGCTGTTATCGTTGATTTCAATGCCGTTGTACATGAACTATTTCGAGAATAACATCCTACTGGGTGTTTGGTTTACGATGCATACGGTATTATCCTGGATTCTGGTTTTCGATTTAGGTATCGGCAATGGTCTCAGAAACCATCTGACAACGGCGCTGGCTCAAAATGATCGGGATAACGCCAGAGCATATATCTCGTCAGCCTACATCATGTTCGGCGCATTTGTAGCGGCCCTCTCTTTACTGGTATTGGGATTGAGCCATGTCGTTTCCTGGAACAGCATATTAAATGTTCCCGAACACGTGATTCATCCGGCAGACCTGCATCGGGGCGTTAACATAACGTTGGTTGGTATCATTTTTTCATTCATTCTACGTCTGATAAATCCCGTATTATACGCTCTTCAAAAATCGGCCTTGCCCAATTTCCTTGCGTTCGTCGGTTCGCTTCTGCAAGTCGCCTTTCTCTATTTCTACACAGCGGAGAAGGGCGATCTTGGCCATAATTTCATCATTCTGGCCTGGGTTCATGCATTGTCAATCAACATTCCGCCGCTGATTGCGACCATCGGTGTGTTCTGGACGACGCTAAAAGGTTATTTTCCTTCGTTTTTGTTCTTTTCCAAAATACATGCACGGCAGATATTGACTCTCGGGCTTCTGTTTTTCATTCTCCAGATTCTCTACATGATCATTTCTGCAACGAACGAATTTTTCATTTCTCACTTTTTTGATCCTTCGTATGTTGTAGAATACCAGGTATATATGAAGCTATTCTCCATTATGGGAAGTCTGTTTACTCTGGCGCTGGTTCCGGTCTGGTCGGCCATTACAAAAGCATTTACGGAGAAACGGTTCCAATGGATTTTTAAACTCTACCGAATGCTCAACTATGCTGTCGTTGTGGCGGTTATCATCCAATTCCTGATGCTCCCCTTTTTAAGATCAATCATTGAGTTTTGGCTGAAAGACAACGCGATCGCTGTAAATTACTATTATGCATTATGTTTTGCCGTATATAGTTGCGTGTCTATCTGGATTGCGATTCAGTCAAGCATTGTGGCAGGTTTGGGAAAACTGAAAGTGCAAGCCTGCCTCTATACCTTCGCTGTGATTTTCAAAATCGCCGTAATTATTCTCGTTGCAAAACTCGGAGGTTCATGGATAACCGTAGTCAACGTATCGATTGTTGCACTTCTCCCGTATTGTATCGCACAGCCATTCTATATCAAAAAAACATTAAACGAAATGAAACATGTTTAACCTGCTTTACCGTTTGAAAGAAGTCGTTCTCCGCCATGTGCGGGTTCGTTGTTTCCAAGCGCGCTTCCCGAATTGCCCCCCCCCACGGATTCTGGGCAAAATCCATATCAATGCCACCGATGTACGAATCGGCAAGGATGTTACGTTTTATCCGGGCGTCTATCTGTGGGGACGCAATATCGAGATCGGTAATCATGTAGATATAGGTGTAGGCACGGTCATCTATTCGCGGAACGGTATCAAAATAGGCGATAATACTTCCATCGCCGGCCAATGTTATATCATCGATTCCAACCACGGCATCGCCAAAGGCCGACTGATCCGCGAACAACCGATGGACTCGGCCCCGGAGGGGATATCCATCGGCAATGATGTTTGGATCGCAGCTCAATGTACGGTGTTGAAAGGAGCGCGGATCAACGATCACGCCGTTATCGGCGCACAATCGCTCGTCAATAGCGAGATTCCGGAAGGCGCCATATGTTTCGGCACTCCCGCTATGGTAAAAAAATACAGGGGATAATAGGTCTGTAAACATTATCGTCCATTATTGCGTTAACCACATAACAACCCAATCTCATGCACCTTACTCGCATCGGCAAGAAAGCATATGGAGCCGTCGTGGGTTCGCGTGCGGTCGTAATCCGCGGCATTGCTTCGAATTCACTGGCGAAGGGGAATTTCCGTACGCACGATCCGAGACGGAACAACGTGGGATCGACGATGGCTATAAATAATCAAACATAATAAATTCGTATTTATGAGTATCTTCAAAGACAAAGTCCTGTTGATCACAGGCGGCACAGGTAGTTTCGGGAACGCCGTGCTACGTCGCTTTCTGGACAGTGACATTAAAGAGATCCGTATTTTCAGTCGGGATGAAAAGAAGCAGGACGACATGCGTCACATGCTTCAGAGTCCGAAGGTCAAGTTTTACATCGGGAACGTTCGCGATAAGTCGTCGGTTGATGTGGCCATGCGCGGGGTCGACTATGTTTTCGCAGCCGCGGCCCTGAAGCAGGTTCCGTCGTGCGAGTTCTTTCCGATGGAGGCCACGCGCACGAACGTGATCGGCACGGGTAACGTTCTTGAATCAGCGATCGAACACGGGGTCAGTAACGTGGTGGTTCTCTCGACGGACAAAGCCGCCTATCCGATCAATGCGATGGGAATCTCGAAGGCTCTGATGGAGAAGGTCGCTATCGCCAAGGGCCGCGAGCTGGGGGAGGGTGCTCCGACGACGATCTGCTGCACGCGCTACGGCAACGTTATGGCGAGCCGCGGGTCGGTGATTCCGTTGTGGGTCGAGCAGATGATGGAGGGTAAACCCATCACGATCACGGACCCGAACATGACGCGCTTTATGATGACGCTGGACGATGCCGTGGACCTTGTGATCTACGCTTTCCAGCACGGACATAACGGAGACCTTTTCGTTCAGAAGGCTCCTGCCGCCACGCTATCGACCCTTGCCGAAGCCCTGAAGCAGACCTATGCGAAGGTTAATCCGAAATACGGCGAGACGGAGGTGAAGGTGATCGGCACGCGGCACGGCGAAAAGCTCTACGAAACGCTCGTTACACGCGAGGAGATGGCCAAGGCGATCGACATGGGGAACTATTACCGTATTCCGTGCGATACGCGGGATCTGAACTACGACAAATTCTTCACCGAGGGCAGCGAGGATGTTTCGAAGATCGAGGACTACCATTCGCACAACACGCGCCGTCTGGATGTCGAAGGGATGAAAGAACAATTGCTGCGGCTCCGCTTCGTCCGCGAGGATCTGGGGCTGATCACCCGCGCCAAGCCGCGCGACATCCGCTCGGAGTAAGCCCCCTCTCTCTTTCGAAAATGCAGGCCTTGCGTCCGGGCGTAAAACGGATTGCGATTCTTACACCTCATTTCTTTGCGGCCCGCACCTCCAGCTATGGCCGCCCCATACAAGATGAACATATTGATTACAGGAGCCTCGGGCTTCGTGGGCCGCAACCTGTGTGCCCAGCTGCGTAATATCCGCGACGGCAAGGCGAAGAATTATGCCGTTTCAGGAGACCTTACGCTCTATGAATACGATCTGAACAGTACGCCGGAAGAACTCGATGCCTATTGCCGGGATGCGGATTTCGTCTTCAACCTCGCGGGTGTCAACCGTCCGCAGGACCCTGCGGAGTTTATGAGAGGCAATTTCGGGTTCGCGTCGACGCTTCTCGCCACGCTGAAAAAACATGGCAATACCTGCCCGGTGATGATTTCGTCGTCGATTCAGGCGGCTTTGGACAATCCTTACGGCGAGTCCAAACGTGCCGGCGAGCAACTGTTGTTCGACTATGCCGAAGAGACCGGCGCGAAAGTATTGGTTTACCGTTTTCCGAATCTTTTCGGCAAATGGTGCCGTCCGAATTATAACTCGGCCGTTGCGACCTTCTGCAACAATATCGCCAACGATCTGCCGATCACGGTGAACGACCCGTCGGTGGTCATGCATCTGGTCTATATCGACGATGTGGTGGACGAACTGATCGGAGCGCTCACGGGGGCGAACACCGCGACGGGGCTTTCTGCGTTGTTCCGACATCGCACCGGATTACTTTGGGTGCGATCGTCGATCTGCTGCATACGTTCCGGCGGATGCCCGAGACGCTGGAGGTCCCCGATACGACCAAAGACGGCTTTGCGAAAAAACTCTACGCGACGTACCTCTCGTACCTTCCGTCCGACAGATTCGCTTACGACCTGAAAATGAATGTCGACCCGCGGGGCAGTTTTACGGAGATTATCCGCACGGCCGACCGGGGGCAGTTCTCGGTGAACGTCTCCAAACCGGGCATCACCAAAGGGCAGCACTGGCACCATACGAAGAACGAGAAATTCGTGGTGGTGCACGGACACGGACTGATCCAACTTCGGAAAGTGGGCACGGATGAAAACGGGCAATTGTATCCCGTCGTCAACTACGAGGTAAGCGGTGAAAAGATACAGGTCGTGGAGATGATTCCGGGCTATACGCACAACATCGTCAACCTCTCCGATACGGAAGACCTGGTGACTTTCATGTGGTGCAACGAGTGCTTCGATCCGGCAAAGCCCGACACCTATTTCGAACCGGTAGAATAACTGCAATTCAATGAATACAATCAAACTCGACTATTCGGACGTACAGTTTGCCGGCAACGGCCAACTCAAACTGCTGATCATTGTCGGCACACGTCCCGAGATTATCCGTCTGGCGGCGGTGATCACGAAATGTCGGAAGCATTTCGACTGTGTGCTGGCGCATACGGGCCAGAACTACGATTACAACCTGAACGGCGTTTTCTTCCGGGACCTGAAACTTGAAGACCCGGAGGTGTATATGAATGCCGTGGGAGACGACCTGGGGGCAACGGTGGGCAATATCATCAACTGCTCCTACAAGTTGATGGCGTCAATCCATCCCGATGCGCTGCTGATTCTGGGCGACACGAACTCCTGTCTATCGGCCATTGCCGCCAAGCGGCTCCATATTCCGATTTTCCATATGGAGGCCGGTAACCGCTGTAAGGACGAATGCCTTCCGGAGGAGACCAACCGCCGGATCGTGGACATCATTTCGGACGTCAACATGTGTTACTCGGAACATGCACGACGCTACCTTGCCGAAAACGGGCTCCCGAAGGAGCGGACCTATGTTACCGGTTCTCCGATGGCGGAGGTGCTGCATGCGAATCTGAAGGAGATCGAGGCTTCGGACATCCACCGACGGCTGGGGCTGGAGAAGGGCAGATACCTGCTGTTGTCGGCACACCGCGAGGAGAATATCGACACGGAGAAGAACTTCTTGAGCCTGTTTTGTGCAATCAACGCACTGGCAGAGAAATACGACATGCCGATTCTCTACTCGTGCCACCCGCGTTCGAAGAAACGCCTGGAACAGTCTGGCTTCGAGCTGGACAGACGGGTAATCCGGCATGAACCGCTGGGTTTCCATGACTACAACTGCCTTCAGATGCATGCTGCGGCGGTGATTTCGGACTCGGGGACGCTGCCCGAGGAGTCATCGTTCTTCCTGTCGGTGGGCCATCCGTTTCCCGCCGTCTGCATCCGCACGTCGACGGAGCGTCCCGAGGCATTGGACAAGGGGTGTTTCATCCTGGCGGGTATCGACACGAAGTCGCTCTTGCAGGCGGTGGATACGGCGCTTGGAATGGATAAGGCGTGCGATTTCGGAACACCGGTTCCGGATTACACCGATGAAAATGTCTCGACGAAGGTCGTGAAACTGATTCAGTCCTACACCGCCGTCGTTAACAAAATGGTCTGGAGAAAAGAATAACGCTTAACAATCTTTAATTTTTCCGGAATGAAATTTTCTCTGATAATCCCGGTCTATAATACGGCCGAATACCTCGCCGACTGTCTGAATTCATGTATGAACCAACACAACATGGCACTCGGTCGGGATTATGAAATCATTTGCGTGAACGATGGCTCGACTGATGATTCTGCCCGCGTTCTGGCCCGATTCGAGGGGGGGGGATTTGCGTTGTCCACCAGCAGAATGCGGGCGTAAGTGCAGCCCGGAATAACGGATTGGAACATGCACGGGGCGAATACATCTGGTTCATCGACTCGGACGATTTCATCTGTAACGATATACTGGAATCGCTTTGGTCCTATCTGCGCAAAACAGGAAGCGACGGCATACGCATCGAGAAGGTAGCAGTCGGGGCCAATGCCCATCCGCAGAGTGCTTCCATGGTTGTCAAATTGCAGGAGTCAACGGATAACCGGCAGGCATCCACGGCATTCAATTACATCGTCTCTCGGGATTATCTCATTCGACACAAGATCCGGTTCGACCGTTCGATCACCTATGGCGAAGATACATTGTGGGTCTTCTGGCTCCATTTCTTCAAAGGCGTTTTCCGGAATCTGTCTAATTGTTTCTATTTCTATCGTCAGCGTCCCGGATCAGCGGTCCATTCGACGGCGAAAGATCGCCATGCAAAGCATCTGAAAAGCATGCAGGCGATGCTCGCAACCTATCAACGGGCGCTGAACGAATACGGCGACAGATTGTCGGAGGCGGAGCGCAACCATTTGAAACACCGGATTTATTGGAGTATTCAAAACGTGTTGTTCGACGCCTTGCATGCGGCTCCCGAGGAACGTAGTCACATACTGGACGAATTGACAACGACCGGATTCTACCCCTATCCCGTGTTGTGGGGTCGATTATCCTTGAAATACGGCTGGAAAAATCTGGCAATGAATCTTATTTCGTTGTTCTTTCCTTTCAAGTCGTATTATTTGAGCATTTGCAGATGCAAAGATTTGTTAAAAAAATAAACTCGCGATGAAAGCTGAAATAAGTATAGTCATACCGATCTACAACGCCGAAAAAACGCTTCGGCGCTGTATCGACAGTGCCGTTAATCAAACTTACCGTGATATCGAGATTATACTGGTCGACGACGGCGCTACGGACAACTCCGGGAGGATTTGCGATGAATATGCGGAAAGAGATGCGAGAATCCGCGTAATACACAAACGAAACGGAGGTGTTTGCGATGCAAGAAATGCCGGAACCCAAGCCGTCACGACTACATGGCTGACTTTTGCGGAGAGCGATGACTATCTTACGCCGGATGCTTGCGAGACGATGCTTCGCGAGGCCGAAAAACATCGGGCGGATTTGGTCATGGGAGCCTATTATAAAAAAGGCGCCAACGGGGAACGGATCAAACACCTTTTTTTCGAAGACCATATCGTTTTCACGCAAACGACAATACACGACGTACTCCTGAAAAAGGTGCTCGGTTTAACGGGAAAAGAGCTGAAACACCCCGAACAGATCGATTCGTTGTTGACCTGTTCGGCGAAACTGTTCCGCACGGACATTATTAAAGAGAACCATATCGAATGGATCGATCGCAAGGTGATTTATTCCGATTGTCTGGATTATATTCTCAAATACGTATATCGTTGCCGTTCGGCTGTGTATATCGACAAACCGCTGTATTACTACGTGCGGACGAACACGGAATCCCAGACGGCATCGTATCGTCCATTCACTATTGAATTGTGGCAGTATCAGTTTGCCGAACTCGAAAAATTTATTACCCGGCACAATCTGGAAAAGGTATTGGACGAAGCCTATTACAACCGCATCTGTTTTTCCGTGATCCCGATTGGCGGAAATGCCTATCGGATGCATGATTTTTTTCGAGGATTTGCCGAAATAAGCCGGATTTTCAGAATCCCGATCTATAAAAAGGCATTTGATCGGTTCTCGTTGCGTTATTTGCCGGTTCACTGGAAGATGTTCTTTTTCACGGCCAAATACCGATTGAGATTGAGTTTTTACTTGAGTTCCATCGCCATGCGCAAAATAATGAACAAAAGCCGCAATCTATGAATAATCCGAAAGTAACAATCATTATTCCGGTCTACAAGACGGAAAAATACCTCGCTGCATCAGTGCGGTCAGCCATTGACCAGACTTACGGGAATCTCGAAATCATCTTGGTCGATGACGGATCGCCCGACGGATCGCCCGGAATATGCGATGATTTTGCAAAAAAATACGCGCATGTTTCGGTGATTCATAAGCCTAACGGAGGTTTAAGCAGCGCCCGCAACGCAGGCATCCAGGCCGCTACTGGATTCTATACCTTGTTTTTGGACTCGGACGACCGACTCGTGCCGAATACCGTCGAATTGATGGTGGCCGAGGCACTTTCGACCGGAGCGGATTGCGTCATTCCCAATTCCTATTTCAAAGTATACGAAGACAAGGAGCAGCGTCACTTGTCGCGTCACTTCGAATCTCGCTATTTCGAGGAGGACCCGATCCTGTTTGCGCTGAATATCATCATCCAGCAAGGTCGGGCACGAAGAGCGACCGCCGTGCTGTATAAAAGTTCGATCATCCGGGACAACGGTATCGAATTCCCGGACAAAACCATATCGGAAGACTTTTTCTTCAATCTGGACTATATGCTCCGGGCGGAGAAATTGGCTATGTTACCCCCCCCCACCTTGCTTTGCCTGAAACGCAACGGCAGCATATCCTCCTCCTATTTCGAGGATTTCTTTTCGACCATCATCCGTATGGATGATGAAGTCGCCCGCTTCATCAGCAAAATCGATTCCGTCAAATACGGACAACACGCAGCGGGCAAACGTGAATCCCTTTTATTCAGAAATGTGCTGATTTATGTGATCCAGGTTTTGCTGGATCCTTCGAAAAAATACGGAGCGCGTAAGAAAAAAGCGCTCGAATATTTGGCCCATCCGCGGGTCGAGGCTGCTATCGCCTATCCGATCCAACTGCCTTACTTCGACGGTTTCATCCAACGATTCTATATGCGTCTTTCATTATGGTTGTGGCGTCACAAATGCTATTCCATGCTATGTAGGGTAAGTTATTGGGCCGGCTTGAAAAACCGGATTTAAATCATGAAAATTTTAATCGTATCCAATTCGCCCTGGAGAAATGACAACAGTTTCGGAAATTCGTATTCCAACCTGTTCGACGGCATTCACGAACAGATCGAAATCGCGAACGTCTATTTGAAACACGGAACGCCTAACTGTACGATCGTCAAAACCTTCTTTCAGATTTCCGAACGTTCCCTGATAAGGAACCTGCTCCATCCGAAATATCCCACAGGCGAAAGACGGCTCCCGGATACGACTGCAACTAACGCCGAGGCGAAAGATGCTCGCGTTTTCGACAAGGTACGCCCGTTCAAAGGTCCCCTGCTGATTTGGGCGAGAACTGTCGTTTGGAAAATAGGAAGGTGGAAAAGCCGTGAATTGAAAGAGTTTGTAGACGCATTCGCACCGGATCTGTTATTCATTCCGATCTATTATTCGCATTACATCCATGATATTAATTTCTGGATCAAGAACAGATGCGGCATTCCGGCGGTCGGGTACATTTCCGACGACAATTATTCATTGCGCAAAATATCGTTCAATCCGTTATTCTGGATCGACCGTCTCATAATGCGCAGGCGATTGCGCAAAGTATTCGCAGCATGCGATATTGTTTACACCATTTCGGAAAATCAAAAAGAATATCTGCGACAACGGTTCGGCGACAAATTCAAGGTATTGACGAAATACGCCGAGTTCGATAAAAGTAACAAGCCGGCAGGTTTCCGCCCACACGTTCCTCTCCGAATGTTGTATACAGGCAATCTCGGAAGCGGACGCTATTCGTCTATCGGTCTGATCGTAAAGGCGCTCAGGCAGGTAAATGTGCACGAACAACGAATCGTATTCGACATATACACGTCGACCGTTCTCTCCGAAAAGCTGCGATCCAGACTCAATACGGCGGAAACCACACTGCATGATGCAGTAAGTTTCGAAAAAGTGTTGGAACTGCAACGCCGAGCTGATATTTTGGTACATGTCGAAGGTTTGTCGCTGAAAGAGCGTCTGGATGTAGCCCATTCATTTTCCACAAAAATTGTCGACTATCTGCAACAATGCAAACCCATTTTCGTCGTGGGGAAAGACGATTGCGCCTCAATCCGATATTTCACCGATAACGATTCGGGAATCGTAGCTCAAAACTATGACGAAATTGTCCGAAAACTGACCGCTGTGGCCGCTTCGCCGGAAATCTTGGAAGATTATGCGGAGAAAGCATGGACGTGCGGAGAAAAAAATCACCGAAAAAGCATTCATCAAGAGGCATTGAAGAACGATTTGTTCAATGTCGTAAAACAAACGAATAAAACCAGATAAATCCATGTGGCGTAAACACTTCAAAAGAGGAACGGATTTCCTCCTTTCGCTCACCGGACTTATGGCCCTCTCTCCTCTCTTGCTCCTAATTGCCATCCTGATCAAACTGGAAAGCAGGGGCCCCGTCATTTTCAGGCAAAAGCGACTGGGCCTGCACGGCGTGCCCTTTGAAATCTACAAGTTCCGATCGATGTGCGTGGGCGCAGAGAAACAGGGCACGGGCGTCTATTCATTCAAAGGCGATAGCCGGATTACACGTGTCGGCCGAATCATCCGCGCCACGAGCATCGACGAGCTGCCGCAGTTGGTCAACATCCTCAAGGGCGATATGGCGCTCATCGGACCTCGGCCGGCCCTGACCTATCACCCGTGGCCCTTCGAACAGTATACCGAACACCAGAAACGGATGTTCGACGTGCGGCCGGGCGTGACGGGCTGGGCGCAGGTCAATGGCCGGAAAGAGGTTCCCTGGCCCGAGCGGATCGAACTCAACATCGAGTACGTCGACCGGCTCTCGTTTGCGTTCGACGTGAAAATCTTCTTCATGACGATCTTCAAAGTATTCACGATGGCGGACAATAACAACGTATCGCAGACAAACAAGTAGTCCCATGTTGAAACTAATGTATATCACAAACCGACCCGAAGTCGCGCATATCGCCGAACTATCGGGCGTAGATCGCATTTTCGTCGATCTGGAAACCATCGGCAAGCAGGAACGACAAGGCGGGATGGATACCGTGCAGTCACACCATACGCTCGACGACGTAGCTGTCGTGGGCAATTCGATCGACCGCGCGGAACTGCTTGTCCGATCCAATCCGATCCATCCCGGCTCCCGGGCGGAGATTGATACGATCGTCAGCAACGGAGCCGACGTGATTATGCTGCCTTATTTCAAAACCGTCAACGAAGCGGCGAAATTCATTGATCTGGTGGCCGGCCGGGCCAAAACAAGTTTGCTGGTAGAGACCGCCGAAGCCGTTGAACAGATCGATGCGATTCTGTCGCTGAAGGGAATCGATGAAATTCATATCGGACTGAACGACCTGCACCTGGCCTACGGGATGAAATTCATGTTCGAATTGCTTACTGACGGCACGGTGGAGCGTCTTGGATGTAAGATACTCGCACGGGGCATCCCCTATGGATTCGGAGGCATTGCCCGTCTCGGCGCCGGCGCTCTGCCCTCGGAGGCCGTTATCAAAGAGCACTATCGGCTCGGGTCTACGCGGGCGATTCTGTCGCGTAGCTTCTGTAACACCGATCAGGTTCGTGATCCGAAGGAGATCAACGAGATATTCTGCAATGGAATGCGCAAGATCAGAGCGTTGGAAACCGAGATCATGGCCCATAAACTCTATTTCGAGGAGAACCGACGCTTCGTTTGCGAAGCCGTAGACCACATCGCCCACCGATAATTCACGAAAGTATGAATTTGTTGTTGACCGGTGCATTTGCCTATACGGACAAACAAGTCGAAAAACTTGCCGGACTGGGTTATCGTATTCATTTTATGCAACAAGAAGCGGATGAGTTGCCGCTTCCTGCATCTGAAGTTGATGCGGTCGTATGTAACGGACTGTTCCTGCACCATGATATTGAAGCCTTTTCGAAGCTACGCTGCATCCAGCTTACCAGTGCCGGATTCGACCGGGTTCCGCGAGCGCGTATCGAGGCTCGCGGAATCGAATTACACAATGCCAAAGGCGTATACAGTACTCCGATGGCGGAATGGGCGCTCTTCAGGCTTCTCGAACGATACAAATGCGCCTCGCATTTCCGGGACGCGCAAAATGCCGGCAAGTGGTCGAAATGCCGGAACCTCCGGGAGATTGCGGGGACGAAAATCGCTGTGATCGGTGCGGGCAACGTCGGGCAGGAGGTAGCCAGACGGTTCAGCGCCTGCAAAGCCGAAATCACCGGATTCGACATCCACACGCATGCGACGCCGGGTTTCGATGCGATGCGACCGGTAGATACTCTTGAAGCGGCCGTCGGCGAGTTCGACACTGTCGTCGTTACGGCTCCTCTCACCGAAGGAACCTACCATTTGCTTTCGGAACGGGTCCTGCGCAATCTGAAACGTGACGCCACCCTCATCAACATTGCCCGGGGCGCGCTGATCGATGAAACGGCGCTCGGCCGGATACTGACCGAACGCCCCGACCTCCATGCTGCATTGGACGTATTCGAAAACGAGCCGCTCCCCGAAGAAAGCCCCTTGTGGCGACTGCCCAATGTCGTCGTATCTCCCCACAACTCTTTCGTATCGAATGGCAACGCGACACGCATGTTCACGTTATTATACGAAAACCTGAAAAATTTCATCGGTAAGTCTCATGAAAAAATTCCTGCTCGTTTCGCCTAAAAACCGTACGGCCTACAATTTCCGCGGCGATCTCATCCGGGACATCCGTGCCAAAGGCTACGACGTGGTCGTAACAGGTCCCAATCGAGACCATATCGACAGAATCGAAGCATTGGGTGCCCGATTTATCGAGATTCCGATGAACAAGACGGGAATCAATATTCTTTCGGATCTGCGTTATCTATGGCGGCTTTTCAAGGTCATGCGGCGGGAAAAGCCTGACATCACGTTGGGTTATACGATCAAACCGGTCATTTACGGTGCCATTGCAGCCTGCCTGGCCGGAGTGCCCAACCGCAACTCGATGATTACGGGGGGGGGCTATCTTTTCACGGCTGCCACTCTCAAAGCGAGGATTCTGCGTGCACTAGCTTTCGTGCTCTACCGGATCGGACTCGGTTGCGCCCATCGCGTGATTTTCCAGAATCCCGACGACCGGGCCGAATTCGTATCCAAAGGACTTCTGCCAGCTTCGAAATGTCGGGCGGTAAACGGTTCCGGAGTCAATATGGAGCATTTCGCGCCCCGGCCGTTGCCCGCACAGCTTACCTTCTTCATGCTCTCGCGCGTACTATTCAGCAAAGGCATCCGCGAATATCTCCAGGCCGCAGAGCGGGTCAAGTCGCAGTACGGCGAAGTTCGGTTCATGCTGCTTGGAGCCGTGGAACACATGCCCGATTCTCTTACGATGTCGGATTTGCAGCCCTATATCGACGCAGGCGTCGTCGATTATTTTGGTGAGACTTCGGATGTAAGGGATTATATCGGTCAATGTTCCGTTTTCGTTCTGCCCTCCTATCGCGAGGGTACGCCACGTACGGTTCTCGAAGCGATGGCCATGCGGCGTGCGATTCTCACCACGGATGTGCCGGGATGTCGCGAGACGGTCGTTCCCGGCGAGAACGGATTTTTGGTTCCGGCCGGAAATGCGGATGCGCTGGCAGAGCGTATGACATGGTTCATCGAACATCCCGACCGGATCGAAGAGATGGCCGGGCGGAGTCTGAAATTATGTTGCGAAAAATACGAAATAGGCCGAGTTAACCGGACCATGCTGGAGATCTTGGACATCATCTGATCTCGCTTATCGACGTCATGCCGCAGGCGGACGATGACGAACCGGATAAAAAGCGCACCCCGAAATCCCTTTCCGGATTTTCGGGGTGCGCTTCATTCGGGCGGGCGGCTGTCCGGCGCGTTATCGGGCGGGATGTTCCGGGCGTTTGCTGAAAATGGCCTTGATCCGGTCCATGTCGAACTTGGCCGAACGGTCGTAGCAATAGATGCCGTTCTGTTCCTGTTCCACGTCCGTGAGCTGGGTGTAGCAATAGCCCCACACCTGTCCGGAGAGCGAGAGCAGCGCGTCTACCTGGCCTTCGAGCCGCGTGTAGAACTCTTCGAGCGTACGGGGCGCCTGTCCGTAACCCCACGATTCGGTCTGGGAATCCGTGGCCTGCTTCTCCTGGTCCTTCACCCATTTGATGCCGCCGAATTCATCGACCAGGTAGGGGCACGAGCCATCGTACTGCGGCCAGGCGTAGTTTGCGGTCGCCTTCACCTCGTTGAATCCGATGTTGCGCGTCTGGTCGCGGGTCGTCCGCAGGCGGGGATGGAAGAACGTGCCGTCGCTGAAGATTTTCTCTTTCAGTTTGGCCGGGTTCTGCTCGTAATTGTGGACGGCCCAAATGTCGGTCCTGACGACGGCGCCGCCGCTGACGGTGTTGACGGGGCGCGTCGGGTCGAGGCGCCCCGTCAGGTCGTAGACGTCGGAGGCGAAGCGCGGGAACTGCGTGTTGTCGGGCCACCACTCCTCGTTCATCGGCGTCCACGTCAGCAGCGAGGGGTGGTTCCGGTCGCGGACCACGCATTCGGCCCACTCGGAGAGGAAGTTGCGGGCCGTCTCCACGTCGTTGGCATCCATTCCCCAGCTGGGGCTTTCGCCCCAGGTGATGTAGCCGAGCCTGTCGGCCCAGTAATAGTAGCGTTCCTCGAAAACCTTCTGATGCAGGCGCGCGCCGTTGAATCCGGCGGCCAGTCCCAGCTCGATGTCGCGGCGCAGGGCGTCGTCCGACGGGGCGGTCCAGATACCGTCGGGGTAGAAACCCTGGTCGAGCACCAGCCGCTGGTAATAGGGTTCGTTGTTGAGGTAGATTTTGTTGCCTTCGATGTGGACCTTGCGCATCCCGACATAGGATTTCACGGCGTCGAGCACCTGGCCGTCGGGGGCGACCACCTCGTAGGTCAGGTCGTAGAGGAACGGGTCTTCGGGACTCCAGAGCCGGGCCTTTTTGACCGGGATGACGACGACGCTGCTGTTCGACGCCCGGACCTGCCGCGTGCCGACGACTTTGCCGCCGTCCCGAAGGGTCACCCGGAGCGTGTTCGGGCTTTCCCGGAAGAACTGCGGGGCGACGATCAGCTGCTGCTGGTCGATGTCGGTTGTCATTTGGACGCGTGCGAGGGCCTCGGGAGCCACGGCCTCCATCCACACCGTCTGCCAGATGCCTGTCGTGCGGGTGTAGTCGCAACTGTGCGAGGCGTATTGCAGCGACTGTTTGCCGGCAGTCTGCTTGCCGCTGCGCAGGTCGCTCGTGGCGAAGACGACCAGACTGTGGCTGCCGCCCGGCTTCACGAATGCGGTGATGTCGTAGGAGAACGACGTGCTGCCTCCGAAGTGGCGTCCGACGAAGCGGCCGTCGACATACACCTCGGAGGTGTAGTACACGGCTCCGAAGTTGAGCATCACGTTGCGTCCCGACCAGTCTGCCGGAATGTCGATCGTACGCTGGTACCAGATGCGGCCGATGAAGTCCGTGTGGCCGACGCCCGAGAGCTTGCTCTCCGGGGCGAACGGCACGATGATTTTGCCGTCGAATCCCTTCGAGCCGGCGTAGCCGCGTTCCAGGCCGCTTGCGCCGAAATCGAACGTGTAGGTCCATTCGCCGTTCAGGTTGATCCAGTCCGTCCGCTCGAACTGCGGGCGGGGATATTCCGGGCGGGGGATCTGCGAAAACAGACACGCGGCCTGAAGCAGGAAAAAGAGGGTGATTGCGGTTTTCTTCATGGTTGTTTTTGGTTGGTTTGCTTGTTTTCGGGGTGGTTATTCCGGTGCGATGTCGAACCGGCCGGGCGGCTCCGTGCACTGCGCCCCGGCGAGCGGCGGCAGCATGCCGCAAGGGAGCAGCAGCAGGATGTGCGCATGTTTCATGGCTTCGTCTATGGGTTTGCTGTGCCGAAGTTACGAAACTTTTTCGGAATACGGACCGTTCCGGCTTGCGGGCCAAAGGTTAATTTTGCAGGGGAACAGGCTGAAGACCCGAAAAAAATAGACTATATTCGTACGATCAAGACTGCCCGACTGATAGGAAAAAGAGACTTCTTGCACTGTTGGGGACCCTGCACCTTCGTCGGAGCGCAGGCCCCGTGGCCGACGCTTTTCAACGGCCGGAACCTGAAAGGCTGGAAGACGGTCGGCGGGACGGAATCGTTTTTGTGTTATATTTACGGATAAAACGAATGCGGTTATGGAACGGGAGAACGTCTTTCATATCAAAAACATGGTTTGCAACCGCTGCATTCTGGTCGTCACCCGGCTGCTCGAAAAAGCGGGGTTCACGCCCCTCGATGTCGGACTGGGAACGGCCGTCGTGCAGGAGAAGCCCGGCCGGGAGCGGCGGGAGGCGTTCCGCAAACTGCTCGAAGCCTACGGGTTCGAACTGATCGACGACAGCCGGATGCGCCTCATCGAGCAGATCCGGACGGCCGTGATCGAATTGGTGCATTACAGCGAAGATGCCTCGAAAGTCAACCTGTCGGATTACCTGCGCGAACGCTGCCACCGTGATTACAGTGCGTTGAGCAAGCTCTTTTCGGAGGTCAACGGCATCAGCATCGAGAAATACTTCCTCGCCCAGCGGATCGAGCGGGTCAAGGAACTGCTGGCCTACGGCGACCTGACCGTCAGCGAGATCGCCGACAAACTCCGTTATTCGAGCGTGGCGCACCTCAGCGCCCAGTTCCGCGCCCAGACCGGGATGTCGCCCACTGAATTCCGCCGGCTGAAAGGACGCGGCCTGAAACCGCTGGATGAAGTGTAGGTATAAATCATATCCATAATTCTGTAACACCCGGAGCGTGTCGGGACCTTACCTTTGTTCCCATGGAAAAGAGTAAGATCATCACGAATACGTTCCCGGTCGCAGGCATGAGCTGCGCTTCGTGCGCAGTCCGGGTCGATAAGGCGCTCAACGGCCTGCCGGGCGTCGAGTCTGCGCATGTGAACTACGCTTCCGCTACGGCGCGGGTGGCCTACCGTCCGGGCGAGTGCTCTCCCGGGGTGCTGAAGCGGGCCGTGCAGGCGGCCGGTTACGACCTGCTGACCGACGCGGACGGCCCGGCGGAGGACGAGGCGGCGCACGTTCGTGCGGCGCATTACCGGGCGCTCAAACGGCGGACTCTTTGGGCGGCGGGGCTTTGTCTTCCGATTGTGGCCGGAGGCATGCTGTTCATGGACGCTCCGGCCGTGAAATACGCCGTGTGGGCGCTCTCCACCCCGGTCGTTTTCGGACTGGGACGGGAGTTCTTCGTCAACGCCTGGAAACAGCTCCGCCACGGGGCGGCCAACATGGATACGCTGGTTGCCGTCAGTACCGGAATCGCCTATCTGTTCAGCCTTTTCAACCTGTTTTTCCCGGAATTCTGGCTGTCGAGGGGCATCGAGCCGCACGTCTATTTCGAGTCGGCGGCCGTCATCGTCGCCTTCATCCTGCTGGGGCGGCTGCTTGAGGAGCGGGCGAAGCGCGGCACGACGACGGCCATCGCGAAACTGATGGGCCTGCAACCGAAAACCGTCACGGTGATCACCCCTTCGGGCGAACGCTCCGTGCCCGTTGCGGAGCTTCGCGCCGGGGATCTGGTCGCCGTGCATCCCGGCGAACGCATCGCCGTGGACGGCACGGTGGCCGAAGGCGCGTCGTATGTCGACGAGAGCATGCTCAGCGGGGAACCGCTCCCCGTCTGCAAACAGGAGGGTGCGGCGGTGTTCGCCGGAACGATGAATGGCAACGGTGCGTTCCGTTTCCGGGCCGACAGGGTGGGGCAGGACACGGTGCTGGCCCGGATCATCCGCATGGTGCGGGATGCGCAGGGCAGCAAGGCCCCCGTGCAGCGGACCGTCGACCGGATCGCCGGCGTTTTCGTTCCCGCCATCATCGTCCTCGCCGTGCTGACCTTCGCGGCGTGGATGCTCTTCGCGCCGGAGGAGGGCTTCACCCGCGGGCTGCTGGCGCTGGTGACCGTGCTGATCATCGCGTGCCCCTGTGCGCTGGGGCTGGCGACGCCCACGGCCCTCATGGTCGGGATCGGCAAGGGCGCCGGACAGGGCATCCTCGTCAAGGACGCTGCGAGCCTGGAGGTGGCCCGGAAGGTCGACACCGTGGTGCTGGACAAGACCGGAACGCTCACCGAAGGCCGTCCGTCGGTCGTGGACGCTGCGTGGGCCGAAGGGTCGGAGACGGCGCGGCGGATTCTGTTCAGCCTCGAAAAACGCTCGGGGCATCCGCTTTCGCAGGCCGTCGTCGAATCGCTCGGCGGGGAGCGGGACGTTCCTGTGACCGGGTTCGAAAGCATTCCCGGGCAGGGTGTCCGGGGCGTCGCGGAGGGGCGGACCTGGTATGCCGGGAACGACGCGCTGCTGTCCCGCCACGGCATCGTGCCCGACGTCC
>ULPX01092020.1_pt1 | contig 24634 bp, 10 predicted proteins | sample 1953911 | NCBI WGS metagenome assembly ULPX01 (sample SAMEA4835640, study PRJEB28245) | human gut metagenome | biome: gut microbiome; material: fecal sample | place: Denmark | collected 2008 | reverse complement strand
ATCGGTAGCTGTGGCGCAACCTATGCCGTAGAAAGGACTCTCATAGCTGTTGGCGGAATAGGTCATATAGTAGAGTCCGTTGTGCTTGATGACAAACGGACCTTCATTCACGCGGGGCCACACTTCCTCCCATGCCTGAGAGACGTGGATGCAAGGGTGCATGGTCTCCTTCTTGATAGTCATGAGGTCTTTCTCCAATTCGGCCACCCAGATGTTGAGCCCGTCGTTGAAACGGTCGAAGAAGAGATAAGGCGTGCCGTCATCATCAATGAACAGAGAGTTGTCAATGCATTTCTCATCGGCAATCATCGGTTCCTTCTTACTTTGGGTAAATGGTCCTGCAGGTGAGTCTGCTGTTGCCACACAGATATGCTCGTCTGCCGAGTAATACATATAGAACTTCCCGTTCACTTCGTAGACCTCCGGTGCCCAGAACCAGCGATCGGCCCAGACATCCTTCTTCTGGAGCGCCATGCCCTTATACTTCCAAGTCTTCAAATCATCGGAGGTATAGACTTCGATGCCGTCATCCGCATGGGTGCCATAGGCATAGTAAGTGCCATCGTGCAACATGATGAACGGGTCGCCCAAAAGCACCGGCGTTTCAACTCCTTCGACAACAATATCGTCCACATCCTTATAGTCTGAAGAGCAGGACTGGCAGGAAGCCAGCGTGGCCAACAGAAACAGATACATACATATAAAATTCTTTTTCATGATTCTTTCTTAAACAATTGTTATGATGATAAATATTTACTTTCAAGAAGATGTTCCGTTACACCCGTATATTGAACCCTATTCAGTCGTATACTGAATCCTATTCAATCGTATACTGAAATACATTCAGTCGTATACTGAATCACCCCAGTCCATCACACTGATTCACAAGGAAATACAAACACCAGCTTCTATATACATTTTTCATTACATATATACGGAACGGCACATCCCACGATTGCGTCTAATCGCGCCTCTGCCCTACATGATAATACAACGTACCACTATAAACCGGAGAGCCGCCCTCCGAACAGAATCCGATGCGGGATGCAGGGTAGCGTATATCCAAAGCTCCCAGCTCCCTGCCGTCGACAAACAGATACAGCTTGTCTGCACGACGCACGGCACGGAAATTATAGGATTCCTTCCACAATTCATGTACACCTATCTTATAGATATGGCGTTCCAAATCCTCCGCCTCCTTGTTGATGAAGCGGATGCCTTCTGCCTTTACCGGAGTAAAGGTACAATAATTATATGCAGGATGTTCTGCTATCCCCCTATCTTTGTTTTCTATCGGATGCCATTCGCCGCCATTCAGGTATTCTATGTCGAACTTGCCGAACATGTCATCCACAAATTCGGATTTATTGCCTGCTTCGTGACGGTTCAGGTAAAGTGTATCCAACCATGCAGGTGCGGCAAAACGATAACCTTTCTCAATGAAGTCGGTATACTTCACATCCGGATAGAGCGTTTGCAGGCATCCCAACGGGAATTCCTTCTTCCAGGCAGTTTTCCCTTTCTTCACGGCTGTCACCTCAAGCATACGGGTGATGCCATCGAACTGAGCCTTCACATAGTTATCCTTATCCACATAAACCGGATAGCTTCCTGCCTTGTCTTGTCCGGACAAGCCGGACAACTGGAAGCTGAATTCATAATCGTTCAAGAAATCGCCCTTCAACAACTCCTCATTCCCCGAAAGCTGGAAATGCACATCATCGAAGCCGATGGTATAGGTAGCCCCTTCGAACAAGGCAGACTTTGTCTCGTCAAATACTCCGGGAACACCCGCTTCTTCCGTCGGAAGAGCCTCTGCAAAGACATGTTTTCCCGGTGTGGGAATCTCATCCAGCCAAATTTTCAGACAGCCACCATTACGCTCAATGCGCAGATGATGGTACACACCCCAACGGAAATCTTCAGGCAGGGCATAGGATTCCTTATTTTCTTTACCGCCGACAAGTGTACGCAGGTACCAACTCCGGTTCTCGGCATCCAAACCTACATAGGCACAGTTATCTGCATCCTTCCACCAGGCAATGACGCCGGCTCCACCCTCGGTCTTGACTCCCGTCTCGAACAAGTAAGCCACGGACGGCTGTACTTGTTGCAACACACCGAACGAAGCTGTCTCGCCTTTACCCGCAAAGGTAGGCATCGAAGGTTCGGGATGATAACCCGCCGTGCGGGGGCCGGTGATACCATCCACAAACAACGTCTTGTCGAAGAACTGGACACGGTTGATATATTGCCCCCGATGCTCATCGTTCTTGTTTGCCATATAAATCAGCCACCATTCAAATCCGTTGGGGCCTCTCAGGATATTGGGCTGGCCGGGAGTCATCAGAATATCGTCGGCAATGCCGTCTTTCATATCGAACAGAGAAACGTCGAAGAATTGCGAACGTCCCTTGTTTGTTTCTACGGCAAGCAGATTCGTGCCTTCCTTCAAAGCAGCACGCAGCTTCTTGTCCAGGTTCACGATACAATAATCACGCCCCTGCTTCTCGTAGACAAGTGTTCCGTTCAGATAAATCCGGGTATCTCCGTCGTGAGCGACACGCAATGCCAGATTACCGGTTTCGCTACCGGCAGAGAAAGTCTTTCGCAACCATAAGGAGGGCGTATTCCACAAGGTACCCAGATGCCGGGTGGTGGAACCTTTCACTTCACGGGACGAAAAGCCGGTCTCCCCCCTCGCCCAGCCGGAGTCATCGTAGGTCACTTTTGTCCAATCGCTTCCCGGCTTGCTCTCCGTATAAGCAAACAACGGCTCATATGTGCGGCCATACCGCAATAAATCCACTTGCTTCTCCTCCAGTTGTGTCTGATTGCAGCCTACAACCGGATAGCTATATTTATTACCATTTTGAAAACCTAAAGGAGAGTCTGCCTCAGCAACTCCCAACTGATAATTGCCCCACTCTGTAGAGGTGTGGTTGGCATTATACATCATATAGTAGCGGCCTCTATACTTCATGACCCACGGTCCCTCCGCTACTCTGTTATCCATCGTTTCCCATGTATCCGGCAATGAAGCGAACTGGCACACCGGTTCACCGGCAAATTCTGCCGGGTTCTTCATTTTACGTCCCCATATGGTATTTCCATCAGTAAAACGTACCATATACATGTATAGTTGTCCATCATCATCTCTGAATATTTTGGGGTCGATACGGTTATCCATCCATGTCTTCTTGTTCGGTTCTGTATAAGCGCCCAAGACATCTTTGCTCTGCGCATGTACAATGTGAACGGCATGCTTGTCCTTCCCCCAATAATTGACTGACCAGTACAAATGAAAATCTCCATTCAGATAGAACATGTCATTGGCATGAATCTGGTCATCTCCGGCTCCGCTGCCTCTGGTCCAGTCATTGTCCATGGATACGACATGGATAGGTTTCCCCCAATGAACCAGGTCATCGGATACATAGAAATCCCCGTTTGTACGGACCCCTCCAATATAATATTTGCCATTATATTTCATTACGCCGGCATCCGCCACTCCCGGAAGTACCGGATTCTGGATGTTCTGCGCAAACAAGCTGCCACAGCAAGCAAAAGCGAATGGTAATAGTAGTTTTTTACAGACAAGCATATGGTATAAGATTTAAGAAAGAAAAGGCTATGCCGGAAGCATCCTGAATGAGAACAGGCTTCCAGGCATAGCCTTCTTTAGTTATTAATAGTTAGGATTCTGAGTAAGATGTGCAACACCACCTACTGTGCTGTTTTCCACCTCATCTCTTGGAATAGGCAGACGTCTGTGCTTGCCAACAATAAAGTTGTCAAAGTCTTTGTCACGAGCTTTCAGTTCATCAATTCCAGCCTGGGAATCAAGTAATCCCCAGCGCTTCAAGTCAGCCCAACGCCAACCTTCGAAACAGAGTTCCAAAGTACGTTCCATCTGCAGACGCTTGATAAAAGCATCTTTAGAGCTCAAGCAGTCTTTCCACTGACTGTCTTTCAACTTGGCCAGACCGGCACGTTCTCTTACCTTGTCCACATAAACAGCAGCATCGGCAGGATTAGTACCCGTTTCAACAAGACACTCTGCATAGTTCATCAGGATATCTGCGTAACGCATGATACGATAGTTGTTACGGGCAAAATAATCTTCTGCACTACGATAGTAAGAAGTATTGTATTTACGGATATAGCAGTCTTCCGGGTCAGTTCCCCAATTGTCATTCCAATCGGCATTTTCAAATCCATAATATTTCTTCGGCTGGTCGGGGAAGTCTTGCGAAAATCCACGATAAAGGATACTGCCGTACAAGCGCAAGTCATTCTTTCCATCCACACGTTTCTCTTTCAAGAACTCGTCTACCAACCAGCGGCGTGCCTTACCATCTCCCCAACCTATACCACTTGGAGCATAGAACTGAGTACGCTGGAAACCGAATGCCATACTGGCATCATTACCCGTACCACCCTTGTTCTGGTCATCGAACTGAATTTCAAAAATGCCTTCCTTGTTATTCTCGTCTAAGTCGGTGAAGTTATCTTCGCGGTTTGCAATAAGACCGTATAAAGAGCCTTCTTTGTCAATCAGCCATTGCAATTGTTCCTTCGCCTTGTCATACTTATGTTGTTGCATATAGGCCTTGCCCAGCAATGCTTTAGCGGCACCTTTGGTAGCACGTCCCAGGTTGGCAGCATCCCAAGATTCCGGTAAATACTGCATGGCAAAAGTCAAATCTTTCTCTATCTGATCCCATATTTCCTGTTCAGAAGCATCTTCCGGTATATAGGAAGCATCTTTAGGCTCCAACGGCATAGTTCCTTTGTCCCACAATAGATTTACCTGGAAATACCACAATGCACGCAAGAAAGAAGCTTGGGCCAATACCTGGTTCTTTGTAGTCTCGTCCATTTCAATATTAGGCACATAGCTCAACACCTGGTTGCAACGGAAAATGCCTACATAGAAATGTTCCCAATGAATGTTGTTGCCTTCGTAAAAATTATAGTTATTGTAGAGGAAACGTGTCCAGTCGCCCAATTCAATCCAAGGAGAAGAACTCCATCCTTCGTCCGAAGTCAAGTCATAGCGGAAAGAGAGCCAACGCATCCAAGTACCTTCCTTATAAAAGAAACTGTAGCAGGCGTTTACACCGGCTGTCGCATCTTCCGGCTTATTCCAATAAGTATCGTTGGTTACTTCATTGGGATTATCAATATCCAATAAACTCGAACTGCATCCGGTGCACAACGTCAAGGCACCTGCAAGCATTAATCCATAATATATCTTTTTCATAATTTATAAGCTGATTTATAAGTTAAAAGGTCAAATCCAATCCAAACATTACCGAACGGGTATTAGGATATGCAAAGCTGTCCGTACCACTGTTCCAAACGGAATTCGCACCCTTGAAATCAGGGTCCAGACCGGAATATCCGGTGATAGTAATCAGATTGCTGCCGGTAGCATACAGACGAAGTTTCTCAACACCCAAGTTGGTCAGCCATTTCTGCTTAAAGTTATAACCGATAGAGATGTTCTTCATGCGGAAATAAGAACCATTTTCCAAGAAACGGTCGGCATCACGGGAGTTACGGAAGTCACCATAAATGATACGCGGGGTATTGGAGTTAGGATTCACCTGGTAAGGCTCTTCACCCTTTTCAAAGCGGATATAGTTGGAGTTGTCTGCAAACAGACGTCCTTGCCAACGGGATACGTTATATATCTTATTACCGAACTGACCGTTCCACATCATACTGAAATCGAAATTCTTCCATTCTGCATTGAATACCAATGACATTTGCATCTTGGCCCAGGGGCTACCGCAATAATCACGGTCAGCATCAGTAATTTCTCCATTGTCATCCAAGTCAAGATACTTAACATCTCCCAATTGAGGACGTTTTCCTTCAATCATAATGGGGGTACCCGTAGATGTCACATAATTATCAATCTGTTCTTGCGTCTTGAAGATACCGTCTGTTTTTCTCAAATAAAATTCAGCCAAAGATCTGCCCGGTTCAGTTCTTGCCTGACCAGAATCAATATAGTCTCTATTAGTACCATCACGACCCAAACTCAATACTTCGTTATCCATCGTAGTCACATTCAGCAAAGCGCTGTACTTAAAGCCTGAAATCTGGTCTTTCCAACCAAGTGTAAACTCGAAGCCCTTGTTGCGCAAGCTGGCAGCATTTTTCCACGGAGAGCCTCCTTGATTACCGGTAGAAATAGCAATCGGAGTCTCAGCCAATACGTCACTGGTCTTTGAGTTGTAATATTCTGCACTAACAGTCAAACGCTGGTTAAGGAAGCTGGCATCAAAACCTACATTCACCGTTTCTTTTGTTTCCCAAACAAGACCTGCATTCACCAGTTTCACCTGAGTAGAACCCGGAACAATAGCACCACCGAATACAGTTACAATACTCTGGTTGATAGTTCCGATATAATCCCAATCGCCAATGGAAGAGTTACCAAGACGACCCCAGTTACCTCTAATCTTCAAATCATTAATCCAAGACACATCAAAGAATTCCTCCTTTGAGATTCTCCAGGCACCGGAGAATGAGGGGAAATTACCCCAACGGTTTTCCTTAGCCAGACGGGAAGTACCGTCACGACGGAAGGTAGCAGTCAGATAGTATTTATCATCATAAATGTAGTTAGCACGTCCCAGATAAGAAATCATCGCATTCTCACTGATACTGTTTGAATTCTGCTGGTTGCTTTGTCCGGCATTCAATACTGTCAGATAATCACCGTTACCCAACATCGGGAAGTTCAGACGGGAAGCCCACAAACCTTCCCATTCATGGTGCTGGTAAGTAGTACCGACCACGGCATCCACATGATGCTTACCAAAATCCTTATTGAAGTTCAACGTGTGCTCAATCAACATGTTGTAGGTGTTGTCGCGTGCCTTCTGGCTTTCCGGATCACGGTGTTCCTGATTCTGAGTCCAGTTACCTTCTCCACGGAACCATGAGTTCTCATAGAAATAAAGGTCAATACCACCGTTGAATTTATAAGAAAGGAATTCGAAAGGCTTGAATTCCAACCATAAAGAACCATTCAAACGATTCTGACGGAAATGACGGTATTCCAAATCTTCACGGGCAATCGGGTTTACACCGAACGTATTATACTTGGCTGCATCACCATAGCCATATCCACCCGGATTATTCTCATCATAGATAGGAATAGTAGGCATCATACGCAAAAAGTCATTGTAGGTATTTGTCTGGTTCGGGTCTGTGTTTGTGAGTGAATAAGCCAAGTTTTCACCAAAAGAGAACCAGCCCTTTTTACCTTGTGTATTGACACGGAAGCTATAACGGTCGAAAGTATTTCCATAAGAAACGCCGTCATTGTTATAGTAACCGGCTGATACAAAATAACTACCGGAATCACCACCACCAGAAAGCGATACGTTGTAGTCCTGAACCAATGCAGTCTTCAACACTTCATCCTGCCAGTTGGTATCATACTGTGAGTGTTTCTGAGTGCTGTTTACAGTGGCAATACCGTCTTTGATGGCTTCATTGTAGGCAATATCATTATACTTGATATATTCTGCCGCATTCATCAAGTCAAACTTCGGACTCCATTCCAATGTTTCCTTTACGCTTACATTCACTTTCATGGGGCCTTTCGTACCTTTCTTGGTAGTAACGATAATCACACCATTGGCAGCACGCGAACCGTAGATGGCAGCAGCAGAAGCATCCTTCAGAATCTGGATGGACTCTGCATCCGCAGGATTGAAATCAACACCCGGGTCTGTAATCATACCGTCAATAACCCACAGCGGAGAGTTATTGCTCAAGGAACCGACACCACGAATTTCAATAGAGGCATCTTCGCCTGCCCTACCGCTACTGCGTACGTTAATACCGGTTGCCAAACCCTGCATCTGGCTGACCAGTGTTCCTGCAGCGCTTTTCTTCATTTCCTTGGTATCAACAACGGCAACCGCTCCAGTCAAGTCGGACTTCTTCACAGTCTGATAACCGATGACAACCACTTCTTCCAGTGCTTTCGAATCATCTTTCATCACCACGCGCAAGGCAGTTCCCTTATAGACAACTTCCTGCGTAAGCATACCGATATAAGAAAAAACGAGTGTACTTCCTTTCTTTCCACTCACTGAGAAATTACCGTCAATATCGGTAATGGCACCCGTGGTAGTACCCTTCACCAATACATTCACGCCCACCAAAGGCTCACTATTTGCATCCGTCACCGTTCCCGTTATGGTCACATCTTGTGAATAAGCGGTAGCTGCAAACACAACAAAGAATAAGAATAAGATTTTCTTGATCATTTTTTATAGAATTAGATTTTAAAACTATGCGGAAACTAACGTCCGCTTTTAAATACACTGCAGAAAGTGATTAGTCACTTCTGCCAATCATAGAACATTGATTAGGATTTGTTACGTCATAGGCATAGGGGTCATAGTATTATAAATTGTTGGTTTTCGGATGCAAATATATCCGCATAAAGCTAAAATTAATGCAAATATCGCTTCAATCTATGCAATTATAAATCCAAAAAATGCCCCTGAGATGTCTCTCAGGGGCATTTGATTGGATTGTTATATTTAGCAAGCATTCCATGCTATCATTTCACGAAGTCTTTGGGCAGAATACCAAATTGTTTTTGGAAGCACTTGGTGAAATAGGAAGGAGTATTGAAGCCGGTCATATAGCAAACCTCATTGATTTTACACTCTCCTTCCTTTAAAAGCTGCGCCGCTTTCTTCAACCGCTCCAGGCGGATGTAGTCATTGGGAGTCATATCCAATATGCCCTTTATCTTCCGGTTCAGGCTCGACCGGCTCATGTTCAGCAGGCTTGCCATATCATCCAGACAGAAATCCGGATTCTGCATATTGGCAACCACCACTTCCTTCAATGTTTTAAGGAAAGATTCATCTGCCTTTGTCATTGCCATACTGCCCGTCTGCACAAAAGGAGAATTGACAAAAGAAGCCCGTAGCTTCTCACGGTTGTTCAGCAGATTGGCCACACAAACTTTCAGATATTCCACGGAGAAAGGTTTCTCTATATATACGTCAGCCCCCAGCTTCATTCCCTCTATTTTGGCTTGAAGGGTCGTCTTCGCCGTAAGCAGGATAATCGGTATATGGCTATAGTCAAGCTCGGACTTCAGATGCTCGCACAGCTCCAATCCATCCATCTCGGGCATCATAATGTCTGAAATGACAAGATTTACAGTATGTTCCTTCAACACCTTCAAAGCTTCCACCCCATTCACGGCAGTCAGCACACGATATTCCGAAGAGAGCTGTTTCACAACAAATGCCTGCATTTCCAGACTGTCTTCCACCACCAAAAGAGTATACCGGTGCTGTTCCAAGGCAGTACCTGCACCACTTTCCTCAGAGGATTCCCCGCCCGTTACCGGTTCTTTATGCTCCATAGCCACCGTCTGCTCGTGCTTCAGCGGAAGTGACAGCAGGAAACAGTTGTTCTCCATCGAATCTTCCATGCACAACGTACCCTCATGGAGTTCGGCCAATGAACGGGCAAGTGCAAGCCCGATACCGGTGCCGGGTACAGAGCGCAAGGTACCGGTTTTATACTGGATGAACGGCTTGAAAATCTCCTCGCGCATCTCTACCGGAATGACAAGGCCGTCATTGCATACAGAAAGCAGCAGTCTTTCACCTTCCGAATATAGCCTGATGCGTATATAGGTCTCCGAATACTTTATCGCATTGGTCAGCAGATTGCTGATAATCTTGGTAAGCCCTTCCCTATCAACCGAAGCATACAAGCTTTCGGGAGTCTCTATACTCAATGCCAGCCCCCTTTCACGTGCCAAAGGCTTGAAACGCTTATACGTCTTTTGTAAGAGCTCAGACACGTCACATTCCACAAAATTCAATTGGAAGCCTTGTGTCTCCGTCTTCCGGAAGTCCAGCAACTGGTTCACCAAATCAAGCAGTCGGTTGGTGTTCAGTTCCATGGTCTCCAAATCATCCCTGATGTCATCCGAAACAGAACGGGAAGCCAATACATTCTCGAGCGGACTCTTTATCAGTGTAAGCGGTGTACGTATCTCATGCGCCACATTCGTGAAGAAGTCTATCTTCGCAGTATACAACTCCCGTTCCTTTTCCCGCTCAAACTTGTCCATAGCCTGCTGATGCTTCTGCCGGGTCCGTTTTCTGAAATAGATAATTACAGCAGCCAGTGAACATAACGCCAATACCGTATAAACAGCATACGCCCAAGTGGAGAGATAGAAAGGAGGATGAATATGGATGTCGAGCACACGTTCCGTCGCGTTCCACTTGCCATCGCTGTTGGAACCTTTTATACGCAATGTATAGCTTCCATAAGGAAGGTTTGAATAGTTGATGATGGAATTCCGCCCTACCGTATACCAGTCGCGGTCAAAGCCTTCCAGCTTACATTCAAGACCATTCATTTCGGGTGCCTGGTAACTCAGGGCTGCAACCTGAAAAGAGAAAGAATTCTGGTCGGCATCCAGCTCTATCTCATCCGCATAGGTGATGCTCTTCTCCAAAGGAGAATCCGGACTATCCACCGAAAGCCGTTTGTTGAACAGATAAAAATCTGTAATCACTACGGGAGGGAGAAAAGTGTTCTCCACAAAAGTTTCCGGGTCAAAGGCTATGAATCCGTTGATACTTCCCAAATAGATGCGTCCCTTCTTGTCAATGTAACCGGACTGGAAATTAAATTGGTTGCTCAGCAGCCCGTTTGCCGTGGTATAGACATGTTTGCTCTCCGTATCGGGATTGAAGCAGACCAGACCATAATTGGAAGTAATCCATAAGTTACCCCGCTTATCCTCGACCATCTTGTAGATAGTGTTGCTCGGAAATCCTTTCGACATGTCATAACGGGTAAAATTGTCCGTTTCCGGATTGTAGCGGCAAAAGCCCTCACCCAGCGTCATGAACCACAGACGCTTCCTGCTGTCTTCGTAGATACTGATTACCTTATTGTAGGGAAGAGAGGTCGAATCATTCTCATTAGACAGATAATTCCTCCACTGCTGGCTTCTTACATTGTAGCAGAACACTCCATTGGAGAAAGTAGCAAACCACAGATTTCCGTTGAAGTCCTCCAGAATGTTATAAGTAAACATATTCTTCAGCTGAGGAATCCGGGTAAAGTCATCTGTAGAGCGATTGTACTTCAACAGACCGGACGTGGTGCCTATCCACACGTCTCCCGTAGTGGTCCTGCAAATGGTAAAGGCGTCATTGGCGACCATGGAATTCTCACTCTCACCCTTGGCATAATGTTTCACCTGTCTGGTCCGAAGATTCACCCGATTCAGACCACCGGAGAACGTACCTACCCACAAATCATCCCCGTCCAGGCAAAGGCCGTGGACATTCTGATAAATGGCCGGATGCTCAAAAGGCTCTATCTTTCCGTTTTCCGGATTGTAATTGAACAAGCCTTTGTCTTCGGTACCTATCCACAAGGTGCCATCATTACTTTCACAGATTTCCCGTACACGACGGCCGAAATGCCTGAGATTGTCTCTCGGATAGAACTTCTCGAAATAAGTCCACTGATAAGGGCAATAGTTCACTCCACCGAAATAAGACCCTATCCACATGCCGTTCTCCTTGTCGCAGCAGAGCGAATAAATGGCATTGTCCGACAATGCATACGAATCATCCTGGTCGGGAACGGTCAAATGGGTAATCTTGTCATTCGTCAGATTGTAAATATACAAGCCGGACTCTGCGCCCACCCACAGCTCGTTGTCAGATTTGAACTGCAAAGCCCTCACATAGGTGTTCAGCAGCTTCCGCGTCTTGCCTGTAGTCTGATTTATCTCTGTCAAACCGTTCAGCGAAGCGATATACACGCAGTTATGGGGTCCGTTGACCTGCCAGTTAATAATATCATTTTTGAAAATTTCATTTCCTTCCGCATCCTTGAAAGGCTGCAGAGGAGTTTCAAAGTCAGCTTTCGCATAGTAAAGATTATCCGCATACAAGGCCAGCCAACACGTATTCCCATTCAGCCAAAAGCGGGTTACATTGGGCAGTCCCGAATCGTGCAGATGGTTCAGCAACCTCCCTTCATCCGGTTTATAGCAGAACAACCCCTGGTTTTCTACCGATATCCAGATATTATCGTCCTCGTCACTTCCAATCATGGTGACAAAATCCCTGATAACACTGCCATTATCACTGGCCTCATCGAAAGCGGTAAAGGAATCCAGTACCGGGTCGTAAATAAAGACTCCCCCATCGGTACCAATCCAGATATTTCCCCGGCAGTCCTCGTAGAGCGCAGTTATGAAATTCTTGCCTAAACCGGAGTTCTCTTTCTTGTAAATACGGAAAGACAATCCGTCATAACGGTTCAGACCGTCCTTGGTTCCGAACCACATAAAGCCTTTCCTATCCTGCAAAATCTGATACACGGTGTTCTGCGAAAGACCGTTCCGGATATCCATCGTTCTGAAATAGTAATGAACAGCATCCTGCGCACAGACCGGCAATACCGCCCATAGGCACAGACTAAGGAAAAGCTTTATAATCAATCGTTTCATAACAACATTTTTAATGTACAATTTACCATTTACAAAGTACAATTTGGCTGCGCTGTCATCTGCATAGTTAAATTGTACTTTGTAAATGGTAAATTGTAAATGCCCCTATTTCTTAAGTGAATTGCAGATACGTGTATTTATCTCTTTCACGCGTTTCTCATCCAGCTTTATCACCTTGCGGTCGTAAGTCATCAGACCGTTCACTTCCACCTCCACATCCGTGGTCTGTGTATAGACGGCTGCCGAGAAACCTCTTTTTATCATCTGATACAGCATATCGGCATATTTCACGTACTCATCAGTCACTTCTTTGGAAGAGTTGAACTGAACATATCCCCAATTGCGGTTCGGTTCCCAGATATGGTCTTTCAAGACAAGACCGATGCCGCCATACTCACCCAAAACCGTGGCACGCTGTGCATCATACAGATACATCTCCGGTTGGGGATAGTTGTGGAGGTCGAGCATGTCACCGCAAGTATAATGGTTACCGCCACTTGCCGGATTCACCAGACGGGTCGGGTCATACTGTTTCGTCCATTCGGCTATCTCTACCGTCTTGAACTGCCCCCAGGCTTCGTTGAACGGTACCCATGTACCGATACACGGATAAGAGTAGAGACAATCCATTATTTCCTTCCATTCCTTGTGATAATAGGCTTCGGATTCGGCGGAGCGTTTCAGTTCTGTTCCGTCGAAATAGCGGCGGTTCTGCCATTCCGGATTACGGTCACCGCTCGGCATATCCTGCCATACGATGATACCCAAACGGTCACAATGTGTGTACCAACGTGCCGGTTCCACCTTGATATGCTTGCGAATCATATTGAAACCGAAATCTTTCGTCTTCTGTACATCATACAGCAAAGCCTCGTCTGTGGGAGCTGTATACAGTCCGTCGGGCCACCAACCCTGGTCCAGCGGTCCAAACTGGAACAAAGCCTCGTTATTTAGTTCCAGGCGTACGATGCCATCCGCGTCACGACGGGTGGAGTACTTACGCATGGCAGCATAGCTGTCCACCTTATCCACTACCTTGCCTCCGCTTTTCAGAGTCACTTTCAGCGTATAGAGGAAGGGGGAATCCGGACTCCACAACTTGGCATTCCGGGGCATGGACACCTCCACCGGCTCTGCATTGATACTTTTGCCGGTGGCTACCAGTTGATTGCCGTCATACACATTCACTTCCACAAAGTCGGAAGGACATGCACTATTCAATTCAGCCTTCACTGTCAACAGATTACGGTCAATATCGGGAGTGATACGGAGGTTCTTGATATGTTTTCCGGCAACCGGCTCCATCCATACCGTCTGCCAGATACCGCTTACGGGAGTGTACCAGATACCTTCCGGATTGCTGACCTGCTTTCCACGGGGTTGAGGTCCTTTATCCGTTGGGTCCCAAACTTTTACGACCAACTGATTATTGCCTTTGCCAGAAAGGGCGGCAGTAATATCGAAAGAGAACGGAGTAAATCCCCCCGTATGGCTGCCTACTTTCACATCATTCACCCATACATCCGTTTTCCAGTCGACAGCGCCAAAGTGCAACAGCACTTGTTTTCCCTTCCAGGCAGAAGGAATTTCAAAACTGCGCTGGTAGACCAGTTCCTGGTTTTCATTGATTCTTTTTCCAACTCCGGACAAGGAGGATTCGATGGCAAAAGGAACAAGTATCTGCCCTTCGAACTCTGCCGGAAGATGCTCACCTTTATTTATAACGGCATAATTCCACAGTCCGTTCAAGTTCTTCCAGTCACTCCGTTCCATGATGGGACGAGGATATTCGGGCAACACATTCGCGGGATTGATCTGGGATGCCCAGTCCGTTTTGATTTTATCACCTGCCGGCTTCCATTGCGCCGAGCTTCCGATTGCAAACAACGTCAAGAATGACGATATGAGGAAAAATCTTCTCATAGTATTATAACTTTTTATTGGTTTCTACGAAAGCAAAGATAAGCCGATTCAGAAAAAAAGAATAGAAATTTCGAACCAATAAATAGTATTTTTGTGGAATATCAAGGTATTACCATCTCATTTTATCAAAGAAATTCATCAAAGGCACCTTTTTCCGCTTTTCTTGCCACGCCTATGACAAGGTTTTGCCTTCCCATTGGCAAGACTTTGCCACCGCGTTGGCAAAACTTTGCCATAGGCGTGGCAAAAGTTTGCCAAGGCAGTGACAACTTGTTGGCAAAATACCTCCCTGATATACAAGGAGTAGCAAACAATAGACAGCAGGGAATGACTAATATCCCGGATTCTGCTGGTTCTCCAATGCCGGATTGGCATTTATCTCATCCTGCGAAATAGGAAGCACAATCTTCTCGAAAGTACGGTCGATTGTTTTTCCACGGTGACTCACCGGAATATCTTGAAAATCGTCGTTGAATTCGATGGTTCTGCCCATACGCATCATGTCGAAGAAGCGTTGTCCTTCACCAAAAAGCTCCTTGCTGCGCTCGTCCAGAATCATATCATCGGTAATGGTAGCGGCAGTGGCCGGTGCCAGTCCGGGAGAACGCCTGCGGATTTCATTCAGGTAACCGGCGGCGGCATCTGCGCCTGCCTCCTGCTTCGTGGAGTGCAAGGCTGCTTCGGCGGCAATCAGATATATCTCGGAAAGACGGATTATCTTGATATTGACGGCTGTATTGGTTGCCTTGCCGTCACCTGCCAGGGTGGTACTGCCCATATACTTGTAGCAGGCTCCCTTGCGTTCAATCTCATTGTCCACCCAGTATTCATCATTGTCCATGATTCCCCAACGCACATCCGTCTCGTCTTCACCCAGACGGTTCAGGAAATAATCGCTGGCAAGATACCAGCCCATGGCATTCTTCAACTGTCCGTAGCGCATCAAGTAAAAGCCCAAAGAAGAAGTTCCCAGGTCTGATTCCTCAGTGGTGATGCCCAGCTCAAAGATGGACTCGGAACCAAACTGCTTGCTCCAGGAAGCCGTCCAATCGGCAGGCTCATACAGTTTGTACACACCGCTTTCTATAATCTCCCGGGCAGCGTTCAAAGCACCGTCATAATCTTCCATATAGAGTTTCACACGCGCTTGCAGGGCTATGTTGGTGTAATAGTCCGCATATCCGCTCTGCTTTGTCTTCTTCTTGGCAAGCAGGGCCGCCCCGTCCGACAAGTCCTGCAGAATCTGGCGATAGTTCTCCTCCACAGTAGCACGGGTGGGCTGGGCGTTCACTGTAAGCGGCTCGGTTACATTGGGAACTCCATAAGAGGTCTTGTTGTAATTGTAAGGAAGCCCGTAGAGACGGACCAAATCGAAATAGAACAGCGCCCTCAGAGTCAACGCCTGCCCTTTGGCTTCGGAAAAGTCTTCCATACTGCCCGATTCTTCCAGCTTCTCAATGTTGCTCAACAAGGTGTTGACCTGCAGAATGCAGTAATATCCACGGCTCCAGAAACCGGAATAAGTATTGCTGTTGGAAGTGTGGTTGAACGTATAGAATGCATCCAGTCCGCGTCCGGCAGCAAAAATCGTGAGGTCACCGCCCTTGGCATCACCGTACATAAAAAGGTTTCTGCCGTAATAAGACGATGAGGTCATCGCACTCATCACACCGTTGATAACCACCTGCGCATCGGCTACCGTACCGACAGCACCTTCTGCATTTCCGGAGTTGGTGGGCTGCATATCCAGAAAATCGTCACACGAAGTGAGTGTAAAGGCACCAAGTATCACAAGTGCCAATAAATGATATATCTTTTTCATTGTTAGTTCCTCCAGTTCATTAAAATTTCAATTCAACGCCAACGACAAATGTTTTTCCGATAGGGGTTTCCCAACCACGTGTGCCGTATTCGCTCACTTCGGGGTCTGCCTCCTTGTATTTGGCTATTGTCCAAAGGTTGCTGGCAGTGAAGAAAAGGCGGGCATTCTCGATGAAAGCTTTGCGGGTCATGGCTTTGGGCAGCGTATAGGCCAATGAGAGATTCTTCAAGCGCAGATAACTGGCATTGAACAAGTGGCGGCTGCTGTATTGTTGCGGGTCATCGAGGTCTACACCTTCGATACGGGGCTCTGTACCGTTCGTATGGTCTGGCGTCCAAAGGTTGTTGTAGTAGCTTTTAGCACGGATACGCTCCCAATAATAACCGTCGTCGGCCACATCCATGTAGGCTCCGTCGTACAAGTCTCCTCCTATCTTATAGGTAAAGCCCAACGAAAGGGCTATGCCTTTGTAGGAGACCGAGGTATTGATGCCCCCATACACTTTGGGAACGGCATTACCGATGATGGTGTAGTTGGCATTGTTATAGTCATAAGTAGCTCCGCGCCCGTTATACTCAAAATCTCCGGCCTTGCCATTCTTGGGGTCATTTACATAGTAGACGTTCTTGCCGTTGGTCTTGTCCACACCTGCCCATTCGTATCCATAGAAAGCCAGCGTGGACTGACCTTCCCGGTATACATATTGCGCACGGCTGTCGCTACTGGTGGGGTCGTACCAGATAATGTCCGCACCGCCATACAACTCTTTCACCTCAGAACGGAGAAAGGTTGCGTTGACACCGGCACTCCATAACCATCCTTTACTATCAATGATGTCACCACTCAACTCCACCTCTACCCCATGGTTATTGATGCATCCTACGTTCCGCAACGTAGAGGAAAATCCCGTAACCATCGAAATGGGAACATCCTGGAGCAGGTTCTTCGAATCACGGTTGAAGTATTCCACCGTACCGCGCAGACGCTGGCCGAAGAAGCCGAAGTCGATACCCACATTCGTGTTGTAGCTCGTCTCCCAAGACAGCTTGTCATTGGTGACGGTAGTGATTGTACCGCCCGGGTTACCCATGTACTTACTGGTATAGCTCATCAAGCTCATATAGCCGTAATTGTCCGAAGGCAGCGTACCGTTAATACCATAAGAGGCACGTATACGCAGGTTGCTCAGGAAAGAATATTTGCTCATAAAACCCTCGCGCATGATGTTCCACGCTCCTGCCACTGACCAGAAGTTTCCCCAACGTTCCTGCTTGCTGAGCCGGGAAGAACCGTCGCGGCGGTAAGAACCGGAAATGAAGTAGCGTTCATCGTAATTATAATCCAACTTGGAGAGCACGGACACCATCGAGTTTCCCCAGGAATATCCGGCAGAAGTCTGCGTTCCGGCAGTAGAAACTGTATGAATGGTGCTGACCGCAAGATTGCTTCCTGTGGCACGCACATAGTCTGTCTTGTTCTTCTCCGCTTCGAAACCCACCATGGTGCCAACTGTGTGTTTGTCGAAGGTGCCGGTATAATTGGCGGTAGTGGAGGTAACCATCTTCTCGTATGTAGTACGGTATTCGTTGACATTCCCATTGTCTGCCGAGCCTTTATAGTGATTGGCACTGTAATAGATATGGTCTTTTACAGTAGTATTGTCGTAAGAGTAGATAGAACGAAGGTCCAGGCCCGGCATCAAATGCAGGGTGAGCGTCTCCGCAGCCATGATTTTGGTACTGGTAGAACCGTTCTCCCACTCTTTGTCATAATAAAGCCCATTGTAGGCGTAGCTACCGTAACGTTCGGTCCAGAGCTCGCCGGTCTTGTAATCAGTGGGCCAGTAGAGTCCCCACAGCAAGTTACGGGTCTGCATGAAGTAATTGCTGCCCGTGTTGCGTGTATCATTATAACCGCTTTTCTTGGTACGCGCCAGGCTGGCATTGGTGGTCAGTTCAAGGAATTTCCCCACCTTCTGGGTGAGGTTCAGGCGACCGGAAACACGGTCGAAGCTGTTCATCTTCAAACGTCCTTCGTCCTGGGTATAGGAAAGGGAAGTGTAATAGTTGGTATTCTGCGTAGCACCACTGACGGACATATCGTAGGTCTGATAAATGGCGGTACGGAAATATGCCTTGTCCCAATCGTAGTATTTGCCTCCACGCCCGGAGTTGTCGTACTCAAGGATATTGACGTTCTCGTAAGCTCCCGTACCATTTGTGGTAAATTGGTAGCCATGTTTGTTGAAACGGCTGTTCAACTGGCCTATGGCATAGGCTGCCGCCCTTTCGTCCGTTTCGCCCTTACCGCTTGTACGGGCATCGTGAAATACGGTGTAGAGCATATTCACATTCTCCTGTACGCTGGCCGTTTCATAGTTGTCCGTTGCCCAGCAGGGCGTGAAGCCCACTTCGGCTTTCAGCGTCACCACCGGCTTGCCAATCTGTCCTTTTTTGGTAGTAATCAGAATGACGCCGTTTGCCGCACGCGACCCATAAAGCGAGCTGGCCGCCGCATCTTTCAATACAGAAATAGATTCGATGTCTTCCGGGTTCAACGTATTCATGATGTTGTTGGTAGAATAGAGCTCACCGCTCATCTGCCCCGTATTGCCCGAAGAGACCGGAACACCGTCCACTACATACAACGGTTCATTCCCGGCATTCATAGAACCTATGCCACGGATGCGGATGGCCGGTGCGGAACCCGCCTGGCCGGAATTATTCGTCAGTTGCAAGCCCGCCACTTTACCGTTCAACGCGTTTTCAAAGCTGGTCGTCGGAATGTCTTTCAGCGCATCCGCTTTCACTAAAGAAGCCGAACCTGCATAGCTGCTCTTTTTGGCCGTGCCGTAAGCCACCACCATCACTTCATCCAGCAGTTCCGAATCCGATTTCAGCACCACCTTCATAGCAGGCTTTATGGCAGCTTCTACTTTCTGCATACCTACAAAAGAGACAATCACTGTCTTTGCCGTGCCCGGCACATTCAAGATTGTAAATTTACCTTCGATATCGGTCACGGCCCCCAGCGTTGTACCCTTCACCAATACCGATGCCCCAATAATCGGCTCATTGTTGTCCTCGGCAAATACTGTTCCCGAGACCGTAGACGTCTGAGCCATCACTCCCGCCCCCATAACCAGGCAGACAATGATTAACAGAAGAATTTCTTTCTCATGCTTCTCTTCCTTAAAATTAGTCAATCAAAACACTTTTTAATATCCAAACGCTGCAAAGGTATGTATCTTTTTCAAAAAGAAAAGCAATAGTATTCAAAAAGCTTCATTTTGATTGTATTTTAAGCTAAACACAAGCAATATGTCTATAGCCTAAGCATTCCAAGCAATAAGTATGATACTGGATACGGAAATATAAGCAATGCCAAAGAAGATATATCCGGATTTTAAGATATGACACGTCCCGGCATACAACTTTTTTCGTAACTTTGCACAGTTTTAAAATACACTGAACGAATGGAGTTTAAGTATGACGTTATTGTAATCGGCGCCGGACACGCAGGATGCGAAGCCGCTGCCGCTGCTGCAAACCTGGGTTCGAAGACTTGTCTTATCACAATGGATATGAACAAAATCGGACAGATGAGTTGTAACCCGGCAGTGGGAGGCATCGCCAAAGGACAGATAGTACGCGAAATAGACGCCTTGGGAGGATATATGGGATTGGTGACAGACCAGACAGCCATACAGTTCCGTATACTGAACCGTTCCAAAGGTCCCGCTATGTGGAGTCCGCGCGCGCAGTGCGACCGCAACAAATTCATCTGGGCATGGAGAGAGATACTGGAAAATATCCCCAACCTGCATATCTGGCAGGATACCGTGCAGGAAATCCTCGTTGAAAACGGTGAGATTACGGGAGTAGTCACATTATGGGGAGTAACGTTCCATGCCAAATGTGTAGTACTCACCGCAGGAACTTTCCTCAATGGACTGATGCACGTGGGACGTACCATGCTTCCAGGCGGACGTATGGCAGAACCTGCATCCTACCAATTAACCGAATCCATCGCAAAGCATGGCATCACCTTTGGACGCATGAAGACGGGAACCCCCGTACGCATAGATGGACGCAGCGTGCATTATGAGGATATGGAAATCCAAGACGGAGAATGTGACTTCCACAAGTTCTCGTTCATGGACACTCATGTACGCCATTTGAAACAGCTCCCTTGCTGGACCTGCTTCACCAACGAAGAAGCACACCGCATCCTGCAGGAAGGTCTGCCGGATTCTCCCCTTTTCAACGGACAAATCCAAAGTATCGGCCCACGTTATTGCCCCAGTATAGAAACCAAGATTGTGACTTTCCCCGACAAACCGCAGCACCAGCTTTTCCTGGAGCCCGAAGGGGAAACAACCCAAGAGCTCTACTTGAATGGATTCTCTTCTTCATTGCCCATGAACATCCAGATTGCAGCATTGAAAAAGATACCGGCGTTCAGAGACCTCGTCATCTACCGCCCGGGCTATGCCATCGAATACGACTTCTTTGACCCCACCCAACTGAAACATACGCTGGAAACGAAGAATATAAAGAATCTGTTCTTTGCCGGACAAGTAAACGGAACAACCGGTTACGAGGAAGCAGCTGGACAAGGAATCATGGCAGGTATCAACGCCCACATCAATTGCCACGGCGGAGAACCGTTCACCCTTGCAAGGGATGAAGCATATATCGGCGTTTTAATCGATGACTTGGTAACAAAAGGTGTGGACGAGCCTTACCGTATGTTTACTTCCCGTGCCGAATATCGCATCCTGCTCCGTATGGATGATGCGGACATGCGACTCACGGAAAAAGCCTGGAAGCTGGGACTCGCCAAGGAAGAGCGGTACAAGCTGCTGACAGAAAAACGTGAAGCCGTGAACCGGATTATAGACTTCGCGCGGAATTACTCGATGAAACCGGCATTAATCAATCCGGTATTGGAGCAGCTCGGCACAACTCCACTGCGCCAGGGATGCAAATTGATAGATTTGATAAACCGTCCGCAGATAACGATTGAGAACATTGCCGAACACGTCAGTGCCTTTAAACGAGAACTGGATAAAATATCCGATAGAAAGGAAGAAATTGTAGAAGCTGCAGAAATACTCATCAAGTACGAGGGATACATCGGACGCGAACGGATTATTGCGGATAAATTGGCAAGATTGGAAAGCATCAAGATAAAAGGCAAGTTTGACTATAATTCCATTCAATCCCTTTCCACCGAAGCCAGACAGAAGCTGATGAAGATAGATCCGGAAACAATAGCCCAAGCGAGTCGGATTCCGGGAGTATCTCCAAGCGACATCAACGTGCTACTGGTACTTTGCGGACGATAGGGCACAAAGTTCCACGTGAAACAAAGAATTCAATAAACGTATTAAATAAACTGATTATGAGCAAAGAAACTCTTACCAAAAGCATCCGAGAAATACCCGACTTCCCCATTCCGGGAATTCTATTCTACGATGTAACTACCTTGTTCAAGGAACCTGGCGCCTTGCAGGAACTCTCGGACACACTATACGAGATGTATAAGGACAAAGGCATCACCAAAGTAGTGGGTATAGAATCAAGAGGATTCATTATGGGCCCCATTCTCGCCACCAGACTAAGGGCAGGCTTCGTACCTATCCGCAAGCCGGGAAAGCTTCCTGCAGAAACCATTGAAGAAAGCTATGATAAAGAATATGGCAAAGACACCGTGCAGATGCACAAAGATGCCATCAATGAAGACGATGTAGTATTGCTACACGACGACTTGCTGGCAACCGGTGGAACAATGGAAGCCGCCTGCAAACTGGTGAAACAGATGAACCCCAAGAAAGTGTATGTAAACTTCATCATCGAGCTGAAAGAGCTTCATGGCAAGGATGTGTTTGGAGATGATGTGGAAGTGGAGGCTGTGCTGTCGCTTTAGCCATTTCATATTTCACCACAGATTACACAGATTAACACAGATTATTTATCCACCACAAAACACAGTTTTATCAAAGAGAAATCTGCGCTAATCTGTGTAATCTGTGGTGAAACGTCGGTATTATGGAAGAACTCAGAACTAACGACTACCTCAAAGGGATTGTATCCAACCTTCCCGAAAGTCCCGGTATTTACCAATATCTGAATACCGAAGGGACTATTATATATGTAGGAAAGGCAAAGAATCTGAAGCGAAGAGTGTCTTCCTACTTCAACCGGGAGCACGAACCGGGAAAGACGAGGGTGCTGGTCAGCAAGATTGCAGATATCCGATATATCGTGGTGAATACGGAAGAAGACGCGCTATTGCTGGAAAACAATCTTATCAAGAAATACAAGCCTCGCTACAACGTACTGTTGAAAGACGACAAGACGTATCCCAGCATCTGCGTGCAGAACGAATACTTTCCACGTGTATTCAGAACCCGGAAGATAATCCGTAACGGTTCCTCCTATTATGGCCCTTACAGCCATATACCTTCCATGTACGCATTACTCGACCTCATCAAGCATCTATACCCTTTGCGTACATGCCACCTGAACCTCTCTCCGGAAAACATACGTGCCGGGAAGTTCAATGTCTGCCTGGAATACCACATCAAGAACTGTGCAGGACCTTGCATCGGGAAGCAAAGCCAGGAAGAGTATCTGAAAAACATCGCTGAAATCAAGGAAATACTCAAAGGGAATACCCAGGAGATAGAACGGATGCTTTTCCAGCAAATGCAGGAACTGGCAGCCGAAATGAAGTTTGAAGAAGCACAGAAGATAAAGGAAAAATACCTGCTGCTGGAAAACTACCGGGCGAAATCGGAAGTGGTAAGCAACGTGCTGCACAATATCGACGTGTTCTCCATCGAGGAAGACAGCGATGAAAAGTCCGCTTTCGTCAACTACCTGCACATTACGAACGGTGCCATCAACCAGGCTTTCACCTTTGAATACAAGAAACGATTGAATGAGAGCAAAGAAGAACTGCTCTCTCTCGGCATCATCGAAATGCGGGAAAGATACAAGAGCCTTTCTCGCGAAATCATCGTGCCTTTTGAGCTGGATATGGAGCTGAAAGATGTCGTCTTTACCATCCCGCAACGGGGAGACAAAAAGAAGCTGCTGGAACTCTCCATCCTCAACGTGAAGCAGTACAAAGCCGACCGCCTGAAGCAAGCCGAAAAGCTGAATCCGGAGCAACGGACCGTGCGCCTGCTGAAAGAGATACAGCAAGAGCTGCACCTGGACCGCCTGCCCATGCAGATAGAATGTTTCGACAACTCCAACATCCAGGGTTCCGACCCCGTGGCCGGGTGCGTGGTCTTCGTCAAGGGGAAACCTTCCAAGAAGGATTACCGCAAGTACAATATCAAGACCGTAGAGGGACCGGATGACTATGCCTCCATGAAAGAGGTCGTAAAACGGCGCTATCAGCGCGCTATAGAAGAGAAAGCACCCCTGCCCGACCTTCTTATCACCGACGGTGGAAAAGGGCAAATGAGCGCCGTAAAAGAGGTGATAGACGAGCTTGGCCTGAACATCCCCATCGCAGGACTTGCCAAAGATGGCAAACACCGCACTTCCGAGCTGCTGTATGGCTACCCTCCCCAGACCATCGGATTGAAACAGAACACCCCCCTCTTCCGACTGCTGACGCAGATTCAAGATGAAGTACACCGCTTCGCCATCACCTTCCACCGCGACAAGCGCAGCAAACGGCAGATTGCCTCCGCACTGGACGAGATAAAAGGCATCGGTGAAAAGACGAAAAGCGCGTTGCTCAAGGAGTTCAAAAGCGTGAAGCGTATCCGCGAAGCATCTGCCGAGGAGCTTGCCGCCGTGGTGGGAGAAGCGAAAGCCAAAATCATCCAGACCTATTTCTCAGAGAAATAATGACTGATAAATCAGCCTGCAGAGCCATGCACACAACGAATTAATTCGTAACTTTGTCCCCTCAAAAAGACAAGAACAACATGAGAGTAGTGATACAACGTGCCGGACACGCTTCCGTCACCATCAACGGAACCTGCAAAGCCTCTATCGGAAAAGGCCTCATGATACTCGTAGGCATCGAAGAATCCGATGGAAAAGAAGATATTGACTGGCTTTGCAAGAAGATAGTCAACCTGCGCATTTTCGATGACGAAAACGGCGTAATGAACAAATCCATTCTTGAAGCAGACGGCGAGATACTGGTTATCAGCCAGTTCACCCTCCACGCCTCCACCAAGAAAGGCAACCGTCCCTCCTACATACGGGCAGCACGGCCGGAAATATCCGTCCCGCTGTACGAACAATTCTGTAGGGAATTGAGTTTAGCATTAGGTAAAGAAATAGGTACCGGCGAATTTGGTG
>ULPX01012884.1_pt1 | contig 24925 bp, 21 predicted proteins | sample 1953911 | NCBI WGS metagenome assembly ULPX01 (sample SAMEA4835640, study PRJEB28245) | human gut metagenome | biome: gut microbiome; material: fecal sample | place: Denmark | collected 2008 | reverse complement strand
CCCTGCCAATACGATTTCCTTAGCCATTGTATTTTCTCCTTTATATTTTTGTTATTTCGAGCGGTTTTATAAAAGCTTACGCTTCAAAACCGGTCATGTCCATCTTCTTGAGCTCGGGCCCTATGATAAGATCGGCTTCCGTAGCAGCTATTATCTGCTCCAGCGTGAACTCGGGATTGTATTCTATAAGCTCAAGGCCCTTATCGGTAACGTTCATAACGCCCATTTCGGTAACTATCATGTTTACGCAGTTTATCGCGGTGTAGGGCAGGCGGCACTTCTTCAGTATTTTGGGATTGCCCTTGGCGGTATGCTCCATGGCCACTATGACCTTCTTTGCGCCTACGAGCAGGTCCATTGCGCCGCCCATGCCGGGCATCTTCTTGCCGGGGATTATCCAGTTGGCAAGGCTGCCTTCTTCGTCAACCTCAAGGCCGCCCAGAACCACCGCGTCCACATGGCCGCCGCGGATAAGGGCAAAGGAATCGGAAGAATCGGTGAACGCGCCGCCGAGTACCACTGAGGAAGGACTGCCGCCGGCGTCAACAACGTGCATAGGATCGGCATGCTCGGCATCGGGCGCGGGACCCTGACCGACTATGCCAAGCTCGCTATGAACGGTAACATGAATGCCCTCGGGCAGATAGTTGGTGCACAGCACCGGCAGGCCTATGCCAAGGTTGACAACCATGCCGTCAGTGAATTCCTGCGCAACGCGCTTAGCTATAAAGGGTTTGATCATGCTTTTTTCCATTTTATTTGCCCTCCCTGACTACGATATAGTTGACCAGTATGCCCGGAGTCATAACGTTTTCGGGCTCAATCTCGCCAACCTCAACAAGCTCTTCGGCTTCTACTATTACAAGATCCGCCGCGGTGGCCATCACGCGGTTGAAATTCTGCGCGCTGCCCTTGTACCATACGTTGCCGGCCTTGTCCGCTTTGTATGCGCCTATCAGCGCAACGTCTGCGCGCAGGGGCTTCATTACCAGGTAATCCTTACCATCGTAATTTACCTTGCCGCGTACCAGCGGGCTATCCTCTACCAGGGTGCCTACGCCGGTGGGGGTGATAACGCCGCCAAGGCCTGCGCCGCCGGCACGGATCATCTCTGCCAGGCTGCCCTGGGGAACCAGGTCAACCTTCAGTTCGCCGTTGGCCCACTTTTCAACCGCTTCAGGGTTGGTGCCAAGGTGGCTGCCGATATAGCCTTCTATCTGGCCGTTATGTATCATTTTTGCCCAGCTGTAATACTCGTCGCCATCGGGACCGTTCAGCTTGGACGAATCGTTGTGAATGGTATGGAAGTGACCCTTGTTGCTCTTGGACAGGGCATCGATGATGGAGAGCGCGCTGCCGCAGCCAACGAAGCCGCCCATCATGATGGTAGCGCCATCAGGAATGAGATCGACAGCCTGCTGCGCAGTGATGATCTTGTTTTTCATAGAATCCTCCGTGTAAGTTTATGATTTAGGCCGCGCGAACGCCGCCCATAGTTATGGGGTTATGCGTATAATCCCGCATAGAATAATTTTACGCCACGCGCAGGCTAATGTCAAATAATTCTGGGCATTTGTGGCGAAAAAGTACATATTTATACATGGATTTGTGGATACAATCAATAATAAACGCAAATTTCACATTTATATCCATGTGCCGTCTTTTTTTTGAAATGGAAAACGGTTATAATGCTCATAATGAAGCTATTATAAATTTGAAAGGAGCATCACCGTGAGCGTAAAAGAACACGAGCCCCCAAAGAAACCACTTATATATTACAGCACAGTTGCATTGGTAGTGCTGCTGCTGCTCAATATTTTCGTTTTCCCGCTTTTATTCAATAACCGTGTAACGGAGGTAGACTACAACGACTTCCTTGCAATGGTTGATGCGGGCGAGGTTGAGGAGGTTGCACGGGACGACAACGCAAAAACCATAACCTTCACCGCGCATAACGGCAAGGACGGCCGCCTGCGCTATTATCAAACGGGCATATGGCCGGACGATACGCTCCTTACAAGGCTTGAAAGCGCAAACGTCAAGTTCACCTCCTCCATACCCACGCAGGCTTCACCCCTGCTTACAATACTTTTATCATGGGTGCTGCCGATACTCATATTCAGCTTTATAGGCAAGCTGCTAATGGGCCGCATGACGAGCGGCGGCGCAATTGGCAACGCGATGAGCTTCGGCAAGGCCAATGCCAAGATATACGTTGAGGCACAGACCGGCAAAACCTTTGCCGACGTTGCCGGCGAGGACGAGGCAAAAGAAGCGTTGCAGGAGATAGTCAACTTTCTGCATGAGCCTGCGAAGTACGCCGAAATAGGCGCAAAGCTGCCCAAGGGCGCGCTGCTCGTTGGCCCTCCGGGCACGGGTAAAACGCTGCTGGCCAGGGCCGTCGCGGGCGAAGCGAAGGTGCCCTTCTTCTCCATTTCCGGCTCCGAATTCGTTGAGATGTTCGTGGGCATGGGCGCGGCTAAGGTGCGCGACCTTTTCAAGCAGGCCGATGAAAAAGCGCCCTGCATAGTGTTTATAGACGAAATAGACACCATCGGTAAAAAGCGCGATTCCGGCTTCAGCTCCAATGACGAGCGCGAGCAGACGCTCAATCAGCTCCTTACCGAGATGGACGGTTTCGACCCGCAAAAGGGCGTTGTTATACTCGCCGCGACCAACAGGCCCGATACGCTCGACCCCGCGCTGCTGCGTCCGGGCCGTTTCGACAGGCGTATTCCCGTTGAGCTGCCCGACCTAAACGGCCGCATAGCCATACTGAAGGTTCATTCGCGGGACGTTAAGATGTCCGGCGATATCAACTTTGAGGTGATTGCCCGCGCAACCAGCGGCGCAAGCGGTGCCGAGCTTGCCAACATTATAAACGAAGCGGCTCTGCGCGCGGTAAAGCTGGGGCGCGATACGGTTATTCAGGAGGACCTTGAGGAAAGCGTTGAAACTGTTATTGCCGGTTACCAGCGCAAGGGCGCGGTTGTATCGCCCAAAGAAAAGCGCATAGTGGCATACCATGAAATAGGCCACGCGCTTGTGGCGGCAAAGCAGAGCAACTCCGCCCCCGTGCATAAGATAACCATAGTGCCACGCACCAGCGGCGCGCTCGGTTACACCATGCAGGTTGAGGAAGGCGAAAAGCTGCTGATGACCAAGGAAGAGGCATTCAACAAGATAGCCACGCTCACCGGCGGCCGTGCCGCGGAAGCCGTTATATTCGGCTCCATCACCACCGGCGCATCCAACGACATTGAGCAAGCCACCAAGCTTGCCCGCGCCATGATAACCCGCTACGGCATGAGCGACGATTTCGGCATGGTGGCGCTTGAAACCGTGAACAATCAGTACCTTGGCGGCGATACGAGCCTTGCCTGCTCCGCCGAGACCGCGGCCAAGATAGACCGCGACGTGGTTGCCATGATAGGCGACGCCTACAAGAAGGCCGAAGCCATAATAAAGGAAAACCGCACCGCGATGGACGCCCTTGCCGCCTACCTGCTTGAAAAGGAAACCATCACCGGCGAGGAGTTCATGGACATACTCGGCAAACAGGAACAAAACGCATAAACACATAATTGTAAAATGCAATGTGGCCTCCCGAAAGGGAGGCTTTTTTATGCCGTAAATACATACGCGAAATTGTATTATCCCTTCATTGGGAAAACGTTGACACAATATATTGCAATGTGTTACCATAAGTTCAACGAAGAAACCAAGTAACTAAGTTGACATTTAGACCGTAGATTTAATTGTTGCCCGTTCCCAACCGGAACGCTATTGACCTTTCAGGCTCGTTATATATGGGGGAGTATTTTATGCTATCCATGCACCTGCGTCAGCTAACCCGCAAACCTACCCGCACAGCGCTATATTTGGCTGTGCTTATTCTGCTTACAGCCTTCTTCTGCACAAGTTTGAATCTATATAAGGATAGCCAGTATAATCTTAGCCTTGCTAAGGAAACGTTTCACACCATTGCGGTTGTGGATTTATACGCCGATGTAGATATAAACGGGAATGTAGTATCGGAGTTAAAAGACGCAAGAGACTACGCAGGATACCGCAGAGTTACGGTAAATGGCTACGATATAAGTCCCGTGGTTTCGGCACCGAGTGTGCTTGGGTATGATTTACGCACAAGATACGGGGCATACAGCGAAAACAATATAGCTAAGAAAAAAGATAGTTATAGTCGCAGAATTATACCATTTTATAAAGAAGATGTTATTCGCTTCAAGATTGGCATTGACGCTAATTCGGTGCTTGATGCATACAACTTAGGTTCATATATCACGCTGAATTTAACGGATGATGGATTTGCTATTCCCGAAATAATGAACAGAGGATTATTCACTGATGATGAATATATTAGCTATATAACATTTGTGCCTGAAATAACATGGACAGCCACAGATGCTTTTCTAAATAAAGGTGTGGGGTATGCGCGAATAAGCATTTCTATTGATGTTCCGGATAGTGTTATCGATAAGTACTTAAACGAATTAACAGCGTTGAAGTTTGATTTTGAAAGCAAAGAATATGTATATATAGAGCCTGAGATTGAATATATTGGCATAGCAGAAATGACAAAAGCCGATGGCTTTGATGAAACAATGAAGCCGGTAGGAATAAACGGTGTATCATGCATTGTTTTTAATTCTGATGCCATGTTTGATACATATTCATATTTTTATTCTAACCGCATTGGCAATGTTGGAGAATATGTGCGCGGTACTCATACTAAAGCCCATCCCTTCTGGCTTTATAAATATGAAGATGTAAAGAACAGCCCCGAATTATCCGAAAGGTTCGAGCAAATCAGCCGTGCGTATTATATAAATTCACGTTCTTTCTGCGTCACAACAACCAACGATGTTACGGGCGTTCCTGCTTTTAACGTTGGAAATATGTACATGAAGGACGGACGAATCATCTCCGATGAAGAATATGATTCCGGTGCAAAGGTTTGCATGATAAGCAAAGAATTAGCCACAATACAGGGCTGGGACATAGGCACAAAGATAGACTTCAGCTTTTATGAATACGGTTACTTCTCTAATTCAAGCGATGAACTTAACCCCCGCTACACCTACACCGACCCCAATCACTTCTTCGACAGCGGCGAATACGAGGTTGTCGGCATATACGATGTGCGGCCCATGACAGGCAGCTCGACCATATCCGAGGCCGCAATAAGCGTCCCCTGGAACACAATCTACATTCCCGAAAAGTCGCTTGAGAATGCCCCTGCCGAGGAGGATAGACCTGTCACAGGCGCGCTGCTGACCATATGGCTGGAGAACGGCAAAATCGAGCCGTTCATAGAGCGCATGAACGAACTTGGCATAACGGGCGCGAAGCAGGGCGATTATGAAGCACGGTTCACCTTCTACGACCAGGGCTATTCGAGAATACAGCCAAGCTTGGAAGCACTTTCCGGCACGGCAGAGCTGCTGCTGATACTGTCATCCTCGCTGTTGGTAATAGCTGCATTACTTCTGGCGTTCTTCTATGCACAGTCGCAGAAGCAGAGCATAGGCACAATGCGTTTACTCGGTTGCAGCAAAGCAAGAGCCGTTGCCGCAGTTATGCTGAGCGCGCTTATTATTGCTGTGACGGGTGCGCTCATAGGTGCAGCAATAGGCCATGCCCTTACCGCCGGCGTAGGCGAGAGCATAATGGCCAATGCCAACCAAACTCCGGAGGAGTTCCTCGCTTTCAGCGCATACCTGGCCGAAAGCACGCGGGTTGAAGTTGAATTTGCGCTCGGCGCAGATGCAAAAGTAAGCCTGCTAACATGCCTTGCCGCGCTGGGGCTGTTCATCGCCGGAACGCTCGTGTTTATGCTGCGCTACCTTGGCAAAGGGCCGAGAGAGCTGCTGCCACGGGCGGGAGAGTAAAAGATTATATGCAAAAAGGCTCCCCGGCCGGGGAGCTGTCGAACGAAGTGAGACTGAGGGGTTGAGATAAGCAAAGAGCAATGAGCCGCTTTATAACCCCTCCGGCTTTCGCTACGCAAAACCCACCTCCCCTTTCAGGGCAGGCTTAATGTTTGAGTTTGTACCGCACCAAAAGGCTCCACCGTTTGCGGGGGAGTTGTCTGTGAGAGACAGCGAGCAGACTGAGGGGGGAACTTCTCGCGGCAGTTGGCTGCTTTAAGTTATTCTCATACCAAAAAGCTCCCCAATTAGGGGAGCCGATAAGTCAATTATTTTTTCGAAGGAGCAGATTTTACTCCTCCAGCATCTTTTTTGCGAATATCACGCTGATTATGTTCATTATGCCGTCCACCATCATGCAAACGCCCATCACCGTGGTCGCGGCGGCCGCGCTCTTTATGGGGTTGAACAGCATCACTATGCCCGCCGCAAGCATTATGAACGCAAATACCATAACGAGTATATAACGCCCTATGCCAAAGCGCATCATGTTGAAGGAAAGCTGCATCCTCAGTATGCTGTCCGATATCACCGCTATGCCAAGCACAACGCCGAATATTGCCACAATGGCCTTGGCGCAGATTATCATTAGTATGCCCGTTACCGTGCACGCAACGCCAAGCGCAAGCCCCATGCCCGGGAACATATAGCTCGTATCCGCGCCGAAGTAGCGCACTATGTGGTATATGCCGAACAGCGTAAGCGCCGCGCCCATTATATAGCATATCACCATGCGCGAGCCTACCGGCCACAATATTTGTATCAGGCCAAGCACTATGTAGGTCAGCGAAATCGCCAAAAGGGTGTTTCTGAATGCTTTGCTCATTGTTTCTACTACCTCCCATATTTATGCTTCTATTTTACCCAATACAAAAGGCGCATTCAATATGCAATGCGCCTTTTTTACCCTAATTTGACCGTGTTTTCACATTTTTTGCGCAAAAAAGAACGAACGGCTTATTCAAACCGCCCGCCCCTTTTAACACATTAGGTTTGCTTCTTAAAGTTAGGCTATCAGTTGATGCCGTAACGCTTCTTGAAGCGGTCTACACGTCCGCCGGTGTCTACCAGCTTCTGCCTGCCGGTGTAGAACGGATGGCACTTGGAGCAAATTTCAACCTTGAGCTCGCCCTTTACGGAACCGGTCTTGAAGGTCTCACCGCAAGCGCAGCGGACGATGCTTTCGCCGTAAGAGGGATGGATATCCTTTTTCATCGTACAACTCCTCACTTTATTTTTGCTGGGCGCAGCGCGATTAACCGCCCTGCTGCTGCATTCGTAAGGACAATAAGTCCCGAACAGATGGTATTATACCCTGAAAAGCTGCACAAATCAAGGGCTTTTTTGCCTTTTTCAAATCTTTTTGGCCATATTCCCCCTCCCGCGCTTGACAATCCTTCCCTTTATGCCCTATCATACCTACATCATCAGTTAAAAGCGCGAGGTTTATTATATGAAAAAAGCAAAAAAGACGATGGGCATGCTGGTCGCGGTAGAAATAGGGGCCGTGCTTTCCCGCTACGGTGATAAGCTTACCGACGTGAGCGAGACCGGCTTCGACGTAAAGCGGCTGGACAGCGACGATTACACGATGTATATTCTCAAAAGCGGCGCGGGCGAAATTGCCGCCGCAGCGGGCACGCAGTTCCTCATAACCAAATACGGCGCGGAGTTCATAATCAACTTTGGCGTGGTCGGCGGTCTTACGCCGGAAATGAGCCTTGCCAAGACCTGCGTTGTGGAAAGCGTTGTGCATTACGATTTTGATACTTCAACAATAGATAACTGCGAAGTGGGCCGCTATCTTGAATACCCCAGCATATACATTCCCGCCCCCTCGGAGCTTGTGGACGCCGCCATTGCGGCCGAACCGTCGCTCAAGCGTGTTATATGCGCCTCCGGCGACAAATTCGTTGACGATCCCGCCAAGAAGCGCGCCCTGCATGCCGATTTCAATGCCGACATATGCGAAATGGAGGCCGCCGCGATACTGCTCACCTGCAACCGCAACCGCGTACCCTGCCTTATGATAAAGGCCGTAAGCGACGCCATAGAGGGCGGCTGCGAGGAATTCACCGCCCAGGTGGACCGCTCCGCCGCCATCTGCCTTGAAGTAGCGCACCGCGTAATAGAAAAGCTCCATTCCTAAGCATCAGCTCGTAGCATAACTCCCCAAATTCGGGGAGTTTTTTGTTTTGTTAACAGATTGTTCATACACTCCCGCTTACCGTATGGTAATATAAGTTAAGGCGATATTCACCGCAAATGTATACGAGTTTAACAGATTGTATTTTGTAAAAGAGAATATACGGGGGGTAAATATGCGCACATGGAAAAAGATAGCCCTTACCGCGGCAGCGGCGGCCGCTTTGGCCTTATTCCTGCTGTGGAGAGCGGGCGGCGTAATAATGACAGCCGAATACAAAGAGTACCCATGCGGGGTTCAATCCGTAACCTGCACAATGCGCAACCTCAGCCTGAGCACAGCCTACTATGGCGCTCCATTCAGCGTTTCTGTTTTAAGATACGGCAGTTGGGGGCCGGCATATAACTCCGATGCACATGTGAAATTTGAGTTATGGAAAAAAGCCCTGCCGCCATTATCCTCAAAAACAATAACCTATCCGGTATCCATATTCAAGGAACTGGATACGCCCGGCAAATATCATATACAAATAGAAATAGAGCGCAACGGAGTGCGCGAAGTAGTTTGGTGCCCGTTTGCAATAGTGGAATAGCTATTCAACTCATCGAAAGGAGCGACCCCATGAAACACCTATCCGCAATCTGTCTCATACTTGCCGCGCTGATGCTCTGCGCCTGCGCGCCCGCCGTACCCGTGCAGCCTGCGGAAACGGTCACGCCTGTACCAACAGCCGTGCCTACGGTTGCGCCCACGGTCGCACCGATGGCAACGGTTGAACCAACGGCCGCGCCTACGCCCGAAGCCACGCCTATTCTTGGCCGAAGGGAGCAGGAGAGACCGTATTGGCATGAAATATGGGAGCTGCTTTATGACCAGGGCTGGCTTGCGGTTCCGTATCCCAACTATATTTATGATTAGGAGGAGTTCATGCCCGATGCACGGAGCGTTTTTAACGAGATGATGCCGACCATTTTCAGGGCGGAAAGAGTTGGAAGGTGTGGCTCGTCAAAAACGATGAACCCGACGCTCTTGGCATAAACTGGCGCGTAGAGAAGATAGTAAGACTGCCTAATCTGACAAACGGCATTGAGATCTGCGACGGAAATTAGCGCAGCACCCAAAAGGCTCCCCGGCCGGGGAGCTGTCGAACGAAGTGAGACTGAGGGGTTGACGATAGCAAGTGAAGCCCCGATTTAACCCCTCCGGTTTTCGCTTACGCGAAACCCACCTCCCCTTTCAGGGCAGGCTTTTGGTTTGAGTTAGCAACATCCCCACAAGGCTCTCTCCCCGAGGGAGCTGGCAAACCGAAGGTTTGACTGAGGGAGTCCCCCCACCTACAACCAACGGGCGGCCTTACGGCCGCCCGTCAGCGGATAAGATAAAGTGTATATGAGGATAGGAACTGTCCTTTTTATTTGGTGCCGAACAGCCTGTCGCCCGCGTCGCCAAGGCCGGGCACTATGTAGCCGTGGTCGTTAAGATAGTCGTCCACATGCGCAACGTAGATGTCCACGTCGTCATGCGCCGCCTGCACGGCCTTTATGCCCTCGGGCGCTGCTATCAGGTTCACCAGTTTTATGTTCTTGCAGCCCGCGCGCTTTATAACGTCTATCGCCGCAACGGCGCTGCCGCCGGTAGCCAGCATCGGGTCAACGATTATTATGTCGCGCTCCTCTATGTCGGAAGGCAGCTTGCAATAATAGTCAACGGGCTTGAGCGTTTCCGGGTCGCGGTAAAGGCCGACGTGGCCCACCTTCGCCGCGGGGATAAGGCTCAGCATGCCGTCCACCATGCCAAGGCCGGCGCGGAGAATGGGCACTATGCCAAGCTTTTTGCCGGCAAGCACCTCAGTGGTCGCCATGGCAACGGGGGTCTCCGTCTGTACCTTTTCAAGGGGAAGATCGCGGGTAGCTTCGTATGTAAGCAGCATTGCCAGCTCCTCCACCAGCGCGCGAAATTCCTTTGAACCGGTGTTCTTGTCCCTGAGGAAGGTCAGCTTGTGCTGCACAAGGGGATGATCGATAACGTGTACTGTACTCATTTGCGTCTCCTTATATAAATTTATTTGTTCTCGTATTGGGTTATTTTGGCTATGCGGTTAATGTGCCGCTGCCCGTTTGAAAATTCCGTCTCAAGCCAGGTTTTCACTATGCCCTTGGCAAGCTCCGTGCCTACTATCCTGCCGCCCAGCGCCAGCATGTTCGTGTCGTTATGTTCGCGCGTAAGGCGGGCCATTGTTTCGTCCGTGCAAAGCGCGCAGCGCACTCCGCGCACCTTGTTGGCGCATATGCTAACGCCTATGCCCGTGCCGCACACTATTATTCCCCGGGAAATTTCACCTGAGCCGACTTTTTCGGCTAAAGAAAAAGCTACGTCCGGATAGTCAACGCTGTTTTCATCATAGCAGCCGATGTCTATCGTTTCGTAGCCAAGAGAGTCAATAAACGGGATTAACTCCTTTTTAAGAGCAAATCCGCCGTGGTCGCAGCCTATGGCAATTCTTCGATCCATCCTATACCAACCTTCCTTGTTTTGATCAAATTATAAAATTAAACCGTTTGATACACTTTGTGTGCGTTTTGCGGTTCATTTTGTATTAAATTATGTTGAATCCGGCCGAACGCAGCAGCCTGTTCATATATGCAAGGCCCATGTCGTCGTTGGGCAAAGCTTCGGCAAATATAACGTCCGCCCTGTCGCCGTATTCCCTAAGGCTGTAAAACAGCGATGCGCACAGCGTTGCCGGTTCAGTCCTGTCCCCTATTATAACACAGTTGCGCCCCCTATAAAAGGGCTGCGTCTGCTTTGTTGCAAAAATAATGCAATCCTCGCCCGCGGCTTCGCGTGCGTCGTACTCGCGGCATATCTTTGCCGCTATCTCCCTTTCCTTGCCTTCGGCGACCACCACTTCCGCATCCGGCGCATAGTGGCGGTATTTCATGCCCGGGCTTGCCGCCGTTTCGCCCTCCCTCAGGGGGGAAAGCACGGCGTGCGCCACGTCCACCGGGCCTATGACCGCTTCAAGCATCTCCTTCGTAACTGCGCCGGGGCGCAGTATTGTAGGCCGGCCTATCAGGCTGACCACCGTGGATTCAAGGCCGTATTTGCACGGCCCGCCGTCTATTATCAAATCCACCCTGCCGTCCATGTCCTGCCGAACGTGTTCGGCCGTGGTGGGGCTGGGCTTGCCGCTCAGGTTCGCGCTCGGCGCGGCTATGGGCACGCCCGCCGCGTTTATCAGCGCGCGCGCGGTTTTGTTCAGCGGCATGCGCACCGCAACCGTGTCAAGCCCCGCGGTCACCTCGTCCGGCACGATGGAGCTTCTGTTGAATATCATGGTCAGCGGCCCTGGCCAGAACGTGTCCGCCAGTATCCGCGCGTTATCCGGAACGTGACTCCACAGCGGCTTTAATTCGCTCTTTTTTGCAATGTGCAGTATCAGCGGGTTGTCCGCGGGCCTGCCCTTTGCGGCGAATATCTTCAGCACCGCTTCGCTGTTAAGCCCGTTCGCGCCAAGGCCGTATACCGTCTCCGTCGGGAAAACGACCAGCCCGCCTTCTTTTATTATACGTCCGCCCAAGCTCGTCCCGTTTTCGTATTGCGTTACGGCGTTTGCATACTGCGTTTTCATTGCCTGCCTCCTGTTTTATGCGGCGTTATTCCTCCGCGGAGGATAGCTGCCGCGTGCGCTCCGCCAAAATGAGCGCGTCTATCACTTCGTCCATGTCCCCGTCAAGGAACGCCTCCAGCTTATATAGCGTAAGCCCTATACGGTGGTCCGTAACCCTGCTCTGCGGGAAGTTATATGTGCGTATGCGCTCGCTGCGGTCCCCGCTGCCAACCTGGCTCTTGCGCTCGTCCGCCTCGGCCTCCGCAGCCTTGCTCTGGTAAAGCTCCAGCAGCCTGCTTTTGAGCACGCGCATGGCCTTGTCGCGGTTCTTATGCTGACTGCGCTCGTCCTGGCACTGCACTACAAGCCCCGTAGGTATATGCGTGATCCTTATTGCGCTTTCGGTTTTGTTAACGTGCTGTCCGCCCGCGCCGCCGCTTCGGTATGTGTCTATCTGCAAATCGTTGGGGTTTATGTCAACCTCCACGTCCTCCGCCTCCGGCAGTACCGCGACCGTTGCCGCGCTCGTATGTATGCGCCCCTGCGATTCCGTTTCCGGCACGCGCTGCACCCTATGCACTCCGCTTTCAAACTTCATGCGGCTGTATGCGCCCTTGCCCTGAAGCGACAGCACAGCCTCCTTCACGCCGCCCTTTTCCGTGTAGTTTTCGTTCATCAGTTCGGCCTTGTAGCCGTGCCGCTCGGCATAGCGGGTATACATGCGCAATAAATCCGCGCCGAACAGCGCCGCTTCCTCGCCGCCCGTGCCCGCACGCACTTCTATTATAACGTCCCTGTCGTCGTTGGGATCCTTGGGCAGCAGCATCACTTTAAGCCGCTCGCTCAGCTCCTGCTCCTTCGCGCTCAGACCGTTCAGCTCCTCGTGTATCATTTCGCGCATTGCTGCGTCGTCCGCTTCCTCCAGCATGGCCTTGCAGCTTTCTATTTCCGCATCCGCCGCCATGTATTCGTCGTATGCGTTCACTATGTCCGTCAGCCCCGCCTGCTCCTTGCTCAGCTCGCGGTAGCGGTTCTGGTCGCCTATAACCGCGGGGTCGCTCAAAAGCGCCGTAAGCTGCTCGTATCTTTCCTTTATTCCCTTAAGCTTCTCCAGCATAAATCTCGCTCCGTTCAATCATGTGTATATCTTCCCTTTCGCCTATACATACCGCCGCAACGTGGTCGTATGCCTTCTGCATCGCCCTCAGCACGCTTTCGTCCATGCCCGCGTCGTTTGCCATGGCTCCGTTTTCAATAAGGCATGGCAGCGTCCTGTGAATTTCCCTGCCGCCGTCCGCCGGCACTGCCCTGCAGCAATACAGCGGCAGGCACGCAAGTTCTTCGCACCTTACCCCGTTTTCGTCCCTGGTTATCCTTATCCGCGCGAATACACCTATTTTGGCATGCTCCTGCGACATATTGGATATGAAGTTCCCAAGCGAATACACAACCGGCACCCTTATCGCCCTGCCGTCTCGTTCCGCGTCTATCCATTCCATGGGCTGCGGGCAATGCGAATGCGCGCCTATTATTGCATCCGCGCCCCAGTCTATCAGCTTCGCCGCAAACCGGCGCTGGGATTCGTCCTCCGTACTTTGATGCTCATAGCCCCAATGCACCATTATGATTATAAACTCCGCACCCGCCCCCGTGCAAGCCGATATTTGACTTTTTACCATTTCTTCGGTAAGCCGCGTAAGCGCAAAGTCCCTGTTTTCGGCGTCTATCTTGGGCGCGGTGCCGTTGAGTATCTGCGTTGCGCCCACCAGGCCTATTTTTATGCCGTTTTTTATAATTATGCACGGCGTAAGGAAGTCCTCCATGCTAAGCGCCGTGCCCGCGGTTTTTATTCCAGCCGCCCTAAGCACGTTTATCGTGCGGAAAAGGCCCGCGTCGTCGCGGTCCATGGCATGGTTGTTGGCGGTGGTAACGGCGTCTATCCCCGCATCGAAAAGGTTTTTCGCCAGCTCGTCCGGCGCACTGAAGCTTTGCATTGGCGGATTGGTGGGGTTCGGGTTTTCCTCCGTCGCGGGCGTAATCGTTTCGCGCGGCTGCGTATAGCCCGCCTCCTCCCCGCCGAACGTGCCTTCAAAGTCCGCGCACATTATGTCCACCGATTCAAACACGCTCTTCATCGGCAAAAAGCTTTCCGTAAAATCGTAGCCCGTTTCGGTTTTCGCATCGGCTATCTGCCGCGTCATCATCAGTATGTCCCCAACGAAGCCGACAGTAGCCTCCTGCACGGCCGGCGTAGGCTCTGGCGTTGGCTCGCTCGTGGGTTCGGCCGTGGGCGTGGACATAGGAGTTGATTCGACCGGCGCGGCTGTTTCGTTTGCCTGCGCTGCCGCGGGAGCGGGTACGGTAACGTATTCCTGCGGCCCGGCCGCGCAGCCCGCCGTTGCCGCCGCCAAAACAAGCGCCGCAATTATAATGAAGCTTCGCTTTACCATTCCTTTATCACCGCCCGCTCAATGCCGCAAACATCCTTAACTATCCGCGCCCCGCCAAGCATTTTTGCCACTTCCTCCGCCTGATGTATTCCAACCTCCAGCGCAAGCGCACCGCCATCGTTAAGCCTTTGTGCATAATCCCGCGCGATGCGGCGATAGAAATCCAGCCCATCCACCCCGCCGTAAAGCGCGTTTGCCGGTTCAAACGTAAGCTCTCGCTGAAGCGATGCCATATCGTTCGCCGTAAGGTAGGGCGGGTTGCATACAATTATGTCGTACTTATCCGTAATTTCGTCAAACATATCGGTTTTTATCGTGCGTATGCTTACGCCGTTTGCCTCCGCGTTTTCGCGGCAAAGGCTCAGCGCGGCTTCGCTTATGTCCGCAAGGGTAACTTCTGTGCCGCAGATATTCGCTATGCTTATGCCTATGCAGCCCGATCCCGCGCATAAATCAAGGCAGGTTTTGTATCCGCGCCGCTTTATCAGCGCGATCGCTTCCTCGCAAAGCGTCTCCGTATCCTGCCGCGGTATCAGCGCACGCGCATCCGTTTTGAACCTAAGTCCCATGAATTCCCAAAAGCCAAGTATGTATTGCAGCGGCTCGCCTGTTTTTCGGCGTAAAATATATTCCTGCAATTCAGCGTACTGTTCGCTGTTCATTTTTTTATTTACATTTGCCGCAAGCTCCGCGCGGCTTTCAACGCCCAATGAATGCATAACAAGCTCGCGCGCTTCGATTTCCGTCTCCTCGTGGGCCACGGGGCGCAGTTCGTCCTCCGTCTGACGCAATACTCGATTTACCGTATACCGGTATTCCATGCTAAAAATCCTCGCTGTATTCTACTGCTTTGCCTATGCTGAACAGATATATGTAGCTTTGGCGCACTTTTCGCCCCGTGAGCCGCTCCAGCGCCGTTTTATACAGCCTAAGCTGTGCAAAATGTTTCTTTGCAACGTCGTATGCGCTGTAATTTTGTGCAACTCTATCCGTTTTGTAGTCTATCAGCACCCATTCGCCGTTTTCCGCAAAGCAGCAATCTATAACGCCCTGCAGCAGCACCGTCTCGTCCGTGTCCGCGCCCAGCAGTTCCCTCGCCCCTATGCGCAGATTGAACTCCACCTCCCGCCGCACGGTTTCCGCGCGCAGCAGTCTCTGCCCAAGTTCTCCGCTAAAGAACGCCGCAATGCTCCGCGCGGGCACAGCACCGGCAGCGGTCCCGTCCATAAGTCCGGCTTTGACCAAGCCTTGCGCAAACTCCGCAACGCTGCGCTCCGTAATGGGCTTATCCAGCGGCAGCCGCCGCATTATTTCGTGCACAGCCGTGCCGAACTGCGCCGGGGCAACGTTTTCCTCCCGCGCAAAGCTTGGCGCATCGGTCAGCTCCATCTGCTCCCCGCCGCTCAACGACGTTACGGACAGCTTCGTCGGCAGCTCCACGTCCGCCGCGTGCGCATATGTCCGCGTGAAGAATCCGCCCGGCTTTTTATCGGCATGCGCCAGTGCGTCCCGCACAAATTCGTTATACTTGCCCTCGTCCATCCGTCCGCCGCCCGGCATCGCCAGCGGAGCGGGTTCGCAGCGCGCATAAATATGCACATCCGGCTCAAACACGGGCTTCAGCCCGTATTTTGCCCGTATTTCGTTGCCGCTTTTGGAGTTTAGTATATGCCCGAGCAGCCATGCGGCGAAGCTTTTTTGCATAATTATGCTGCTTTGCGTCTGCGGCGCAAGCGCGCTGTTCACAAGCTTTGCCCCGTTCTTCGCCGCGCAAAGCATTATCAGCCGCTCCCTCGCGCGCGTCATGGCAACGTAAAGCACGCGCATTTCCTCCGCCGTGGCCTTTGCCGAAAGGGCTGCCGTTATGGCCTCGTGCAGAAAGGATTTTCGCTTTATCTCGCCCGATATAAGCCGCGCGCCTATGCCAAGCTCCTTTTCGCAGACCAAATTGTCCATGCCCTCCCGCACGAAGCCCGAATTAAGCCCGCCTATTATGACATACGGAAATTCAAGGCCCTTGCTTGCGTGTATGCTCATTATGCTGACCACGTTTGCCCCGCCCGTCTGCGGCGCGCCGTAAACATTGGCCGCGGATACCTTTTCCATGTAGCTCAGGAACCCGCCAAGGCTCCTTACCCCCGCCGCGGCGCAGCCCCGCGCACGTTCGCACAGCGCCTCCAAATTTGCCTGCCGCTGCCTGCCGCCCGGCATCGCCGCGCAGTATTCGCCGTATCCCGTTTCGTCCAGCAGCATGCCTATCAGCGCCTCCGCGCCCAGCAGCTTGGCCTCCTGCCTGTAATATTCCAGCTTATCCATAAACCGCTTTGCCTTTTGCCCAAGTTCGCCGCCCGCTGCCGCCGCGGCGTTCACGCGGTCTATCCATGCCCAGTCGTCCTCCCGCTCCGGCGGGGCGGGGAAGTCCGTTTTAAGCGCAATAAGCTCCCTTTCGTCAAAGCCGCCTATCGGGGAGCGCAGCACCGCCGCCAGCGGAATATCCTGCCTGCGGTTATCTATAATGCGCAATAGATCCATGAAAACGCGCACCTCTATCGCATCGAAGTACCCGTCCGACAGCAGCGCATACGCCGGCACGCCGTTGGCCGCAAGGGTACGCATCCATGTTTCCGCGCTGCCCTTATAGGAGCGCAGCAGCACGGCAAAGTCGCTGTATTTAAGCGGCCTTTCTTCCCCCGTGGCAGCGTCGGTAATGCGCTCTGTGTCCATCAGCTCGTGTATCCTTCGCGCCGCTGCCGCCGCTTCAACCGCCGCGGTATCCGTCTCCGTTTCTTCCGCGTCCGCCTGAGCGTCCATCATGTCCAGCAATATGAACTCCGCGCGGGTTTCGTCCTCCCCGCCGTCGTTGCGGCCGAACTTCAGCGCCGCTTCGTCGTCGTATTCTATCTCCCCCGCTTCGCGGTGCATAATGCGGAAAAACAGGCTGTTCACCGCGTTTATCACTCCGCACGCGCTGCGGAAATTGTGGTTTAGGCATATAAGCTCCCCGCCGTTTCCGCGTTGGTAATCCGCATACCGCTGCATGAACAGCGCCGGTTCAGCCAGGCGGAAGCGGTATATGGACTGCTTCACGTCCCCGACAAGGAACGTTGAGCTGCCCGACGCTATGCTTTTCAGTATGCTTTCCTGCACGGGGTTGCAGTCCTGATATTCGTCCATAAAAACGTGCTTAAAGCGGCGGCTGTATTCCTCCCGCGCTTCGGGTATTTTCAGCACGGCAAGGCATTTATGCTCCATGTCGCCGTAATCTATGCAGCCCGCTTCAAGCTTTTTTTGCGCATAGCGCTCGTCCAGCTCTTTTATAAAGCCGCAAAGCTCGGCTATAAGCGGCCTGTGCAGCCGCATTGTTTCAATATAGTCCCCTGCGCACCAGAATTTCCGCGCATCCGCTATCTCTTTCTTCATATCTGTGCGCGCAGTATCCGCCGCGTCGCGCAGCGGCCCTTCAAGCCCGTCCCAATTTATGCGCCCTTTGCCGAACGCGAATGCTTCAAGCGCGGCGGCAAGCTCCGCCGCGTTTGTGCATAGCAGAAGCGAGCGCGCGGTAAGCAGCTCCCCGTCTATAAACGCCGCGGGCTTTTCCGCGCCGTCCTGCATCAAATCATTACGGGCTGATTGCAGCGCGTCGCACCGGGCGGAAATTTTGGCAAGGCTTCTTTTCATAAGCTCCGCCGCCGCATCGGAGCGTAGCAAGGCTTCCCCGCTGTCCGCATCGTATTGCGAAAGCGCGCCGTCGAGCCATGCATAAGGGTCTATCTGCGAACGGGCAAAATCATAAACGGAGTATATCGCGTCCTCCGCGGCCTCGTCCCCGCCAAGCCCTTCCATAAGCAGATTGAAGCTGCCGCCGCCCAAGGCGTAGCGGTCCTCCACCAGCTCGTCGTATGCATTCTGCCGCAGTATTGCCGTTTCCCCCGCATCCGCCACGCGGAACGCAGGGTCAAGCCCGGCAAGGTTGAAATGCCTTCTTAATACCTGCGTGCAGAATGAATGCAGCGTGGATATGCTTGCCGCGCTCACTCCGCGCGCCGCCCGGTAAAGCTTTTCCGCTTCTTCGCCGTTCGCCTCCGCCGCCGCACGGGCAAGGCTTTTTTCTATTCGCTTTTTCATCTCCGCCGCCGCCGCATTTGTAAACGTTACGCACAGCACGGAATTTATGCTTTCCCCGCCGCGTATAAGGCGCACTATGCGCGCGGTCAAAACGGCGGTTTTGCCGCTGCCCGCGCCCGCGCTTACGAGCAGGTTGCCGTTTGCGTCTATTGCGCGCTGCTGTTCAGCGGTCCAGTTGGGCATGGCTGACCTCCTCCAAAAAATCGTCCTTTTTTATAATGCTTGCCCGCCTGTATTTGCAGCAGGGCAGCGTTGCATCGAACCCGCACACGCTGTTATAATCGCACCATTCACATTCCGTTTTGTTCTCCTTGCTCATAAGCGGATACGCCTCCGCATGGCCCTTGGCTATTTTACAGGCCGTCTGCCTTGCCTTATCCACGGCAAAGCTCACCGTGCCTTTAAGCTGCTCCTCGCTCAGCCTCCAGCCGCTCCGCGCCGTGGGCTGCACGTCCTCCCCGCCGCCGAGTTCAATAAGCTTAGCGTCATTTAGGCATGCCCCGCGCAGCCTGAATTCCTTCAGTATGCGCGTGGCGAAGTCGTCCTCCTTGCCGGAGGGCTTTATTATGCCTTCGTGTACAGGCAGATAATACATGCCCGCCGCGCGCTCGGCGGCGCCCGCGGCCTCTATTGCGGCAATATACAGCGGAAGCTGGAGCCGCTTGCCGTCCGCAATGTCCGCGCAGTCGAACGCGGAGCCGGATTCGCTTTTATAATCTATAACGCGGACGAACTTTTCGCCCGAATCGGAGGTATAGCTGTCTATGCGGTCTATCCTGCCGCTGAGTATATATCTTCCGCCGCCGGGCAGTTCCAATATAAGTTCCGGATAGCGCTTGCCTATGCCGAATTCCGTCTCCGTACCGCTTATGCTGAATTCCCCGCGCCTTAGCTGCTCCACTACCGCATACGCCGTGGCCTTCACCCGCCGTATAAGCCGCGCTGCAGCGGCGCGGCTGCGCGCCGTGTCCATAAGCACGCCGTTGTTATGCTGCGCTATAAGCTTTGGCAATACTGAATCGAGCAATGTTTCAAGCTGATCGTTCGTTATGCTGCCGTCCCCCTTGCCCATGGCAATAAGCTCCTTTGTGAGCAAAGACATGGCCTCGTGGCAGAAAAGCCCTTCGTCCGCCTTGCGTTCGCGGTATTCCTTACGCGGGGTCAGCTTCAGCCCCACCGATGCAAAATGCTTAAACGGGCAGCCGTTGAACTTTTCTATTGATGTTATGCCCCCGCTGAGCCGCGCGCCGTAAAGCCTGTGCGCCGCGTCCTCCCCAAGCGGCTCCGCCGATACGCTTGGGAACAATGCAGAAGACAGCGAAGCAAGCTTTCGGGCATACTCGCTGTCTTTATGCAGCGCGGCGTAAAGCTCGCCCGCGCGCGCATCAATATGCCCGTTTTCAACGCCCGTGCGCAGGTGCTTTATAAGCGCGCTGTATGCGCTCGGCGCGGTGGAAGCGGATTCTTCCTCTATATCGGTTTTTATCGAAACATCGCCGAACATGTCCGCAATGCGGTCCATCAGCTCGCACGGGGTGGCCGTGTCGCTCCCGCTGCCCATTGTGTATGAAAGCCAAAGCTTATCCGTGGGCTTTGTAACGGCGCCGTAAGCATCGCCGAATTCCTTATCGTTAAGCTGAGCCGTGCTTGGCATTTCGCCTAAGCCCATTTGGGCAAGGGAGGCGCGCTCCTCGTCGTCTATCATGCCGTCGTCCCCGTAAACGGCGGGAAAATGCCCGTTTGCCGCGCCCAGTATTATAAGCGCGCGTATGCTGCGCGCCTTGCTGCGGCCAAGGCTGCCCAGCAGCAGCTGATCCGCCGCCGATGGTATAACGCCCACCTCGTATGCGTCAATGCCTTCTTTATATACGGAGGTGAATTTGCGGTTGGATATTTTTGCGTCCCCCAAAATGGCGTGCATCTGCTCCATAACGGTTATAAGCAAATTATATACCTGCGCCGTTTCGTCCGCGCGTTCCAGCCTGCCCTGCGCTTTCAGCCGCTCCGCCTCCGCAGTGAGCTGCTCCCGCAGCGATATATCCACAGTATACTGATAAAGCGCGCGCACCTTTTCCGCCGCAGTAGGCGCATCCTTCAGGGCCTCGCTCAGCTTTTCAAGCGGACCCATAACAATGCCCCTGGCTTCCTCTGCCGCTGCGGGTGCGCCTTCGCCAAAGGGGGATTTGAACGCGCTGCCGCGTATTCCGCGCGCAAGGGCATAGTTTTCAAAAATCTCCGCCTGCTCTGCATTAACGCCGCACAGCCCCGTTTTAACAAGGGCAAGCATATCCTCCCTTAAATAGCTGCCGCCCGCCGCACGCAGGGCAAACAGCGTGGCCTCGCTTGCGGCGTAGCTTGCAAGCTTGCGCTTTGCATCGGTAAAAAACGGTATGTGCCGCTCCCTCAGCGCGCGCATCATGGGCTCAAGGTATTTATCCGTATCTGATGCTATTATTGCAATGTCGCGGTATCGATAGCCTTCGTCAATAAGCCTTTGCGCCTTTTCCGCCGCGGCAGTAACCTCCGCCTTAACATCGGTCGCGGCAAAAAGCTCAATCGCGCCGTTTGCCTCCCCATCAAACTTATTATATGGGAATGCGAACCCCTCGCGCTCAAGGTGCCTCAGTGCCGCCGATGCATGGCGCGGCCGCTCACCATCGGGCGTGATGAAGTCCGGCGTTATGCCGCGTTCTTCGCAGATGGAAAGTATTTTATTGAGTATTCGCCTGTCTGCCGAAAAAACGGCCTTATCGCGGCATTCCGGCGAAAGATCAATCCTGAGCGCAACGGTAACGTGCGGCGCGGCGTCTATAAGCGCGGCTATCGCGCCGTAAAGCCGCTTTGATATCATATCAAAGCCGTCTATTATAACGTGGCGCGAGCCAAGCTCGCTTTTGGGCAAAAGCTCCGAGAGCAGCCGCAGCGATTCCTCCGCATCCAGCGATGTACGCGCCATATATGCTTCGCTTGCGCCGTAAAGCAGCGCCAAATCGTGCAGCTTTGCGCCAAGCGGCGTATCCGTGCCCTTCTCGTTCGCCGCGTCCATAAGCGCGTCCGCCTCTATGCCCGCGCGTTTGGCCTCTATAAAAAAGCGGGCGCACTCGCCCGTGAAGCCGCCCCTGTGGTACACGCGCCCGAAGGAAATAAGCTTGGGCGCAAGCTCGTCCGCGCATTTGCGTATTACCATAAGGCGACCCTGCTCGCTCATAAGCGTGCGCCGTTCGCCGAATTCATTCAGCACCCTGCGAGCAAGGGACGTGAACGAGAATACGTCCGCATCCCAAAGGCCGCAGCCCATTGCTTCCGCCAATGCCCGCTCCGTTTCAAACGTGAACTGCTCCGGCACTATATACAGCACCCGCTCGCCCTTTTTTATAAGCTCCGCAGCTATACTCCTTAAATACCGGCTTTTTCCGCTGCCGGAGCGGCCGGTAAGTATGCTCACCCGTCCCATGCGCATAACCCCTTTCCGCTAAAATATAAGCCTTAGAACCTTTCCGTATGCAGCGGGAAATAGACCACCTTGCCGTCCTCGCGCCGGCTTTCAAACAGGGTGAAGCCCATAACGGTCATGCTGGCGTTGGGCGAAAGGTTTTTAAGCTCCATCGTGGCAATTTCATCATGCTCAACATTGCGGCCCAGCGTTATATGCGGCGTAAAGCGCTTGCGTTCGCGGGAAAAGCCGTTATCATACAGCGCGCTTTGCAGCGATTCATAAAGCGCGTTGAGCTCGTCCAGCTGCCCCTTCACCTCCAGGAAAGAGGTTTTCTTCCCGCCCTTGTCAAAGCAATCGTATTTGCCAAGATGCAGCGTAAACGGCCGTATGCCGCGCCCAGCCTCGTGCATGGCGGCAACCGCGCCCTGAAGATCGCGGCTCTCGCCTATGAAATGCAGCGTTATATGGAAATTGTTCGCCGGCACGAACCTGCCGCCGCAGCTTAGCTGCTTAAGCTCCTTCTGTATTCTTGTGACCTCCGCCTTAAAGGAGCGGGGCAGATCTATTGCGATAAACAGCCTCATCAGCCTATCCTCCCTGAATTTTATGCTGAATTATATTATCCCATGAAACCGCCCCGCGCGCAAGGGAAAAGGGGTGGCGCGGGAAAATATCTCCTTCGTGTATTGACATAATTCGCGCCGTTCTGTAAACTCGTCGTATATCAAGTTACCGTACAGAGAGGCTATCATGGGCATATTTAATTTAGAAGATGTTCACTATTGGATATATTCGCCGGGCAACAACGCCGTTAACTGGGATGATTACTATGAACGCGGCATAATGGCTATTGAGCGGAACGAATTGGGTGACCTGTCGGCATATTCTTCCAAGGAAGAAATGCGGCGGCAGATGCAGAAAGCGATAGACCCGACGCGCTCGTTCACTCATTCCGCACTTGAAACATGGCAATTTGTACACGAAATAGAAATAGGCGATGTTATAATAGCTAAAAAGGGAAAGCATACCATAATCGGGCGCGGCATAGTCACATCCCGCTACCGCTATGATAAAGACGCGGCAGGCTGCAAAAACATACGCAGCGTAAAATGGACTCACCGCGGCGAATGGGAGCATCCCGGGGAAGCCGTGACAAAGCCCCTTACGGACATTACGATGTACGGAGGATACGTTGCGGACATAAAGAAAATATTCAGCGAGGACGATATTGCCGATATCATATTGCAGCGCGAAGAGTATACTCCGGAAGATTTTTTAAGCGAAGCATACATAACCCGGCAGCAGTATTCTGATATACTGGATCTGCTTAACATTAAGCGAAACATAATATTGCAGGGCGCGCCGGGCGTTGGCAAAACGTATATAGCCAAAAAGCTTGTCCAATCAATATTGGATAAGGAGAGTGCCGGCGGTACTGAGTTTATACAGTTCCACCAAAGCTATTCCTATGAGGACTTTATAGAGGGCTACCGCCCTACCGAAAGCGGCTTTGAGCTGAGAAAGGGCGTATTTTACAATTTCTGCAAAAAAGCCGAGGCCGATGCGAGCCGCCCGTATTTTTTTATAATAGATGAAATCAACCGCGGCAACCTGAGCAAAATATTCGGCGAATTGTTCATGCTTATAGAAAGCGACAAGCGCGGGCAGCAAATGCGGCTTTTGTATTCCGATGAACTGTTCAGCGTCCCGGAAAACGTGTATATCATAGGCATGATGAACACCGCAGACCGCAGCCTTGCCATGCTGGATTACGCGCTGCGCCGCCGTTTCGCCTTCGTTACCATAAACCCCGCGTTCGATTCGGACGGATTCATCAAGTATCAAAAAAGCCTTGCAAACGCGAAGTTCAACAGGCTTATAGACTGCGTAAAGGAGCTGAACGCTGCCATTGCCGCCGATGACGCGCTCGGCGAAGGCTTCTGCATCGGACATAGCTACTTTTGCAATATTCAGCCCGATAGTCAGCCTGACCTTTCATTCATCGTGGAATACGAAATACTTCCGCTGATAAGCGAGTATTGGTTTGACGACCGCCCAACCGTCAATAAATGGGCGGATAGACTACGAGGGGCAATACGGTGATACCGATACAAAACATATACTATATGCTCTCGTATGCTTTTCGCGCTCTGCGCGGGAACGGATACAGGCGTATGGCGGCAGAATCGTTTCACAATTCGGCTGAGTTATGCGCGGCCATACTTTGCCGCGGAGTATCGGCGCAGCTAAAGCGCGGCTTCCAAAGGGAGTATATACCGTTTACGGAGCCGCTCACAGCCGTGCGCGGCAAAATAGATATTACCGGTTCACTCAAGAGCAATTCCATGCTTAGGCGGCAGCTTGTGTGCGATTTTGACGAATACTCAATAAACACATATAAAAACCGCATACTCAAATCAACCCTCGAACTTCTGATAACGGCGGATATATCCAAACAGCGCAAGCATGAAATTCGCAATCTTCTCATGTATTTTGGCGATGTTGATACCATTGACATGCACTCGGTAAATTGGCATTTGCAGTATTATCGCAACGATGAAGAATATCAAATGCTTATTTCAATATGCTACTTGGTTGTAAAAGGTCTGCTGCACTCCGCGCAGTCGGGTTCGCTTAAACTTGCGGAGTTTGATGAACCACAGATGGCAAGGCTATACGAAAAGTTCATTTTGGAATACTATCGCAAAGAGCATTCTGAGTTAAAGGTCGCCTCATCGCAGATTGAATGGGCGTTGGATGCCCCTAACGCTCATCTTCTGCCGCAGATGCAATCCGATATTATGCTGTCCCGCAGCGCAAAGACGCTCATTATAGACGCAAAATTTTATAATCAAATCATGTCGCCCTCGCCATACAGCGCAAGCACGCTGCGTTCAGGCCATCTTTATCAAATGTTTGCATATGTAAAAAATCATGCCGCGCAGGGCGGCGACGTGTCCGGCCTGCTGCTATATGCAAAAACGGACGAGCAGCCTTCCATCGATGAAGCGTTCAACATGAGCGGCAATTTAATATGCGCAAAAACACTTGACCTGAATTGCGGCTTCACGAAAATATCGACGCAGCTGGATGAAATTGTGAAAAAGTTTTTCATGTGATGAAATTGGAAGATAGGTAGCTGCCGGATACTGCTCCGTTTCGCTGCATCGTCCACAGGACGCGCTCAACTGCGCAATGTCGCCGGCCAAC
>ULPX01024613.1_pt1 | contig 25109 bp, 20 predicted proteins | sample 1953911 | NCBI WGS metagenome assembly ULPX01 (sample SAMEA4835640, study PRJEB28245) | human gut metagenome | biome: gut microbiome; material: fecal sample | place: Denmark | collected 2008 | reverse complement strand
CTGCTGACAATATGGGCGGTGTCGCCGTGCATATAAACGCCTGCCGTGTATTTTGGGAATACTCCCTGACCGGGCGCAAAAACGCCGTCAATAAGTCCCGGTATTCTCCACTGACCTCCGTGAGCGTGACCCGACAGAACTATATCGAAGTTTCCCTTTAAATATTCGTCTATCTGTTCGGGAAAGTGAGCGATAAGTATTCTTGTACGCTTGCTGTCTTTTTCCGAAGTCACGGCATCAAGCTGGTTTACAAGCTCGCCGTTTACCTCGTCATAGGTGTGAGCATCGTATATTCCGCAGATTTCGGTTTCGTTTCCGTTTATATTAATGACCGTACCGTTTCCTTCAAGCACGGTAACTCCGAAGTCCGACATTTGCTGTTTTATCCTTGCGCTGTCGCCTCTTGCATTTTCGTGGTTTCCGATAGTGTAGAAGCACGGATAACGCTTTACGAGATATTTCACAAGAATGTATGAATTTTCGGGCAGGTCGACCTGCGTTTTATCCGCAAGATCTCCGCCGAATACGACTATATCGGGTTTTGCACCGTCTATCGCATTTTTAAGCTCCGACTGATTTTTCCCGAAAAGGCTGTTGTGCAGATCCGAAACAAATGCAATGCGTACAGGCGATGATACTTTCCCGCTTTTTATCTCGTAGGTCGTTGTCTGCAGCCGCATATCACAGGCGACAAGTCCAAAAGCGGCAAGAGCCGCTCCCGCAACGCCTGCGGCACAGCCTACAGCTATTCTTTTCTTTGTCTTTTTTGTGAGCGTAAAATCACCTCTTAATATCCGCCAGAGCCGTCAAGGCTGGGGTCATTCTCTATCCAGCTTTCAACATTGATGACCTTGTATTCGTTTGCTGAGGTGCGTATAAATACATCTTTGATACCTGCGTTTATTATAAGACGCTTACACATTGAGCAAGGCTCAACCTCTCCGCAGAGCGTACCGCCTGAGGTCATATCGTGACAGGCAAGGAAAAGCGAAGAACCTATCATATCCGTCCTTGAAGCACTGATTATGCAGTTTGCCTCTGCGTGAACCGAGCGGCAAAGCTCGTAACGCTGACCTTTGGGAACATTCAGCTTTTCACGGGTGCATATTCCGAGGTCGGAACAGTTTTTAAGGCCTCTCGGCGCACCGTTGTATCCTGTGGCGATTATCTCATCGTTGTGTACTATTATTGCACCGAAATTCCTGCGCAGGCAGGTTCCACGCTCACATACCGTTTCGGCTATGTCAAGGTAGTAATTTATCTTATCTCGTCTTTCCATAGTTTAACCTTTCTGAAATAGGGCTGAGCTTATATCAAGTCTAATATAACACATATACCGCCTGTTTGTCAATTAAAAGTCGGGCAATGATATGAAAAACCGCCGTGGAAAAATCACGGCGGTAGTCTGTTGTAAACCTCTTGTTTACTAAAAAGTGGGGTCGCAGGGGCGGAGCCCCCGACAGGGACTAGGGGCGGTAGCCCCGGTAAAATCCCCCTTTCCGGGGGAAAGGGGGCAAGGGGGATAGGGATAGTAAGTCAGAAGTTTATTTCAAAAACAGACTTCTTTTACGGACTTACCGCCGTGAAAAAATCACGGCGGTAAGCATTAATCTGTTTTCTTTGCGTCGGGGAGCATATACTTCTCGCTGAAAACAGTGAACTTTTTGCGGAACTCCTCGTTGTTTGTAGCCTTGAGGTCGCTGATATAGCTGTGTGTGTCAAAGCTGTTGTCGTGTATCTGTATCATACAGACGGCGATGTTGGAGCAGTGGTCCGCCACTCTTTCGTAATTCGTGATAAGGTCGGTCAGTACAAAGCCCATTTCAATGGTGCATTTTCCCTTACGCAGACGCTTGACGTGTCTGTTTCTTATCTCGGTACGCAGATTGTCGATTACTTCTTCAAGAGGTTCAACCGATTTTGCCTGCTCAATATCTCCATGCTCGAACGCCGTAATGGCGGTGTCGAGTATTTCGTTTAAAGCACCGTTGAAAATGTGTATTTCCTCAATAGCCTTCTTCGAGAACGAAAGGCCCTTTGTATGCATTTCTTTTGCACATTCACTAATATTGACAGCGTGGTCCGATATACGCTCAAAGTCGCTGATGCAGTGCAGCAGCATATTTACCGTCTGGCTGTCGCCGGGGGTAAGGTTCTTGGAACCCAGCTGTAACAGGTAACTGCCGAGCTTGTCCTCATAGACATCGACTTTTTCCTCGTTCTCGTTTACTATTTCGACATCGCGATCGTTATATTTGGACATAAGTCCCATTGAGAGCTTCAATGTATCTCTTGCACAGTCTGCCATTCTGACAGCTATTGACTTGCACTGCTCCAGAGCAACTGAGGGAGTTGCGAGGAAACGGGGATCAAGTATCTGGAACTCGTTTGCCGGAGCACTATCGTCCTTCTTGTCACGCACTGAGATATATGCGAGCTTTTCGAGCAGCTTCATGAACGGCAACCAGATTATCGTTGCAAAGATATTGAATACGCTGTGCATTATCGCAATGCCTGCCTGGTTTGCAGACTGTTCAAAGAACTCGAAGGGGAATATAGCGTTTATGATATAGAACAGTATCATAAATACTATAGTGCCGATGAGGTTGAAGTAAAGGTGAACAAGTGCGGCACGCTTTGCGTTCTTGTTTGCACCGATTGCAGAAAGCAGTGCGGTAACGCAGGTACCTATATTCTGTCCCATGATTATCGGCAGGGCAGTGCTGTAAGTAACCGCTCCCGTAGCGCACATAGCCTGCAGTATGCCGACAGACGCAGACGAACTCTGAATAACGGCTGTAAGCACAGCGCCTGCAATAACGCCAAGCACGGGATTTGAGAACATAGTGAGAATGCTCTTGAACTGTTCGTTGTCAGCCAGCGGCGCAACGGCGGAACTCATTGTTTCCATACCGAACATAAGTATCGCAAAACCCATAAGGATAGTACCTATATCCTTTTTCTTGCTGGATTTTGACATCATTATAAAGAAAATACCGATTATCGCCAGTATAGGCGTGAAAGATGTGGGCTTGAGCAGCTGCATGAAAATGCTTTCACCCTGTATTCCTGTCAGTGACAACAGCCACGATGTCATAGTAGTACCTATATTGGCACCCATAATAACACCGATAGCCTGCGACAGCCTCATAATACCCGAGTTTACAAAACCGACTACCATTACTGTGGTTGCCGATGATGACTGGATTACCGCTGTGACTAAAGCTCCGAGCATGATGGCTTTGAAAGGGTTGGAGGTCATTTTTTCGAGAATTCGCTCAAGGCGGCTTCCCGATAGCTTTTCAAGGCCCTGTCCCATTGCGTTCATACCGAACAGGAACAGCGCAAGTCCTCCGACCATAGTCAGAATGCCGAAAATATCCATAGTTTTCCTTTCCAGACTTGTCTTCTTTTGATTTTTTTGCTTTGCCGTCGGATATGCGGCAAGCGTTTTCTTTTGTTCTTATGCCGTATCCGTCTTACTTTGCCGTTACATCTTTGTAACGGCGATATTACAGCCGGATTACAGCTTCTTTACTTAAAACACACAGACTTATCCCCGTGAATAAGGTTTTCGTCTTATACGGGGGTCCGCTTTATATCAGATTTTATATTACGGCAAGCGTGAATACAACTGTGCCGAACGTATATTCTACGGGTATTGTAAGCGTGAACTTCGATTTTATACCGCTTACAGCCGATGATGTGGCCGTTTCCGGCGGATTAAGTCCTATTTCCTTGCCTGTAGTTTCGGAAATATTGACGTTATAAAGACCGTTGCTGAGGTTTAAGAATTCGCTGATAGCGTCATTTGCATAGTCCATATCGGTTATTTCTTCCTCTGCAAAACGGCTTGCAAATACTGCGGCCGCCTTGTTGTCGGCTGTTATAGCCGATACTGCGTTGAAATCGCCGCAAAACTCCTGTATAACCGCCGTATCGTTGCTGTCTGTAACGGCTGACTGTAAGGGGGTAAAATCATCGCCTACAAAACGGATAAGATTCTTGAACAGAACATTTACATATTCAGAGCAATAATCCTTGTATTCGCCCTCGATAGCGAAGAAAGAAGAAATAACGTTTTCTGTCTTTTCGTTGCTTTCGCTGCTGAAGTCCTTGTCGGTAAGTCTGTTTTCTTTTTTGTAGTCGTTGAGAACGGTTTCAAACTCCTCGTTTGTAAGACAGCCCATATCAACGAGCGCCTGTCCGAGTAAAAGGCATCCGGTCTTCTGGCTCGAAAGAAGCTCTTCGACTTGCGCTTCGGTAAGATAGCCCATATCAACGGCAATATCGCCTATTCTCTTGTCTACTGTTGCCTGCTTCTTATGTACTGCGTCAACCTGCTTTGCCGTCATATAACCAGCGTTGATGGCAAGCACGCCCAGCTTTACTCTTGTTGTGTCCTTCTTTTCGAGCGCAACACGGAGATTTGCGGGTGAAACGATTTTCCTGTTTAACAGATAGCTGCCGAAAAACTGTGTGAACATCGCTTAAGCCTCCTTTTTGAAATAGTTGTCAAGGAGCTTGTAAAGCTGTTCTTCGTCAACAGGTTTCTGTAAAAAGTCGTTAGCACCGAGCTTGATTGCCTCGGAGAGATTACCTACGGTGCCGACCGATGTAGCCATAATAACAACGGCGTCGGGCGAATTTGTCTTGATCAGCTTGAGTGCTTCAACTCCCGAAAGCTCAGGCATTACAATGTCCATAAAAGTAACATCGGGTACGATGTCTGCAAACTTTTCAACTGCCTGCGCACCGTCGCTTGCTTCAAAAATCTGTGTGAAGCCGTATGCGGTAAGAAGTTTTTTCATCTTGTTTCTGACCATCATTGAGTCATCGCATACAAGAACCTTTGCTTTTGAAATATTTTTTTCCATATTTCTTTTCCTTCCTGACCTCTGAATTTATATCATAATAATATTTACCCGTTTTAAGCACCGAATACAAACAGATAGCTCAGCGCAAACCATTCCCGTACCCAGTAAACAGGAACAAGATACCACGGTGTAGCGGCACTGACGCATTTAATGTCATAGCCAAGACTTTCGGCTTGGAGCCTCGCCCGCCACTGATGAAAGCCGTCGGTCACGATAGCTATTCTGAGCGGCTTTCCACCGTCTTCAAGAATCTGTTTTGAAAACAACAGGTTTTCGTAGGTGCTTGAAGACTTGTCCTCTTTTGTGATACGGTTTTCCGATATGCCGTCATTCACGAGTGCCTCATACATAGCTTCTGCCTCGCTGATATGCTCGTTATCGCCCTTACCGCCGGAAACGATGCAGTCGGCTTTCGTATCCGCCGACAGATAGCTGCAGGCTGCGTCAAGGCGGCGTCTGAGCATAAGACTCGGACCGTCACGTCTTACCTGACAGCCAAGCACTATTACCGTGCGTGAGCCGTCCTTTTCGGGTGCGTCGTTCATATTTGCAATCATAAAAGCCGAGAGCGTTATCGCATATACCGCAAGCACACCGTATATGATAAGCACGGCACGGAAGATATATCTCACCGCTTTTTTGGCGTTGCTGAACAGCTTCGGGGTGAATATGCCGAGAAGCACAGTTACACCGCCTATCACAAACCCGAAATAAGAGCCTGTGTTAAGCGTTCCGCTGAAAAGCGGTATTATGAACATTGCCAGTACCGCCGCACCTGTGATGATGAGCGTATATGACAGTATCCTTACCGGTTTGGATGAGCAGTCCGATATTCTGACCATATCGCCTCTTACTTTGAAAGGAGCTTCTTTACTCTCTGCATAGCTTCAACCGTGTTTTCGTGAGTGCCGAATGCAGTAAGTCTGAACCAGCCGTCGCCGTTCTTTCCGAAGCCTGCGCCGGGAGTGCCGACAACCTCGGCTTCGTTCAGGAGCTTGTCGAAGAATGTCCAGCTGTCCATTCCGTCGGGGCATTTGAACCAGATGTACGGGCTGTTCTTGCCGCCTGTATACTTGATTCCAAGCTCGTCAAACGTTTCGCTCATAACCTTTGCGTTCTGCATATAGTAAGCTATTGTAGCTCTTGTCTGCTTGTAGCCTTCTTCTGTGAATACAGCCTCAGCGGCACGCTGAACAGGATAGGAAACGCCGTTGAACTTGCTTCCCTGTCTTCTGCACCATAACTGCATAAAGCTGATTTCTTCGCCTGTGGGAGTTTCAAGCATAAGCTCCTCGGGGATAACGGTATAACCGCATCTTGTACCGGTAAAGCCTGCTGTCTTGGAAAGCGAGCATATCTCTATAGCGCACTTTCTTGCTCCTTCTATCTGGAAAATCGAGCGGGGAAGTGTTTCATCGGAGATAAACGCTTCATAAGCCGCATCGAAAATGATTACCGATTTATTCTTTATAGCATAGTCTACCCATACCTTGAGCTGTTCTTTTGTATAAACAGAACCTGTGGGGTTGTTGGGTGAGCAAAGATAGATAAGACCGGGTTTCATGGATTCGTCGGGCATAGCGGCAAATCCGTTGTCTTCCGTAGAGTTTACATAATGAACTGTTCTTCCGCCCATTACGTTTGAGTCAACATATACAGGATATGCGGGGTCTGTTACGACAACGTCCTCGTTTTCGCTGAAGATGTCGCCTATGTTGCCGCAGTCGCTCTTTGCACCGTCGCTTATCAGCACTTCTTCGGGAGAAATGGTTACGCCGAAGCTCTTATAGTAGCCTGCAACCGCTTCACGAAGGAAGTCGTAGCCCTTACCGCTGTCCTCATAACCTCTGAATGTTTCCTTTACGCCCATTTCGTCAGCGGCCTTCTTCATAGCCTCAACTACAACGGGAGCCAAAGGCTGTGTAACGTCGCCTATACCCATCTTTATAATTTTATTATCGGGGTGAGCAGCAATGTACTCTCTTACTCTCTTGCCTATTTCGATAAAAAGATAGCTTTTCTTGAGATTTAAAAAGCCCGGATTCATCTTTGCCATTTGCGTTAAGTTTCCTTTCTTTCTGTAATCGGTGTGTCTTTATATCGACACAGATATACACAATATCATTATATCCGCTGTAATCTCAAAAGTCAAGAAATAACGGCACTTAAAACTATCCAAATAATAAGAGCGTTTTACGGTAATTTTACTCAAAATTCAGAAAATGCGGGCAGAACTACACTTATTTAATATAATTTCTGCGATACATCTTGAAATTCCTGCGTAAATAGTGTATAATTTTGAATGTGTGGCGTTCCCGAAAAGTTAATATTACGTTAAACGGAACGTGGCACAATTACAGTCAGAATCGGCATATAGCCGTATAAATTCCCGGAAGGAAAAAAACAGATGTTGCATATAGGACTTGACGTAGGTTCAACTACCGTTAAAATTGCGGTGCTGGACGATGAAAATAATGCCGTATACAAGAATTATCAGAGGCATTATTCGGATATAAAAAAGACGATTGCAGAGGTTCTCGGCGGATGCCTTGAAACCATAGACGAGAAGAATGTGACCGTTGCGGTAACAGGCTCCGGCGGTATCTCGGTATCGCACTGGCTCGGAATACCCTTTGTACAGGAGGTTTCCGCAGGAACAACGGCGATACAGACATTCATTCCTCAGACAGACGTAGCTATAGAGCTTGGCGGCGAGGACGCAAAGATTACATATCTCACAGGCGGTATCGAACAGCGTATGAACGGCTCGTGCGCAGGCGGTACAGGTGCGTTCATCGACCAGATGGCTTCACTTCTGAATACCGATATAACAGGCATAAACGAGCTTGCAAAGGATTACACGACTATATACCCCATTGCGTCACGCTGCGGTGTTTTCGCTAAGTCGGATATACAGCCGCTGCTTAATGACGGTGCTAAAAAGAGCGATGTTGCCGCATCAATATTCCAGTCGGTCGTAAACCAGACGATAAGCGGACTTGCCTGCGGCAAGCCGATAAGAGGACACGTTGCGTTCCTCGGCGGACCGCTTCACTATCTTTCGGAGCTCAGAAAGCGTTTCATCGAAACGTTACAGCTTGACGATGAACATATAGTGTTCCCGCCCGACGCAAATCTGTTTGTCGCTATGGGCGCATCTCTTGCGGAAAACCGTGAGGAGCTTTCTGTGGACAAGCTGAGGGACGATCTTAAGGCGCTTGCTAATGTCGAGGTACACGAGGTAGAAAGACTTGCGCCCTTGTTCAAAGACGAGCAGGAGCTTAAAGAATTCTGCGACAGACACGCAAAGGCGGTTATCCCTGTAAAAGAACTGTCTGAAGCCGAAGGTCCCTGCTATCTTGGTATAGACGCAGGCTCTACCACAACAAAAGCTACTCTTATAAATAAAGACGGCGATATTCTCTATTCCCACTACGGAAACAATATGGGCGATCCGCTCAAATCCGTGATTGAGATAGTAAAAGACGTATATTCGAAAATGCCCGAAAAGGCATATATAGCAAAATCAACCGCTACAGGCTACGGCGAGCATCTTATAAAGGCGGCGCTTGGTGTTGATTTCGGCGAGATTGAAACAATGGCGCATTACAAGGCCGCTGAGAAGATTCTGCCCGGCGTTGAGTTTATCCTCGACATAGGCGGTCAGGATATGAAGTGTATGCGTGTAAAGGACGGAGAAATAGAGAGCATACTTCTAAACGAAGCCTGCTCGTCAGGTTGCGGCTCGTTCATCCAGAACTTTGCAAATGCGCTCGGTATGCAGCCCGAAGAATTTGCCCAGATAGGCCTTTCCGCAAAAAGCCCCGTTGACCTCGGTTCACGCTGTACAGTATTTATGAACAGCCGTGTAAAGCAGGCTCAGAAGGAGGGCGCAAGCGTTGCGGATATATCCGCAGGACTTTCCTATTCTGTAGTTAAGAACGCTCTGTTCAAGGTTATCAAGATCCGTGACCCGAAGCAGATGGGCGAAAAGATAATAGTACAGGGCGGTACGTTCCTTAATAACTCGGTACTTCGTGCCTTTGAGCTTACCTGCGGACGTGAGGTAGTACGTCCGGATAAGGCTGGTCTTATGGGCGCATACGGAAGTGCGCTTGTCGCTCTGTCCCGTGACGACGGCAAGGGCAGTACGTTAGCCCCGCTTGAAAAGCTCGAAAACTTTACTATTCAGAAAACAACCGCACGCTGCGGCAGATGTTCAAATAACTGCCTGCTCACTATCAGTAAGTTTGCAGACGGAACAAGATACATAACGAACAACCGCTGTGAGCGTGGCGCAGGTCTCGGAAGCAAGAGCAAGGAGCTTTTACCCAACCTGTTCGACTATAAATATAAGAGATTGTTCGACTATGAGCCGCTCGACCCCGAAACAGCACCGAGAGGTGTAGTCGGAATTCCCCGTGTGCTCGGACTTTACGAGAACTATCCGTTCTGGTTCACGCTTTTCACAAAGCTCGGCTACAGCGTAAAGCTGTCACCTAAATCGAGCCGTGAGATATACGACAGAGGTATAGAAACGATGCCCTCGGAGTCGGTATGTTATCCCGCAAAGCTGTCACACGGACATATAATGTCGCTTCTTGACGAGGGCGTGAAGTTTATATTCTACCCTGCGCTTCCTTATGAAATGGATAACGGCGGTGGAGGAGATAACCATTATAACTGCCCCGTTGTCGCAACATACAGCGAGGTTATAAAGAACTCTGTACCCGAGCTTCGTGCAGATGATATAACTTTTATGAACCCGTTTTTGCCTATATATGACGAGGACAGAATGCTTGAACGTCTTATCGAGGAGTTCATGCCGCTCGGTATAGGCGGATCGGAAATAGGTGTTGCACTCAAAGCCGCCTATGAGGAGGACAGACGCTTCAAGGACGATATACGCTCAAAGGGCGAAGAAGTGCTTAAGATGCTCAAGGAAAAGGGCAAGAAGGGCATCGTTCTTGCAGGCAGACCTTATCACGTTGACCCCGAAATAAATCACGGTATCCCCGAAATGATAAACGGCTACGGCTTTGCTGTGCTGACAGAAGACAGCGTTGCACATTTAGGCACGGTAGTACGTCCCATCCGTGTAGTAGACCAGTGGATGTACCACACAAGACTTTATGCGGCGGCTACGCTTGTAGGTCAGACTCCGGAGCTTGAGCTTGTACAGCTCAACTCATTCGGCTGCGGACTTGACGCTATCACAACAGACGAGGTACAGGAGATACTGCAGGGCTACGGCAGAATGTACACCGTACTGAAGATAGACGAGGTAAATAATCTCGGTGCGGCAAGAATAAGACTGCGTTCGCTTATCTCGGTAATGGAGGAGCGTGAAAGAAACGGCATAAAGCCCGTACCGAAGTACAAGGGTTATATCCGTCAGCCTCTGTTCACGAAGGAAATGAAGAAGGACTATACGATTATAGCTCCTCAGATGTCGCCGTATCATTTTGAACTGCTTGAACAGGCATTCCGCTACTCAGGATATAATGTTGAGATACAGAAGAACTATTCAAAGGAAGTAGTAGACGAGGGATTAAAGTACGTCAACAACGATGCCTGCTACCCGGCTATTATCACTATAGGTCAGCTTCTCTATGCGCTCAATCACGGCAAGTATGACAAGGACAAGGTAGCGGTGCTTATCACACAGACGGGCGGTGCCTGCCGTGCCACAAACTATGTCGGTATGCTCAAAAAGGCGCTGAAGGACGCAGGACTTGACAATGTTCCGCTGATTTCGCTGAACGTTGTCGGAATGGAGAAGAATCCCGGCTTCACGCTGACGCTTCCGCTGATATACCGTGCGTTCATATCGGTAATTTACGGAGATCTGCTCAGCCGTTGCGTATACCGTGTACGTCCTTACGAGGCTGAAAAGGGCGCAACGAACAAGATGTACGAGAAGTGGAACGAAAAGCTGAAGGGCGAGATAAAGAGCCTGTCGCTTGCACGTTTCAATAAGAATGTAAAGGCTATCGTTGCCGACTTTGATTCTATTCCCACGCTTGATATTGAAAAGCCCCGTGTCGGAATCGTCGGCGAGATACTTGTAAAATACCACCCCGCCGCAAACAACAACGTTGTAGAGCTTGTCGAGGCTGAGGGTGCAGAGGCGGTAGTACCCGACCTTATGGGATTCATCTACTTTATCTGCGACCACGCAAATTCACGCCACGAGCTGCTTACCGTTTCCGGTGCAAGATATAAGCTGAGCAATATGGCTATAAAGCTGATTGAATTTATGCAGAAGTCATATAAGGGAGCGATAGAAGGCACTAAGTTCGGCTCATTTATGAAGATAAGCGATATGAGAAAGCTCGTCAAGGGCGTTGTATCGACAGGTAACATAGCAGGCGAGGGCTGGTTCCTGTCTGCTGAGATGATAGAACTTATCCACAGCGGAGTAAACAATATAATCTGTATGCAGCCGTTTGCCTGCCTGCCCAACCACGTTACAGGCAAGGGCATAATCGGAGAACTGCGCAGACAGAACCCCGAATCCAACATCATAGCCGTTGACTATGACCCCGGCGCATCGGAGGTAAATCAGGTCAACCGTATCAAGCTGATGCTGACGCAGGCATTCAGACAGATGCGTGAGAAGAAGCTCCCGACAGAAGAAAATATTGTCGCACCGGAAGCAAAGGTGAAAATCAACGATAAATATTCCGCACTCGATGTTTAAGTGCAGTTAATAACCTTGTGTTATTCTGTGAATGTAACATAAACCCGACAGAAGAAAGGCAAATATTATGGCAGAAATGAAATTCAGCACAAGCTCATCGGACACTAAGGAATTCAATGGGAAGAAAGCAGGAAAGATAGCTGTTATCGCTGTTATTGCGGTAGCACTGATTATCGTTTTGTTCAACTGCTTCTCGATAGTAAACGAAGGCTTTATCGGCGTAAAGTACACATTCGGAAAGATAACGCAGGACAATCTTGCACCCGGTCTTAACTTCTGCATACCCTTTATAGAGGAGATAAGACAGGTCGATACAAGAGAGCAGATCTATTCGGTAACGGACGACGCTTATACAAGCGACACGCAGACGGTAGAGTCGTTACAGCTTAAGCTGAACTACAGATATGACAGCGCAAAGCTCTCCGATATAATAAGAAATGTCGGAATTGACAACGTAGAGTCAAAACTGCTTGTTCAGAACGTAGCGAAAATATCAAAGAACGAAATAGGTAAAGTAAAGGCGGAGGAGCTTGTACAGTCAAGAGCCGATGTTCAGCAGACTATACAGCAGGAGCTTACAAATACGCTTGCTCCCAGCGGAATAATCGTTGTTTCATTTGCAATAGAGAACCTTGCGTTTGACGAAGCGTTTGAAACATCCATACAGGCTAAGGTTATAGCCGCACAGGACGCTCTCAAGATGGAGAACAAGACAAAGGAAAAAGAGGAAGAAGCAAAGCAGGTCGTTATCGCCGCACAGGCAAAGGCTGACAGCACAAAGCTCGAAGCGGACGCACAGGCTTATGCTATCCAGGCTGTACAAAAACAGCTTGAAACAAGCCCCAACTACATTGATTATATGAAGATAAACAACTGGAACGGCCAGTTACCTCAGATAATCGGTGACGGTGTAAATCCTTTCGTAAATCTTGACAGCAGTGCAAACAGCACAGAAAGCAAGAGCGACAAGAGCGACAGTACATCTAAGAGCAACTGACGGTCTTGCAAGGCGGAATAAGGAATTTTGAAATACGCCCATAGGGCAACCTCAATTTTTCATTTTTTAATATCAGGGGAGGGGAATACCCTCCCCGCAGTCTGCCGAAAAACCTATATATTTTTGAAAATGGGGTTTGGGGCGTAGCCCCAAGCGGGGTGAGGGCGGCAGCCCCACACTCAGCCCCTTCCCACGGGGAAGGGGTTTGGGGTTAGGGTTAGAGAATTCGCTCTATTTTTTTTATAAAAAAAGACTTTTTCTACAATTTGAGGGGAGGGGAATACCCTCCCCGTTCTTGCCGTTTAAACGGCATAATATCAAGGGGTAATTATGGACTATTTAACACTGAAAAAACAGGTGCTGAACAAGTATTTCAGCCGTACAAACGATATGCAGAAAAAGGCGGTGTTCCGCATAAACGGAGCAGTGCTTATAGTGGCAGGCGCAGGAAGCGGTAAAACCACCGTGCTTTGTAACCGTATCGCAAATATGCTCCTTTTCGGTAATGCGTATAACAGTAATACCGTAAGAGAGCTGTCTGATGATGATGTCGCTTTTGCACAGAGCTTTCTTGCAGGCGAAATCGACAACTTTGATGCGGCTGAGCGTCTTTCGGAGATTTTCGGCGAGGACAGAGTAAAGCCGTGGAACATACTTGCGGTGACCTTTACGAATAAGGCGGCGGCAGAGCTTAAGGAACGTCTTGAAAATATGGGTGCAGATGTTGACGGTATATGGGCGGCAACGTTCCACAGCGCCTGCGTCAGAATACTGCGACAGGATATAGAGAAACTTGGTATGGGCTATAAGTCCAACTTTACGATATATGATACCGACGATCAGCTTAAGGTTATCAAGACGGTAATGAAAGAGCATAATATTTCCGACAAGGCGGTAACCCCGAAGGCAGTGCAGAATTTAATATCACGCTCAAAGGATAAGCTGATAACTCCCGATAAGTTTTCGACAAAGGGAAAGAACGGCAGTGACGATTATCAGCTTTCTACCGCAAAGACTATCTATACCGACTATCAGGCAAGGCTTGAGGCGGCGAATGCGCTCGACTTTGACGATATAATAATGCTGACTGTAAAGCTGTTTGCACAGTGTCCCGATGTTCTTTCGCACTGGCAGAACAGATTCAAATACATAATGGTCGATGAGTATCAGGATACCAATGCGGCACAGTATAAGCTGGTGTCACTGCTTGCCGAGGGCAGCGGAAACCTGTGCGTTGTAGGTGATGAGGATCAGAGTATCTATCGTTTCAGAGGCGCTACCATTGAGAATATCCTCTCGTTTGAGGAGCAGTTCGGCGCAGAGGTTATAAAGCTGGAGCAGAACTACCGTTCAACCGCTACTATACTTAAAGCGGCAAATGCGGTCATAGCGAACAACACTCAGCATAAGGACAAGAATCTGTGGTCAGACCTCGGTGACGGTGATAAGATAAGAATGGATCGCTTTTCTACCGAGCAGGAAGAGGCAATGTTTATAACAGAGCGTATCCTTGACGGAGTAAAGCAGGGAAAGAAGTACGCCGATCACGTTATACTCTACCGTAACAATGCCCAGTCAAGAACGGTCGAAACCACGCTTGCAAAGAGCGGCATACCTTATAAGATAATCGGCGGTGTGCGTTTCTATGAGCGTAAGGAAATAAAGGATATTATCGCCTATCTTTGCGTGCTTAACAATAATTATGATGAAGTGCGTTTCGGAAGAATCGTAAACGAGCCTGTAAGAGGAATAGGTGCGGCAACGCTTGACGAACTGAACCGTGTCGTATCGGGCATGGGAATATCCTATGTACAGGCGATGTGCGAGAGCGACAGTCTGCCGTCGCTGTCAAGAAAGGCAAAGGTGCTTGTTCCGCTCGGTGAAACCTTCAGCGAGCTTTCACAGCATACCGATGATATTTCGGACGGAAGCCTTATTGACGATATTCTTGACCGCTTCGGCTACAGAGAGGCGATGCAAAGACAGGGACTTGAGGGCGAGGTTCGCCTTGAAAATATAAACGAACTTAAATCAAATATGATAACCTTCGCAAAGGAAAACGAGGGTGCGGGATTATCGGAATTTTTGGAGCAGGTAGCGCTTGTTTCTGATATGGACAGCTTTGAAGCCGATGACGACAAGGCAGTGCTTATGACAATGCACTCAGCAAAGGGTCTGGAGTTTGACACTGTATTTGTAGTAGGCGCAGAGGAAAACATTTTCCCCGGCTACCGTTCACAGTTTGACCCGATGGAGATAGAGGAAGAAAGAAGACTTGCCTATGTTGCTATAACAAGAGCAAAGCGACATCTTTATTTCACCTGTGCAAAACAGCGTATGCTGTACGGTCAGACTATGAGGAACAAGGTTTCACGCTTTGTGGTGGAGATACCGTCACAGTATATGGCTTATGACGATCATTCGGCTGTAACAGCGTCGGCGGCGGCAAGAAGCGCAGAGCAGATGAAACCCCGTACAAGCTATTTACAGCAACAGCAGAGATCGTACCGTGCCGGACAGCGTGAAATGGAAAAACGTGTCGAGAATGTAAGCTATGCGCCGGGCGAGCGTGTGCATCACGGGGTATTCGGTGACGGAACCGTGCTTTCGGCAAAGGCAATGGGCGGAGATTGGCTGCTTGAAATAGCGTTTGACGATAAAGGCACCAAGAAGGTTGCCGCAAAGTTTGCAAAGATGACGAAGATATAAGGAGTAGTATTTTGTTATAAAAGGGGTCGCAGGGGCAAAGCCCCCGACAGGGATTAGGGGCGGTAGCCCCAATAATACAGCCCCTTCCCAGGGGAAGGGGTTTGGGGTTAGGGTTAGAGAAGTTTCTACACCAAAAACGACTTTTTCTATGCCTGAATAAAGGAGTAACTATGAAGATAAAGGCTGTAATATTTGATATGGACGGGCTTATGCTCGATACCGAAAAACTGCTTGTCAAGTACTGGTGCGAGGCGGCAAACAAGCTCGGCTTTCCTATGGAACGCAGGCACGCACTTGCACTGAGATCATTTTCAAGAAAGTTTGCCATACCGCAGCTCAAGGAGTGGTTCGGAGAAGATTGCGACTATATGGCTATACACGATCTGCGTGTAAAGCTGATGAAGAAATACACGGACATACACGGCATAGAGAAAAAGCAGGGGCTTGACACACTGCTTGACTATCTTACGTCACACAGCTACAGAACGGCAGTCGCTACCGCTACAAATATCGAGCGTGCTGAGGAGTATCTTAAAAAGATAGGCGTTTATAACAAGTTCGAAACGATAATCTGCGGTAATATGCTCGAAAACGGCAAGCCCTGTCCCGACATCTATCTTTATGCCTGCGAAAAGCTGGGGCTTGAGCCGTCGCAGTGCATGGCTCTTGAGGACAGCCCGAACGGTGTAAAATCTGCAAGCAGTGCAGGCTGTATCACCGTAATGGTACCCGACCTTACTGAGCCTGAGGAAGAACAGCTTAAAGCTGTGTATGCGGTCGCACCGTCACTCGATAAGGTGATAGACGTACTTGAAAATATGAAGTAAATAAAGGCTGTCGGCACGCATAAGCCGACAGCCTTTTATATTCACACACCGCCGTGTGTACCCTCTTTCCCGTAAGTCTTTTTCTTGTTCTTGGTATACGGTACCCCGTCACTGTCCGGCACGGCATAGGGATAAACATTACGGTATTCATCAGCCGCCGTTTCGCTCGTCGGGTCGGAAGGAATAAGCCCCGTGCAGTCCGATGAGGAACAGCATCCGCAGAAATCATCAAGAATTATTTCTTCCGTTTCACTGCGTTCCTCAGGCGTTTTTGGGACAGGTTTTTTCATAAGCCTGTTTTGCTTTTTTAAATCGTTATTATCCATAGTTGTTCCTTTCATAATGTAAAATCGGTTGCCGTTTTAAAACGGCACAGCGTTGCGTGAGTTGCGTGAATAGTATGCGTAAAAATCCGCATCATTATTACGACAGAAGTTATCGCAAATTCTAAAAAATGTAAATGCACAAATTCGTACCCAAAAATTAATAATAATTTGTGCAAATTTTATTTAAAAATCTCTTGACAAAGTGCTGAAAGTGTGTTATAGTGTGTTTAGCACTCAGAGAGGTAGAGTGCTAGCAGATAAAAATTGTGAGTGCTAACCAGCCGGAAACAGCGGAGTACCGCTGAAAGAAGGGAAAAGGAATATGGAAAACCGTACACTCAGGATCCTTGAAGCGATAGTTGACGAATATATACGCACCGGCGAGGCGGTCGGCTCAAAGCTGATAGCCGAAAAGCTGGATAATGCAGTTTCCAGTGCAACTATAAGAAATGAGATGGCGGCTCTTGAACAGCAGGGCTATCTTGAGCATACGCACACAAGCTCGGGACGACTTCCGACATATCAGGGACTGAGGCTTTATATAGAAAAGGTAATGTCACCCGCACAGTTACCCGATGAAGAAAAAGAGGAGATAGACCGTATATTTGATAATATCGGCGGAGCGACCGATGACGAGATAATCGACAATGCGTCAAGGGCTCTTGCGGATATTACGAAATGTGCGATAGTTTCTACCAACACCGTAAACAAGTTTTCGGTAATAACAAAGGTAGACGTTATCCCCACAGGCAAAAGAATGTATGTTCTTCTTCTGATAACCTCCGAGGGCAATATCAGAAACAGGGTATGCAGGCTGAGCTTTGATCTTACAAACGAGCAGATGAATTTCTTCACGCAGTTTGTAAACGAGAATCTCAAAGGCGTAAACCTTGATGAGCTGTCCGATGAATATATAGATAAGCTGACGCAGGCAATGGGCGGATATATGATGACGTTATCGCCGCTTCTCAAAGCGGTAGTCGATATATCGGCTGAAATGCAGCAGCAGGTAGAGTTCAGCGGAGAAAAGAATCTGCTGACCTGTTCTGATTTCTCAAACACTCAGATAGCAACGATACTTGACGGCAAGAACGAGCTTTGCAGCTGGCTTGACGATACGTTCTCAGGCATACAGATAAAGTTCGGAGCCGAAAGCGATACATTCGCCGTTACCAATTCCAGTCTGATAGCGGCAAGCTTCAATAAGGACGGACGAAAGGCAGGCTCTTTCGGAGTTATAGGTCCTGTAAGACTGGATTACAAGAAGCTGATCCCGTATATTGAATATTTCTCGTCAAAGGTCACCGATGCATTGTCGGCAGGCAATGACGAAGAAGAAAAGAACGAAGAAAAGGAGGCGGATTCAGTTTGAGTAAGAAGGAAAAGGAAACCAAGGAAGAAACTCAGCAGACCGCAGACACAGCCACCGAAAAGGTAGCTGAAACAACCGGAGAGGTGACAGAAGAAAAGGCTGAAACAAAAGCCGAAGAAATCAAGGTAGATCCCAAGGATCTCGAAATTGCCGACCTTAAGGATAAGCTGCTCAGGACTATGGCGGAATTCGACAACTACAGAAAGCGTACCGCCAAGGAAAGAATGGAGCTTTCCCCCGAGATTACGGCAAGAAACCTAACGGAGTTTTTACCCGTTATGGACAATCTCGACAGAGCGCTTGCGGCGGAGTGTAAAGACCCCGACTACAAGAAGGGCGTTGAGATGATACACGAGAGCTTTGTTACGGCTCTTCAGAACTTAGGCGTTGAGGTGATTGAATCGGACGGCGCACAGTTCAATCCTTCGTATCATCAGGCTGTACAGCAGGTTGAGGATGACAGTAAGGAAGAAGGCACTATAGCCGCCACATTCCAGAAAGGCTATAAAATAGGAGAAAAGGTTCTCCGTTTTGCGATGGTAGCAGTCGTAAAGTAAAAAGCAATCAAATGGGCTTAAGCCCGAAGAATAAACGGTTCTGTAAGAACCTTACGGTAAGGAGATAATTATCATGGGAAAAATAATAGGTATTGACTTAGGTACAACAAATTCATGTGTAGCAGTTATCGAAGGCGGCGAGCCTACTGTTATCACAAACAGCGAGGGCTCAAGAACAACTCCTTCAGTTGTTGCTTTCACTAAGGACGGCGAGCGTCTTGTAGGTCAGCTCGCAAAGAACCAGGCAGTTACAAACCCCGACAGAACGGTCATTTCGATCAAGCGTCACATGGGCAGTGACTACAAGGTAGACATTGACGGCAAGAAGTACACGCCTCAGGAGATTTCAGCTATGATTCTTCAGAAGCTGAAGACAGAGGCTGAGGGCTACCTCGGTGAAAAGGTAACAGATGCTGTTATCACCGTTCCCGCATACTTCACAGACTCACAGCGTCAGGCAACAAAGGACGCAGGTCAGATAGCAGGCCTTAACGTTCAGCGTATCATCAACGAGCCTACAGCCGCAGCTTTAGCTTACGGCATTGATAAGGAAAACGAGCAGAAGATAGTTGTATACGACCTCGGCGGCGGTACATTCGATGTATCCGTTATCGAAATAGGCGACGGCGTACAGGAGGTTCTTGCCACAGCAGGTAACAACCACTTAGGCGGCGATGACTTCGACCAGCGTCTTATCGACTACTTTGTAGCAGAGTTCAAGAAGAGCGACGGTATCGACCTTAAGAACGATAAGTTCGCTATGCAGAGATTAAAGGATGAAGCAGAAAAGGCAAAGATTGCACTTTCAAACGCTCCTTCGGTAAACGTAAATATTCCTTATATCACAGCAGACGCTACAGGCCCCAAGCACCTGAACGTTCAGCTTACAAGAGCAAAGTTCAACGAGTTGACAGCCGACCTTGTTGAAGCAACAATGGGTCCCTTCAAGCAGGCAATCAGCGATTCAGGTCTTTCAATGAACGAGATCGACAAGGTTCTGTTAGTCGGCGGTTCTACAAGAATCCCCGCTGTACAGGAAGCCGTTAAGAAATATACAGGCAAGGATCCCTTCAAGGGAATCAACCCCGATGAGTGCGTTGCTATGGGTGCGGCTCTGCAGGGCGGCGTTCTCAACAAGGAAGTAACAGGTCTGTTACTGCTTGATGTAACTCCTCTGTCACTCGGTATCGAAACAGCAGGCGGTGTCTGCACAAGAATGATTGAGAGAAACAAGACCATTCCTACAAAGCACAGCCAGATATTCTCGACATACTCGGATAACCAGCCCTCAGTTGATATAAACATCTTACAGGGTGAACGTGAATTTGCCAAGGATAACAAGTCTATCGGTACATTCAGACTTGACGGTATCGCTCCCGCTCCCCGTGGTATCCCCCAGATCGAAGTAACCTTCGATATAGATGCCAACGGTATCGTAAACGTATCCGCTAAGGATCTCGGCACAGGTAAGGAACAGCACATCAGCATCACCGCTTCAACAAATATGAGCAAGGACGATATTGATAAGGCTGTTAAGGAAGCTGAAGCATTCGCCGCTGAGGATAAGAAGAAGAAGGAAGAGGTTGAGGCTCGTAACGCCGCAGATCAGATGGTTTACCAGACTGAAAAGTCGATGAACGAATTCGGCGACAAGGTTACACAGGCTGATAAGGATTCCGTAAATCCCAAGCTCGACGCTCTTAAGGAAGCTCTCAAGGGTACAGACGTTGAAGCTATCAAGAAGGCTCAGGAAGAGCTTCAGACAGCATTCTACGCAGTAGCAGAGAGAATCTACAAGGAACAGGGCGCTGCAGCACAGCAGGCTGAGGCTGCTCAGACGGATGTTCAGGGCGAAGGCACAAATGCCGCAGGCGGTTCGGATGATAATGTGGTTGACGCTGATTACACAGATGCCAACTAATCAATAACATTGCGTATGAGCCGGGAACTCTCGGCTCATATTGCTGATTTTGCAATACTTTATAAAACGGCAGATAATTCTGTCGGGAAGGTTAGACCATTATGGCAGAAAAAAGAGATTATTACGAAGTGCTCGGTTTGCAGAAAGGTGCGACCGACGATGAAATAAAAAAAGCCTACCGTAAGCTCGCCAAGCAGTATCACCCCGACCTTAACCCCGATAATCCTGAGGCTGAAGCCAAATTCAAGGAGATAAACGAGGCAAACGACGTTCTCTCCGACCCGCAGAAACGTGCAAAGTATGACCAGTTCGGCCACGCAGGTGTAGATCCGTCATACGGCGGCGGTGCAGGCGGATTCGGCGGCGGATTCGGCGGATTTTCCGGCGGATTCTCGTCAGCGGACGGCATAGACCTCGGCGATATTTTCGATTCTATATTCGGCGGTGGCGGCGGACAGCGTTCCAACCCCAATGCCCCAAGACAAGGCTCGGATATTGCCATAAGCCTTGACATCAGCTTTATGGAAGCGTGCAAGGGTCTGTCGCACGAGGTTGAGATAAACCGTGCCGAAACCTGTGACAGCTGTCACGGCTCGGGCGCAAAGGCAGGCACAACTCCCAAGACCTGCCCCGATTGTCACGGAAGCGGTCAGGTAAGAGTGCAGCAGAGAAGTATGTTCGGTATGATGTCCTCCACACGTCCGTGCTCACGTTGCGGCGGTAAGGGCAAGATAATAGAAACTCCCTGTCCCACCTGTAACGGTCAGGGCAGAGTACAGCGCCGTAAGAAAGTCATTATCAATGTACCCGCAGGTATAGATAACGGTCAGACGCTCTGCGTAAGAGGCGAGGGTAACTGCGGTACAAACGGCGGCCCCAAGGGCGACCTTAATGTACGCATTACGGTACGCAAAGATCCGATATTCGAACGTAAGGGCTTCGATGTATGGTGCGAGATACCGATAACATATTCACAGGCGGTTCTCGGTGACGAGCTTACAGTGCCTACAATAGACGGCAACGTTAAGTACAGCATACCCGAGGGTACACAGCCGGGTACTGTTTTCAGGCTGAGAGGCAAGGGTATAAAGAAGCTCCAGCGTGAAGGCAGGGGCGACCAGATGGTAAGGGTAGTTATCGAAGTGCCCAAGAAGCTGAACAAGAAGCAGAAGGACGCATTGCTAAGCTTTGAAAAGGAGCTTACTCCGTCAAACTACGAAAAGCGTACCAGCTTCTTTGATAAGATAAAGAAGTTCGGCGACGATCTTAAAAAGAATTTCCAGTAATTAATATAAGCTGTCATGCGGTAAGACGTATGACAGCTTTTCTTTTACCCGCAAAACAAAAAAATCCCCGTTGCTTGTCATTTTCTTCCGGACACGGACATATAATTCTTCAGATGAAAAAGCGAGGAGGATTTATTATGTTCGTTATGACTATGACCAAGCGTAAGCTGATCCGTGCGGTCATGTTTGTGTTAGTGCTGATTACCGGCATCGCTATAGGAGTATTCGCCATACTCTCGTCTATAGATACCGGTGCGGAAAACGTAAAGCTGCCGATATATAATGTAAAACGCACCGACAACAAAATCAGCATTACGTTTGACTGTGCGTGGGGAAACAGCAACACCGACAAGTTGATTTCGATACTTGCCGAAGCCGATGCGAAGGCTACATTCTTTGTTACGGGCGAATTTGCGGATAAATATGCCGACGATATAAAGAAGCTCAGCGATGCAGGCCACGAGATAGCAAACCACAGCGACAAGCATCCGCATATCAAGGGTATGAACGTAAACGACCTCATAGCAGATACGAAGGAATGCTCACGCAAGATAAAGATGATAACGGGCAATGCCCCCACGCTTTACCGTGCGCCCTACGGAGAATATGACGACAAGGCGGTAACCACGCTTTTCGGAATGGGAATGAGCGTCATTCAGTGGAACAAGGACAGCATAGACTGGGATAAGCCGACCCCCGAAACAATAATCGAGCGTACAACAAAGAATATTTCGGGCGGCTCGATACTGCTTTTCCATAACGACCTTGAAAACACGACTCAGGCACTGCCGACCGTGCTTAAAAGTCTAAAGGAACAGGGCTTTGAGCTTTGCACCGTGAGCGAGCTTTTGCTTGAGGGAGATTATACTATCGATTCAAACGGAACTATGATGCCGAAAAGCAAAGCAACGGTAAATCCGATAATTTACAGCGATAATCACGATGCGAATCTGGCGTTTGAAACGCTTGCCGAAAAGCTGAGCATAAGCGATATAAACGCATTGCAGAGCAAGGACGTTTCGATTGAAACCGCCCGTAAATTAGCGTCATATCTTACGCAAGAGCAGATAGCGGCGCTGAAGGCACTGCCCGAGGAAAGCCTTTACAACGGCTTTGAAAAGCTGAAAGAGGCAGTATATGCCCGTGAAAACGCCGTTCCGGGAAGTTCGACCGAGCCGATAATCAAAGACTGATAAATAATATTTCACCGCACGGTAAAAACGCTGTGCGGTATTATTTTTGCGTCACAGTTGACCGACAGTTAAAAATCGTGTAATATAATATAAGAAAATTATATCGGAGGAATTTTAATATGAAAGCCTTACTGATAGTGAATCCCGTTTCGGGAAAAAGAAGAATAACAGGTGAGCTTGTAGAGATAATCATCCGTCTTGAAAAGGGCGGATATGTAACTACCGTACACGTTACCGAAAGACGAGGCGACGCTACCGAAACCGCAAGGATACACGGCGGCGAATATGATGTGATTGTCTGCTGCGGCGGCGACGGAACGCTCAGCGAAACGGCAAACGGTATGATAAAGGGCGGTCACAAGACAAAAATCGGGTACATTCCGTCCGGCACAACAAATGATTTTGCATACGGCATAGGACTTTCGTCAGATATTATGACAGCGGCTGACGATATTGTAAGCGGAGCGCCCAAAGCGTTTGATGCAGGAAGATTCAACGAGCGTGAATTTATGTATATAGCCTCTTTCGGCGCATTTACTCAAAGCTCTTACGACACACCGCAGAATCTCAAAAACGCATTCGGTCATTTTGCGTACATCTTAAGCGGAATAAAGGAGCTTGCCGAGATAAAGCCGTATCATATGAGCGTATATGATTCGGACGGAATACTGCACGAGGGCAATTATATATTCGGTGCGGCTTGCAATGCAACATCTGTCGGCGGAATAATCAAGCTCGACGAGAATCTTGTAGATCTGAGCGACGGAGTTTTTGAAGTGATGCTTGTGCGTTGCCCGAAAACGCCTGTCCAGATAAGCCTTATGGCAAAGGCTCTTCTCAGCGGAAATTACGATAACGAATTTCTTGATTTCTTCCACACGAAACAGCTTGACATCCACAGTGACGAGGCTCTGCCGTGGTCGCTTGACGGAGAAGAGGCAGACGGAGGAAAAGATACTCATATCGAGGTATTGCACGAGTCAGTGAATATTATTCTTCCTAAGAAAAGAGGATAGGCAACGGTATGATAGAGTATATTCACGAGCCTACAGACTTACAGTGCGGTCAGGCTGTGCTTGCTATGGTACTCGGAAAGACGGTTGACGAGATAGTGACATTTCTCCAAAATGACCGTGAAACCACCCTTGCCGAGATGAAAAGAACGTTCAGAGAACACGGCGTTCATATATCCGATGAGCGCATAGCGGTACAGAAAAAGGAGCAGCTGCCTCCGCTTTGCCTGCTAAGTCTTGAAACGCCGCGTTGCTGGCATTGGTCGCTGTACGCAGACGGCACATTCTACGACCCCGAACACGGGGTTATGAGTGATTTTCCCCGTGCAAACAGAAAATATTATTGGAAACTGGAAAAGCAGTCCGTTTTATAGGACACAACCTCTGTTATAATATAAACATAACGAGGGAGCGAAAAGCTCCGGACAATAATCACATTCTTTCGTTTTGCGGTCATCGGCTACGGTGACCGCAAATCAAAAATTATCATCAGTCCTTTTTATAGGACAGCGAAGATGTTAAAATATAATCATAACGAAGGAGCGGCAAGCTCCGAAAAGTGTACATAGAACCTTCTTTTTCTGCAACGGCAGTGACGCTGTTACCGCCGTTGCCCCGACAATGAGCATTCCTTGCGGAATGTTGAAATAAAACCGATATTTTACCTCCTTCTCCCTTCTGTGTTTGGCTGTCATGGCTTTCCCGGTCATTGCAGAATTGCCCGGAATATCGGTATCGGTTATTCCGGGCATATCTGCAATATAACACTACGTTCCAAGTCCGTTTTATCGGACAGCGAAGATATTATAAATATTACGAGGAGCAGATGCTCCGATATACATTGTATACCTTTCTTTCCAAACGGCGGTCTGCAAAATACAGACTGCCAACCGAAATTTACAGTCCGCTGCGGCGGATATGAACGTTAAAGGCTGATGGCCTGACAACCCATCGTGAAAGGTCTTTATCTGTTCACTGTTTACATAGTTCTGTGCTGTTTTCATCATTTTTCGGCACAGAGGTATTCTCCTTTTTTAACTTCCCGTATCATACTTTACCGATACGGGAAACGGAAGATACGCTGCCTGTTAAATTCTTCGGGCAAGCGTTTTCGATAAATCCCTTTCAGTGTTTTTTGTTACCATCCATTTTATGTATTTGGCAAACAGGCTTACCCTTACCGGTAAGCCTGTTTGCTCAGTCTGTCGGTAAGTCTATTATTGTTAAAGTGTACAGTGAAATATATCGCCAACACCGCCGGAAACACTTTCCTTACTGACAAGGTATTGATAATTTCGTGACCTTATCAGTACAACTGCACTGACATT
>ULPX01086245.1_pt1 | contig 26526 bp, 15 predicted proteins | sample 1953911 | NCBI WGS metagenome assembly ULPX01 (sample SAMEA4835640, study PRJEB28245) | human gut metagenome | biome: gut microbiome; material: fecal sample | place: Denmark | collected 2008 | reverse complement strand
TGAATTCGGGCCGTAGTTCTTTTATTAACTTCTTATCAACTCTCATACCATTATCTTCACAGAGCAGAAAGTACGTCTTCGATCGAAAAAGATACAAAATAGCATGTGGCGATCCTAATAACTTCCAGTTACGACAGAACCAGCCACATATTAAAATTCATTATTCAAACTATTATCAAAGAATACGAACATTTTTCTGTACACATATATCGTGGGAAGAAAATCCCAACATTATATGATAATCACCTTTATCTTTCAAAAAGCTCTTTGCAGCTATATTATAATAAGTAAACGCATCCTTAGACAACAACATTTTTATCGTTATCGATTCTCCCGCTTTCAAGAAGACCTTTTTGAATTGCTTTAATTCTTTTTCGGGACGCTCTACGATTCCCCCCGTTTTCCCAACATATAACTGCACAACCTGTGCACCATCACGTTTTCCTGTATTGGTGAGTTTGCACGTCACTTCTACAGAACCATCGACCATCGGATTGGAAACAGACAGATCGGAAAGGCGAAAATTCGTATAAGACAAACCATAACCAAAAGGATATTGTACCTCGCGTTGCAATTTATCATAACCACGATAACCAATAAATATTCCTTCTGTATAAGCAACATGTTTATCACCATCCGGATCATAATAACTATCATAAGCAGGATTATCCTCCCATCGCTTTTCAAAAGTCATCGGTAATTTACCTGAGGGATTCACATTACCAAAAAGTATATCAGCAACAGCCGTACCACTTTCCTGTCCCGCATACCATCCCCACAACAAACCTTTTAATCCGGGTTCCCATGCTTGCATCTCTACATTCCCTCCCGCATTAACAACACCGACTACCGGCCTTTTACATTTTAATGCTCGTGTAATCATCTTTGCATCAGCATCAGGTAATGCAAAAGTACGGTCAGCGCCTTCTCCTTCCGTATCCGAACTATGCCCAAAACAAGCTATTACCATATCCGCACGATCTAACCGTTCTACAAAAGGATCTCGCTTTTCACCTTTATACTCCCAAATCAAAGCAACAGCTGCCCCACCGCCTTCCTGAAAATATTCGAAACGTATATCATACTCCTTACCTGCTTCCAATCTCTTTTTCACAGAAGAATTACGAAAGCTACCTATTTCCCACTGATCGGCTACCAGTTCATTGTCAATAAACAGACGATAACCATCGTCACCACCTACAGAAAATTCATATTCTCCCGTGATATCAGGGCGTATCACACCTGTCCATCGCACCGAATAGTTTTCTTTACCAAGTCCTTTTATCCCTGTGCCCTTCGTCCAAGAATAGTTGATCTTATTCTCCGTACGTTCAAAAACCGGTTTTCCAGATAGATTTTTATTATTAAAATAAGCAGCATGTAAACCTCTCTCACCCATACTTTTTGTATATAAAATCTCGGGTAAGAAATCAAGTTCATCTACATAAGTCACATTTACATGATGTTTTGCAGCTTCTTTTTGAATGCCTTCGTACATACTTACATAATGGAAAGGATTTACAGAACCACTACCACCACCATGTACATACCCATGCGCGTTTTTACCAACCACCACAATGTCTCTCACTTTTTTCGTGTTAATAGGTAGGGTATTCTGTGTGTTTTTCAATAAAACAATACCCTCTCTTGCCACATCTAATGCCACTTCAGCTGCTTTCGGATCATCTAATGGAATATTTTTATCTGCTTTCATCCCATTCTGAAAATCAAACGCAACCATTGTGCGTAGAATATGACGCACCATCTCATCGATCATTTCTATAGTTATATCACCTGTCTTGAGGTAATAAGCAAGTTCTTCCGGTTTTCTCGTCCCTCCTGGCATCTCAAGATCAAGCCCAGCCTTTACAGCCGGAATGCAATGATGGGTAGACCCCCAATCAGACATAAGTACCCCATTGAACCCCCATTCATCTCTCAAAACACCTTTCAACAACCAAGGAGACTCTGTCGTATAAACACCATAGAGTAAGTTATAACTAGTCATGACAGCAGCTACTCCAGCCTCTTGAACAGCTGCCTTGAATGCCGGAAAATAAATTTCATGTAATGTTCTTTCATCAATATCATTGCTTATTTCATGCCTGTCATAGTCGGAATTATTAGCAGAAAAGTGTTTGATGACAGCCATAATTCCCTGGTCTTGTACCCCTTTTATATATCCCGTAGAGATACGTGCCGCCAAATAAGGGTCTTCTCCCATATATTCGAAATTACGGCCACACATAGGAGCGCGATATATGTTCACTGCAGGTCCCAATAATACATTAATCCCTCTGGCTCTACAATCACGTCCTAAGGACTTACCATATTCATAGGCAAGATCTTCATTCCAAGTAGCAGCCAACAATACCGTAGCCGGATAAGCAGTAGACTGTCCATGAGTACCGAGCCCCTGCGGTCCATCAGACATTTTCATACGGGGTATTCCTAAACGATCAATGTTTCTCGTATACATCCAATCAATTCCACCGATATAAGATAACTTTTCTTTTACAGTCATCTTTCTCAAAATATTATCTACCTTCTCATCTACATCAGAAGTATACCACTTCTGTGCCATTACACAAAAAGGTGCCAAGATTAGTAAAAATGTAATAGTGATTCTTTGAAATTTCATGTTATTCGTGTTATTTTGCTTAAGACCTATTTATGTTTTCATAAAAAACAGCACACAACCGGGAGGTTAGACTCCCAGTTGCATACTATCACAAACTGCTTATTGTATGCTGTTCAGCAAATCAGTTTTCCCTTCATTTACCAGTTTCAAAATCAATTCACCGAACAAAGTGTTCTGCCAAGCAAACCATGCACGGGTAAAATTAGCAGGATCATCCTTATGGAAAGATTCGTGTATGAATCCGGTACCGGCATCTGTATCTATCAGCATTTTGACACAATCCTTTATTTCCTCATCATCTTGACTGGTAAATGCCTTCATCATGATACTCATCGGCCATATCATATCATAACCGATGTGTGGACCACCAATTCCCTCACCAGCTTTACCTCTAAAAAAATAAGGATTATCCTTACTCCATACAAAACGACGTGTATTCTGATAAATCGGATCGTTTATATCTACATCTCCCAAATAAGCCATTGCTAACAAACTGGGTACATTCGCGTCATCCATCAATAAATGATTACCGAAACCGTCTACTTCAAAAGCATAAATGGTGCCGTATTTAGGGTGGTTGTAAGTTGCATACTTCTGCAATGCCGTTTCGACTTCCTCTGCAAGATCGGTACATTGCTGTGCAAGATTTGTATTTTGATTCACAGTCGTTAGTATCTCAGCTGCTTTCCGCAATGAAGACACAGCAAAAAAATTAGAAGGAACCAGAAATTGCAAAGTAGTTGCATCGTCCGAAGGCCGGAAACAGGATACAATTAATCCCACCGGATTAACAGGAGCGCCCAAGCCATTGTTATTCAGTGTATCAAGAGCACGTTCCGTTTTACGTTGAAATTTATAATAGTCCACTCTGCCCTTACGCTGTTGTTCCTTGAATGTTTTCAATATATTGGTGATAGCTTGTATCCATTCGCTATCGAATACACTGGCATCACCGGTTTCTTTCCAATATTGATATGCTAAACGGAGAGGATAACAAAGAGAATCTATTTCCCATTTACGCTCATGAAGTTCCGGTTTCATGTCTGTCAGATCGGACATCCAATCCCCTCCTTTTGCACCATCATTGAAAGCATTGGCATACGGATCTATATTAATACACTTAAACTGACGCCGGATTACACCTTCGAGCATTTTCTTCAATTCAGGGTCTTTATGAGCCAGCTGTATATAAGGCCATACCTGCGCACCGGAATCACGTAACCACATTGCGTGAATATCTCCTGTATATACAAAGGTATCCGGTTTACCGTCAGTTGTCCGATAATGTACGGTTGTTTCAAGTGTGTTCGGAAAACAATTTTCAAACATCCAAGCCAGTTTCTGGTTAGTCAACAGTTTCTTTACACGCAAAATCTCTGTTTCAACAGCCTTAGAAGTAAATAATCTCTTCTTTACAGGCGGACGGTTCGTTTTATATGCTGCTGCCAGACACGCCTGATTTACAATGACCGTATTATCTTTTACAATGACAAAATCGGTTGCTTTCACAGACTTCCCCATCAACAATGCGGTTGCAATTACACACAAACTAATGTTTTTGTTTTTCATATTTTCTTATCTTTAATTGTTTACAAATCTTTTATTTGAGCCAGACGTGCATACATTTCCACTATAGCAGCCTGTGTCAACAGCCACTTCTTTCCGTCTTTATCTACTCCGCTTAAATCAACATTGAACAGTCCATTATCATCACGAGCATTATCCCAGGCATACGTCAAACTCCGGTTGAAAGCATCCAGATACTTCTTATTATTATCCTGCTTGTAAAGTTCGATAAATCCACGGAGCATAACGGCCGTAAACCAGATATCTCCTCTCTTAATCAATTTAAAAGTATTACCATCCGCCGGAGTAAAATCAACAAAGAAATAATTATAACATTCCTTCGCTATATTTTGTGCATCTGTCAGATAAGCCGGAATGCCGGTCAATTGGTAAAGTAATGCTGCGGCCTGCATCATCTGTCCGCTATTATAAGCAAACTTAGCTCTCCCTATTTTACCATCCAATCGGATGTTATCAAAATAAAGATAGTCTGTAGAATCCTGCAAATGTGTCTTTGTCCATTCATACAGCACTCTGCCACGAGACAAGAAAAGAGTGTCTCCAGTCGCTTTGAATAATTTTAGCGCCAAAACAGCTCCGGGTGCATTAGAACAAGTATTTTTACTCTCTTTCTTCTGCTCACACCAATAAATGCCACCACCCAGTTGATCATCCGTCCCGCTTTCAATAAAATTCCATATCAATCGGGCTTTCTCAAGATATCCGGCTCCTTTAGTCATCTGATAAAGATCGGTAAAGTCAATGCCAAGCCACACATTATCGTCATAAAAACGATCAGACAACGGCGCCGTCCGGATATATGATGAATAAGCCTGAGGTTCCCTACGGGTATCAAAGTACTCTTCCAGCCCCGGCAATACTTTTTTATCCAGCAACTCTTTATACTTTGATTGGCCGGTAGCCTCCAACAAAGCATTCACAGCTGAAAACGTTCCCGAATACGGCCAAAGGTACGAATATTGATTCGGCATATTTGCCTGCTCTTCAGAAGCAAGATAAGTAACAGTATTCTGTTGATCGAAAGGATAATTCTCCCGTAATAAATTTCCATCCGGTTGAGAGTAATTCTGATAAAGAGAATCCAATGTTTCCTGAGCTCTCAACAAGTTAGGATTCGTATTCGACTGTTCCTTCTGAGCACAACCGACCAAAGCAAGCGCACATAACGAGTGCAATAAAAAACGTTCTAAATTCATATCTCTACTAAATTATATATTATCAATTCTTTCGTGGAGAGTTATAATTCCTATTTCTTTTTATTATCTGTTATTTCAAACAAACTGATAGCAAAACCACTGCCGATGGATACTGATTGTTTAAACTTCGACTTATTAGTTACCACCATTTTGCGAATAGTGTATGCCTGCTGATTGTTCTCATAATCAGTATCTGCAGCATCTGCATAGACGGTAGCCATGTATTTCTTACCGGGATCCAAAAAATCAAACTGAAAAGCAGCTATATGCGGTTGTGCACCGGTCGTTCCTCCCACAAACCAATTACTCGAGCCTTTTTCCTTACGGGCAATCGTCAGATATTCATAAGGTTCCGCCTCCAAGTAAACTGATTTATCCCAATCTACAGCTACGTCTTTTATAAATTGAAATGCATCTGGGAAACGTTCATAATTCTCCGGATAATCGGCCACCATCTGTAACGGACTATACATCGTAACATATAGCGCCAATTGATTGGTTATCGTGGCTTTCATCTTCTCATGACGATTTGGATTAATTTTAGATAAATCCAACTCAAAAATTCCGGGAGTGAAATCCATCGGACCGCCAATAAGCCGTGTAAACGGAAGAATAGTCGTATGCCCCAATGGAACACGAGACATGAATTCATTTCCTCTTGCCGATTCATTTCCTATTAAATTCGGATATGTCCGGCAGATTCCTGTCGGACGAACTGCCTCATGTCCATCGACCATAATCCGATACTTAGCCGCTTTTTCCACCACATATTGAAAATGATTAACCATCGGTTGACTATAATGATATTCGCCGAGTGGTACTATCGGCCCCACATAGCCTGTTTTCACCGCATCATACCCATACTGTTTCATAAATTGAAAAGCTTCATCCATATGACGCTCATAATTTCTGTATGCCGAACCAGTTTCATGATGCATAATCAGTTTCACATTCTTGCTATGTGCATATTCATTCAGTTCTTTCACGTCAAAGTCAGGATAAGGAGTCACATAGTCAAAATTAAATTCTTTCCGATTACTCACCCAATCTTCCCATCCGATATTCCACCCTTCTACCAAAACTGCATCAAAACCATTTTTTGCGGCAAAGTCGATATATCTTTTCACATTCTGACTATTCGCCCTATGATTGCCGTGAGGTTTTGCTTTCGTATAATCAGTTTCGCCTATTTTTATAGTAGGATAGTCCGATGTGTAATCCCATGAACCCCCACCGGCTATCATTTCCCACCATACTCCGACAAATTTGGTAGGTCTGATCCATGAAGTATCTTGAATTTTACATGGTTCATTCAAATTTAATGTGATACGAGAAGCTAAAATATCTTTTGCTTCAGTACCTACGATAATAGTACGCCAAGGAGAGACTCCCGGTGCCTGCAATGTCCCTTTAAAACCAACTGCATCAGGAGTAAGATGTGACTGGAACGTTCTATTTTCACTATCCAGTTCAAGATGCATACACGGATAGTCGAGTAAAGCGGCTTCATGTAAATTTATATACAATCCGTCATCTGTTTTCAGCATCAAAGCTGTTTGTACGGCAGCTTCTCCGATTACCTTCGAAGCTATATTCTGGTGATCGACAGCCTTATTCATCAGCCCCCGGATCTCAGACATCTTAGATTTTGTATATCCATACTCCTGCGTACAATAATCTCCCGGAATCCAATAAGCTGTATGATCACCAGTCATCGCAAACTGAGTGCATTCTTCCTTCACTATAAAATGCCTCAAGTCTTTCTGCATCGGAAATTCATAACGAAATCCCAAACCATCATTAAAAAGACGAAAACGGATTAGCATTCTGCGGTTCTTTTCTTTCTGTACTAATGTTACCGCCATTTCATTATACTGATTACGGATATCTTTCTCTTCACCCCATACAGGCTGCCAAGTTACGTCAAAAGAAGAAGTCTGAATATCACCCACCTCAAAATCATCCAAAAACGACTTATCATCATTAACTAATTCAAAACCAAGTCTGCTGTTTTCTATTACTTGCTTGTCGCCCAACGATAGAGCATATGTAGGAATTCCATTGCCGGCAAGAGTAAATTTCAAAATCAGATTACCGTTGGGAGATTTCAAATTATATGCGAAAAGTTGTTGGAAAGCAACCAACACGAGAAAACTAAAAAAAACAATATTCTTCATATCATGACTATTATTCAAGTTAACAATTTTACAATGTACCATCAACTATACATTGCCATAAAAAATCCCATTAAAAGTCATCCTGTACAATCTTTACCTTAAAAAACAAGTAGATAATACCCTATATCCTCCTTTTGTTTAGATGTTCCAAAGTTACGTGCCCGACCCGACAATTAATATATGATTTTATGACATTAGTGTATATTTAAAGCCTAAAGGCAACATTATAAACATATATGTCATGAAATCGTATACTTTTAAAGTTCTCTTTTTGGAACGGTTTTCTTTTTTATCTAACTTTGTACTCAACAATCACACCCCTTTTATTTATTGAAATTCACAGTTTCTATTATGAGAGTTCCCGGTCCATACTATCTTCTTTTATCCATCCTTTTCCTTCTCTGTTGTAGTATCGGAAAAGCAGACTCATACAACGTGAGACAGTTTTCCAGTCAGAACGGTTTATCCAACAGTGCCATTCTTTCTATTTGCCAAGATAACAACGGACTTTTATGGTTAGGTTCTTGTGACGGTCTTAATATATTCGACGGAACCACTCCCCGTTTGTATAAACCAACCGACACCCGGGTCAACTTCTCCGGAAATATCATAGGTAATATTATAGAGGCAGAAGAAAATGTACTATGGATACAGACCAACTACGGTCTCGACCGTTTCGACATCCGTCAACAAACCGTCCAAAGTTTCACAGAGTTTAAAGATATCAATAAAATGGCAAAAAGCCGGGATAATGACATCTATCTCATGAAAGATGACGGATATATCTACTGTTTCCGCCAAGGCAATAAACAATTTCATCGATTAGATACGGAGAAATTTATTTTCGATAATATTTTGCAGATAGTTGTGGACGAATCGGATGTTCTTTGGATATTTACTTCAGACGGCAATAATAAAAGTTATCAGTTGAAAAAAGAAGGTGAAAACGTCACACTTTCTATCAAAGATTATTTCCAGCATCCGGAAAAATTAATAGGAGTATCATTCGAAAGCAATCTGCTTTATTTCATTGACAGTTCGCATGCTTTCTATGAATACGATCTGAATAGCAAAAAGAAATATTACATAACGGACGTCGAAACAGAAATACAAAAACGAGGTGAAATTTCATCGGTCATCAAAAAGCAAAACGACTACTACATTGGTTTTAAGAGTAGCGGTCTTATCCGATTGAAATACCAACCCGACCAGAAAATAAAATATATCACACAATCTACCGATATCGCGTGTGGTATATTTTGCTTGGTAAAGGATAAATTTCAAGATATCATCTGGGTAGGGACAGACGGTCAAGGAGTGTATATGTATTTCACAGATGCATTCTCTATCCAAAACACCTTGCTAAATACTCCCGCTTACCAGATAAACAACCCGGTACGCGCACTCTTTCTGGATAACGAACAAACATTATGGATAGGAACTAAAGGAAACGGTATCCTTCGAATGCTTAAATATACTCCGGAAAAGGGAAAGCCAACGGCTACCGAGAGATTGCTCACAAACAACAGTGCACTGACCGACAACTCCGTCTACTGCTTTACACCCAGCCGTTGGAAAAGGCTTTGGATCGGGACTGAAAGCGGCATTAATTATTATTCCTATCAAGAAAGAAAACTAAAACAATTTCCTGTTACCGCCGGTGGGAAAGCGGTAAAATATGTCCATTCCATCTGCGAACAAAATGACAGTACCCTCTGGATTTCTACTGTTGGAGAAGGTATCGTAAAAGTCTCACTAAATACATCATCGGGTATACCTACAATAAAAGATGCAGAAAGAACCGTATTGGATGGGGGAAAACGTGCATCTAATTACTTTTTCATTTCTTTCCAGGAAAACGATTCTATTCTATGGTTTGGAAACCGGGGATACGGAGCCTATCGGATAAATACGGAAACCGGACGGATGAAACCTTATCTGTTTAATGAAGCAGTCAAGAGCCAGACTGTAAACGACATATTTGCCATTCTCAAGAATGAAACCGGTTACTGGTTCGGAACCAGCTTCGGATTGACACGAATGTATGACGGTAATTACCATATATATAATGAAACGGACGGCTTTCCCAACAATACGATTCACGGTATCCTTGAAGACAGACAACAATATCTATGGCTCAGTACCAATCAAGGGTTGGTAAGATTTAATACCCGGATGAATACGATACAAGCCTATCACCAGCAAAACGATTTGAGAGTAACGGAATTCAGTGACGGAGCCTATTTTAAGGATGAACGTAGCGGTACTCTTTTCTTTGGCGGTACCAACGGATTTATAAGTATCCATGAAAACGATTTCAAAGAGACAGAATATATGCCCGCTCTGCAATTCAACCGTCTATTCATCTTCGGCAAAGAGTATAATATCAATGAGTTTCTGCACGAAGACAAACAGAAGCACAAAGTTTTGGAACTGGATCACAGTCAGAATTTCTTCGGACTGTCTTTTATTGTCATCGACTATCTGAACGGAAGCAACTATACCTATTACTATACAATCGAAGGATTAAGTGACAATTGGATAGAGAACGGAACATCCACAACGACCATGTTTTCTAATCTTGCACCGGGACAATATACCCTGTGGGTGAAGTACCGGAGCAACATAACAGGTAAAGAAAGTGCCCCGCAACCTTTAACGATCCGCATTACCCCGCCCTGGTACATGACCTCTTTGGCCTATTGGTGCTACTCCATACTCTTTATAGGATTTATTGCATGGTGTATACACTTGTCCATAAAGCGGTATCGCCGAAAAAGAGACGCGATGATAGAGAGAATAAATCGCCGGCAACGGAACGAACTATATGAATCCAAACTTCGTTTTTTCACCAACGTGACTCACGAATTTTGTACGCCACTCACATTGATTTACGGACCTTGCCAAAGAATACTCACATATCCTTCCACCGACAATTATATCCGTAAATATGCCTCTATCATTCAACAAAATGCCCAAAAACTGAATGCCCTGATTCTGGAGCTCATCGAGTTCCGACGACTGGAGACCGGCAACAAAACCCTTGAAATCCAAAAGCTGCCTGTCTCCGCACAAACCCAAAACACGGCCGATTCTTTTAATGAATTAGCCGAAAGCAGGAAAATAAACTATCAGCTAAAAATAGAAAAAGAGGTCTACTGGAACTCGGATGCCGGTTGCTTCAGCAAGATTATCAACAATTTACTGTCCAATGCTTTTAAATACACGCCGGAGAACGGTATGATTAGCATAGAACAGTACGTAGAGAACGAGCAATTGCATATCCGCATATCAAATACGGGCAAAGGGATTGAAAAGGAAAATCTTACAAAAATATTCGACCGTTATAAGATACTGGACAATTTTGAGATACAGAATAAAAACGGAATATCGCCACGCAATGGCCTGGGACTGGCTATCTGCCATAGCATGGTAACTCTGCTGAACGGACAAATCCGGGTAACAAGCACCCCTAATCAGCTTACGACTTTTGAAGTAATCCTGCCCGCCCTCTCCATAATAGCCACCGATACAGAACGGCCCATGTCAATGGAAATGGAAACAGTGATACAAGAAGGCAACGAAACGATGGAATTAGAAAGTCCGACACCGGCGTACGACACTTCCCGGCAAACCATCATCGTCATTGACGACGATCCTTCTATGTTATGGTTCGTAAGTGACATTTTTGCGAACAAATACAACGTGTTCTCTTTTAACGATACAGAAAAAGCAATGGAACAATTAAAGCTGAGACCAGTCGATTTAATCATTTCGGATATTATGATGCCGGGTACGGATGGAATATCTTTTGCCAAACAAATAAAATCGGATAAGCTACTCACCCATACTCCCTTGATCCTCTTATCCGCCCTCAACAGCATTGATGACCAGATGAAAGGGATTGATTCCGGCGCTGAAGCATACGTCACCAAACCATTCAATACCGATTATCTGATAAAACTTGCAGAACGCCTTATCCAACGGGAAAAAGATTTAAAAGAATATTACAACTCTGTATTCTGCACATTCAAATTAGACGACGGACAGTTCCTGCATAAAGAAGATAAGGTATTCTTCGAGAAGATGATGAAAATTATCGATCAGAATATTACTAACCCGGAATTGTCTGTAGAGCTGCTGAGTAGTTCTTTAGGGTACAGCACACGCCATTTCTACCGGAAGCTCAAAGAAATAACAGAGCAAACTCCTGCTGATATCATCAAAGAATACCGGCTGGCAATAGCTGAACAGTTATTACTTTCTACCAACTTGACTGTCGAGGAGATCATGGACAAATCAGGATTTATGAACCGGGGAACTTTCTACAAGATATTCTCGCAAAAACATAGCATGCCGCCACGGCAGTACAGGGAACGACAAAAAAAAGATTTTAAGAAAGCGTGTTCTCCACAATGTTCCTCTTCACATAGGGAAGGAGAAGCACCTCAAACTGTGAGTGAAGAAAATTGAGAAATAAAAAAGGGCGATAAAGCATGCTATGTACAGCTTTATCGCCCGGTTTTATTGGTTATAATCCACCTTATTTATACTCCTGCCAGCTCTTGATCTGGATATCTTCCAGTTTCAACTCACAGAACGCTTCGATGAACGCACCTGCCAGACGGGCATTGGTAATCAAAGGAATATTATGATCGATGGCTCCGCGGCGGATGCGATAACCGTTCGTCAGCTCACGCTTAGTATGATTCTTAGGTATGTTCACAATCAGATCGAACTTATGATCGGCAATCATCTTCATCACGTTGTTTTCTGCTCCCGGCTTTTCATCCGGCCAATATACCGGAGTCGTATCTACCCCGTGTGCATTAAGGAACGCAGCAGTACCGGCAGTAGCATAAATCTTATACCCTTGTGCAAACAAAGCACGGCTTGCATCCAGCAAATCTACCTTCGACTTCATAGCACCGGATGAGAACATCACTCCTTTATCTTTGGAAGGTATCTTGAAACCGGTAGCGATCATAGCGCTCATCAATGCTTCCGAAAAGTCATCACCGATACAACCTACCTCACCGGTAGAAGACATATCCACGCCCAAAACCGGGTCTGCCTTGTGCAAACGCGAGAATGAGAACTGAGAAGCTTTCACACCGATCCAGTCGATATCGAAAGCCGACTTATCCGGACGACTATAAGGAGCATCCAACATAATACGGGTAGCTGTTTCAATGAAATTACGTTTCAGTACTTTAGAAACAAACGGAAAACTACGCGAAGCACGCAAGTTACATTCGATTACCTTCACCTCGTTGTTGCGAGCCAGGAACTGGATATTGAACGGACCGGAAATATTAAGTTCTTTCGCAATCTGACGGCTGATCTTTTTGATGCGACGGGCCGTTGCAAAATAAATCTTCTGTGCCGGGAATACCAGTGTAGCGTCACCGGAATGAACGCCGGCAAATTCCACATGCTCGGAAATGGCATACTCTACCACTTCACCATTCTGGGCAACCGCATCAAATTCTATCTCTTTCGTATTTTCAAGGAACTGAGAAACAACCACCGGATACTCTTTAGATACTTCGGCAGCCATTTTCAGGAAGTTTTCCAATTCTTCATCATCATAACAAACGTTCATCGCTGCACCGGAAAGCACGTAAGAGGGACGAACCAAGACAGGATAACCCACCTTACCGACGAAACCTTTTACTTCTTCCAGACTGGTAAGCTCCATCCATGCCGGCTGGTCGATACCCAACTGATCGAGCATTGCAGAGAACTTGTTACGGTTTTCGGCCCGGTCGATAGAGATCGGAGAAGTACCTAAAACAGGCACTGACTGACGATAAAGCTTCATTGCTAAGTTGTTAGGAATCTGTCCGCCAACGGAAACAATCACACCGCGCGGTTGTTCCAGATCGATTACATCGAGCACGCGTTCGAAAGAAAGCTCATCGAAGTACAGGCGGTCGCACATATCATAGTCGGTAGATACCGTTTCGGGGTTGTAGTTGATCATGATAGACTTATATCCTAACTTACGGGCAGTCTGTACAGCATTAACCGAACACCAGTCAAACTCTACCGAGCTACCGATACGGTATGCACCCGAGCCGAGAACAACTACCGATTTTTCATTCTTATAATAGTTAACGTCATATCCCTCTACGGCATAAGTCATGTAAAGATAGTTAGTCAGCTCCGGATGTTCGGAAGCAACCGTGTTGATACGCTTTACAGCGGGAAGAATACCCAACGCTTTACGGTGTGCACGAACCATCAGGTTTTCTTTTTCCATATTGCCAGTAGGATTCAGCACGAAACGCGCAATCTGGAAGTCAGAGAAACCGAGTATCTTCGCTTCACGCATCACGTCTGCCGGGATATCCTCTACCTTATCATAAGTAGAAAGTTTCGCCTTATAATCAACAATATTCTTCAGTTTGCCGAGGAACCACGGATCGATCTTTGTCAGTTCATAGATGCGGTCGATCGTATATCCTTCTTCCAAAGCCTGCGCGATGGCAAATACACGCAAATCGGTCGGGTTGGCCAGTTCTTTGTCAAGATCGTCAAAAGTAACATCATCATTCCCCACAAATCCATGCATTCCCTGACCGATCATACGGAGACCTTTTTGAATAATCTCTTCAAAAGAACGCCCGATAGACATGATTTCGCCTACGGACTTCATGCTCGAACCGATTTCGCGGGATACACCTGCAAACTTGGTAAGGTCCCAACGGGGTATCTTACAGATATAATAATCGAGTTGTGGCGCTACATAAGCAGAGTTCGGAGTACCCATCTCACCGATCTGGTCGAGTGTATATCCTAAAGCCACCTTAGCGGCAACAAACGCCAACGGATATCCGGTAGCCTTGGAAGCCAAAGCCGAAGAACGGCTCAGACGGGCATTTACTTCGATTACGCGATAATCATCCGTCACGGAATTAAACGCATATTGAATGTTACATTCACCTACAATACCGAGGTGACGGATACATTTCGTAGAAAGTTCCTGCAGCATTTTCAGCTCTTCGGCATCCAACGAACAAGTAGGAGCTACTACGATCGATTCGCCTGTATGGATACCCAACGGGTCGAAATTCTCCATACTCGCCACAGTAAAACAGTGGTCATTTGCATCGCGGATCACCTCGAACTCAATCTCTTTCCAGCCTTTCAAAGACTCTTCAACCAGAATTTGCTTAGAAAAAGCGAACGAGCTTTCGGCCAGTTTCAGGAATTCTTCTTCATTGGCGCAAATACCGCTTCCCAAACCTCCTAAAGCATAGGCCGAGCGCACCATCACCGGATAACCGATACGACGTGCAGCAGCAATGGCGTCTTCCATGTTCTCCACTGCCTGGCTGACGGGAGTTTTCATCTCGATCTCATCCAGCTTTTTCACAAACAGGTCACGGTCTTCGGTGTACATGATAGCCTCAACGGAAGTACCCAATACTTTTACTCCGTACTTGTCGAGGATGCCTTGCGTATAAAGTTCCGCACCGCAATTCAATGCCGTCTGACCGCCAAATGCCAACAAAATACCATCAGGACGTTCTTTCTTTATAATCTCCTCTACAAAGTAGGTAGTCACGGGAAGGAAATACACCTTATCAGCAATTCCTTCAGAAGTCTGAATGGTTGCAATATTCGGATTTACCAATACGGAGCTGATACCTTCTTCTTTCAAAGCTTTCAGTGCCTGCGAACCGGAGTAGTCAAACTCTCCGGCCTGTCCGATTTTGAGTGCTCCCGAACCCAGAACCAAGACCTTTTTCATTTCCTTTTCCATTTCTCTTGTTGTTATTATGTTGTTTTCTTATAATTACCGCACAAAAAAAATGCGTTACCCTGATGAAAGGATTAACGCATTACCAAAGAACTAAATATCGTTTTTGGAGAAAAGAGAAGAAGTATACAGATTCCGGATGGAAGACATCCGAACGGAGATGATACTTGCTTCTGATTTCCTGCTGACTCATTGCTATTTTTAAAATTTGTGCAAAGTAACGACTTATTTCGATAAATACAAAAGATTCGGGAAAGAATATTTTAAGTAAAAACATATGATCGGGCAGAAAAGATTGAAAACTCCATCCGGCAGAGATGTGGTGCGGGCAGAGAACAAAAGCACGCAGAATACTTTGCACGCTACGCTTTTCTTTGTAGCGTCTCACAGTCATGAGACGGTCATCTCTCAATTGTGTAACGATCGTCTCTCAATCATGAAATGCACGTCTCACAACCGTGAAACGCTTATCATACTTAGACATCTTCAACATAATAAGCTCAGAACACGAATATAATAAGATCAGAACGCGCTTTCCGGTCTATACACATTTCGGACATTCGTTTTTTATTCGTACCTTTGCAGTTAATATATTAAATGATAAAGAAATGGGAAAGATTATATTAACAGGGGATCGCCCGACAGGCAGACTCCACATCGGCCACTACGTAGGTTCTCTTAAAAGAAGAGTAGACTTGCAAAATGCCGGACAATATGAAAAAATGTTTGTATTCATTGCCGATGCACAGGCTCTGACCGACAATATCGACAATCCGGAAAAGGTACGCCAAAACGTAATCGAGGTAGCCCTCGATTATCTGGCCTGCGGTCTCGACCCGACGAAAGCAACCATTTTCATTCAATCACAAATCCCCGAATTATGTGAACTGAGTTTTTACTTCATGGATCTGGTTACCGTGTCACGTTTGCAACGCAACCCGACCGTAAAGACAGAAATTCAGATGCGTAATTTCGAAACAAGCATTCCGGTCGGTTTCTTTACCTATCCCATCAGTCAAGCCGCCGATATCACCGCATTCCGTGCAACAACCGTTCCGGTAGGCGAAGATCAGGAACCGATGATCGAACAGGCGCGGGAAATTGTACGCCGTTTCAATCACATTTACGGTGACACACTGGTAGAACCGGAAATTTTATTGCCGGACAATGCGGCTTGCCTTCGCCTTCCGGGTACCGACGGCAAGGCCAAAATGAGTAAATCATTAGGCAACTGCATCTATCTTTCGGAAGAAGCAGACGAAATACAGAAAAAAGTGATGAGCATGTTTACCGATCCCGACCACTTGCGTGTACAAGATCCGGGCAAGATCGAAGGTAATACCGTGTTTACTTATCTGGATGCATTCTGCCGCCCGGAACACTTTGAACGCTATCTGCCGGATTATCCGGATTTGAACGAACTGAAAGCGCACTATCAGCGCGGGGGATTGGGAGATGTGAAAGTGAAACGCTTCCTGAATGCCATCATGCAAGAGACACTGGAACCGATCCGCAATCGGCGAAAAGAGTTCGAAAAAGACATCCCGGCCATCTACGATATGCTGAAACAAGGATGTGATGTGGCAAGAGCCGCCGCCGCCGATACATTATCGGATGTTCGCAAAGCGATGAAGATTAACTATTTCGATGATGTAGACCTGATAGCCGAACAGGTAAAGAAATTTGCAGCAGAGAAATAAACAGAATAAACGGAAACGCAAACAAAAAAGGAGAATGAGTTCAAGAAACGAACACATTCTCCTTTTTCTGTTACTGTAAGGTTCTTTCAGAACCCCATTAATTGTTGGACTTCACCAATACGACACGGTTCAAGATCGGCTGGCCGAATTTATCAACACCGCCATTGCCATCTACACTTAAACGGTCTGCTGCAATTCCGTACTGTTTGATCAGTACATTTACCACTGCCTGCGCACGTTTCATACTCAACTCTTTGTTAAAGTCAGGAGTACCTGTTGCAGAATCGGCATATCCGTTCACGACATACTTCGTATCCGGGAATTTCTTCATCTGTTCAGCCAGATAAGACAGGTTCATTGCCTCACGCGGAGAAATCTCAGCAGAACCGATCTGGAAGAATACGGTACGAGGAGCGATGTTGGCATCTACAACGACCTGTTGCTCAATCACCTCAGTAGTGGGCTGGCTTTCTGCTTCCTGTAACTGTTGCTGCAAATCAAGATTAGCAGCAGCCATTGCATTCATCTGTTCGCGCATATTTCTCAATTCCATTTCAGAGATAATCTGCGGGAACGGACGTTGGAATCCACGGTTCGGAAAATGGTAAGTCAAGCCGACAGAAGCACCGAGAATGCCATCATAATCATGCTTGCCTCCATGTTGGCCGTCAAACTTTCCTTCCAATCCGGTAGCACTCAACTCCAGATTGATATCGACAGCATTGGAAATACGGAAACGGTTAATTAAACCGGCATTCATTGTAAATGCATGTATGCGAGGTTTGGTGTAAGAATGAGTAAAACCGGCTCCCAAATAAGGAATAATTTCGTAAACGCGATGCGAATTGTAACCGCCAAAAAGAGCGTTCAAATTAAACATGATATCACCATGCAGATTCATATAGTCAAATTTCTGCTTGTAATATCCGTCGCCCATTTCATTCCCGGTTACATACGGAGCTGTTTTGTCATATGAGAACCCTTTGGCTTGCAGACCGCTATACTGTAAACGCAATCCTAATCCGGGAGTAAACCATTTACCTACAGCGACATTCAAGACAGGACTGATACGATCTTTGAATTTTCCTGCATTATCGCCATTTCCGTAAAGTACCTGGGCACCCCCACCGATTGAGAAGAACCAGTTGCTCCAGAACGGATTAGTCAATACCTGATATTTATCCTGCACCTCTATTACTTCTGTTTCGGTAACAGTAACTTGTTGAGCCGAAGATGCGGCCGCTACGCCGGCAAAAGCCAGCAACATTAGAATCTTTTTCATATACCTAAATAGTTAAAGTGGTTATTGTTTTTTCCTATTGAACTGTTTAAATAACACCAATGGAACTAAAAGGTTTTGAAAAAATGAGTTTTTATGTTTCGCTTCCAATAAATACTCATGCAAACCACCATCAGTCGGGAGGTGAAGCCCATGCTCCAAGATAGTAGTCAAATTGACAAGTACAGACAAAATATCTTTAGAAGACCGGCAGCACAGAATAATTTTACAGGAAACACTACAGACGATATAAACAGATATATATCAATCAGATAAGCTAAAGAAAAGAAGAAAACAGGAATATATATTCTCCGACGAAAGATATTAATATTAATACCATGTTAAAATGCATTCTTTGCACACAAGAATACGTATTCTTACACTTAAGAAATTAATTCTTTGCAAGACAGAAAGTTATACTTGGAAAAGAAGATTAACAATGTTAAAGGAAAATGCCTGATAGATCAGAATCACTCATGCAACAACTTTGAACTGCACTCCTAAAGTTTTACGCCCAACTTTTGGCATACGGTTTAAGTTCCTGTTTAAATTTTACCCCATATTATTTTGAGAGGAAAATTCAAACTGGCTAAGTTGTTGCATGAGGATTTCATGGTTATTTAAAAAGTTTCTCTATCTCTTCTTCCCTGATAGTGGCGAGTACCACCTTACCATCCGGAGTATAATTAGGAGCTGCGCAGGCAAAAAGACTATCAACAAGACTTATCATTTCTTCATTTGTCAGTACTTGCCCATAAACAATGGCAGCCGCACGAGCCAATGTCAATGCTAAGATGTTCTGAATTTCTTCTTTCACATCACTTCCCTTTTCCATGGCAGTATGCAACATATTACGCACCAATTCCAACGGATCGAGCCCCTCAATGCCGGAAGGGATACCATTGATCGCGTAGCTTCCTCCTCCTAAATCGCTAAGATCAAAGCCCACTGCCGAAAGGTCATCCATAATACCTTGCAGCACAGCAGCTTCAGAAGCCGGAAGTTGCAATATCTCCGGAAAAAGAACTCCTTGTGACATTCCTTGTTTCTGTTTAATCTGAAGCATATACCGATCGAACAATACCCGCACATGGGCACGATGCTGATCGATCAGCATCAACCCGGACTTTACGGAAGTAAGAATAAAACGCCCTTTAAACTGTAAATGGAGGTTTCCTTTTTCTACAACAGGCTCATTAGCATACAAAGTAGCCGGAGCAGCCGGCTGTATATCCTCTTCGACCGGAAAGAAATCATCCGGCTCGGTTTCCGTTTCCACTGCCGGACGATTCATCTTGCTGGCCTTCTCCAATCCGCCATAAAGATCTTCCCAATCTACTTTCTGACGGGAATAACCCATACCTCCGCCACCGGAGGAAGAGGTTTTAAAAGGATTGAAATCCGAATTATATTGCACCCTCGGTGGCGCCGGGGGAAGATTTTGTTCAAAAGCCGGAATATCAGGCATGTCTTCCGTATCAAAATCAATGGAAGGAACTGCATTGAATTTCCCCAACGATTCTTTGACAGCTGCAGAAACAATCTGCCAGATAGCCTGCTCGTTCTCAAATTTAATTTCCGTTTTAGTCGGATGAATATTCACATCGATATTGGCAGGATCCACTTCAAAATAAAGAAAATAAGAAACCTGCTCACCTACCGGGATCAATTGTTCATAAGCCTCCATCACCGCCTTATGGAAATAGGGATGCCGCATATAACGGCCATTCACAAAGAAATACTGATGTGCCCCTTTCTTGCGCGCCGTTTCCGGCTTAGCAACATAACCGGAAAGTTTGATCATCGTTGTATTCACATCCACACTCAATAGCTGCTGGTTAAGTTTCTTGCCGAAAACAGCAAGGATACGCTGCCGCAACGGGGCTACCGGAAGATTGAATAATTCGGAGTCATTGCTATAAAGGGAGAAAGCAACATCCGGATGCACAAGAGCAATACGCTCAAACTCCGTGAGTATATTGCTCAACTCCGTAGAATTGGCTTTCAGGAATTTACGGCGTGCCGGAATATTGAAAAACAGATTCTTAATGGAAAAGTTACTGCCTTTAGGGCAAGAAACCGCCTCTTGACTTTCTACCTTAGAACCGGCGATAACCAGCTTTGTACCCAGTTCTTCATTCTCAAGACGGGTTTTAAGCTCCACCTGCGCAACGGCCGCAATAGAAGCAAGCGCCTCACCACGGAACCCCATTGTACGTAAAGCAAACAAATCGGAAGCTTCACGTATCTTCGAAGTGGCATGGCGTTCAAAAGACAAGCGGGCATCCGTTTCAGACATCCCCTTTCCATCGTCAATAACCTGAATGCAAGTTTTACCGGCATCCGTTACCAATACATGTATATTGCCGGCCTCAGCATCGATCGCATTTTCCACTAACTCCTTAATGACAGATGCCGGACGTTGTATTACCTCACCGGCCGCTATCTGATTGGCAACCGAATCGGGCAATAAATGGATGATATCACTCATAATGTTTAGTAGTTAGAATTTAGTAGTCAGTAGCTGGTAGTTGGAATTTGGCAGTCAGTAGCCCCGACAAGAACAAGCAACTGGTATAAAATGCTTCAACCTGCCCCTTCCATAAATCATAATTCAGAAATCACAACTCTCCCCAGCTCCAGCTACCCGTTTGCAAATAATGCCACAGGAAAATCAGTAAAGCAATAATTACGAGAATTACCCCTAAGTGCACCGGTTTGCGTCCACTCTCTTTACGACGTTTCAGGTGCGTAGTCCCTTCCACAAATTTCCCCCGAATGTCTTCCGGAGAAAATTCCTTCTCAGGCAACATGCCTAAATCACGTTTGGCCTGTTCTTCCATCTTATCGAGCTTTTCTTTCCGCTCGTTCACATAGATGTATTGATGATTGAAGCGACGCGGTTTTCTCATACCGCTATTAAACATTCCCATAGTGCTATTTCATATTAATTAATTCACGCTTGGGCGAATTTAATGGTTTTCGGGTAGATTTACGCAATGTTTCACCGGCTTTTTTGCCCCTCCATTCAAATATGTCATCTTTATTCTGTGGACGAATGTAATCGAACCAGACAAATGTAGGCAATCTCATTTTATCAGCCGGGATCTGATCCATCGGATAAAGCACTCCGTCCGATTTGGGGCTCATAACCATACGCTTCATTTTACGATCCTTTAGATACATTGTCAGCAAGCTGGTTTGAGAGGTATTCATGCCAATCATCGTGCTATCCTCTTCCTGTGGATAAAAGACTACCAACACATTGGCTATGACGTCTACTTTCCGCATCTCGCCACTGTCAAAATAGGCCTTGATCTCTTTTCCCGAAACCTGGTTGTAATGCAACGAATCTTTCATCTCCACCGTCAGTGCCTGATTGATAATATGCGCCCAATCGATCGTGCTATCATTCAAATAGATCTTGATCTCTTCACCCAACAGTTGCTGACCTTCATTCCAAAGAATCGGATCGGTATACATTGTCACACAAGAATCTTTAGAATTATACACCAATGAGTCGCAAACACCCTGTAGATCCGTGCGGTACATACGCACCTTATGATAAGCTCTCATCTCACGAAACACCGAATCCGTATTCAGATAAAACGTAGTCATCATTAAAGTATCGGCATGCATATAGAGACTATCGCCCTGAGAATAGTCGATAGCCACCGCTCGCTTTGTAGCAAAAGCACTATCGGTCAGCTCATTGTAAAAGCAGTAATCTCCCGTCAGCATATTACGATTGATACTGTCGTTCATCACCACATTATCGAAAGCCTCACCATATCCCAATTTACGATCATAGAATAAACTGTCACCGGTCATTCGCTTTCCCTGATTGGTCAATATGGAACGGTCCAACAACTCGGCTTGCCCGGTCAAAGTATTATAAACGCCCCGTTCTGAAAAGATATGATTCTGATCGCTTACAATCTCAGATGGTCCCAAAATGGTAGCTATTTTAGATACGGTATTATATTTCAATGTATCCGAAGTCAGAATAAACTTCGGATTAACCAACTTCACATCATGATTGAAAACGGATTGTTTGGTAGACGGGCTGTATTCACCCCAGTCGGAAGTCAGTACATTCTCTTCGTCCATCAATGTACCCCCTTCAAAATAATATCCTAAATCATAAATACGATCGTAATTCAGACTATCAGTAAGCAAAGTCGTATTACGATTGATCATTTTAACATTCTCACGCAGTTGGGCCAGTTGGGAGATTCCATCATAATATAAATAATCACCATAGATAAATAGCGTATCTCCCTGCTCCATACGTACATTATTAAAAGCCTCGACAGAATTCGTATTTTCATAAATCAATGCACTGTCACAGTACATATACATACTGTCATGGCGCAACTTTACCGAACCGATAAGTACCTGTACGTCCGGACGCGCCATCTTATCAGCTCTACCCTCGTCTGCATGAAGAAGATCCACTTTCGTCTTTTTCTTCTGAGATTTCTGTTGAGGCTTCTGATCCTGAGCCCAAAGGAAATATGCTCCAAACAAACATATCACCCCTGTGAGGACGCTTTTAAAAAAGACACTATTCGCTCTCATTAATCCTTAATCCAACCCGGATATTTGAAATCGCAGTTTTTCCAGTTGTCATTAATACGCACATAAGTATGTTTCTGCTTTTCCAAAATCCATTTATGCAGCATCTCATCCCGGCGTTTAGCGATTACGATCTCTTTCAGATTCTGATAATCTTCCGTAATGGTTGCCTTATGACCGTTGATACGGGTCTTTAACTTCACAATAGCACAGATTTCTTTTCCATCTTTCTCGTTGACCATTGTAAAAGCTTTCGAAATCTCACCAACGTTCAGTTTATCCACTACTTTTGCTACATCCTGCGGCAACTCCTGCATTTCAAACTTGGAAGTAGCCATGGCATCATTGGAGTTGGTGTTTACCATCAACCCGTGATTATTACGCGTATCCTTGTCATGAGAAAGTGCGGCAGCCGCATCGTCAAAAGGAAATTTACCGGCACGAATATCATCTGCAATAGAGTCCAGACGCCCACAAGCCTCTATCAGCTCTTTCTCAGAAACTTTAGGACGCAACAAGATATGACGGGTATTTACACGGTCACCACGTTTCTCTATTAACTGTATGATATGGAAACCATATTCCGACTCCACAATCTTAGATACCTTTTTAGGATCCTGCAAACTAAAAGCGACAGCAGCATAAGCCGGATCCATCATTCCCTTACCCATAAAATCGGTCTCACCCCCTCTCATGGCAGAACCACGGTCTTCAGAATACATACGGGCCAAAGTAGAGAATTCCGTTTCGCCCTTATTCACGCGATCGGTATACTCACGCAACCGTCTCTTCACATCTTCTATTTCAGTAATAGGAATTTTAGGCTGCAAAGTAATAATCTGTACCTCTACCTGTGTAGGAACATAAGGTATACTATCCTGAGGAAGATCTTTGAAATAACGACGTACTTCGGAAGGAGTTACTTTAATATCTCCCACAAGTTTTTGCTGCATCTTCTGTACGGTAAGTCCCTCACGCGCATTTTCACGAAGAGTTTCACGTATCTGAGACGGAGTTTTGTTCTGCTGTTCAAAGAAGTATTCTTCCATCTTTTCCCTCGAGCCCAACATTTGTATCCAATGGTTGGTCATCGCGTCCACCCGTTGAATAACTTCACTTTCGGGAACCTCGATACTATCAAGACGCGCCTGATGTAAAAACAGTTTTTGTACGGCCAATTCTTCCGGGATCACACAATAAGGATCACCGTCTATTTTACGTCCGTCATACAAGGCACTCAAGCGTGCTTCTTCTACTTCTGATTTCAGAATAGCCTCGTCGCCTACAACCCAAACTACTTCGTCAATCACATTGTCCTGTCCGTACATCGCCGTGTCAGCCAGTATTACCAGCACAAATAAAACAACAAATCTAAAGTTTACAAACTTCTTCATTCTTTGTATTTAATAATTATATATAATCTTTTTCTTGTCTACAGCCTGCTTATACAAGTCATCTTTCACCCGACGCATAAAATCGACTTGTTTTATATTGACAAGCATATCTTTCACCTCCGACATAGCAAACTCATAAGGTTCTTCTTCTCCTATCGCCCGATAATCAGTCACATTGAGAAAGTAATGAAAGGCAGTATCTTTCAATTCCACATGACGATTCTTACTGACATATTCTTCCGGCATTTCTGTTTGCAAAGGAATCATATCCAGCACTTCACTCAGTGGCACCCACTTATTGTAAAAGTATTCATATTTCACTGCATTCTGAAAACTGTATTTTTCCAGATGTTCCACAGCTTCCTGTGCATCGGACTTATACCATTTTCGAACATTGGCAATTTGAGGAGCGGTTAAAGGCACTTTAATAAACAATCCTTTCACTAAGGGACGATCCAGTTTAAAAAGTTCTTTGTTTTTCTCGTAATATTCTGCAAGTTCCTGTTCCGGGATCTCGTTGGAAAGTCTCTGCCCAATCAGTTCTTGCTGATAAGTATGCATAATCAAGGCCCTCCGGTAGTTTCCTACCAACCTTTCGATCTCTTCGTTATCGGGGATGTTATTCTGTGCTTTCTCATACAGCAAAAGATCTTCCGCCCAATCCCGTATATAGCGCTCGGCGAAAAGCAAGCTGTCATCTTTTGACAATCCTGCAGGAAGCACGGATTGCAGGTCTTCTTTGTATAAAAAGTTTCCATTAACCTCTACCAAAGGAGTTTTCCCCCTATGATCATGACTGTCCGTACACGCCGCACAGAAAAAAAGAGAAACCAGCAAGAGGCCCGTTATTCGCATTGTCAACTGAATTTATACTTATATTCAAGGTACGAAGATAATGCAATAATCGGTTATATCAGTGGTTATTAACTGTTTTTAAAACCTCTTGGTTAATTTCAACCTTACTTTCATCACGTAAACGCTTCACCCAAAGCGATTCAAGGAAATTTTGATAATCGGCGGCAAGCGGCCCGCGCACCTCGGTATAACTATCCGGCCCTTTTCGTTTTTCACCAAAAACAGTAGTAAAAGGATAAGACTCCAAAGGTTCGAAGCTACCGGTTTTAAACACCAGTTTATCTACATATTTATTGTCACCTTTCGCAAACAGCCCTTCCTCTACCTTCACAATTTCCGCTACCGAATCATTATATGTCTTGGCGATGGTGTCAGCCCATACCTTTTCCGGAAGCTTTTTTATGAGCTTCTTTATTTCTTTAGCCATCTTTTTGTCGGCACAATGTACCACAACACCTTTATAACGCGGCTCTTTGTAATTATAATCCGATTTATGAGAAGTAAAATAAGCTGCCTGTCCGGCTTCGTCAGCCACAGCGCGTTCCCAAACTTCACGGTTACTGATTTCGAACAGCAACATCCCTTCTTTATACTCCTGCATCAAAAGGCGGAAAGCCGGATACTTTTCTTCCAAACGGCTATTCTCATAATCAAGCACCGACTTCATCGTAAATGCTTCCAACTGCATTTTTAAACTTCTGGGATATGAAGCGGCGAAACGTTTAAAATCAGCACCGGTATACGTATGGTTATCCAATGTAAAAAGAGTTTTCTCCGTCTCCCCTTTTGCCTGTAACTCCTGCAAAGCTTCATTGTTCGGTTGATAATTATATTCACCCTTCAGCTTTTCAACCAATGCCTCCGTTCCTTTATCAATACCAAACTTACGTGCCAGACGCCGGCTGATCTCCTCTTTTATTTCGGCAAAAGGAGCCAACTCTTTCCGGTCAAGTACTTTAACAATATGCATACCCTGAGGGGTAAAGAACGGTTTGGAGATTTCTCCGCTTTTCATAGAAAAAGCTACATTCTCAAACTCTTCCGGCGTTTGAAGGAAACCCACCCAGAACGGATTTTTATCATCAGAGAACTGGCTGACATAAGATGCAAAATCCGCATCCGGATTAGCGGATAAAACCTGATATAGAGAGTCCATTCGGGCTTCGGTTTCGTTCACCAGCGATTTCGGAGATGTTTGCGGCAGATACTTAAAAATATGCATGACCTGTACGTGCCCCGCACGTGAATCCGCTTTCATTTTATCATAAAACTGACGTGCATATGCTTCATCAGCTTCTTCATCCGTCAAATATGATTTTGCCAATTGGCGACGATAGCCATTCAATTCTTC
>ULPX01000507.1_pt1 | contig 26836 bp, 22 predicted proteins | sample 1953911 | NCBI WGS metagenome assembly ULPX01 (sample SAMEA4835640, study PRJEB28245) | human gut metagenome | biome: gut microbiome; material: fecal sample | place: Denmark | collected 2008 | reverse complement strand
CCGCTTCCGTATTACTCGTATTGGCAGCATCATCAGCGGCTTTTTGGTTTTTCTCACCCAAAGAGGAGATGGAGGAAGCATTTACACAGCTTGCTGTGTCGGGAGTGGGAACGTTGGATGGCGATAGGGCGAATCAATCATTTTCACCCTCCCGGACCGAACCTGTATTACACAAACCCACACCGGGTAAAATGGCTGTATTGTCCCATGCTGATGAAGAGGATGACGATTCGGTATCTGTGACATTATCCGTGTCATTCAGTTTTTCGGCTACGGCTACCAATAACGGCTATGTAAGAGATAGAAATGCGGGGGATAATATCTGGAAGACAAGTTCGGGAAACGATGATATAGCTCCGGTTGCGGTAGAAAAAGAACCGGATATGGCTTCTGTTGTATCTAAAGTGGAAAAGAAACGTACTTGGGCTGTAAAAACTACTGTCGGTACGGCGCTTCCGGCAGAAAAACGGAAATATAAGATGCCTGTTATGGCAGGAGTAACAATCGAAAAAAGATTGGGTGAATATTTGGGTATAGAGACCGGATTGGCGTATTCAAATCTCCGTGCCAATGGTCAGGGGCTTCACTATCTGGGTATTCCGGTTAAAATGAATGTGTATTTGGCCGATCTGAAGAAATTTGATTTATACGCTTCTATAGGGGCGGTTGCTGATAAGTGTATAGCCGGTGCACCCAGTAATAATTTCAAAAACGAACCGGTACAATTGGCTGTGACGGCCGGAGTGGGAGTAAGTTATAAAGTAAATGACCGGATTGCGCTTTTTGCAGAGCCGGGAGTATCACATCATTTTGATACGGATTCGAGAATTGAAACGATACGTACCAAACGCCCCACTAATTTTAACCTTTTATGCGGACTTCGCATGACTTATTAACCATATAATAATGTGTGTTATGAAAAAAACATGGATGATGCTGTTTGCTGTTTTGATGGCGCTTATGCTTACGGGATGCGGTAAAGAGACCTTGGACTATAATAATCCGGATGTCGACCTTTTTGTGAAACAACTGAAATCCGGAACTTACAATACTAAAAATGAAAAAGGAATTGTTGAAGTTCCTCATTTTACGGAAGAGGATATTCCCGAATTACTTGCTTATGCGGAGGATTTGAGTGTGATACCTGCATTTCCTTCCGTGTACAATAGTAACAGTGGCAAGATACGTTTGGGCGAGTGTATTTTGTGGACTGTAGAAAGTATTCGTCTTGGAATTCCGGCTTCTATGGGATGTCATATGGTCGAAGTGAATGCTGAGAACTATGAAGCTATTTACTTCTTGTCCGATGAAGAAATTCTGGATGCGGCTGCCCGTTATCGTCGTTGGTGGGAAACCAGAAAGTATCCCCGGACGGCTTGGACGATTGATCCCTGTTATGATGAACCGCTTTGCGGAAGTGGTTATCGCTGGTGGTAGTCTAAACAACTGAACATGGCTAAACGTTTTATTATATTGCTGCTGATTTTGTCAGTGGCCGGGGAGTTGTATACTTAATGGACAAGGATGACGGAACATACATTAATGATGCTTTGATCCTATAAATGATAAATGAAATTTGAGAATGACGAAGTGCTTTATATTGTTTTTATTGATCTGTTTGTCTGTTCCTGTGGTTTATTCTCAGGAATGGACGAAGAAGGATTCGTTAAATCTCAGTCGTGTATTAAAAGAGGAGGGCGAGATAAAACTAAATCCGGAGGCTGTGAAACAGATTGATTTCGGTTCGGATATAATGGGAACTCCGTTGATGTCGACGGAGAAGAACTGGATGCTGCCGGACGAATCTCTTCCTTCTGCCTTACCCAATACCTTACCGTTGGAAAAAAGACAGATGCTTTCTCTGCATCCCTATAAGGCGAATACTCCTTATGACTGGGATCCGGTTTATCAGAAAAAGATACAAGTAGGTAAGGATACTTGGAGAGGAGACCCTTTTTATCGGATCAAGACGTTCAGAGGGTATACCAATACATCGAAGGCGCCGTTGAGGGTTATGGTGATAACGCAGCCTTCCCTGACCGAGATTGAAGCTATTAAGTTGCAGTATAAGCCGTTATTCGGGCAGTCGAATGGCTCGATGGCAGGTGTGGCTATCGGCGGTTTTAATTTCATGTATGTTTTTACAAAGGATTTTTGGGATAAAAAGGGACGTGAACGCCGTGCCCGCACCTTAGAAGTGTTGAAAACCTACGGTGATTCGACTACCGTCCTTATTCCGAAGCCTGTATTACAATTCATTACTCATTGAACTATCTAAAAGGTGAATTTGTTAAATTAGTAAAATGGAAGGCTTCTCCATACAACGATGGAGAGGGGAAAATAAATATAAATAGATTCGATTTATGAATAGAATTTCTACTCTTTTGGGTATTCGTTATCCTATTATTCAAGGAGGTATGGTATGGTGCAGTGGTTGGCGTTTGGCGTCGGCAGTAAGTAATTCCGGAGGGTTGGGACTTATTGGTGCCGGGTCTATGCATCCCGAAGTTCTGCGTCAACACATTCGAAAATGTCGGGCTGCTACCGATTTGCCTTTCGGAGTGAATATTCCATTGATGTATCCGCAGATAGAAGAAGTGATGAATATCGTGGTCGAAGAAGAAGTGAAAATCGTCTTTACTTTTGCCGGTAATCCAAAGACATGGACCGGATGGTTGAAAGAACGTGGAATTACGGTGGTGCATGTTGTCTCTTCTTCTAAATTTGCAGTGAAGAGCGAAGAGGCCGGTGTGGATGCGATTGTGGCTGAAGGATTCGAAGCCGGAGGGCACAACGGACGTGAAGAAACCACTACGTTCTGTCTTGTTCCGGCTGTCCGCCGGGCTACTACTCTGCCCTTGATAGCTGCCGGTGGTATTGCAACCGGTGAAGGAATTCTGGCAGCCATGGTATTGGGAGCGGAAGGTGTACAGATCGGGACTCGCTTTGCGCTTACCTATGAGAGTTCAGCCAGTGATGTATTCAAAGAATATTGCTTACGGCTGAATGAAGGTGACACTAAATTATTATTGAAAAAATTGGCTCCTACCCGTTTAGTGACCAATAGTTTTCGGGATGCGGTAGAAGCAGCAGAAGATCGTGGGGCGTCTGCCGAAGAGTTGCGGGAGCTTTTGGGAAGAGGACGAGCCAAAAAAGGAATTTTTGAGGGTGATCTTGAAGAAGGAGAATTGGAAATAGGACAAGTAGCTTCTTTATTTCGGCAGCAGCAGTCTGTGGCGGAGGTCATGAAAGAATTGCTTGAAGAGTATGAGAGGAGAAAACAAACGCTGACTACCAATTTGTTTTAGACAGAAGCCTCTCCCCAGCCCTCTCCGTGGGAGAGGGGGCTAAGTTAGTTTTGCAACTAATTAATAGACAAGGGTATCTGTACCCCCTCTCCCGCGGAGAGGGCTGGGGAGAGGCTTCATGTCTCTATCATTTTTCACTAATTCCAAATACATCGGCTACAGCTTTGTATACCACTTTTCCTTCTACTATATTCAGCCCTTTTGCAAGTGCCGGATCGTCTTCGCAGGCTTTTTGCCAACCTTTATCGGCAAGAGCTGTCACATAAGGTAAAGTAGCGTTAGTCAGGGCGAGAGTCGATGTGTAAGGTACTGCTCCCGGGATGTTGGCGACAGCATAGTGTACGATTCCGTCTACAATATAAGTAGGATCACTATGGGTAGTCGGGTGCGATGTTTCGAAGCAACCTCCCTGGTCGATGGCTACATCTACCAATACAGTGCCCGGCTGCATCAGTTTCAGCATATCACGGGTGATCAGGTGAGGCGCTTTATCTCCCGGTATAAGGACAGATCCTATCACCAAGTCTACGGTCGGCAATTCCATTTTCAGGCGTAATTCCGAAGCGTAGAGAGTCTTTACATTGGGAGGCAGAGTTTCGCTTAAATAACGCAATCGTGCCAAATTTATGTCGGCGATAGTTACGTCCGCTCCCATGCCGGCAGCCATCTGTGCAGCATTACTTCCCACGATGCCACCGCCCAATATCAGCACTTTTGCCGGTTTTACTCCCGGTACGCCTCCTAATAATATCCCCTTCCCGCCTTGCGGGCGTTCCAAAAAACGAGCCCCTTCTTGGGTAGCCATTCTACCGGCGACTTCACTCATCGGTATTAACAAAGGTAATGAATGGTCGGCTTTTTCTACAGTTTCGTATGCCAGGCAGACCGATCCGTTTTCGATCATTGCCAGTGTCAGTTCTTTATCGGAAGCAAAATGAAAATAGGTGAATAATAATTGTCCTTTTCGGATAAGCTTGTACTCCGGGGCTATCGGCTCTTTCACTTTTACAATCATTTCGGCAATGGCATATACTTCTTCCATGGTAGGTAGAATCTGCGCTCCCACGGCTGTATAGGCTGCATCGGGAAAACCACTGTTGATGCCTGCGGTATGCTGTATGTAAACAGTATGCCCGCGTTTTACAATTTCGGCAACTCCGGATGGAGTCATACCCACACGGTTTTCGTTGTTTTTGATTTCCTTTGGTACTCCGATAATCATAACGTTACTGTATTAAGGGTTAAACATGTACGAATGTACGAAAAATGCTTGTGTACCAATGCATAATAGGAGATGTTTAACAGCATATTGTCAGAAATAGTATCCGCATTAGTTGGATGGAAAGGTAAAATTATCCCTTTCACTGAGGGATGATTTGTTACTCCTTTATTTTAATATTTATCCGGAATGACGTACATTTGTCCTCTTAAAGAAATAATGTACCGCATGAAACTATATATCACAATCTTATTGTTCATTTATTGCATGCCGTCTTTTTCGCAGGAGAAGCAGCGACAGGCATCTTTTGTCCCTCCATTCGATTTTCCTCTGACATTGAGTGGAAATTTTGGAGAGATACGGGCCAATCATTTTCATGGTGGACTTGATTTTAAGACCGGTGGTGTTATCGGAAAGCCGGTTCGCGCATTGGCCGACGGGTATATTTCTCGTATTCGCGTCACACACGGTTCGGGCTATGTACTCGATGTGGTTTACAACAATGGATATTCTACAATCAACCGGCATCTCAGCGGGTTTGTAGGGGCGATTGCAAAGCGGGTGGAAGATCTTCAGTACGAAAAGGAAAATTATGAAGTGGAAATAATTCCCGAACCGGGTGAGTATCCGGTAAAAGCCGGTCAGCAGATTGCCTGGAGTGGGAATACCGGTTATTCTTTTGGTCCGCATTTACATTTGGATGTATTCGAGACCTCTTCTGGTGATTATATTGATCCGATGCCGTTTTTTTTGAAGCATATCAAGGATACTACTGCGCCTAAGGCAGAAGGTATAATGCTGTTTCCTCAACCGGGTAGGGGAGTAGTGGAAGGAATACAGAAGAACCAGACTTTTTCTTTGAATAATAATGGCCGCCCTATCGAAGCATGGGGCGTAATCGGAGCCGGTATCAAAGCGTATGATTATATGGACGGTGTACACAACCGTTATGGTGTGCATACGGTAGTCTTGACCGTAGATGGGCAGGAAGTATTCCGTAGCACGGTAGATCGCTTTTCGCAGGAAGAGAACCGGATGATAAATTCCTGGACTTGCGGGCAATATATGAAGTCTTTTATCGATCCGGGGAATACTCTTCGTATGTTGGAGGCTGCCAATGATAACCGGGGATTGGTTACTATCGATGAGGAAAGAGATTACCGGTTTCTCTACACATTGACAGATGCGTTTGGCAATACCTCCCATACTCGTTTCACTGTACGTGGAAAGAAACAGCCGATTGAACGTTTACAACATCGTGAAAAGTATTTTTTTGCTTGGAATTGTACCAACTTTTTGCAGGAACCGGGTCTGACTCTGATTGTGCCTAAAGGAATGCTTTATGATGATGTGGCCTTGAATTATCAGATGAAAGCGGATAGCGGCGCTGTGGCTTTTACATATCAGTTGAGTGATGAATCTGTTCCGTTGCATGGCAGTTGCGAGTTACGTATCGGGCTGCGTCGTATGCCGTTGGCGGATACAACAAAATATTATGTGGCGCGTGTCACTCCCAAAGGACTTTACGGAGCTGGCGGTACTTACGAAGATGGATTCATGAAAACGACTGTTCGTGAGTTGGCTACTTATACGGTAGCCATTGATACGGTTCCTCCTGTGATCACTCCGGTCAACCCAAAGAATTGGGGGCGTACAGGGAAGATAGTCTATACCATTAAGGATAAAGCAACCGGCATCCATTCTTATCGTGGAACTATTGATGGGAAATATGCGTTATTTGGAAGACCTAATTTAATCCGTTCCCAGTATATATGTGAACTTGATCCGAAACGCGTGGAAAAAGGAGGGAAGCATGTAGTGGAAATGGTTGCAGTAGATGGTTGTGGCAATGAAACCGTAGTACGTGACACCTTCGTGTGGTAAGGAATACAATCATATTTAAGTATATAGAACAATGAACAAGAAACTGATTCTTTGTGCTGCCTTTCTTGTGGCGGCAGTGGCGGATACTTTCGCCTGTACCAATCTCATTGTCGGAAAGAATGCTTCTGCCGACGGTTCGACCATCGTTTCCTATTCTGCCGATTCATATGGGCTGTTTGGAGAGTTATATCATTATCCGGCCGCTACTTATAAGAAAGGAACCATGCTGGATGTATATGAGTGGGATACCGGAAAATATCTTGGAAAAATAGAACAGGCTCGCCAGACTTACAACGTCATAGGTAATATGAACGAGTATCAGGTAACCATTGGGGAAACTACTTTTGGGGGGCGTCCGGAATTAGCAGATTCTACCGGGATTATCGATTATGGCAGCCTTATATATATCGGTTTGCAACGTTCGCGTACAGCTCGTGAGGCCATTCGGATTATGACTGACCTTGTACAGGAATATGGCTATTATAGCGAAGGAGAGTCTTTTACCATTGCCGATCCCAATGAAATATGGATTATGGAGATGATCGGTAAAGGTCCCGGTATACGTGGTGCCGTATGGGTGGCTGTACGCGTGCCCGATGATTGTATCTCTGCTCATGCCAACCAGGCGCGTATCCAGCAGTTTGATATGAACGATAAGGAGAATTGTCTTTATTCTCCGGACGTGATTTCTTTTGCCCGCGAAAAGGGATATTTTAATGGGGTGAATAAGGACTTCAGCTTTGCCCAAGCTTATGCTCCACTTGATTTCGGTGCCCGCCGTTATTGTGAAGCCCGTGTCTGGAGTTATTTCAATATGTTTACCGATCAGGGAGAGGCATACCTTCCTTATATACAGGGAGAAACAGACGAACCGATGCCGTTGTTCGTGAAGCCTAACCGTAAGATTTCCGTACAGGATGTACAGAATGCCATGCGTGACCACTATGAAGGAACTCCCCTCGATATCAGCAATGATTTTGGTGCCGGCCCTTATAAGATCCCATATCGTCTTTCGCCGCTTTCTTTTAAAGTGGGTGATCAGGAATATTTCAATGAGCGCCCTATTTCCACTCAGCAAACCGGTTTTGTTTTTGTTGCGCAAATGCGTGCCAGTATGCCCGATCCGGTGGGTGGTGTACTTTGGTTTGGTACGGACGATGCCAATATGACGGTATTCACCCCGGTATACTGCTGTACGGATAAAGTGCCTGTATGCTATTCCCGTGTAGGTGGAGCCGATTATATCACTTTCTCTTGGGATTCTTCTTTCTGGATTTTCAATTGGGTATCCAATATGGTATATCCGCGTTACGATTTGATGATCGGTGATATCCGTGCTGCACAGCAGGAACTTGAAAGTACTTTCCACGAGGCACAGGCCGGTATTGAAAATATGGCTACGCGCATTTATCAAAAGGATCCGGCCGGAGCCAAGGCTTTTCTCACCAATTATACCAGTATGACTGCTCAAAGTACTTTCGATACTTGGAAGCGGTTGGGAGAGTTTATCGTAGTGAAATACGCTGACGGTGTGATTCGCAAGATGAAGGATGGCAAGTTCGAACGTAATTCTATCGGTCAGCCTGCCGGTGTGGTTCGTCCGGGTTATCCGAAAGAATTTCTTGAAGAATATGTAAAACAAACAGGCGAACGTTACAAAGTGAAATAATTATTTAATATATGGATATTCTGTGCTGAAAACCGCATGCCGATTGATGTATCGGCCATTATCACATTAACACAATATTCATTTATTTATTAGGAATTCTTATTTAATTCTTTTACATTTGTGACTTATAGAGATTAATGAATCATTAACCAATAAATAACAATCTAAATGGAAAATCAGGAACTCATCAAGCAGGTGACTGAGAAAGCTGAAAAATGGCTTACCCCGGCATATGATGCCGAAACTCAGGCTGAAGTGAAACGTATGTTGGCAAATGAAGATAAAACCGAGTTGATAGAAGCTTTCTATAAAGATTTGGAATTCGGTACAGGCGGTCTGCGCGGTATCATGGGTGTAGGTACCAATCGCATGAATATCTATACGGTAGGGGCTGCCACTCAAGGGCTTTCCAACTATTTGAATGCTAATTTTAAAGATATTCCGCAGATTTCCGTAGTGGTAGGATACGACTGCCGCAACAACAGTGATCTTTTTGCAAAAATTTCCGCAGATATTTTTGCTGCTAACGGTATCAAAGTATATCTGTTCGAAGATATGCGCCCGACTCCTGAAATGTCATTTGCTATCCGTCACCTCGGTTGCCAAAGCGGTATTATTCTGACAGCTTCTCATAATCCGAAAGAATATAACGGTTACAAGGCTTATTGGGATGATGGTGCACAGGTATTGGCACCGCATGATAAAGGAATTATCGATGAAGTGAATAAGATAACTTCTGCTGCCGACATTAAATTCCGGGGTAATTCTGATGCCGGTTTGATTCAGATTGTCGGCGAAGACATTGATAAACCTTATCTGGAAAAGGTTAAAACCATTTCTATCGATCCGGAAGCTATCGCTCACCAGAAAGATATGAAGATTGTTTATACTCCGATTCACGGTACGGGTATGATGCTTATTCCGCGTGCATTGAAGATGTGGGGTTTTGAGAATGTCCATACGGTTCCCGAACAGATGATTAAGGATGGTAACTTCCCGACAGTTGTTTCTCCGAATCCCGAAAATGCCGAGGCATTGACTATGGCTGTCAATCTGGCTAAGGAAATCGATGCCGACCTGGTAATGGCGAGTGATCCTGATGCCGACCGTGTGGGTATTGCCTGTAAGGATGATAAGGGCGAATGGGTACTTATCAATGGTAACCAGACTTGCTTGATGTATCTTTATTATATCATTACCCAGTATAAGAAATTGGGCAAGATGACAGGGAAGGAGTTTGTAGTAAAAACAATTGTTACTACCGAACTTATCAAGAAAATAGCTGAGAAGAACGGTATTGAAATGCTTGATTGCTATACCGGTTTTAAATGGATTGCACGCGAGATTCGTTTGCGTGAAGGTAAGCAGGTTTACATCGGCGGTGGTGAAGAAAGCTACGGTTTCCTTGCCGAAGATTTTGTACGTGATAAAGATGCCGTATCTGCTTGTTGCTTGATTTCCGAAATTGCTGCATGGGCGAAAGACAATGGCAAAACATTGTATCAATTGCTGCTGGATATCTATGTGGAATATGGTTTCTCTAAAGAAAAAGGTATTAGCGTAGTAAAACCCGGTAAGAGCGGTGCGGAAGAAATCAAGCAGATGATGGTTGATTTCCGTAATAATCCTCCGCGCGAACTGGCAGGTTCTAAAGTAATCCTTTGGAAAGACTTCCAGACTTTGAAACAGATTGACGAAGACGGTCGTGTAACCAAAATCGATATGCCGGATAAGTCGAACGTACTTCAATATTTCACTCAGGATGGCGGCAAGGTTTCTATCCGTCCTTCGGGAACAGAGCCTAAGATTAAGTTCTATATCGAAGTGAAAGGAGAGATGGGCTGTCGTAATTGTTTTGCCGGTGCTGATGCAAGTGCCGATGAAAAGATCAAGGCTGTGATGAAATCACTCGGTATCTGAGTACTTCCCTTGCGGGCAGATACTCCAGATAATGGAAAATGATAGATAAAAAGGGGCTATTACCGGATTATGCGGTGATAGCCTCTCTTTTTTGTATTCTTTTTGTTTCTTTAGTCTATCGGGCTTAATCATTCTGTGTTAAACGTTGTTCTATGTGCAACATCTAAACCAATTAATATATGAAAGATCTGATAGCCGGCATCAAATACGATGCCTCGAAAGTGATTAGTCGGGCCATTGGGCCGAGTAAAGAATTTTGCATGGGATATATGAATCCGGGTATGCCAGATGGCGGAGGGTATATATCGACTATGAAACTTTCCGTTGGAACGGTCGATATCAAAGGACTTGATGTCGTGACCGAAAGTATTCTTGCCTATGACCGTTGCGGAAGGAGCGATGCTTATTTCGGACAGGTTAATATGCTGAATACCTCTTCTGCATTTTGCGGACTGAATGGGGCGATATGGGGATTGGATCTTGCCGTACACGAAGATATTGTTTCTGGAAAGGCAGTTCCTATGTACATGCAACCGCAAGTTTCCGGAAAAGAGATCCCCGTGTATAATGTTCGTCCTCTGCTGGATGCTACCGAACGTCTTTTTGGAAAGGAGAAACAACAGCGTTTTCCACCTATGCCGGGAGCACATATTGTTTGTGCCGGACAGGATGTCAGTGCGCGCGGACCATTGTGGGTGTGGGCCTGTATCGGAGTGGCTGTTCCTAAGAACAGGGATGTGGCTGCCTGCTTGTTTGTAGAAGATGCCGATACTTATGGCAATGATTCTACCACAGAGAGTGAAATGATCGGTTATCTTGAGGGTACGCTCCGTAAAGTGACCAATAGCATTGCGCTTTACGGGAAAGATCAGGAAGTGGAATACGAATGTATTTATGCCGGATATAAATATGTATTTGTTGAGTCCGATCAGGTTGGTTGTGCATTGGTGACTGTTCCTGCCGTTTATTTGGCGCAGAATGTTTTGCCCGAGGGTATGGATGCGTTTTCCTTGCACGGACTGCCGCTTGTTGAATGGGAGAAGAAATTGGATTTGAAAGAACTCACTTTCATGGAATAGCTCACGGGGTTTGTTTAAAAAGCAGGTCACGAAGATACATGGGTTTATTGATACTTTTGGAGGATGAATGCTGTTTTCATTCCATTCATAAGTTGTTCGTTTGTAGTTTATATGTACTTCGTGGCCTGTGTTTTTGTCATTTTCCGTTTTCTATCCACCAGTCTATCATTTTTCTTGCCAGACTTAGTTTTCTTGGCAATTCGGGTAAGTTGTCCCGGGTATAAAAGGCTCCGGAACTCAGCTCTTCATCCTGTAACGTGAGTTCTCCACCTGCATAGTCAGCGATAAATCCTATCATCAGTCCACTGGGGTATGGCCAAGGCTGATTGGCAAAATAAGTGATATTCTTTACGTCCAGTCCGGTTTCTTCTTTCACCTCGCGTGCAACGCATTCTTCCAAAGTTTCTCCGGTTTCCAGAAAACCGGCCACAAGGCTGTTGAATGTACCTTTGAAATTGCGTGCATGTACCAGCAATAATTTATCTTCTTTACGGATCAGAACTAATATTGCCGTAGAAATAGAGGGATACATCTCGTTTCCGCATTTGGGACATTTTTTCATGATAGGTGCTTTTTGCTCCATTGCTGTGCCGCATGCGGGGCAGAAACGACTATTGCGATCCCAGTGTAGTATTTCGGCTGCTTTTCCGGCAGTCTGATATTGCTTCAGTGGAATGAAATCGTAAGATGCACGTAGTCCGGTCATCATATACTTATCCGATTCTTCTACCGGATAATCAATGGCAATCGCTTTACAGGGATGCCCATCCAACATACATATTTCATGTATGTTGGTCTCCGGAGAGATATGGATCGGAGGTTGCCCGGCACAGGGGATTGAAAATCCGTTATCTGTTTTTTTAAGTAATAACTGGTCTTTGTAGAAAATGATCCACCAGGTAGTTGTTAGTTTACTCATCTTTTTAATAACTTTTTTAATTCTTCTTCATTGAACCATTGTTGTTGTGACGGACGTCCCGTACCTCGGACGGCAGAAGTCTCTTGTGTTGCTGGAATTCCCACTTGACGGGTATGTACAATTTGGCAGGAGATATCCATCGTGTCCAACGGATCTCTCCTGCGAGGTTTGAAACTTGAATATTCTTTTGGAAATTCAACGCCTAATTCATCCAATAAAACTTTTAGTTGACGGCGCGGTCCTTTCGCTTTCGGGTTATCTTTCATTTGATACATCAGCTTGCGATGTTGGTCAAACGGCTCCTGGTATTCCCGCAGCATTTCCCGGTTGACGAAAGTAATGTAAGTGACCGTACCGTTTCCTGCGTATTCTATGATACTCAGCCCTTGGTTGTGTGCCAGATATTTTGTATGCCTGTGCGTACACATTGCCGTGTCGTGTATCAGTTTGGAATAAAAGAAAAGTATAAAATCGTGTTCGTCCTTGAAAGGAATGCCTTTGGGAGTCATATACCGGCTTTTGATACGTTTCATGTAATGCGGTGTCACCCGGCTGCATCTGAAACGGTCGATGAGATAGATACCTTTTTCACCATATTCGTTGGTATAGAAGGTATAGAAAGCTTCGATAAACATTTTATTGTTTAAAACGACGAGCATAATGTTCCATTCGATTCCGGTACGCGGAGAGGTGACACGTACGTGACTCTCCACCGGAAACGTCAGTGAACATCTCAATCGGGTACCGCTTCTCGCCATTAATTCCCGGTATTCTTCGGACAAGAAAGGCCATTCTTTACTTAGTTCTGCTTCTATCTGTATAGGTAGGAGGTTGTTGCTGTATTCTTTCATGAAAAAATCATTATGTTCGCTTGCGGCGTTATCTCTTAGAAGAGGATGATAAATTTCAGACAAAGGTATGAAAATTTTCAATACCTATTTCATTCACGAAATATTTGTCGTGAGAAACCACAACTACCGTGCCTGTATAATTTTTGATTGTCGCCGTGATGATTTCGATGCTTTGAATATCCAGATTATTCGTAGGCTCATCCAGAATGAACATGTCCGGAGTATTGTCACTGATCATCAGACAGCAAAAAGCAAGTCTCATCTTTTCACCGCCACTTAATTTCCGGCAAGATTTATCCCATACGGTTGCCGGAAATAGGTAGCGGTTGAGTATGGTTTTTATTTCATGTTCAGGTAGATTACGACTGTTAAAAGCTTCCGCCTGTTCGAGGACACTCTTGTCATTTTTAATAATGGAATATTCCTGATTGAGGTAAACGTATTTGAAGTCTATACGGGAAAGGCTCCCTTGTGTGGGGACAATCTCTCCGGTAATGAGTTTCAATAAAGTTGTTTTTCCCGATCCATTTGCTCCTTTGATACAGAGACGGTCACCGCTTTTTAGCTGAAAACTCAAGGATTCTTTCCATAATGCGTCATTATTGTTATAACTGAAATTGATATCTTTGGCCGTAATCAATATCTTACCGGTATGTAGCGAAGAAGCATTGAAATCAGTTTTTAGCGCTGCCGTACCGGTAAGGGTATTTCTGAGCCGGTTCATTTCATTTGTCAGTTGCTCTGATTTTTCGGCATGTATGTTATTTAGTTTGGTTGTACTTTTTTCTGCTTTATCTTTTAGGTTATTCATTGCTATGCGGGGAATCCTTTTTTTTATATTCGCTTTTTCTCCACGTACGTTTTGTTTATTTTTTCGTTCTGCCATTTCTCTGGCTGTTTTCTTAGCCAGACGTAATTCTTTCTCTTTTTCTTCGAGTTGCTGTTGTAAAGCATTCATCATGATACCTTTCTGTTCTTTGTAGAATTCATAATTTCCTCCATATACGTTTATGCCGTTCCGGGTAAGTTCGCAGGTAGTATTCAGTAAGTTGAGTAGTGTCCGGTCGTGGCTGACGATAATCAAAGTAGAAGAGGTCCTTTTCACAAATTCATAAAGCTGTTTTCTGCCTTCTGTATCCAAGTGGTTGGTCGGTTCATCCAACAGAATGACAGAAGGGGCATGTATTTCCATACCTGCCAGAAACACCCGTGTTTTTTCTCCGCCGCTCAGTTCGCACATCGATTGTGACGTTGATTTATCATGTATTTCCCAAGAAACTAATGCAGCTTGTACCCGCTCTTCAATATTCCAATTATCATTCAGAATATGAAAGTTTTTTACGGAAGCATCACCGTTCAGGATAGCATGTAGTGCTCTAATTTTCGTATCTATCTGCAATGCTTCTGCAATAGTCTGGTTATCGTACTGTCCGAAGTGTTGAGGGATGTAATATAAATCATCCGGACGAATGATTGTACCCGATGAAGGGGGAAGCCATCCCGCAATAATCTGTAAGAGAGTTGATTTCCCTGATCCGTTATTACCGATTAATGCTACTTTTTGTCCTTTATTTACAGATAGATCGAGGTCTTTGAATAGAATGTCTTTATCTGTGTGTATGTATGTGATTTTTTGAATGGATATACTCATGCTGATTATGGTTTTGAAAGTTTGAAGATTGGGATTGGTCATCACGAAAAAATGGGGAGGAGAGAGATAAACACAATAGTGGCCAAACATACACATTTGTGATGCTCAGTGTCGATAGAAAAATAGCATGTAAAAAGTGATGTTTACCGAAATGTGTTGTCTTACTTGGATATTCTCATCGGAGTAGTTTAATTAATTCCGGGGCAAAGGTAAGATAAAAAATGAAACTCCCAACACTATATTAGTATCAATATTTAATTTCCTACTAATTTCACGGACAATTTTAAGGTCGACTCATATTAAATATAGTCGCTAAGGCGTGAAAGACTCATTCTGATTAGTTTGGAAAAAGATTTTTGATTGAAATCCATTTCAAACATGTGGAGCTTAAGAACATCTACCCTTGGAGGATAGGAAAACTTTTAAAACAGATCGATGGTTTATATAGTGAGAAAATCGCACGTCTGATTTTAACATTGTTAATCCTGTTTTCGGCATATGGTTTCTTCCGTTGCAAAACATTAATTTCTTTACCTGTAAAGAAGCGTATTCTTACCAACAAGAATACGTATTTAACACAGTATTAAAAGCGTATTCTTACAGGCTAAGAATATCAGTTTAATTGTTTATTAAATAAGTGATTAATTCTTTGATATACAGAGGTTAGCGCCATTTGTGTTTGTCTCCCGGTATGGAATATCCCCTATTGGTTCGAAAAATGACTCTTTCCTGTACTTGTCAAATTAGCAACTTCAGTTGTGTCAAATTGCTTTTTATCATTACTTATAAAAGTTTCTCATATGCCATGCGGCTTCCTCTTTGATATAATATTTCACCACAATAACTGAATCCTAACTTTTCTAACATTCTGTGCATATAGAAATTATCAAAATTGGTATCTACTTTGAAACTATGAATGCCTTGACTGCGGCTTAGCTCTTCTACTTTCTGCATAAATAGAGAGGCGATTCCTTTTTGTTTCATTTCATTGGCAACGGCCAGCCGATGAACAACTACATAAGGTTGTTCGCTTAACCAGCTACCGTCAATGGAATTATAGGCAGGTTCCCCGTCAAAGACTACTGCGGCATAAGCTATGATATCGGCTTCACTGCACAATACATAGGCATAACCGTTACGAATGTCATTAGCTATATTTTCCGGTAAAGGATATGTTTCGTCCCATTGCTGTTTGTTTTGCCGAAGCATTTGTGCTTTGGCTTGCAAGATGATTTCCCATATTCTGGCAGCATCTTCGGTGGTTGCTTTTCGAAATGTCAGTTGCATATTGTTTTATAAATAACGTCTTACTGTGATAATTCTTTGAAATGAAAAAGTCTTGTTGCAAAAATAGAAAAAAGAAAGGAATCTTACCCTATAATAGTAAAAATAGCACCTGCACTTGCCGATAATTTAAGCAGGCACAGGTGTTGTTTGAGGAAATTTTTAAAAAGTTTTTAAGTTTCCTGTTTAATCGAATGTGAATAATTGATTCAGGACTTCGCTCATACTCGGATGCGTGAAAATAAAATCACGCAGGAAGCTGTAATGTTGTCCGGACTTCATGGCTACATTGACGATATTGATCATTTCCGATGCATCTGCACAGAATAAAGTACATCCCATGATTTTTCCGGTGTGCGCATCGACGATTGCCTTCAGCATGCCATCTACCTTTTGTAATGTGCGGGCACGCGCTACGGCTGTTGCCGGTAAACGGGATACTTTGAATGAATAACCTTTTTTTATGGCTTCCTCTTCCGTGAGACCGACGTGTGCCAAAGGAGGATCTATGAATACAGAGTAAGCAAGCGGGTTGCGATCTTCCGTTGTCCGTTCTTTGTCACCGAATAGCTTGTTACGAATAATCCGGTAATCGTCCAAAGAGACATAAGTAAATTGCGGACCTCCTTTCACATCTCCCATCGCCCATATATGCGGAGTGGTAGTATGCAGATGTACATCTGTGATGATTGCACCTTGTGAATCGACTTGTACGCCTGCTGCTTGAAGATTTAATCCGTCGATCATCGGTTTACGTCCTGTTGCCAATAGGATGGCATCTCCATCTATAAAATAAGGAGTACCGTCCGAAGCGTCCGTATAGGCCAGCGTAACGCCGTCGGCCGTATCATGAATTGATTGTGCGCGGGCATTCAAACGGATTTCGATACCTTTTCTTTCCAGAACCTCCCGTACACTGTTGGCAATATCCCGGTCTTCACGCGGCATGAAGAATCTGCCCCCTTCCAGGATGGTTACTTTACTTCCGAATTCGGCATACATAGATGCGAATTCAAGTCCGATATATCCACCGCCTACAATAATGAGGTGTTGGGGAAGTAGTTCCATATCCAGTAAGGTTGAACTGGTATACACCCGCTTGCTATCACGGATACCATCGATGGCGGGGATAATACTCGTAGAACCGGTATTGATGAAAATTTCTTTTCCTTGCAATTCTATTTCTTCATCGGGGAGTGTTACTTTTACTGTGTCAGGACATATAAAGGAAGCAGTTCCGGTATAGATCGTTACGTTCGGACGGTTGGCCAGGTCATCGAAATTCTTGTCACGCAGGAATGAGGTTAATTTGTCTTTACGGGCAATGGCTAATTTATAAAAGTTACTTTGCTTTTTGTAATCCCCCTGATACATAATTCCGGATATTTCTGCTTCATGTATTAAAGCCTTGGTTGGTATACAAGCTACATTTATACACGTACCGCCATACATTTTGTCAGAGCGTTCTATCAGGGCTATTTTCCAGCCACGATTGGCCAGTTCGGCAGCTAATGTCTTTCCACCTTTGCCGAAACCTATAATAATTGCATCATATTGTTTCATAATTCTTGTCTTTTTAAGAGGTTATTATTTAGAACATAACATTTGGAAGATGACATTTGTTTCGATTGTTGAATGAGAACGGTGAGTGTGATTGAAGCCAGTTCGATGAATAAAAGGTATTTTTAACCATAATAAATTAAATTCATTAAATAACTGTGTATCAATAAGAATTGTTTGTGTAAGCATTTAAGATGTGAAGTAACGGTGAAACGCAGATGTGAAATGATAATTGTATGGTTAAAATGATATACAACGTTTTTGGATTGTAATATATTGGTTTATAGCACGTTATATAAAGACATTTTTTCTCGTAGAGGAGTTGGTTGAAACTCGTAGAGAAACCACTCGTTCCTCGTAGAGAAACGAAACGTTTCTTTACGAGAAAACGATGGGGATTTTATAAAAAGTTACAATATGTGTGGGTTCGATGTAAAAGAAAAGCCTTTTATTGTATGATTTGTTGAATATCTATAAATTGTTTCCGGCTTCTTTATCTGTGTAATTTCTATTCTACTATTTTTCTTGTTTTTCAGCTTCATTACGGAATTGAACGGTACTTTGTCCGGTCATATTCTTAAAAAAGCGACTGAATGAAGACTGATCTTCAAAACCTAACAGATCGGCTATTTCTTTGGAACTCTTTGTGCTGTACAATAAGAGACGTTTAGCCTCAGCCTCTATCCGTTCATGAATGATACGGAGTGGGGAGGGGAGTTTGCAAGTTGAAAAAATATTCGATAGTGTTTTCGGGGATTTATGTAGCATATCCGCGTAATCCTGCACTTGTTTCTTTTCCCGATAATGGGTATCTACCAAAATAAAGAACTGGCGGATAATTTCGAAACTATACTCTTTTTCCTGAGTAATATTCAATCGATGGCGTGCAATGCGTGTACTTTGAATAATGAAACGCTTCAATTGTATACGAAGCATTTCCTCCTGCAAATTGTCTGTGACGGAAAACTCTTTACAGAGGGTGTCGGCAATGTCATTCAGGGTTTTCTGTTCCGCTTCGTTCAATGTGAAACGTATCACATGCGAAGAACCGTTGAATAAGAATCCACTACAGGATACTTCGTGGTCATTGCCATAAATACAGTAAAAGTTGCTGTTGAACAGCAAAGTCAGATAGTCTCCGTCAATAGATTTAAATTCCAGATGCTGTAAGTTGGAAAGGGAGATTATCTCATTTTTCACAAGCATTATTTCCTGGTGGTCTATTTCCAGGGTTATGCTTCCGCTTCTTACCCAGATAAATTTGTAAAGGCTTTTTTCCTTTTGCAGAACTTTGTCTGCATGATAAGAATCGGTAAGAACGAGCTTACCTTTTAATTTGGTATTGAATTGTTGAGTCATCATATTTTCATTGCTGAGGCGTCAAATGAAAGAGGCAACAGTACGCCGATACTTTTTACCTCATAAATGGCTTTTTCCCCATAGAGAAGAATGCGAATGGGTTGTTGGTAACGTTTTTCAGTTTCCAGTATCACTTGTCGGCACGCTCCACACGGTGGGATCGGGAGATCGATAAAATCTTTTTCCGTTCGGGCGGCAATGGCAAGCGTAGTTACCGGCTGATCCGGATATTGTGAGTTGGCATAAAACAAAGTAGTACGTTCGGCGCACAACCCCGATGGATAAGCGGCGTTTTCCTGATTGGTTCCGGTCACTACAGTGCCATTGGCAAGAAGGGCGGCGGCACCTACGGAAAACTTGGAATAAGGAGCATAGCTACGGCCGGTTGCCTCCATGGCAGCCGTCATCAGAGCCTGATCCGTTTTAGTAAGTTCATCAAACTCATATACTTTGATAGTACTGGTAATCGTCAGGTCTTTCATCTTTATCAAGGGTTTTTGTTCTACAATTAATGTTACAAAGTTAGGAAAGAGATTGATAATCCCAATTCTTTTTCACATTTTTGTGGCATTTAACTCACATTATCTATTTATAAAATGGACAAAAGACTTCTCAGACTTATCGTAGTGACTATTGTGCTTGTTTGCTCTGTGGGTGCACAGGCTCAACGCCGGAATTCACGTTATGTGGCTTATATCGACAAATACAAGGATCTTGCCATAGAGCAGATGAAAGAACACAAAATCCCTGCCAGCATCACGTTGGCACAAGGGTTGCTCGAGAGTGGTGCCGGAATGAGTGAATTGGCACGTAAGAGTAACAATCATTTTGGTATCAAGTGTGGGGGAAGTTGGAAAGGCCGTACGGTACGACACGACGATGATGCCCGTCAGGAATGTTTTCGTGCTTACAAAAATCCGAGGGATTCTTATGAAGATCATTCTACGTTTCTTACCCGGGGGGCTCGTTATGCCTTTCTTTTTAAACTCGACATAACCGATTATAAAGGGTGGGCACGCGGATTGAAGAAAGCCGGTTATGCCACAGATCCTTCCTATGCCAATCGTTTGATTACGATTATCGAAGATTATGATTTGTATAAATATGATTCTCAGGGAGTCTACTCAAAACGGAAATTAAGAAAGCACCCGTGGTTGCTGAATCCGCATCCGGTATACATCGCCAATGATATTGCTTATGTGGTTGCCCGTAGCGGCGACACTTTTAAAGAACTGGGTGATGAGTTCGGGATCAGTTGGAAGAAACTGGTAAAATACAATGATCTGCAGCGCGATTATACACTGACACAGGGGGACATTATCTATTTGAAGGCGAAAAAGAAAAAGGCTCCGAAGCGGTATAATGTATATATAGTGAAGGATGGAGACTCGATGCATGCCATTTCGCAGAAATACGGTATTCGTTTGAAGAATCTTTATAAAATGAACCGCAAAGACGGTGACTATATTCCGGAAGTTGGTGACCGTTTAAGGTTGAGATAGTCGGTTATTTATGCCTTATGATTCTCTAAATTCGTACAGGGTGTTCGTTTTCGGACACCCTGTCTTTTTCTTTTTTATCTTGTTTTCAGATGATTACGAATTTGGCACGGATTTGGTATCCCTGATAGCGAATGATGACTGATGATTTATAAGCCATCATTCATAAATCATAATTCCTAAAATAAATATAAGATGGACAGAGAAATTCCCAAAGAGATACGCAAGAAAGAGCGTAATAAAAAGATTATCCGTTTTTCAGCTATTGCTGTCACGACTGTTGTGGTTATCAGTATTCTGATTTCCCTGATGCGTACGGGAGTGAAGAAAAAAGACATTATACTCTCTGCCGTTGATCAGGGAACGATTGAAGTCAGTGTCAGTGCATCGGGGAAGGTGGCACCTGCTTTCGAAGAGATTATCACGTCTCCCATCAATAGCCGTATTGTTGAAGTCTATCGTCGTGGTGGTGACAGTGTGGATGTGGGAACACCGATTTTGAAACTCGATTTGCAAAGTACGGAAACGGAGTATAAAAAACTGCTCGATGAAGAAGAGATGAGACGTTATAAATTGGAGCAGCTTCGTGTCAATAACCAGACGAAACTTTCTGATATGGCTATGCAGATTAAAGTGTCTGCCATGAAGTTGAACCGGATGAAGGTAGAGCTTCGCAACGAACATTATCTGGATAGCCTGGGTGCCGGTACTACCGATAAAGTGCGTCAGGCTGAACTGAGTTATAATGTAGCCCAACTCGAATATGAACAGCTCAAACAACAGTATGATAATGAAAAGGAAGTTGCTGCCGCCGAGCTGAAAGTGCAGGAACTCGATTTCAACATTTTCCGGAAGAATCTTGCCGAGATGAAACGTACATTGGATGATGCACAGATTCGTTCACCGCGTAAGGCCATTCTCACTTATATTAATAATCAAGTGGGTGCTCAGGTGCCTCAAGGCGGTCAGGTAGCTATTATTTCCGATTTAAGTCATTTCAAGGTAGAGGGTGAAATAGCGGATACTTATGGTGACCGTGTGGCTGCCGGTGGAAAAGCGATCGTGAAAATCGGTACGGAAAAGCTGGAAGGAGTGGTCAGTAGTGTGACTCCCTTGTCTAAAAACGGGGTAATCTCTTTCTCTGTACAATTGATGGATGACAACAACCGCCGTTTGCGTTCGGGATTGAAGACGGATGTATATGTGATGAATGCTGTGAAAGAAGACGTGATGCGCATTGCCAATGCCTCTTACTATGTGGGACGTGGTGAATATGATTTGTTCGTAATGACATCGGATGATGAAATTGTGAAACGCAAAGTGCAGTTGGGTGATTCGAATTTTGAGTTTGTAGAGGTGGTGAGCGGATTGCAGCCGGGCGATCGGGTGGTAGTGAGCGATATGAGCCAGTATAAGAATAAAACGAAACTGAAACTGAAATAGAGGATGTTTCTTACTAAAAATGAAAGTGCCATGTTTTTTGAAAGTTATAAATTCCGAACTTAAATTCTGGCTGTTCAGTTATCTGATAATATCTGTTTTTTTTAATTTACAATTGTTTACTTAATATAGAAATACGTTTTGGAATACTCTGTAGCAGTGATGAAGAATTACTGTTACAGGGTATTTTTTTATATAAGATGGGGATAATGGATATTCGGGGATATTTAAATTATTCTGTTTGTATTGAAGGGTAGTGGTTGAACTGTTATCTGTGTAGAATAAGTGGCCCTATCGGATTATTATTAATTCCAATTTCTTTTTGAAAGTAAATAGTGTGGTTTTTGCACATAATTTTGGTATATTCGTAAATGTTTGTTATTTTTGCATCATTCCAGTTGGTCTGATAGGGCTGGCAGGATGTCATTTTATGAGAAAGGCGTTTTTACGCGTTATTCTTCTACCTTTTGAATCTCGCAAATCCAAAACTCAAAGAAGATAATTGCAACGAAAGCGTCTGCGTGGTATGATTGTATATCCACTAAAACAAGCCGGATAATCATTCGGCTTGTTGAAGTGTTATATCATACGGGCGTGGGCTGACTGACGTTGTTTATCCTTTGAGTTGGGCTATGCGAGAGCCTGAAAGGTGGGGTAAACAAGAAACAGCTCCCACGCTTTTTTTATTTTTTGACTTAGAATTGTTTATCTTGTTTATTCATAGTCATAGTCAGGGGGAGTTTACAGGCAATATTACTATAGTAATACGTATGCACATAGGCAAACTTATTCGGCAAAAAATGGAGGAACGTCATAAAACGGTTGTATGGTTGGCAAAAGAATTGGCTTACAGTCGTACTAATGTATATAAAATATATGATAAAAGTTCTATTGATACCGACGTGCTATTGCGAATCTCTATCATTCTTGAATATGATTTCTTTAAAATTTATTCTGATGAAGTGGAATCTAAAGTAGATTGAAAGTTAGAAAAACTTTTTACTGTGTCCCTGATTAGTTTACATGTAAACTAATCAGGGACATTTTATTTTAATTGTTTCAGTAAAACAGATTTCCTTTGCAAAGAATTATTTGTTTTCATTCCGTAATGTTGTATGTAATGGTTTAATAACAAGTAATTGCTATATCAGTTCCATAAAGTCCCTGCTGATTGGCGATTGTTGATATTGATAAATAATGGGACTTAAACTTTAAAAAATAATTGTATTATGAAACATTTTTTGTTTGGCTTATTATTAGCTTTGTTTGTTAGTTCTTGTTCAATGTTCAGAACGTCAACATCGACAACCATGAATGTGAATTCTTCATTAAGTAGTACGACAATTGCTGATTTGGATATTTCTAATGTAAAAGTCTCTTATACTTATTATCCTAAGAAACAAGATCGTAAAGCAGGAATGACACATGTGATTGACAATGCTGTTGCGGCTACTCTTAAAGCAAATGGGAATGCAGATGTTTTGGTAGAAAGACAGTACGAGGCGGTCTTTAAGTCACGTATGTTTGGTCATAAAAAGATGAAGTCTGTAACAGTAACAGGTTATCCTGCTATATACAAGAATTTTAGAGTGGAATCATCTAAATGATAAGAACTATGAAACAGAAAGTTGTTTTTTTATTTGTATGTATAATGATATTATTTTCTTCGTGTTCAGTTATGAAGAAAAGTACTTCTACATCAATAAATGTAAATTCAGGAGTTTATCAATATCCTACGGTAGCTGATTTAAATGTAAAGCAAAAGATTGAAAAGGTTGTTACATGGAATTTTGTTCTTTTTAATTGGGGACAACCATCATTAGAATTGCGTAAAAGTAATATGATAGCTGATATCATAAAAGAAAATGATGCTGATATCTTATTAGAACCTCAAATGACTTTTACGAAGACACCTTATGGAAAACGGACTTTGGTAATAACAGGTTTTCCGGCCTCATTTAAAGATTTCAGAAAGGCTACAGTAGAGGATTTGAAAGCTTTGGAAGTAACTGCTCCTGTATCTCAAAAGGACATTTATAATGTAGCGCAACCGTGGTATAAGAAGATATTTTCTAAAATTAAATAGCCGTTGGGATATTTAATTATTTGCCTCTGGGCTTACTTTTGTGAATAAATTAGTCAAATGTTAGCAGAAATAATTATGCAGAAAATAATAATATTAGTAATATCATTATTTGTATGGACAGGTATCGCTTTCTCACAAAATAATCAGGAATTTTTTTTGGCACAGAATAGCTTATGTTCTTATGAGGAACAAGGAATGGGAGGTGATGGCCTTGTTATAGTGAATAAACGGCAGGCTCAAACAGACAATACAAAAAAAAATCATAAGACTATAGTTTGCAGTGCTTGTAACGGTAATGGAAAAATAGGATGCTATCTTTGTTCTGGAACAGGAAAAACATTAAAAACTGAGGTTAATTATTATACAGGATCATATTATATGGTTTCAGTGACTTGCAATGCTTGTCGAGGTGCTGGAGCGGTTGTATGTTGGGTATGTGGTGGGGATGGTTATATAAATGTGCCCACCAATGATAGTAATGTACCCTTAAATAGTGGATATAATAATACTGGAAGTAGTCATAGTGGAAAAGTGACTTGTTCGGGGTGTAACGGTACTGGAAAATGTACAGGATGTGGTGGAACGGGAAAACAGAGTTCTACATCATATTATACGGATGGGCATACTATAATTTCGAACTGTCCGGTATGTAATGGAACTGGAAGATGCGGAGTCTGTCATGGGACTGGCCGTTTATAAATTCGTATCTTTAAAACAAAAAAACATGGATAAAATATAAATCGGCAAAAGAATCTTTTTTTGGGGTAATTACACCTAAAACAATGAATGTTAGTTTACCTTAAGTTAAGGGATTGACAATCATAGATATTGATTTATTGGGCAAAACTGATGTCGGAGATGTGGTATTTTATCTTAATAGCTATCAGTTGAACTGTATTTTTTTAATGGGCTGTAGAATTATTCCACAAAAATGTGGACCGATTCTACAGTCCTTTTTTCATTTCTTAGTTTTCCTTGAATAATTAATGTTTTTATTTACTGATGTTTAGAATTAATTTGTTTCTTCAATACCTTTAAGGTACAATTATTGGGGTATACAAGCGCAAATAGGTGTTTGTAGATTTAAAATAATTAACCAATGAGAAACTTTAAAGTAGTATTGTTTGTACTGAGTTGCCTGTGTGGTATACATGTTCAGGCACAACAATTGGAAATAAAAGGTGCGGTGACATCGTCAGACGATAAACAGCCACTTATCGGGGCTACCGTTTCTGTAAAAGGAGCACCGAGTCGGGGAGTAGTGACGGATATGGATGGTCGCTATACCTTACATGTGGAGCCATCGGATAAAATTCTGGTTGTATCCTATGTCGGTATGAAAACGATAGAGGTAAGAGTGCCGAAAAGTGGAGTATTGAATGTGGAGTTACGTCCCGAATCACTGAGTTTGGACGAGGTGGTGGTAACAGGATATGGTAACTTCTCAAAGTCGTCTTTTACCGGTTCGGCCAATACTTTACGGGCCGATATGCTGAAAAACGTGCCGGTACTTTCTGTTGAACAGAAATTGCAGGGGATGACAACGGGAGTGAACATCACTTCCAGTTCCGGCCAGCCGGGCGCCAATCAGAGTATTCGTATCCGTGGTATGGGGTCGTTCAATGCATCTAACGAACCTCTGTTCGTCATTGATGGCGTACCGGTCACTTCCGGTAATATGGGTGCCGGTACGGGTGCTGATGCTGCTTATATGAATAATGCCAAAACCAATGTGCTGAGCACGCTTAATCCTGCTGATATTGAAAATATCACAGTGATAAAAGATGCCGCCGCCGCTTCTCTTTATGGATCGCGTGCTGCGAATGGAGTGATCCTGATTACTACAAAGAAAGGAGCGGCAGGACGTACTAAAGTTACTTTGAGTGCCAGTGGAGGTTTCTCTAATGCCGCTGTCAACTTCCGTCCTACATTGAATGGAGACCAGCGTCGTGAGATGATTTACGAAGGTTTGTATAATTCTGCTGTAGACAAGGGATTAGAATCTCCCGAAGAGTATGCCAACGCCAACATCGATACGTATGCAGGAATACCGGAATTAGGATATACCGATTGGCGGAAGGAACTGATTCGTACCGCTCATAATCAGAATTACGAAGTTTCTGCTTCGGGAGGAAATGAACGTACTACTTTCTACGCTTCTCTTGGTTTCAACCGACAGGAAGGATTGGTGGAGAATTCCAACTTGGATCGCTATTCCGCCCGTCTGAACATGACGCAGAAGATAGGTAGCCGGGCCGAAGTAGGAGGGAATATGATGTTCACCCAGATGAATCAGGAGATGAATGAAGAGCGCGGTTCCAACATCAATCCGTTTCTTTGTGTAGCGGTATCTGCCACACCTTCCATGCCGGTACGCGATGCTTCGGGCAATTATGTAGGCTCTTATGCCGGTACCAATGTGAATCCGCTTCGCGACATCCGTACTGATTATAACCGAAGCCGTATAACGCGTATGTTCTCTACCGGATACGCTTCTGTAGATATCATCAAAGGATTGAAGTTGAAAGAGACCCTGAGCTATGATTATGCCGTACAGAAAGATTCCCGTTACCTGAATCCTCTTAGTGGGGCAGGACCGAAGAGCGGAAGTGATGCCCAGACTTCGAAGGGGTTTACCGAATATGGTAAGTTATTGTCGTCTACTTCATTAAACTATGCCCGTACATTTGCCGCCAAACATCATCTTGATGTACTGGCTGCTTATGAACTGGAAAGCTATCAGAGCGATAAAGCGATGGGAGAGAAGGCCAAACTACCCTCAGATGTATTGCTCGAACCGGATAATGCTGCCGTATTGAAAAGTTTTGTTTCTTCTACGCAGGCATACAGAATGATTTCTTACCTCTCCCGCTTGAATTATGATTATGATGACCGTTACTACATTGCCGGAAGTTACCGTCGCGATGGTAGTTCACGTCTGGCACCGGAAAGCCGTTGGGGAGATTTCTGGTCTGTCTCCGGTATGTGGCATCTGAGCAATGAGTCTTTTATGAACGCCGTGAAACCGGTATTGAATGATGTGAAAATCCGGGCTTCCTATGGTGTCAATGGTAATCAGCCGGGAGCTTTTTACGGATATATGGGATT
>ULPX01067695.1_pt1 | contig 26913 bp, 18 predicted proteins | sample 1953911 | NCBI WGS metagenome assembly ULPX01 (sample SAMEA4835640, study PRJEB28245) | human gut metagenome | biome: gut microbiome; material: fecal sample | place: Denmark | collected 2008 | reverse complement strand
AATAGAGCCATATCCTGCCGTTGTCGTTTATGACCGCGGGGTCGTTTGTAAGAAACTTCAAAACCGGAGCGCCGTTTTTATATTTTATATCGCTGAGATATTCAAACGGACCGTCGGGACTTTCCGAAACGGCGACAGACATCGGACCGAATGCAGATGTGTTCGGTCCCGCAGCGAAATAGTAGAGATAATATTTCCCGTCATTTCCCCTTACGCAATCTGGTGCATAGTAATCTACAAGGCGACCGTCGCGGCTTCTCGGATCCTGAGATTTCAGGTAGACTTTTTCTTTGCAGCTCCAAGACGAAAGGTCTGAGACGGGAGCCGACCAGACGGAGTAATCCTGCACACAGAATCGGTCCGAGTTTTCGGCATCGTGACTGCCGTATAGATATACCCTGTCACCGAAAACATGAGCTTCACCGTCGGGAATATATTCATTTAATGGAAAAAGCGGATTCATGGTATTATCTCTCCGTTTGTTTCGATAATCTTTTTATAATGGTATGCGGAATTTTTAGGTGTGCGCTTGAGCGTTTTATAATCGACATATATGAGCCCGAACCTCGGTTCGTAGCCCTCTGCCCACTCAAAGTTGTCCATAAGCGACCAATGCTGATATCCGAAAACCTTGACTCCGTCATCGATGGCTCTTCTGACATTTGAAAGGTAGTCATTCATAAAGCCGATGCGCACATCGTCCCTGACTTCTCCGTCCGTTATGCTGTCGTTGTTTGCCATGCCGTTTTCGGTTATGATTATCGGCAGGCGGTATCTGCGATAAAGGAACTTCAAGGTCCAGTAAATCGAGCGTCCGTCTATTACCCAGCCGAGCGAGGTGGTGTTGAGCTTTGATTTGTCAATGCTTTTGTCGCCGCCCCAGGCGGAATAATTGAATGCCTCATAGTGGTTGACGGCAAGAAAATCAAAATCTGTTTTAAAGCGGGGCATATCCTTTTTATGCGTCGCGTAAACACAGTAGGCGGTGACGGGCTTTCCCAGGAGAATGGGATCCATCCACCAGCGGTTGTTCATCGTGCCCATAGTCACATTGAACGATTTGTTGTACGCTTCTTCTACGCTCTTCGGGTCTGATTCATCATTGGGTATAAACGCGCCCGACGCGAAAGAGAGACCTATAAGCGGCTTCTTTTTCGCGTACTTTCTGATGGTTTCGACCGCCCGACGATTTGTGAGCATAAATATCTTCGTGAACTTCGGCAGGGCAAGATAGCGGTGCTTGAACGGCGCATGAACTCCCTGCATATAGCCGTTCATGAGAAAACAGGACGGCTCGTTGAAGGTTATCCAGTATGTTACTCTGTCGGACAGAGCCTCGACGACTGCTTTTACATAGAAAGCAAAGTCGTCTATAATATCTTTTTTCAGCCAGCCGCCCTTTTTATATTGCCAGAGCGGCAGATCCCAGTGGTAGAGCGTAACGAGCGGCTCGATTCCGTTTTTAATGAGCTCATCAACGAGATTGCTGTAAAATTCAAGTCCCTTGGGGTTGACCTTGCCGTCTTGGGAGATAACTCTCGGCCAGGATACGGAGAACCTGTATGATTTCAGCCCCAGCTCCTTCATCAGAGCGATATCTTCCTTGTACCTGTGATAATGATCGCAGGCGACATGGCAGTTGTCGCCGTTTTTTATTTTTTCTTTCGGAGCTTCATCCCATATGCTGGGCGTTCGGCCGTCCGAATCATATCCGCCCTCGATCTGCGGTGCGGCTGTCGCGGCTCCCCAGAGAAAGCCGTCGGGAAAAGCATTTTTGCTCACGAGTTATCCTCCTTGCTTGTTGTAACGGTGAAGTTCAGCAGATTCAATTTGCCGGAGCCTTCGAAACGAAAATACAAGGCCGACTCGGCAAGAGAGAAACGAATACCTGCCTTTGCCCGCCGTGTATTTGGACGAATATCTATTTCTCCGATACAATCGCCGTCGATCTGTGTGAACAGGCGAAGTTTACCGCGTGCTCTGCCGCTGACAGAAGCAATGATGCCGGCGGCATCGGACAAATCAAGATATTTATAACCGGTAACAGTTTTGTCTTTTATATTTGCAATATATTGGCAGGGATTGCATTCACGGTATTCTCCTTTTTGGGTTATGTACGGATAAGAGCGCTTGTTGGTCTTTGTTGTTTTGCACGCGCCCTGTTTTCCGTACAGCACGCAGGCAATCCCCGCTTCATAATTCACACCCGTCCTCGTCGGAGCGGAGAGAAAAAGACAGTACCGGTTGAGTGTTGTCGGTGACTACATCCTTTTTTGAGTGTTCTATTTTTATTTCATCAATTTCAAACATAGTGTTTCCTCAAAACTCGTTTATCGAACCTTTGGTTATTCCGCTTTCGTTGAATGAATCAACTGCAAAATAATACTTTTCTGTTTCTTTATTTAAAAATGTTACCGTATAGTCATTTTGACCATACAAAAGAATGCTGTTATAAAGTTTATCGGGGGCGATTCCGAGACGGATGCAATATCCCATAGCATCGTTTTGACTGTTCCATGAGAGCCTTGCTTCGGTGGCGCTTGTTCTCTCGGCATTTTCGCCGGAAACAGCCGAGGGCTTTTCTCCGCCGCCGAGACCGAATACTCTGAGCCCGGATATCGAAAAATTCTGCCCGTATGGAGCACTTGCAAAGACTATGCGGATATAACGAGCCCTTGCGCGGCGAGGGATGAGCTTGTGCGGAAAAACCGTGTTCTGCGTTTCTTCGTAAGGAGCCCAATCGGTGCCGTTTGAACTGTATTCTATTCTGTATTCATAGCGGACAAGTTCTTCTTCGATATATCTCTCCTGGGTGAACGTTCCGCCGTATTCTTTCATCGGGGCGCGCTTCTTTTTTGTGAAGCAGTCGGCAAAATTTACCTGTACCGCTTCAACATTATATTCTTTCCCGAGATCGACGCTCAGCCATTCTCCGCTGTTTCCGCTGGTTGCCGACCAAGCGCTTTTTATGCTTTCGTCAAAGGCGTTCTGCGGGTCGAATCCGCTGCGGCTTGAGGAGGCGCACGCCGCCTTGTGATAAGACAAAAGCATCCATTCCGGCTCAACGGTCAGCGGGTCAAATTTTCCGTCAGGGATGTTCTTTGGATAGTCCGCAAAATACTGGTTGCAGAACAGTAATCCGTCTTTGTCAACTCCCGCAGGCCAAAGACCGAGACGGCGTTCAAAATTATGGTTGACACCCACGCAGACCGTGGAGGCGTGCCATAGATTCCCGGATTTGTCGCTGAATGTGCTGCCGTGACCGGCTCCGCAGGTGAATCCGGACGGAACAATGGAATACGGATTGTGCTTCTGCCATTCGAATTTGCCAAGCTGGTTATCTGAAATCAGAACCGCATCGCCGTAGGTCGGAAACTCCGTGCCGGGAGTTGCATACTGAAAATAGTATCTGCCGTTTATTTTGTTGAGAAATGCGCCCTCGATAAACGCGCCGTCTCCGACAAACAGATTGATATATTTTTGCCACAGACTGATTTTTTTGTCGGCATAGATATCCTTGTTGTCTATGCCGTGGTTCTCTTTGTCGCCGGACACTATCGGTACCTTTTTGCCGATGGGAGTCATCGTCTTTATATCCATCTCAATCGCGTAGATGGGCTCTTTTGAAGAACATCCCCAATAGAGATACGCTTTGTTGTCTTCAAAATGAAGGTGCGGATCCCAGAATGCAAACGGCGCCGAGACAAGCTCAAAGCCCTTGAAGGGGTCGCGTGTGCGCAGTATCCTGCTCTTTTTTGAATAAGAAGAGGCGCAAAAATACAACCATCCGTCGTGCTCACTCACATCGGGAGCATAGCCGTGTATTTCAAGCTTTCTGTCCTCGTGAAAGTCCCAGTGGAACAGGTCGTCCGAATAATAGAAGCCTCCGCACTTTGAGGTAAAAAGAAAATATTTGTTATTGAAGAGAATTACAGTCGGATCGGCCGCTTCCTTGTAGGCATATTTTCCGAACAGCGGATGTTGATATTTATATGCTATTTCGAGCGGATTGCAGTATAATTGCGCCATGTTGTTATTCCTCTTTTCCGCCCGTCACTTCTATGGAGAACGAGACAGGCTCTGTATTTTCGGAAGATACCGTGACGGTTGATTTGCCGTCGGCTTTCCCTGCGCGGAACACAGCGAGCGCTCTTCCGCGGTATGTATTATGATAAGGGTGGATAAAAACTTCGTCGGTTTTTGTCAGCGCGCTGCCAAAACCTTGCAGAGTGACCGCATTGCCGTCAATTTTTATGTCAACGCGCTGTTCTATATACGGAAGAAGCACTTCGTTTTTGTCGGTGAACTCAATTTCTGCAAAGCACAGAGCCTGCCCATCGGGCGGCAGAACCGAGCAGTCGGGCCTGACTGTCAGAATCGGATCTTTTTCGCCGCTGATGAGTTGGGTGCGCCCCGCCTCGTTTCCGCTTTTGTCCAGGGCTATCGCGGTGAGCGTGCCGGGAGCATATTTCACGGAGAACAGAGCCTTGTTTTGGCGGACTTTTTTTGTTCCGATAACCTTACCGTTGAGCTCCAGTCTGACGCTGTCGGCTGTTGTATAAACCTCTGCGACGGTCGGCTTTCCTTCAAAGCCGTGCCATGTCCAGCTGTCGAGCGCATTTGTGAACTGCCATGCGCCCTTGCTCGGTGTTTCTCCGCTATGGTTGAGCGGCCTGACAGCGAGAAACGGCTCGGTTTCCGTTCCCCATACGGTTCGGAGAAATGCCATTTGCGCCAAAGGCAGACCGGTAATGTCAATCATTCCCTGCCCGGAGAGGAGCGGAAGCCCCTTGTAGGACTGATATGTCCATCCCATGCAGGTCTCGCCTATGTAGTCCCATGCCGACCATACGAAGTCACCTATCAGCTGCTTGTGCCTGAGAACGCGGTTCCAGTTATACGGCAAATCGGCAGACATTGTCTCCGTGCCTATCATCAGCCGGTCGGGATACTTTTCGGCATCCTTGTCATAGCGCGAGGATGCATAATTTAGCCCGACAATGTCAAGGGCGGGGGATATATCGCTTACCACTTTTTCCGCCATATTGGTTTTGCTCAGTGCAAAGAATAACTTGCCGAGCTTTTCTGCCCAATAATTGAAAAATGCCGAACCGGATTTCTTTTCTTTGTAGCCTTTGCCTTCCGGCAGAGGTTCTCTTTTGTATTCCTTTTTGTCGCTGTAAACGCCGATGCCAAGACGCGCATAGACGTCGAGAAGGACATTTATTCCGCAAGTGACCGGACGGGTGCCGTCGAGCGAGTGAACTGTATCGCGCATTTCGGCGCACAGCTCGATTCCGCGCTTAGAAGCTGTTTCTGTGACCTCATTGCCGAGAGAATACATTATAACGCTCGGATGGTTGTAATCATTTTCAACCATTGCAGCGAGAACGGATTTGTAATCGGAGAGAAAATCACGCGAATAGTCATGGTATTCTTTCGGTATATACCATCCGTCAAATGCCTCGTCCATGACATACATGCCTATTCTGTCGCAGGCATCGAGAAGTGAGCGGGAGGCTGGGTTATGCGCCATGCGCAGAGCATTGAAACCCTGGTTTTTCAGTATTCTTACGCGGCGTTCCTCGGCATCGGCAAAAGAACAGGCACCGAGAACTCCGTTGTCATGGTGGATGCATCCGCCGCGAAGCAGGGTCTCTTTTCCGTTGACAAGAAGCCCGGTTTTTCCGCTCCATTCGAGAGTGCGTATGCCGAATTTTTCTGTCAATTCTTCGCCGTCTCTCGAGACCTTACAGGTATATAGATACGGCGTTTCCGCGGACCACAAGTGCGCCCCGCTAATCTCAAACCGACCTTTTTGACCGCTTGCGGCAAGGCTGCCATCGGCATCGAAAATCTGTATTTCCGCGCCGTCGTCGGTATCAACTTCGATAACGGCGGGTGAGATGCCGACTGTTTTTATCTTCAGAAAAGTCGGGGCATCTTTTCTTGAAATTTCAAGATATACGGGGCGGTATATTCCGCTGCCCGAATACCAGCGGCAGTTAGGAACAAGGCTGTTGTCGGCGAGAACCTCAACGGTGTTTTTACCGCTCGTGACTTTTTCGGTGAGGTCGGCGGTAAACGACGAATAACCGTATTTGTTTTCTTTAACGGCTTCGCCGTTTACGCTCACAACTGCATTGCGGTATACGCCGCCGAAGTGCAGCCGGATGTTTTTGCCGAGATCACTTTCGTTGATTTGAAATGTTTTTGTGTATCTGTACTTTCCGCCCGGAAAGTATCCGCCCTGAACCGCGTTTCTGCATGAAGCATATCTCTTTTCGCCGAGCATCGCATCGTGCGGAAGACAAACGGAGAAGCTTTCACCGTTTTCTTTTGTCAGCGTCCAGCCGTCGTTAAAATCGAATATCATTTGGATTCACCATGTTTTTTGGCGAGCTTCGCCGCCTTTTTCTGTTCTTTCTTTGCCTTTGCGGCGAGATATTTGGCGTTTTCTGCCTCAAAGTCAAGTCCCTTCTTTTCACAGAGGGCTTTGAGGTCCTTTATTCTGTTTTCTTCGTATTCGCGCTCGTCGCGTTCTGCCTCCAGTCTGTCCAGCTCTTCCGGTTCGATCCACTCTTCACCTTTGGCAAGGACAGCTTCTCTCTTTCTGCGGAGCAGTTCGGCGGAAATTTCGGGCATCTTCTTCTCGACATCGACAAATGGCAGTAGCACTATAAACGCTGTGGAAAGAATAATATCGAACAGATAGAATGAGAGGGTCATGAATGCTCTGACTTTTTCGTTTGGCATAACTCCGGCAATATCAACGAAGCCGAGGCGGAGAATAGCCGATTCGTATCCGCCGGCAAACGGTGCATATATAAGAGTCATAACAGCAGTGACAATACCTGTGCCGAGAAGTCCCTCAAGGCGGATATGCGACTTGTATTCGATGCTGTCAAATGCAAAGCAGGTAAGCGTTGCAAATATATATGCGTTGGGAAGCCAGCCGAGGTTTCTTAAAAGTCCCGCTATCAGAGCAGGAATCATTTTGTCGGGGAATATCCAGCCGATGATGCTGCCGATAAGCACGAGCGAATATCCGCCGACGGTCAGATTCTTTATTCCGACTTTTTTGGATATCGGATATATCAGGAAAGCGCCGATACCGAGCGGAACTCCTGTTACGATCTGATAGATCATCTGCATGAAATCGTTGTTGATGCCGCCGAGCATATATTGAATATAGAAATATTGAACGTTTCCGCCCTTGTAGTTGTCAACAATTCCTCCCAGAAGCCCAAGAAAAGTCAGAATGACCCAGTATTTGTTGGTGAACAGTGCTTTCATCTGTTCTTTAAGAGGAATATTGTTTTCTCTGTCAATTCCCTGTTCGAGTGCGATATCTTCGATAATACGCTCTCTGGTGAAATAGTACTCCATGAGCACAAGCGGAACGGCGACTATCGAAAGGATTATCATAAGTATAGCATATCCTTTGATATCATACTGGAGCCATAACGGGATAATGACCGAAGAGACAAGCATTCCGATGAGTATGCCGGAAATGAGAGTCCACGACATTTTGCGTATAAAAGTCAGCTGAGCTTTCTCTTTGGCGTTGTGAGTTGAAAGAGATACTATGTTGTCGCGGAACAGGTAAAAGTAGGAGGTTCCGATTGTATGATAGCATATGAGCAGGGTGAAGAAATAGTACCAGTAGTTATCACCCAGAGTATTTCCCGAAAACAGGAAGATGGTCGCCGCTATTGCAATGGAACAGAATCCGAAGATCAGATACCACGGACGGAGTCTACCCTGCTTTGACTTTGTGTGCGAAATGAGCCACGACACCAAGAGACCTGTAGCGACGGCAAGAATCTTTGCAACAGTCATTACCATCTCATATTTTTTGCCCATTGCGGATATCATCGCGGCGTTGCCTTCGCCGTACATTGCGCCGACCTGCTGAGTGAAAAACTTTTCAACGAGCGCGGCGACAGTGTTGACAACGAGAATAAGTCCGAGAGGACCGATGAGGTGTCCGAGATATTTTTCTTTCCATGACACCGAGCAGGTTTTTATCTTTGAATCAAAAAACTTTGTATTTAGTATGCTTTTTTCAAGCAAGGATATTTCTTTCATAAGTTCACCCTTTTATCAATATGTGCCGTCGAAGTGTTATTTCGATACTTTGTTGAAATCTATTTTTATAGTTGTTTTTCCACCCTGTTCAAATGTTACCGGAACGGAGAAAACGCCGTTTTGACCCTTGAATGTCTTGCTTTTTCCGGCAGCAACGCCTATGCTGCCGTTTTCGCTCTGGTTTTTGGGTGTGAGGGTCAGCTCTGTCCCATCATCATTGAGTTCCCAGTAGCCGTCGCTCCACATGGAATATTTTCCCGCAAACTGGGCGCAGTGAAGCTCGTAGATTCTGCCTTTTTCACCCCACTCGTTTGCGCCAGAGGTGTTTCTGAGCAGTATGTATGCATCGCCGACGACTCCCGCCCATATCTTGCTTTCGGAATCGGATCGCAGAATGTCGCCCTTTTTATCCTTTATGAAGGCAAACTTGCCGACAGAAACAGACGGCTGTTTTGCCGGGACGGCTGTTGTTTCGCTTGAAGAGGCATCTGCTTTTGTCTCTTCAATGGATGCGGATTCGGAATCTGTTTGCGGTGCAGTGGAGTCCTGCGATGCCACAGACGTGTCCTCAACTTGAGCTTCAACGCTTCCCGAGGATGCGTCGGTGGTATCGGTTTCGATGTTCTTCTGGTCGCGGCAGCCTGCAAATAAAGCAAGCATCGCCAGTGAAAGAAGCGCGCAGATAAATTTTTTCATATATGATCCTCCTGTTTTTGATTTTGCTCTTTTGCTGTGATTTTAGACGCGGCAAACACACAATGCCCAAAATCAGTCAACAAAGTCTGCAAAAAATAATCATTATACATTGATTTTAATCAAAAACAGTTGAACGGTATTTCACTATCGGGTATAATATTATAAAATAAGGTTCGTGGGGGCGTTCTTTGTGGATGACAGAATAAATAATATATGCAGCTTATTTTATGCTTCACATTATATACCGCTGGCGGTGTATGAAGAAAGGAATATAGTACATATTTTTTCGTCGGCGGGCAGCAGTCTCGATTTGTTTTCTTTGTTTGAGGCTCAGTCGTTTTCCGCCGAGCAGACTATGTATATCCTGACTTTGCCTGAACAGGGGACATATGGGCAGATAAGAATAAAAAACAGCCCGATGAGAGTACTTCTCGGTCCGGTTTTTCCGACGCCTATCACGGAAGATACGGTTATGACTGTTGCGCGAAGAAATTTAACGGATAAAAAAGATATGGATGCGTTGGCGGAATTTCTGTATTCCATTCCGAATTGCTCATATAATCAGTTTGTGAACCTTACCGCGTTTCTGAATTTTATTATCAACGGTGAAATGTTTGACATTGCGGAGCAGTTTCTCGAAGAATCGTCGGATGTAGGAAACAAGCTTGCGGTTACATATACCGAGAATTTGTACAAATCGCAGGACGAGCAGGTTCTGCACGGAACATATCAGTTTGAAAATATGCTCCTCTCATTTGTAAGGGACGGCGAGACAGACAAACTGAATGCGTTTTTGACCTCCACCGCGAAAACAACGCACCTGCGGGAGGGAAAACTTGCGGAAGCGCCGCTGCGTCAGGCAAAAAATCTTTTGATAGGCGTAGCAACCATGGTCGGCAAGGTCGGCGCTATCGGCGGCGGACTCGGAGTTGAAGAGACTTATCGCCTTATCGATCTGTATATCCAGGAGTGTGAAAAGACCTCCTCAACAGAGGAGGTTAAAGTGCTGCAGTACAACATGCTTCTTGATTTCACGGACAGGGTTGCACAAGTGAAGGCCCCGCGGAATGCGTCGAAAGAGATATATGCTTGTATGCAGTATATTCAAAATCACACAAACTGTCAGATAGGAATAGATGATGTTGCGGGATTCATCGGAAAGAGCAGGACATATGTAACAAAAAAATTCAGGCAGGAAACCGGAGAAAGCATTACAGATTTCATTATAAAAAGTAAAATAAGAGACGCCAAAAGGCTTCTCAGATACTCTAACCGAAGTCTGTCGGAGATCAGCACCCATCTTTGCTTTTCAAGTCAGGCGTATTTCCAAACCGTGTTTAAAAAGTCTACGGGTATGACGCCGAATGAATACAGGAATGTTCACAACGAAAAGTGATTGGAACTTGAGGAAAATCGAAATTTTAAAGTAAAAATGCGATTCTTAGCAGTTAATCAAAAAATACAGAAAATAATAAAGATGCAGTGCCGAACGCGCAGAATGGCTTCATTATCAAGCAGACGGTCGATAGGATAACCATCTGCGATAAATATATGCAAATAAAATTCAAATGCGGGGTGACATTCGCCCGGCAATATGTAGAATAAAAAGAATGAACAGCGCCTCGAAATATCTTATACAGCATTTCGAGGCGCTGATTGCGATTTTTATTGCGGATATTTCTTCAGAAAGTGGTGGAAATAATCACAACGATATGTTACAATTCCGATGAAGAGGGAAGATGAATCATAATTTTTTGCCGCCTTTTTCTTTTTATTGAAAAGATGCGTTGTTGAATATAGGAGTAATAATGTAATTTGTGCTTGAAAGAGCAGCTGATACACACAACATGCGGTTCAGCTTTCGCTGTGCCCACTCACATCCACGTACTCTGCAATGAATATAAATTCTCAAGCATGTCTCAACACAGATTTTTAATGCTGTGTTACGGTGCAAGGCTTCCCGAGCCTTTTGTGTCTTACACGCAGCGGAAAGGAACGGTCATAACAATGAAAGAAAACCAAGAAAAGAAATCAAAGCTTTCCGGATTGGGTGCCACGCTTCAGCTCGGGAATAAGCCGCTTTGGAAGGAACGCGTGTCATATTTCTTCGTGAACCTCGGAAACATCCCTATAATGACCATGGTCAACGCATACCTTTCGATTTTCTATACTGACACACTCGGTATGGACGCAAAGGTCGTCGGAACAATGTTTTTGATAGCAAGAGTTTTTGACGGAGTGAATGACCCGTTCATCGGTTATTTCATTGACAGAGCGCCAAACTCAAAGTTCGGAAAATTCAGACGGATTCTTATTGTCGGAACGATCATCTGCACCTTGAACTATGCCGTGGTATGGATGGGTCCGGCATATGTTTCGGACTCGATGAAGGTTATAGTTGCCTATATTTCATATATGCTTCTCGGTGTGACCTTCCCCGTTATGGACATTTCACTCAACAGTATGCTTCCTGTAATGACAAACGATATGGAGGAGCGAAATTTCCTTGCAATGCTAAAAAATTTTGCTTACGGTCTCGGCGGTGGACTCAACCTCATAGCTCCTATTGTTTTCGCAAAGTTCAACTCTTCCGTCAAGGGTTATAATATTATGAATCTGCTTGCTATGGGAATCATCCTTTCGTGCTCGCTCGGCGGAATCACGGGCATTCATCAGCGAGTCGAACCGCTCAAGGATGCCGGATATAAAGCAAAGGATGTTTTAAGAATCATTAAATTGAAGCCGATTGTCGCTTTCTTTATCGGAGGACTCATTGTTCAGACGGGACTTGCGTTCGTTGCAACGTCGAATCCATATTATGCAACGTACGCGCTCGGCTCGATCGGAAAGCTCACGATTATGAATACGGTCGCAATTGTCGGCGGCCCCGTCTCATTGCTTGCCGTTCCGCTCGCGAAGAAGATTGGAAAGCGCAGGATTTATGTTTGCGGAATGATCGTCACGGCGATCGGTTGCCTCGTTCGTCTTGTTGCGGTCAACGACAAAACGAGCGGTCTTGTCGCCGCCTGCATCTCAAGCGTAATTTGCAGCTGCGGAACAAGCTTTGCACAGCTTTTGTATTATTCGATTCAGGCGGATAATATCGACTATGTGGACTACAAGCTCGGCCTGCGTGCTGAGGGCGTGATTGCCGCAGCGACCTCAATGATTACAAAAATCAGCAACGGAATAGGCGCAGCTTTTTCGCTTTACGTTCTTTCATGGACAGCAAACGGCGACGGCTCATACACAAAGTTAGGCCTCAGCCTTGCTGACGGCTTGATTCCGGGTATAGTGGTTTTTGTTGGTGCGATTGTATTCTTGTTGCTTTACAGAATCAACAATGAAGAAGCCGAAAAAATTCAGGCGGTGCTTTCGGAAAGACGGGAGACGGCGGAAAATGAAACTTAAAAATATCCGAATCGATGATCTGTGCGGTTTTGCCGTGACAGACAGTGAAAATCCGCGCTTCACTCTTGAAACCGAAAACGAGCTTGAAAACGCCTTTATTTCTTCATATTCCCTCAAGGTCAAAAGTGACGAAGCTGTCCTTTGGCAGACAGAAGAGCAAAGCTCTACTGTCGACAATATCGTTTATGGCGGAAGAGCTCTTCTCCCGTGCACGGTTTATACGGTGGAAGCGACGGTTTGTGACAATTACGGAAACAAAGCCGAAAAAACGGCGGAGTTTGAAACAGGCTTTCTTTCCGGTGATTTTCCTGCGGAGTGGATAACAAAGCCGAACTATCATGTCGGTTTCAGAAAAAGCCCCATTCCGCTCGTCTTCAAACGTCAGTTTTTGCTTTCGGGTAAGGTGAAAAAAGCGCGGCTTTATTCAACCACATTCGGAATTTATTCATTCACGCTTTGCGGAAAGGAGATTTCCGACGACCGCTTTGCTCCCGGTTTCACGAGTTTTGAAGACCGACTTCAATATCAGGTTTATGACATTGCGCCGTTTCTCGAAGAGAAAAACGAATTGGTTTTCACCGTTGCGGGCGGTTGGGCGGTCGGGATTTTCGGCCTGAATAGAAGTAATAAGCTCGGCGCCGACAGGCTCGCGCTCAAAGCGCTTGTTCAAATCGAATATGACGATGGGCGAAAAGACGAAATTAAAACCGACGAAAGCTGGCTCGTTACCGCTGACGGGCCTGTCAGAGACGTGTCGTTTTATAACGGAGAGATATTCGACGCAACGAAAACCTTGAGCAAGGCGATCTTTGAAAATGCCGAAAAAGAGAAGCCCCGTATTTCTCCGCGCCTCGTCGCATCGTACGGAAAATTTGCAAAAATAATCGAAACGCTCGAACCGAAAGAGATTCAAAAAAGCCAAAACGGCTATATCTATGATTTTGGTCAAAACTGCGCCGGAGTTCTCGAACTTGAAATTAAAGGGAGAAAAGGGCAGAGGATAACCGCTCGACATGCGGAGGTTCTTTTGAACGGCGAGCTTTTTACAAAGCCGCTGCGTTCGGCGAAAGCAAAGCTTGAATATGTTTGCGGCGGAGAAGAAGAGACCTACTGCCCGAAATTTACCTTTATGGGTTTCCGTTATGCCGAGCTTTGCGGAATTGAGCCTGAAAACGTCAAGGTCAGAATGAAGGTTATTTCCTCGATTGACGAGGAAACGGGAGACTTTTTCTGCTCCAATGAAAGCATTAACCGTCTTCAAAAGAATATCAGATACAGCGGTTTTTCAAACTTCCTTGAGATCCCGACCGACTGTCCTCAGCGCGACGAAAGACTCGGCTGGACGGGCGACATCTCCGTTTTTGCTTCGACGGCGTGTTTCAACTTCAATATGAACCGCTTTCTTAGAAAGTGGCTTATTGATGTGAAGGCACAGCAGACAAAAGACGGAGGAATCCCCGTCGTTGTTCCTCGGGTCAAACATTTCGGCGGAACAAAGATTACGGCCGGCTGGTCCGACTGTGTTTTCCTTGTCCCGTGGGCGCTTTATCAAAACAGCGGGGACAAAACCATTCTTGAAAAGTTTTATCCGATGATGAAAAGATATCTTTCGGGAGTCGAAAAGAAAGCGGCGGCGTTTTCATCGGGGGAAGATAGATACATTTGGTCGCACGGATTTTCTTACGGCGATTGGTGCGCTCCGAACGAAAATCAAAAGCAATGGATGGCAAAAAAGAAGTGGATTTCAACCGCATATTATGCCAACGATTGCGCCCTCGCATCAAAAATTGCGACCATTCTCGGTTTTGAAGAGGAGGCTAAGGCGTTTCAAGAAAAGCGAAAGTGCATCGAAAACGCATATCGGAACGTTTTTACCGACAAAAAAGGAACGCTCAAAAATGAGTTTCAAACGGCCTATGTTTGCCCGCTGTATTTTGGAATGGTGAGTGGAGAGGAAAGGAAAAAATATGCTGAAAACCTTTTAAGACTCGTGAAAGAAGCCGATAATCATCTTTCCACCGGCTTCCTCGGAACACCATATCTCCTTTTCGCCCTTTCGGACAACGGATATATAAATGAAGCATATGACCTTTTACTTCAGGATACCGTCCCGTCGTGGTTGTATGAAGTCAAAGCCGGGGGAACGTCAATTTGGGAGCGTTGGGACGCGCTTCGACCCGATGGAACCGTCAATCTCGGAAAAGATCCGGGAAGCGGTCTGGTAAACGCCGTCGGCGGAGGAATGGTTTCTTTCAACCATTATGCGAACGGTGCAGTCGGCGATTGGTTATATAGGCGCGTCGCGGGGCTCGAAGCGATTGAGCCGGGCTACAAAAAATTTAAGGTTGCACCCCTCGTCGGAGGCGGACTCACGAGCGTGTCATGTTTCAAAAAGCTTTCGAGCGGAACTATCAAAATCAATTGGAATTTTGAAAACGGCGTTTTTGTCCTCTCGATTAATGTTCCGTTTAACACGAGCGCTGTCATCACGTTGCCCGACGGAAAGAGCTTTGAAGTTTCAAGCGGAAAATATGTGTACAGCGTTGAAATGTGAGCAATATTATTTAAAAAGCCATGTGATGACATAACCGAATAATATAAAAACATATAGGCGCAGCCGATGGATTTTACGTCAGCTGCGCTTGGCTTTTTAGACAAAATGAAAAACCCTGTAAGCGTCTAATCGTCGAAGAATGTTAACCGTAATGTAGTTTTGTGTTTCAAATCTGCCCCACAAGTCAAGCAAAGAAATAATGGAATATCTTTTACGAGCGACGAGCTCGAACGAATAGACAAAATCAGTCTGACCTGATCTTTTCTGTAATCCCCCGTAAATGTGAATCGCACCCCGCTTGTCAAGCTGCAATGCCTGATAAACGGGGTGCGGTTTTGGTAAATGAAAGTGCTGCCTGTGACCTGAGCGGGAAAGCCCGCCAAAATTGAGGGAAGAGGTGCGGCAAAAATTCGTGGTGTGGATAAAAACTGAATAAGTTTTCTGTATATTGTCAAAAGATGTCGAGAAGATTAGATATAATCCGAAGACACGTAAAAGCTCATGAAATGCTGTCTAATTTTTGCCTCAGCAGTTCTTTCTCATTGCTGCCGTTTGTTGCAAATCTGATATAAGGTATTCCGTATTTGTCGAGAATTGAATTCTTCATCCTGTCGCGCTCGGCTTGCCTTGTACCGGATTTGTGAAATGAATATCCGTCAACTTCTATTGCGAGCAAAGGCTTTTTCGATATCTTATTAAAAATCAGAAAATCAAGATGCGTTGAGCTGTTCATCTCATACTGGCATTCCTCATCGCTCAAAAGATGCGGATTTCTTATAATCATATTTAACGGCTGGTGACAAATGACATCAAGGTCATTTCTTTCGCTTTCGCTCAGAACCTCGGTTATGAGTGCGTACATAAGATTTTCCGAATCGTATGCGGAGACCCTTTTGTGTTTCTTTAGATAGTCCTGCCTTGCCTGAGTGTACTGACTGTAGAGATAATCGAACACCGAATATAATGCGCTGTCTGTAACGGTACAGTTCTGATATTCGATGTAGTCGACAAGGTCGCGTATATTCTGCCCGTCTGTCTGCTCATTGCCGGATGTTATCAGTATGAGCCGCTTCTTGGCTCGCGATATAGCAACATTGAGAAGATATGGGTCATCTGTGAAATCCGATATCTTATCATCTACGGTTGTCATTATTATTGTATCTTTTTCGCGTCCCTGAAACTTGTGAACTGTAGCTGTTGTTATGCCATTGTCCGGGAGCTGTCTCTTTATTTCGTTAACTTGATTGTTATACGGTGCAATAATTCCTATGCTGCCGGGAACGGACTCTATTTTAGGCAATACCTCTGTTGTAAGGATATCAATTTGGCGTTGATTCATGTGTTCTCTCGAATGATTGCCGATTGAAGTTTTGATAACAGACAGAACATTAGATTCGCCGCAATCTTTCGTCATAATTACAAGATTGCCGTTATAGAACTTTTGATTGCAAAAATTTATGATTTTCGGGTGACACCTGTAATGTTCTCGGAGGAGTGTCCTCGGAGCATTTGGGATAACTTTGCATAGCGAAGAGAGAAAACTGTTTTCTGCAAAGTTATAGCCCTGCGGGAGCTCAAAAGATTTAAAAATAGCATCGGCGATTTTTCGGTCTTCGTCAGTTATAACATTCGGCAACTGTTTTGAGTCTCCCACTATTACCGCATGTTTGGCGTTTGAGAGAGCCAACGCCCCGGTTGGGATATCAACCTGAGAGGCTTCATCCATTATTGCATAGTCAAATTTAGCCCTGGAGTATAAACTGCTTCGAGATGAAAATGTTGTGCTGAGTATCACAGGATATTCAGCTTGAAATTCGTAAGGCTTTTTCCAGAAATCATCTCCTATAAAAATTGGGCGGCTTTCATTTTTTGAATATTTAATATACAATCGGTGCTTCAGATATTGCATCGACTTTGTCTGCATATCATTCAGAAGCTGGTGTGCGTTTATATTTTTCAGAGAGTTTTCAATAGAGCTGATTCTTCTTTGCAACTCTTCTTCTTTGGCTCTGTAAAAAAGTGCATGGAGAGCCGATATTATATGCTCGGGCTTGTTTTTATAAAAATCCCACTTGCACATACCAAATCTGAATCTGCTTCTCAGCTTGAAAATCAGCGGGATTTTTTTGTCGTTGTCGGCGTATCGCTGACATATTTCCCAAAGCTTGAGAATATCGGAGGATTTAACCGTTCTGCGCATCATTATCATTGAACGATCCGGCAAATCGGTTTCTGTGATATATTGTTCAAAGTGGTATTGTTCGGTGATGATTTGGTTGAGCTCCTGTCTTGCCTCGGCGAGATTTGACTGCATCTCAAACACGTTTTGAAGCTGTTCGGAGAGCCTGCCTATTTCTTCAATGAACTCCGGCTGTTCTGCCTCGCGGAAAAACCATCCGCTGAAATCGGGATATGAATCTGTTTGGGATGTCAAGAACTTGGTTTTGTTAGAGGATCTGCCGAGTGAAGCGATAATAAATTCAAGCCCGTATTCCGAAAACTTTTCGTATATATTCTGTATCGCAGAATTGTTGTTAGACACGACCTGCACAGTTTTGCCCGAGATGATAATGTTCGCGATGATATTAAGTATCGTTTGCGTCTTTCCGGTTCCCGGAGGTCCTTCGATAACACTGAGCTTATTTTCTAACGCATTCTTTACGGCTTTGAACTGACTCGCATTGCAGCCGAACGGGAAAATAAGATGCGTCGGCTTTGCTAAAGCGGCAGTGTAAAGAGTAGGATTCAAGTAATACGCCAGCACTGATGTTTCGTCGATGAAATCTATTCCGGCATACTGAATCGGCAAAAGCTTCTCTCCGGTTTCTGCTTTCAATTTACAGAGTTCCGCCGACCTTTTAAGATAGTCAAGGACATTTTTTGCGGTCTCATCATCAAGAACAGACTTTTCTATTTGCAAATCATCTTCACTGTAATCGCGCGCGGAGCCGTTCTCAAAGCAAATGTGCCAATAACGCTGATTTATATCGGTAAAAACATAGATGGCGCGTATGCCCCAAAGCGAAATCCCGTTGTGTGATATGTGATAATTCAGCGGATCCAGAACTACTGGGTCTTTCAGCCAATGAATATTTTCTGAGTTATATGAATATGTCTTTTGATTTTTAAAGGTTACCTCATACTTTTGGGTTATGGCGTTGTATTTCAGCTCGGTAATGTCTTCGGTAATTATCCGCCCGTTGGCGACTATCATATGTTTGCTTGAGTTCACACGTTTCACCGCCTGCATTAATGTCTGTGAAACAATTATACATCAATCTTGCCTGATTTGAAATAACTTTTGTTGACAAAATGTTGACAAAATAAAGAAAAGCCTTCACGCTTAAAACGTGAAGGCTTTTTGGCGGACAGGGTGGGATTCGAACCCACGAGCCGCTTGCGCGACTACCTGATTTCGAGTCAGGGCCGTTATGACCACTTCGATACCTGTCCGTATTTTTAACGGCTATGATATTTTAGCAAATGTGCCGGGCTTTGTCAAGCGGATTTGCAATTTGCCGTGAATTTTATTTGCGCATTTGCGGTATGATGCTTGTGCTGTGATGAAATGACCCCACCCGTTTTGGCGGGTGGGGCTTTGTGCTGTGAATTTTAGAAAGTGACTTTTACAGTCTTTATCTCGAAGGGCTTGAATCTGAGCGAGACTGTGTTGCCGCTGACTTCGAGCTGCTCCTCGTTTTCTTCGAGCAGGTTGCAGACATATACGCTCTTCGGAGCGCGGTCGAAGGTGTAGACGCAGTCGGTCGTCTTGTTCCATGTCTCATATGCGCGGATGACGACGTCGTCGCTGTCCTCAGCCTTCTTTACGGTCTCGATGATGACATTGTCCTTGTCGGTGCTCACGAGAGAATAGCTGTCATGAGCCGCCTTGCCGCTGACGCAGTAGAGCGGCAGGTTGAGCGAATAGCCCTGGTTGACGACATCGGAGGTGTCAACCGAGCCCGCGTGCGGGTAGATGGAGTAGGTGAAGTGGTGAACTTCTCTGTCCTGCTCGCTGTTCGGGTTGACCGCGCAGCGCAGGAGGCTCGTTCTAATGTGACCGTCCTTGATGTCGTGACCGTACTTGCAGTCGTTGAGGACGGAGAGACCGAAGCTGTTGTCGCTGAGATCGACCCACTTGTGACCGACGACTTCAAACTGCGCGAAATCCCAGAGCGTGTTGCGGTGGGTCGGGCGCTTGTAGTTGCCGAACTGGATATCATAAGTGGCCTCGGTGGCGTTGACATCAACGGGGAAGTCCGCCTTGAGAAGTATCTTCTTCTCTTTCCAGTCGACCGTGTAGTCAACGTCGATGCGCGGCAGGTCTGCGTAGAAGATGAAGCTCTGATCGATGGTCGAGGAGAGGAACTTGCGCGTGACCTTTATGACCGTGCGGACGGGTCCGCTTTCTGTCACATCGACTGCGCTGACATCGTTTATCTCGGTGTACTTCTGATCGAAATAGACCTTGATATCCCATGCCTCGTGGTTGAACGGTCTGTCGTCGTAGGCATAAATTTTGTTGAGAACTTCGCCCTCGGGCGCGACTGCTCTGCCGGTCGCCTTGTGAATGAGCGACGCGATGTTCATGTCCTTGTCGAATTTGACGGTGAAGAACTTGTTCTCTATAGTCTTGTTCTCGACTTTAACGGTGTTCTCGCCGGACTCGCCGCCGTGAACAATACTGAAGGTCTTGTATCCCTTTGCGGGCACGCCCTTTGCAAAGAACACAAGGCGACCGTCGGCGGATTTCTGCCACGGCATGACGTTACCGTCGGCGTCGACTATCGAGAAGTGCTCGGCTGCGGGCATGTCGGTGATAACGACATCGTTGCGCTCTGCGCCGAAGGTGTTGAAAACGGTCAGGGCGTTGCCGTCCGGAGTGCAGACTATCTTGCCGAGAGTGTCGGCTATCTCAGCTTTGCCCTCGGAGATGAGCTTGTCGTACTGCTCCTTGGAATCCTCGTAGACCTCTTTTATCGAAGAGCCGGGGATTATATCGTGGAACTGGTTGAGGAGTATTATCTTCCATCCGTCGTTGATGAACTGACGGGGATAGGACGCGATGCCGTTTGAGTCGGCGATGGCGCAGATAGTCTCCATATCGTGATAGAGCAGCTCGCTCTTTCTGTTGTAGCGCTTGTTTCTGCCCTGCGAGGTCAGGGTGCCGCGGTGGAACTCAAGATAGAGTTCGCCCGCCCATTTGGGCAGCCTGCGCGAACCCTTGACTTCTTTTTCGAGGTCGTGATAGAAGTCTATCGCAAACTCCTGCTTGACCTTCGGACAGCCGGGGATGCCCTTTGTCATGCGGTGACCCATTTCGAGCATATCGCGGGTCGGTCCGCCGCCGCCGTCTCCGTGTCCGAAGGTGCAGAGATACTCTTTGTTGAGATCCTTCTGCGAGTATCTGTGCCAGCCGCCGAGGATGTGCTCGGGATTGAGATAGGCGTTGTATGTAGTCTGCCAGCAGTCGCCTTCGTCGAAGCAGTCGGTGCTCGGCGAGAAGTGGGAGAGAATCTCCGTGCCGTCGATGCCCTTCCACATGAATGTGTCATAGGGCACTTTGTTGAACTCGTTCCAGGATATCTTTGTGGTCATGAAATAGTCAATTCCGGCTTTCTTCATGATCTGCGGGAGAGCCGCGCTGTAGCCGAAAACATCGGGGAGCCACATTATCTTGTTGTCAACGCCGAATTCGTCCTTGAAGAAGCGCTTGCCGACTAAGAACTGGCGGACAAGGGATTCGCCGGAGGTGACGTTGGTGTCCGACTCGACCCACATACTGCCCTCGACTTCCCAGCGTCCTGCGGCGATCATTTTCTTGATGCCCTCATAGACCTCGGGATAGTCCTCCTTGACAAAGGCGTAGAGCTGAGCCTGCGAGGACATGAACTTGTATTCGGGATATTCCTCCATGAGCTTGAGGACAGTCGCAAAGGAGCGGCCGGCCTTCTCTCTTGTCTGGCGGAGTCTCCAGAGCCATGCGACATCTATATGCGTGTGGCCGATGCAGCAGGCGGTCGCGTCCATGGCGTCCTTTGAATATATCTCCCTGTCGAGCAGGTCGATTGCCGCCTCGGCGGAGGCAGCGAATGTATCGTAATCAGCGGTGTTGAAATCGATAAGATTGACGGCGTCGTTGAGCGCCTTGACTATATCGATGCGCGGAAGATCGTCCGCGTTATAGAGGGACGCGACTTTGAGCGGGGTTTTGAGATCGAAGATGAGGCGGTTGACAAGGTCATCGACGACCTTGAGGCGCGCACCCATTCTGAGCTTGCCCTTGAATTCCCATGCGTCCGAATACGCGTTGAGGCAACAGTCGAATTCTTCGCCGCCCTTGGCGCAGTCGAGCAGGCGTATCTCGCTGTGGTTCGAGTCGCCGCCCTGGCGCAGCTCGCCGTTGAAGTACATGATGAACTGCGGGTTGCTGCGATTCCACGGGCCGCTTGCGGAGGGGGTCAGTTGATAGACCACGGGTCTGCCGGCAAAACGCTCGGGAACTGTGAAGCTGTGGCGGAACCACGCGTAGTCCTCTTTATAGCCCCAGTAGTCGTTCTCCGAGTCGAAATCCGTCCATTCGCCCTCGTCGATCTGTGAAAATTTGTACTGCCCGTCGCGGAATTTGAAGCCGCCGAGCGTCTCGCTGTCGGGGTAGAGATATTCATTCTCAAGGTCCTCGATGACCTTGTAGACCCTTCTGGCGAGCATGAAGCGCTCGGAGTTCTTGTCCGTGAAGCGGATGTCTACATGACTCATTTGATTGCTCCTTTCGGAAAATTCTTCGATTTATCCGTCAAAATAATTTTAACTTGCGGTACATGACAATTATATATTATTGCCGCGGGGGTTACAATAGATTTTTAGTTATTTTGCCAAAAGATTTGAGCCGCAAAACAAAAAAGCCCCGCAGACGAGTGCGGAGCTTTCTCTATATTATTTATGCCTGATTGTTGCGAATCATGTTGAGGATATTGCCGAGATTCGTCGTGCCCTTGAAGAACTTTCGAAGCTCGGAGAGGCAGCGCAGGGGATTGGGATTCCAATCGGAGCGGGGAGCGGGCTTTATGCCGATATTTTCGAGCATCGGGCGCAGAGCTTCAAAGCGCTCCTCAAAGCTTTCGCAGTCCATATTCTCTCTCTTTGTCCAGCCGACCTCGGCAACAGCCCAGAAGCGCGGGAAGCACATATACGAGAGCCTGTCAAAGTCGCGGACATACTCCGTCCAAATCGGGCACTCGACGCCGAACACGTTCTTCTTTCCCTCCTCGGTCAAGCCCTTGATATAGGGGTCGAGGCTGTAGGTTTTCTTGAGCGAGGTCATGCCGTAGGGGTAGTCGCAGTAGTAATAGTAAAACTCGGAGACTATCATCTTTCCGCCGTTGTTGGCAAATTCGACGGAGCGATCCTTTTTGTCCATCCAGCGCTGAACGATGATGTCCTTGGGCATCATGCCGCTGTTGAGACTCTCGTTCCAGACTATCGCCGTCTTGCCGTGCTTTTTGAGGAAATCTATCGCTTGGAGCACAAACCAGCCCTGAAGCTCTTCTTCGTCCTTGAGACCCAGTTCTTTCATGCGCGCCTGGCACTTCGGGCAGTTCTTCCAGCGAACCTTGGGCGCTTCGTCGCCGCCGATGTGGAAATATCTGCCGGGGAAGAGCTCAATCATCTCGCCGAGCACATCAAAGACGAGCTTCAGCGAATCGTCGTTTCCGGCGCAGAGTATATCATCAAAGATGCCCTGCTTCGTACCGACCTCGAGGGGCTTGCCCTTGCAGGAGAGCTCGGGATAGGCGGCGAGCACGGAGAGCGTGTGGCCGGGCATATCGAACTCGGGGATAACTTCAATATAGTTGTCGTCGGCATATGCGACTACTTCGCGGATCTCATCCTTTGTGAAATATCCGGAATACTCCTCTGCGAAGTGGTACTGGCCGAAATCCGAGCTGCGGCGGCGGGAGCCGACTGTAATGAGCTCGGGGTGGCTGTCAATTTCAACGCGCCAGCCCTGGTCGTCGGTCAGATGCCAGTGCATGGTGTTCATTTTGACGAGTGCGGCGGCGTCGATGAGCTTTTTGATGTTCTCGACCGTCGTCATGTGGCGCGCGCAGTCGAGCATGAATGCGCGGTATTCAAATGCGGGCGCGTCTTCGATTCTCACGCACGGGCAGATATCGAGCTGCTTTAATTGCTTCAATGTCTGGCTCGCATAGAAAGCTCCGCGCTCGCCGCCGGCGGTGGCTTCAACACCGTTTTCGGTCACTTCGAGCACATAGCCCTCTTCGGGCAGTTTGTCTGTCAGACGCGCGGAAAAGCTTTCGGAATCGATGTTTTCCATCTTGACGCTTCCGCCGAGATAGTCGATTTTGTTGGGATTGGGAATAATATTGAGCTGCTTCATTTTCTTTTCCTCCGAAGGGCTTTTATCAAGGGTCAGTATACAATAAACGTGATTCAAAAGCAAGGCGAAATTCAGCTTTCGGGCTTTTCTTCGGGTTCTTTATGCTCGCTGTGCTCGTTTTTGATCTTCTCGGCTCTGCACGCTTCGGCGCACATCTCCTCCTGCTTTTCGAGCGTTATCTGCTTCATTGTGTTTTCGTCTATCTTCATCAGCTTCATCAGTATTGCCTGACGGGCGAGAATACGGTTCATCTTGCCGTGGATATCCTCGATCATTATCTCGGTTTTGAGATTGACTTTGTAGTCGTTCTCGGCGCGGCGGCGGTCTTTTTCCTCCTGGCGGTTTTGGCTCATCATTATCAGCGGAGCCTGCAGCGCGGCAACGCACGAGAGCACTAAGTTGAGCAGTATGAACGGATAGGGGTCGAACGCGCGTTTTGCGAGTATGACATTGCCGACCATCCAGAGTATCAGCAGGGCGGAGAACGAGAATATGAACGCCCAGCTGCCGGCAAATTTCGCAATTTTATCCGCGGCGCGCTGACCGAATGTGTATTTCTCCTTGTCGGGGTTTGCAGATATCCTGCTGTCGGCGAGCAGGGATATGATATCCTCGTTGCTCATGTCGTGCTTGACATCGCTGATTATTTCGTTGACAAGTTTCTTGTTCTCTTTCATCTGGCACACTCCCTTGAAATTATCCGTATACTATTTTAACATAAGACGAGAGGATTTTCTATAGCTATATTTGCGTTTGCCAAGCGGCGGTGGTATACTGTGTTCAGACATAATTCAGTCTTATGTGCGGATAATATATAAAAAGGGGAGAAGAAAATGAAAGAGCTCATGAAAAATATTTCAAAATCAGAGGTTCTGACCCTGAGAGATCAGGTGCTCTGCCAGCCCGGCCAGGTGGTCAGCAAGACCCTCGCCCAGAACGACGCGCTGAGCATAACGCTCTTCGCTTTCGACAAGGACGAGGAGATAAGCACCCACGCCTCCGGCGGCGACGCATTTGTCACCTGCCTCGAGGGAGTCGGAAAAATAACGATAGACGGCGTTGACTACGAGCTGCACGAGGGCGAGAGCATAGTCATGCCCGCCGGACACCCGCATGCGGTCTACGGCAAGGAGCAGTTCAAGATGCTTCTCGTTGTGGTGTTTTGAAGATAGAATAAAAATGTCCGCCGTTATAAATGCGGCGGACGTTGCTTTTACAGCTTGAGGGTTGACAAAAAGATATTATTTAGTTATACTGATATCAATTAGTATCAATATGTATCAGCTGGTGATTAAATGGATGCACTGGAATTTTCTGAAATGCTCTCGGATAAACACATAACAAATCTCAAAAAGCTCAAATATAAATACCCGGATGATTTTGAAGAGTTTATAAATATATTGAAATCGTCGTTTTATGAAAAACTGCCGCTGAATGATTTTGACGGCAAAAATATTGTATATCTGACGTCATGCACGGGTGTGAATCTTGAAGCGGTGAAACTGCTTTTTACCGCGCAGAACTCCGCCTATGCCGCAAAGGCGGTTGAAGAAGAGATTGTTGCGACCTCGGCGATTGAAAGCATTGACTTTGACCGCAGCAGTGTGCGCAGCATAATGCTCGGCAATGCGCCGAAGGGCAATCAGGAGAACAGGATATACGGACTGAAACTTGGTTTTGAGTTTATAAGCGACAGGCACAATCATATAACAGAGGAGAATATCCATAAGCTCTATATGATGGCAATAGGGAATTTTCTCGAAGGCGATGACAGACTGCGCGACGGGGAATTTTACCGCCATGATGATGTGTATGTTATGGGCGGAGACGGCGTTGTACACCGCGGCATCGGCAGCGGAAAACTTCCCGGATATATGAAACAGTTTGTGGATTTCGCAAATGCCGACGACGGCATAAATGATCTGCTCAAGGCTGCAATGTTGCATTTTGACATCGCATACTTGCATCCGTATTTTGACGGAAACGGACGTATGGCGCGTCTTTTGCATATGTGGTTCCTGATTCAGAAAGGATATGAAAGCACGCTTTTTGTTCCGATGTCAAGCTACATTGAAAAGAGCAGGGGAAAATATTACGACGCATACACTCTTGTTGAAAATAACGCGAGGCTTGCGGGAGTTACAGATGTCACGCCGTTTCTAATATATTTTATAAAAAATGTCTATGACGAAATGAAACCGGATGCAGTTAAAACGGACTTAACGGAAAGATACAATGAGATTCTGCGTTCGGGTGAAGTGACGGTAAAGGAGGCGAAGCTCTGGCAGTTCGTATTATCGACATACGGCGGCGAGGGCTTCACAACGAAACAGCTCGAAAAGGACTTCGGAGACGCAGCATTTGCTACCGTACGCAAGTTTGCTTTGAAATTTTCTGAGTTTGGCTTGCTCGATGCACAGGAAATGAAAAATAAAGTTATCTACAGGATAAAATAAAAATGTCCGCCGTATGATATAAATGCGGCGGACAAATTTATATAATTTTACCCCTGCTTTGAAAACTCGCATCCGCAGTAGTTCTGTCTGTATAGATCATACTGCTTCGAAAGTTCTATCGAGCGCTTGTAGCCCTCGCGCTTTTTGAAATCTGCGGGCAGGTGGCGCACTCCGTATTTTTCGCCCATCTCCTCGCCGATGCGGTTGAGTATCTGCGAATTCTTGTGCGGGCTCACGGAAAGAGTGGTCGTGAAATAGTCGAAGCCGTGCTTCTTCGCCTCCTGAGCCGTGCGCTCAAGCCGCAGATAAAAGCACTTTTCGCACCGCGAACCGCCCTCGCGCTCCTGCTCATATCCCTTTGCCGCGTCGGTGAACTGCGTATGATTATATTCACATTCGAGCATTTTTATATTGTGCTCCGCGGGCAGGAGAGATATTATCCTGCGCTGTTCGCTGAGCCGGTGTTCATATTCCTCTGCGGGGTAGATATTCGGGTTGAAGTAGAGCACGGTGACATCAAAATATTTTGTCAGATATTCGAGCACATAACTGCTGCACGGTCCGCAGCAGCTGTGCAGCAGCAGGGACGGCACGCGCCCCTGCTTTTTTATTTCATCAATTTCACGGTCGAGTTCGAGCTGATAGTTGATTTTGTTCATCTCAACGCCTCCGCAGTATATGATACCGCAAAAGGGCAGATAAATCAACCGCTCAGTCGAGGATGCGCCCGTCAGTCGATATCGTCACGACCTGCCACGGGATGAATTTGCCGCTGTTCTGCAATGCTGTTTTTGCGGCGTGTTCGAGCCCGCCGCAGCATGGGACTTCCATTCTGACGACCGTCACGGACTTTATATTGTTGTTCGCGATTATCTCCGTCAGCTTCTCGGAATAGTCGACGCTGTCGAGCTTCGGGCACCCGACAAGGGTTATGTGGTTTTTGATGAATTTTTCGTGGAACGCCGCGTAGGCGTAGGCGGTGCAGTCGGCGGCGATGAGCAGCTTTGCGCCGTCAAAATAGGGAGCGTTTACCGGCACGAGCTTTATCTGAACCGGCCACTGGCGCAGTCGGCTCTGCATTTCGGCGGGCTGAGCCGACGGGGCGTTTTCCTCGCGGTTCATCGTCATGAGCCTTGAACCCGGACATCCGCCGTGATGTCCGCCGAGTTTTTTCTTCATCATGTTTTCTTTGACCGCTTCGGCGTTGTAGGCGGCGGCCTCGCGTTCGACAAAGGTTATCGCGCCTGTGGGGCACGCGGGCAGGCAGTCGCCGAGCCCGTCGCAGTAGTCGTCGCGCATGAGCT
>ULPX01090077.1_pt1 | contig 28021 bp, 48 predicted proteins | sample 1953911 | NCBI WGS metagenome assembly ULPX01 (sample SAMEA4835640, study PRJEB28245) | human gut metagenome | biome: gut microbiome; material: fecal sample | place: Denmark | collected 2008 | reverse complement strand
CCGCCGACGAGGAAGCCATTTAACACAAAAACTAAACTAGACTAATTGTTTTTAATCCAGTATTATATTCTGTATATCAATTATATAGTCCTGCTTTTTTTACTGGTTCGACCATTATTCGACCATTTTGATTTTTATGTACTATCAAGATTTTCGTGTTTCATATTACATGTTGTTTTAAATGTTATATTTGCGCATTGTCAAACTAAATAGTGCGTTTATGATAATATCTTTTAGAAGTATCCAAAAATGGATGAGAGTGCATAAAGTTCGTAGAGAACTTAAAAAAGATCAAGCTTTAAGAGAACGCTGCATTGGTTATGTCACAAAAGTGAGTGGAACCAGTTCTTTCATTCATGTGGCTGATTATACATATAAATATATCAAAGAAGGAAAATTGCCTTAATAATTTTAAACTTCCTTGTTTGGTAAAAGCATGGGTAAGGAGAACTTTATTCTGCTTACAGACTCATTTTGTGCATCTTCATTAGAAGATACACCTACTCCTATAATACTTGCAAACACACCAACTTTTGCATTGTTTCCTTTGTTGTCAGATGTTGTCAATGACAGATTAAATTCAATATTTGTGATATAACAATGTTTTGACGCTATCTCTATGTAATTTGAATCCTGTTTCCCTATATCACCAATAGGATTAATGGTGAGTGGATATTTTGATGTTCCTCCATTTAATTCTGTTACTGCATCTGCTATTTGAGTAACTGTGTCTTTTATGAATTCTTTAAGTTCCATGTTGTGTTCATTATTAATGGGTAATACCTGTGTTAACTATAAATATTTAGTTTGAGGGATATTTCTTTATTTGGTATATCTAAAGTATGATGAGAAAAAATGATATAAATTAATAAATAGAAAAAGTAATAATATGCCATTTGAGAAAATTATTATATATCGAAGGTATATACAATATGAAAAACAGTGAATGTACAGTTGGCATAGTACATAGATAACCAAGGATGCTATGGTAATTATTGCAATAGCTTTATTTGTCTTTTTTTGCCTTTGGATATAATTATCTGCAATTCTATATTTTGCTTTAGTTTCAGGGCAAGCTTTTCCTGAAGTAATGACATCTGTAATCTCATTCATATACTCTTGTTTATTAGAAATGAAAGAGTATATGACAGTAAAAATGGTTATACCAATTCCAAATATAGCCAAATTAAAACTACTAATATCATTAATTAATGAATTCATACTTAGCTCATATAATTTGTTACAACGCTTTCTAATTTATCTATTACAAATTTCTCGTCATAAAGTTTGGTATTATACTCATTTTCTGTTATAGATATACATTCATTATATAAACTTTCAATTAATAAAGAATATTTTGTTTTTGCATTCTGATAATCCTTTTTTATCGTTTTGCTAATTTTATATTCTTTTTTTCCTATTGGAATATTGAATACTTTCTTTTTAATGGTAATGTCATCATCATCATTTATCATTTCAATAATCTTATCATATGGCATTCTCATAAGATTAAACTCTTTTCTACTATAAATCTTTCCTCCTATAATATATTCATTAAAGGTGACGCTATATTGATTATTTGTGAATTCTATAGTTTGAAAGTTAGCTGTTACATTATCTAAGATAGGGAATGCTTTTAATTCTTCTACAAAGTCTTTAGACTTTAGATTACTGACTTTTATATTTAGTACTTCTTTGATCATTGCCTTTGCCATTCGGATAAACTCTTGGCTATCTTTGTTGGGATCATCATAAATGAAAATATTCCAGTGTTTTTTGAATTTATTTTTTCCTTTAATAGCCATGGGGTACATGATGATATAATGATGATCACTTCCTATCTTTACATCTTTTGTCATTGGAATTTTCTTAGATGTTTCGATGTAGCCGTCTCCTAAATTGGTTTTGTGAGCACTCATTTGAATGAAAACCACAGGGCTACCATGCATATCTTTTCTTTGTGCTGTAAGCTTTACAATTTCATGAGTATAGTTTTTTCCATTATTTTCTAATATGATTTTCTTAGTATTTGAGCAGTTGAATTTATTAATCTTTTCACATGTAGAGTTAACCATTTCTTCTCTATCAATATTGAAAAGTTGGATTTCTTCTTCCTCTATTTTTGTTCTAAATACAGGAACTCTAATTGTTCTTAGTTTCAACTCATTCATAGTATATCTTATCCTATATTTCGTTCATTTTTCAACATTGCCAATTCACCTTTTGTCCTTTTGAGGTCTTCAGTGAGTAGTTGAATAGTTTTCATTTGCTCGTTAATTGTCCCCTGTAAAGTTGCTATGGTATCAACCAAGCGTTCTACACGTTCTATGTTTGGATCAGGCTTCATCTCTGAGAGTAGCATTGGGCCTTTATTGCGGAGCAACCAATCTGCTGAAATGTCCGTAAATGCGTTTAGTGTGAGCCTGATTACTTTAGAGGAAGGTTCCGTGTTTTTTTGAAACATTGAACCAATCACTGATTGTGTCACTCCAATTTTAATAGAAAACTGCCTGTCTGACAGCTTATAGTAAGAGATTATCTCTCTAATTTTTTCATTAACATTTGTATCAGCCAAGCGCTCCATATGTTCCGTGTTTGAATCCGATCTTATTACAGATGGTAACATTTCTCCTTTTCCGCGAAGTAACCATTCTGAGGAAATCTCTTCAAATGTATCAAGTATCGAATTTACTGTTACAAGACTCAACTCTCTAACGCCGTTTAGTTGCTTATTAAGCGTGTTTTGCGCTATACCACATTTAAGGGCAAATGCCCTTGTACTAAGCCCATAGTATGCAATAATGTCTTTGATCCTACTTATCATATGCAACCAAAATTATCCTATATTTCGTCCATTCTTGAGTATTGTCAACTCACCTTTTAACTTCTGATTTTCTTCTAATAATCGTTGAGTTTGTATTGTCTTGTTATTGATCTCGTCTTGTAGATTGGCTATTGTATATACAATATTTTTTAGTTTCTCCATACCCGGTTTCGTCTCTTCTTTTTGAAGAAGCATAGAGCCGGTTCCCCTTAATAGCCATTCTGCAGATATTTCTTCATTTGAGAGCAATATAGCATTAACTGTAGTTAAACTAAGTTCTCTCATTCCATTTAATTGGTTGGAGAACGTGTTGTCTTTTAATCCACATTTCATTGCAAATGCTCTTGTACTAAGCCCATAATATGCAATAATGTCTTTAATTCTTGTAATCATATGCAACCAAAGCTATCCTATATTTCGTTCATTCTTTAACATAGCTAACTCACCTTTTAATTTTTGATTCTCTTCCAAAAGCCGTTGGGTAAGCACTGTCTTTTCATTAATCTCATCCTGTAAATTTGCTATTGTATATACAATACTTTTTAATTTCTCCATGCCCGGTTCTGTCTCTTCTTTTTGAAGAAGCATATTTCCTTTGCCACGCAATAGCCAATCAGAGGATATTTCCTCAAATGAGGATAAAATTGCAATTATAGTTGTAAGACTAATCTCTCTTTTACCAATTAATTGGTTATTGATAGTTGTAGGCTTTAATCCACATTTGATAGCAAATGCCCTTTCTGACAATTCTGAGTAGGTTATAACCTCTTTAATTCTGTTTATCATAATCAATCAAATGTTAAACATCCACAAATGAGGATGCATTTTGGTTTTTAAATTTGCATATATCCACATTTGAGGATATATTTGCATCATAAATCAATCATACATACAAACATACAAAATATGATTGACAAAAACAATTTAAAAATAAAGAATATGAGCTACAATTTATCTCAAATAATGAAGTCTGCACACCGCAATTACAAGAAAGGTGGGAAAACATTTTCAGAGTGTTTGAAATCCGCATGGAGGTTCGCAAAACTACAGGAATCGTTTTCGGATGAGAATGTAGCCAGGAGAAATAGAGAATTTGCAAATAAGCAGAACGAAGAAATACGCAAATCCGCAAAAGCTACTCCGAGCAAGGCATACAATGATTTGTCTATTCCTGCATCAGCTTACTATAACCCTAACAGCACCCAATACGGTGCACACTATGTGGGAGATTAATAATATGGAAGAGTTCGCAAACAGATTAAGGGAAATGAGCCTTGCATCCATATCCGGGATGATAGAAGGACTTTCTTATGTACTTGATGGTGATTTTAGCAGTGAAAAGACTGCTGAAGTATCTGAAAAGTTGAGGCTCATTTCAGAGGAAGTGTTCAACCGTGGGCTGGATTCCCAAGAATCCTACCTTGCACGAGATAATGAATTGTGCGATCGCATGCTTGCACGGATGGATATAGATTGACCTCACTAAGTCAAACCAAGATAGCCGGTTAACCGGCACCCAGTCCGGCCTTTGAGCCTGCCTTTGAAAGGAGACTGGGAACACAGAGAAGAGTTCTTTGACATATTGGTAAAATGGTGTTTTGGAAGTCGACACGTGCCGAAAGGGATTACTGACGTAGGCGGACTTCCCAACGATATAATGCTGTGGTTAATGGTCAAGCCGTATCGTTGTAAAACTAAACCAGTTAGACATTTGTGTCGGCAAATCGTGGTATTTGCTTTATGTATATAAAGGTGATGTAGCTCAGGCAGGTTAGAGCGCTGTGTGTGGTGGACGGTTGGGAGTTCGAGTCTCTCAAGAAGATTCTTAGCTTAACGGGAGAGCACCACAAGCAGAGGTCGACGGTTCGAATCCGTTCATCACTTCAATGTTTAATTAAATAATGTAAGAATTATGGCAAGGTTTTTCCAGTTTGTAATAATCGGGATAATATTAGGAATGATGCTTATGATACTCACATCTGTCGTCTCCTCATGTTACTTTTTTGTTACAACATTTACATTGAGTGATTTTGAAGAAAGAACAACTTCATTTGTTCTTGGCGTTGTAAGCGCTTTGTTTACATACGGAATGTTTAGGATATCAATGAATACCCTGCAAGCTTTTTCAGATAAGTTGGATGCAATAAAAAAGAGTTATGAAAGCAATAATTGAAATAAAAGATGTCGCCTTTCGAGAGATAGGCGACATCAATAAGGGAAGAGGTAAACCTATTAGGGATTGCGTGAAAGTCTTTGAAAGCTACAAGGTGATAACTTTCTTTGGCATTCCCATTAAGCGAATTACCCATACATTGAATGATTGGGATCCTGAAGAATCGACTTCAAACTCTCATAAGCAAGATTGATTGTTAATGGCGGTGTCCCATCAATGAAATGTAGGATGCACTGTTTTCTGCAATCTTCAACTTTGACAACGCATCCCAAATTGATAAGGATGCGTTTACCGTCTTCGGCAATCTCGATAAATTTATTCATATTTCTTATTTTTTTATTGGTACTTCAAAAATAAGAAAAACCCCTGTTCCTTTTTTATTAGCGAATAATCTTGGAACGGGGGAAATTTGTTAATCCATTAATATTAAGCGTATTATTATGAAAAATTACGTAACTCTAATTGTGATGTTCATCATCGGTCTATTTGTTGGAAATAGAATATTTAATCATGTGAATGCGTGGATAGGGGTGAGTATAATCTTGTTCACGATATTTTTTGTCATATACAAATTTATAAAAACACTGAAAAATGAGAAGAGAAATTGATTATCTGTATTTGGCATTGATTGCCATTGTTTTACTTACGTCGTGTGAAAGAGTAGCTCCTAATTATGCCGGTGTTCTCATGGAAAATTATGGTAAACAGGGGAAAGATGATTTTAAGGTAGTTTCGGGCAAGGTGTCTACATGGGAATGGGGCACGGAGTTATTTCAGGTTCCTTTGTTTGATCAGCGTGGAGAATTTGCAGAATCGGTTACATTAAAGGCTGCTGATAATACTGAGTTTACAGCCCGTCCGACATATTCCTATAAAGTGATAAAGAATAGGGCCATCGATATTGTATTTGACAACAAGCATATTGATAAAACCAACACGCCATCAGGAAAGGATGGCTTTATGCAATCGTTAGAAGATAATATCTTGGAACCTCGTATTTATGACCTTATTAAGGAGGAGAGCCGGAAACATAAGACTGATAGTCTGATGGCGGATGGTGGTTCGTTGGTTTTTGAAAAGAGACTGGAGCAGATAGTAGATAAAGAGTTTGATAAACGGGGATTGCAATTGCTTACTTTTTCTGCACAGTTGGAATTTTCAAGAGCTGTTCGTGATAAGATTGATAGTCGTAATGAAGTAAATACTAACATATCCGTTCTTGATCAGAAAATAGAAGAGCAGAAGAAACAAAATGAATTGGAACGATTGAAAACGGAACAGGCTCTTATTGCATCGAAAGGGCTGACTAAAGAAATCTTGTATAAACAGTTCATTGATAAATGGGATGGAAAAACACCGCTCTATGGTATTGCTCCTGATTTTCTGAAAATAACTCAATAATGAAATTACCCAAGTTTATCCGTAAATACTTAATCCGAAAGATTAAGATGTGAGTTGTTAAGAAAATGCAACCTTGTGGAGATTATCAAAAAGCAGTCTCTTTTGTGATTAACGCACCTTTGAAAGAGTGGCGCATCCGATTGTGGTGTGTCACTCACTTCAAAGATGAATGTGGGTTTGGCGATGAGCCTGATTGGGAACAGTTATTTGACTATCTTACTCATTGAGTAGTCCCATTAATTAATCAACATATTTATGATTCAAGTAACAATTAAAAACGATAGGAATGAGAATTTGGAAGATGCCACATTCTCATTGAGTGTAGAGAATATGCCGATAGAATCAGCTCGAATAGTTGCCGAAAAGCTTCCTGCTATGATACAGAAAGCTTTTCAGGATTATGCAGATTGTAAGGTCGGGTTTAATCGAGATAAAAAGGGAGATAATGAATAAATTTTTCTATTTACTTAATTTTTTGATTTAACACCCCAAAGTTAAGTAAATCCTCCGAAAAAGGCGTGATGCTGCCGATCGAATTGGCTCGGAGGAGCTTTTATTTTAAAATTAATCAGTATGGAAAAGGAAATTCAGAAACGTGGCATAATCAATACGCTGCGAAATATGGATGTTGGTGATGTGGAAGAGTTTCCCATTATTCAAAAAACATCCGTGACTTTCACTTTGAATCAAAGATTGTATAAAGAGAGAAGTGAAGGAATGTCCTGGACTACCAAGTCATATGTTCAGGAGGGAATCATCAAAGTCACCAGAACTGCATAGGCCATGGAAACTATTAGAGGTGAAATGGCAGAAATTCTGCTTGATAACATCCTAAGGGTGTTTTCTTCGGAAATATTCGGAAAGAGATTTTCGGCCAGTATAGTAGGAGGTGAGGATAAATTGATAAAACTCATTGAAGCAGGGAAGATCGAAAGCGATAAGCCTGTCAATATTCAAAATGGAAAGTGGCACTGCAATGCAGCCCAAGTATTGCTTCATTGCAGATGTGCGAGAAAAAGAGTCAAACCAAAAAAGAGAAGAAAATGAAAACATTAAGAATAGTTCATAACGTATTTTCGGTAGTTGCTTTAATAGTAGCTATGTATATAGGCGGTGGAATTGATGCAACATGTGGTGAGATACTTTGCTCACAGATGATGTTCATTTGTATTGTAACACTTCTTGCCATTCGATTTGCCTATGAAGAAAGGAAACAAAAAAAAGATAGCCTGTGAAGGTGTGTTCGTTGTTTGTGATTTTTTTCAGCCCGGATAACATTCCGGGCGCTTGCCGGAGTAGCTCAGGCAGGTTAGAGCGCATGTTTTACATGAGGTCGGCGGTTCGAATCCGTTCTCCGGCTCAACTCGATCAGAGTTAAGTAACCCGTGAGGGGGAATATGTATCATAATTCAATCAAAGTAGCCGGAAGCGTCCGGCTACACATGAAGGAATGGCGGAATAGGTAGACGCGTAGGCAGGTGCTTATGTAGAGTATGAAGCGCGAGTTCGATTCTGCAAGCAGGAGGGTTCGATTCCCCGATGCGCTGGAAAGCAATATTACTCATCGTTCCGGTTCGAGTCCGGATTCCTTCACAGAGATTTTCTCATTTATGTTTAACTAAAAATGCCGGTGCAAAGGACACCGTAGGGTTCAGCCCCTTGTTTAATTTTTGATTTTATTTTATTCTATCCCGGTGTGTTTTGAACGGCTATCCGGGAGCTATTTTGTTAACCTGCCTGCTTTGTCTGTAAAGATAGGGTGGGCGAACATGGTGGTATGGCGGAATTGGTAGACGCTGACAACTCTTAGTAGACTTGGTTACGATGTTATGAAAACGGGGCATCATAGTAAAACGAAACCCAATCCCATTCTACGCAAAGACGCGAAGATTGCCAAGCATTGCAGGTTTGAATCCTGCTACCACCGCGAAGATTTAAATAAGGACTTAAATTTGCTATAATTTATTTTGGTGTTTGTGTTTCTGGGCTGGATGGTTCGTGAGAATAGTCCACTTTTATATGAAGCTTTGGCGTAATTGGTAGACGCGCTCAATACCAGAGTTGGTTCAGTGGAAATCTGTATATGAGTATCGTAGGACGCTTCGAGAAAGTAGACACCCAGTGCAGGTTCGAGTCCTGCAAGCTTCACAAGCTCGTTGAGGGATTTAGTAGTTTTGTCATGTTTTATTTTGTGTTGTTTTATTTTGTGTTTGTGTTGTGATTCAAGGTGTACGGTTCGTGAGGATAGTACACCTTTTTACATTAAGGAGGAATGGCGGAATTGGTAGACGCAAGTATGCAGATAGATTGAAGAAAGTCATACATTGGTAATCTATCGTCCCGGTTCGAATCCGGGTTCCTCCACGCTTAACCAGTTATAGAATATCATAGTAGTATTTTTTATTTTGGTCATAGGATGTATCAGTCCGTGAGGATAGTGCATCTTTTTATTGGGCGGGTAGTATTCCTGGATGAGACATTACGGAGTGCACACAATGTAAAGAGGTCGGTTCGACTCCGGCGCCGTCCACGAAACCTTATTTTATTATGTTAGAATTAACTGAGCGACAAAAGATGATTGTTGCAGGGAAGATATGTCCGTATTGCGGTAATCCTACCGAGTTTGTTGACAGTTCGGTTGTCTATGGACGATCGTACGGGATGATTTACTTATGTGCCGGGTGTGATGCTTATGTCGGGGTTCATAAGGGAACGGACAAGGCATTGGGTAGGGTGGCGAAAAGGCCGCTTCGGCAGATGAAGCACCAGGCACATGAATACTTTGACAAAATCTGGCAATTGGGATTCATGAGTAGGGGAGAAGCCTATGCATGGCTTTCGAGGGTTCTCGATTTACCGTCTGATTATACCCATATCGGTATGTTTTCTGAGAGGACATGTGCACGCACGATCAATTTCAGCAAACAATTGCTGAATGATTACAGAGAGCTTGATTTAAGCGAGATGAAAGAGCCTAAGACACCTCATTTCCCGCTTTGAAAATGGCGTTAAAATGGCGAAGTTTCCGTTTGTTAAACTTGTCAATAACGATTACCTTTACGGATGTAATAAACTAAAAGTCAAACCAATAAATGAATTGAGAATTATGACAGTGAAAAAAAAGGATGAGCTGATAGTTCAAAAAGAAGAAACGAAGAAGTTTTCCATCAGACCGCTTGCTGCTTCTGAGATAGAATGCAGGGTTGGTTCAATGAAGCAAGATGGTTCGGGCTGTTCTTTACTATTGTATAAGGATGCCCGCGTGGACATGAGAATACTTGATGAAGTGTTCGGGGAAATGAATTGGAAACGGCATCACGATGTCGTTAACGGAAACCTTTTCTGTACGTTGTCAATTTGGGATAAGGACAAAAAAGAATGGGTGAGCAAACAGGATGTTGGCACAGAATCGAATACCGAGAAAGAGAAAGGGCAGGCTTCGGATGCCTTTAAACGTGCCGGATTCAATTGGGGTATCGGCCGTGAACTTTACACTGGGCCTTTTATTTGGATCGCGCTTGAAAAAAATGAGGTATACCAGAATAAAACGGGTTCTATGGCTTTGTATACCAAATTCAGTGTGAAAGAGATCGGTTACAATGAGCAAAAGGAGATTATTCTTCTCGTTATCGTAGACAATAAGGGACGTGTCCGTTACACTTATGGTGATACTAAGGAGAAGGTATATAAGTCTGAAACAAATACACCTTCTAATGCTTCGGGAGCAGTGTTTAAGGGTGTAGATTTAGACCGTGCAATTAAGCAGATGACCGGTGTTAAAAGCCGTCAGGAACTTGAAAAAGTTTGGGCCGGGCATCCGGAACTTCACAATAATAAAGAGTTCAGAGACATAACTTCTGAAATGGGAAGATTTTATCCACCTAAACAATAGAAAATTAATGGTAGAATTAGTAAAGTCAAGTGTGGTTTTCAATGAGGAAAACCACACCTATATGCTTGGTGAGAAGCAATTACAGGGCATAACCGGAATGGTTAGTAAACAGTTGTTTCCGGACAAATACAAGGATATTCCGGATTTCGTATTGAAGAAAGCTGCTGAAAAGGGTAGCCTAATCCATGATCAATGTCGGTTTGCCGATACCACAGGCCTGCCACCCGAAAGTATTGAAGCCGAGAACTATATCAGTATGAGGGTGAATGCCGGATATAAGGCACTTGCCAATGAATACACGGTATCTGATAACAAATACTTCGCGTCAAATATTGACTGTGTTTGGGTAAAGAACGACAGAGTCAGTCTTGGGGATATTAAGACTACCCAATATCTTGATGAAGAGTATTTGAGCTGGCAGTTGTCAATCTACGCTTATCTGTTTGAACTTCAAAATCCATTACTCAAAATTGATAAATTGTTCGGTATTTGGGTGCGTGGCGATAAGTATAAACTGGTTGAAATTCCTCGCAAAACGGATGAGGAAGTCAAGAAGCTAATGGAGTGTGAGATAAAAGGCGAACGGTATTTACCTAATCTGCCTGTTCCTTCCGATAACAAGTCACTTATTCCGGTGCAGCTTGTCAATACCATAATCGGGATTGAGGAAGAGCTTGCAGCCTTGACTGAATTTCAAAAGAAATATAAGGAGGAATTGAAAACTGCCATGCGTGAAAATGGTGTCAAATCATGGGATTCCGGGCGGCTGCGTGTCAGTTATACCCCCTCTTCGATGGGGAAGAGTTTTGATACAAAGAAGTTTCAAGAAGATCATCCGGAATTGTATTCTAAGTATCTGAAAGTGTCTGCTAAGGCGGATAGCATCCGTGTAACTATAAGAGAGGAGGGAAAATGAGTCTAAACAGAGTAACACTAATTGGGCATACCGGCAAAGATCCGGATGTCCGAACGTTGGACGGTGGCATAAAAGTGGCTTCTTTGTCTTTTGCAACGACAGACAAGGCATATACTTTGCCAAATGGTACGCAGGTACCGGAACGTACCGAATGGCATAATTTGATTCTTTGGAACAAGACTGCCGAACTTGCAGAGAAGTTTGTTCACAAAGGGGATAAGTTATACATTGAGGGTAAGCTGCGTACCCGTAACTATGAGGATAACAAACAGGTTAGGCATTACATAACCGAAGTTTTCGTAGATTACATGGAGATGCTTACCCCAAAGGTGAAACAGCCGGCTGTTCCTGCTCCGGCACCGTTGCCGTCACAACAACCGGCGCAAGGGTATAATCAGCAGGCACAGCAGCAAGCGCAACAACCTGCATACCAGCAACAGCCTGCGTATCCTCAAGTGCCACCGCCTAATGATTTGCCTTTCTAATGTATGGCAAAGGCTGTTTTGATTAAAAAGGATGGGGTAGTCACAATGGACAAGTCATTTGACTACCTCTGCTCTACATTACCGAATGGAACTTATGAACTCAATATAAACAGGAAGATAGAGCCGCGTACTTTGCCGCAGAACGCTTTGATGTGGATGTGGTTTGCGTGCATTGAAAGGGAAACCGGCACGGACAAGAATGACGTGCACGACTATTATTGTAAAAAGTTTCTTCGGCGTAGGATCTGTATGAATGGAGAGGTGGATGAGGTATCCGGAAGCACGTCCAAATTGAATACGTTGCAAATGAAAGTCTTTTTGGACAAAGTTCAGGCGGATGCGGCAGCCGAATTTGGTATCAATTTACCATTACCTGCCGACAAGTACTACAATGACTTTATTAATGAATACCGGCACCGGTAAATATTAACTAATTTCTTTTTAAATATGGATTTAAAAATTTCAAAAGCCAAGATGGCCAAAAAGGGTTGTCTTGAGGTTGTTTATGCGGATCAGGAGGGGAACGATATTACGTTTAAAGGGATTAATCCCGTACACCATGATTTGAAAGAGTCACTGCGAAAGCTCATCCCTTTTATCGTAGACATAACGGAACAGAGAGAAGCCCAATATATAAATTGGGAGCGCCCGGAGTCATGTCTTGAGGATGAGTTTTTCAAAAAGTTCGATGTCACTGGGGTTACCATTGGCGGCGACTCCTCTTTTGCGGTTTGTACACTTACAGGGAAAAGGACATTGATGACAAACAAGGTGCTCAACATCAATTCTCCCGGTATCGGCTTTGACCCGGATAACGAGCAGTATGTGCATTGTGAGGAATACAGGGATGCCGTTTACAATTTCTTGTACGAAGCCGAATTATATGTAACGGAGAATAAATGCTCTGAAATCCAGCAGGAGTTTGATTTCAAAGAGGGGGATGATCCATTTGAGGAATCAGAGCCGACGGATAATGTTGACATGGAGAATGGGGGCGCCTTTATCCCGGAAGAGAAAACTGAATTAGCGTTAGAGACAGCTTCATGAAACCCATCTATGTGACTAAGACACCGAGTATGTACAGGATTCAGTTTGAATATCATCCGAAGTTGGTCGAAGTCATAAAGAGAATTCCAAGCAGGCCACGTTATGACGGGACAGACCGCGCGTGGCTTGTGACAATTAATGATTTCCGTTATTCGGGTGGAAAGAATGCAGATTGGTATGTCCGGGCTTTTTCGCAATGGGCTGTTCAGATGCGTTTCTGTTCAACCGTTAAACGGAGGGATGTATCTGAAGAGATCAATTATGATATTCCACCGATGAAACCTTTTACCGGTGAGCATTATATGCTACTCCAACCTTACGAGTATCAGCTTGAGGGAGTACAGTATGCAATCGAGCATAAACGTTGCTTTTTCGGTGACCAGCCCGGGCTCGGTAAAACATTACAGGCTATATGTGCAGTCGTCAAGGCGCATAGGGAAGCTGATATTCATGGTGACTCTTTTCCTGTACTGGTTATTTGCCCTGCGGCGCTTAAGGTCAACTGGCAGCGTGAATTCAAAAAGTTCGCAGGAATCAATGCGATTATACTCGATGATAAAAATCGGCAGTCCTGGCATTCTTTTTATGAGTGTAAAAAGACGGATGGCAGCCCGCTTTGTGAGGTATTCATCACTAATTACGAGTCGCTGAATAAGTACTTCGTAAGGGCTGTCAATAGAGAATCCAAGCTTACAATGAAAAGCATAGCTTTCGATCAGCGCATTTCACTGTTTAACTCTGTCATTATTGACGAATCGCATAAATGCAAGTCCACCAAAACCCAGCAAAGCAAATATGTCGAGGGGATCTGCAAGGGCAAGAGATATGTGTTCGCATTGACCGGTACACCTGTTGTCAACAATAATACGGATTTGATACAACAGCTAAAGATATTAGGCCGGTTAGAGGACTTTGGCGGTTATAGTAGATATGTGGAAAAATACTGTGATGGCCCGAAACAGGCATCTAACGTAAAGGAACTGAATTGGCGCTTATGGAATACCTGTTTCTTCCGTCGTGAGAAGTCGAAAGTGCTTGCCCAGCTTCCGGACAAGACGCGCCAGTACTTGACGGTTGATATCACTACAACAAAAGAGTACAAGGTTGCCGAGGGTGATATGGTAAAATACTTGAAGAAGTACAAGAGCGCTTCGGACGAACAAGTGCAAAAGTCCATGAATGGTGCTGTCATGGTGCAGATGCAGCTTTTAAAGCAGATATCTGCAAGGGGTAAAATCAAGGCTGTCTGTGAGTTTGTGCATGATGTTATTGACGGGGGCGAGAAACTGATTCTGTTTGGCTACTTGAAAGAAGTCATAGCAGAATTGAAAAAGGAGTTCCCTAAAGCTGTGACGGTAACGGGGTCCGATAATATCAGTCAAAAACAGTATGCCGTTGACTCCTTTCAAAATAATCCCGATTGCAAGCTGATTATTCTGAACTTCAAATCGGGAGGTACCGGACTTACTTTGACGGCTGCCAGCCGGGTGGCATTTATTGAATTCCCGTGGACGTTCAGTGATTGCGAACAGGCTGAGGATAGAGCACATCGTAACGGGCAGAAGAACAACGTTAACTGCTATTACTTCTTGGGTAAGGATACTATCGACAAGTATATGTATGATGTGATCCAGACAAAGAAGAACATAGCCAATGGTGTCACCGGAACGGACGATCAAGTGGAAGAGAATATGATAAATCTTGCAATGGACTTGTTCAAGGATAAATTATGAAGCCATACCGATTGATAGAGAACGGACGTAATACTCATATCCAGGAGTATCAGACACATTTATTGTTCGGTCCGGGATGGGTTACCATAATTTCCTTTGTTGGTTGCAGGAATAGATGTCAACAGATCGTAGACCTTCTTAATGAATGTCATACGATCTCAAATAAGAATCAGAAAAATGACTGAAGAAGATATAAAGATACAAGAAGCGAAATATTCTGAAACAAAGATACAGCATACATGTGTTGAATGGTTCAGAACTACATTTCCCCATGTTGCCGGATTGCTGTTTGCCATACCCAACGGTGGCGCACGAACAAGGAAAAGCGGTTTCATGCGTAAATATGAAGGTGCCATAGCCGGTATTGCTGACTTGATACTGCTTTTTCCATGTGGCGGGAAATGTAGTCTTTGCATAGAGATGAAAACTCCGCGCATAAAAGGCAAGAGTGCAGGGAGACAGTCGCCAGAACAAAAAGAGTGGCAAAAACTGATTGAAAACAATGGTAGCGTGTATGTTGTCTGTCATGGACTGATTGAGTTTATTCGTAGTGTCTGTGATTACTTGAAAGCTGATCCACAACCGTACATAAATGACGTCTTACGGAATTATTATAAATTGATATGACCTATATTGAACTTATCAATAGATTTTGGGAACTTGACGAAAGCTGGCAATTTTCCTGCTGTGAAACGAGGCTTTATTTTTACTTGCTGAAAACAGCGAATCGTTTAGGCTGGGAGGATAACTGGACACGTAGTGATACAAAGGTGTCATCTGACGTGGGAGTGTCGGTAAAAGTATTCAAGGCCGCCCGAAATAGATTAGTTCAAGCGGATCTTATCGAATGTAAACAAGGTAACGGAAGAGGTAATAAATCAACGTATTCTATAAAAGGTATACAAAAAGGTATGCAAAATCTACCACCTTTAGGTACACCTTTAGGTACACCTTTAGGGCACCCTTTAGGGATACCTTTAGGTACACCTTTTAAAGAAAGGTCCCCCATACCCCCTAAAGAAGAATATAAGACAGAGACAAAGACAAAGAAAGAACCCCCTAAAGGGGGTAAGAAAGAAAGTAGCTCTGGCGAGCTTTTCCCACCCTCTGAACCGGAGAAACCTAAAAGGGCTACAAGAGAATTTGTGGCTCCTACGCTTGATGATGTTATTCAATACTTCATCAATCAAAATGCTCCGGAACGGTTAGGTGATTGGCAAGAGCAGGCAGAGATATTCTTCAACCATTTCGACTCGATAGGGTGGCGAAATGCCAATGGGGTGAAAATAGAGCGTTGGGAATCTAAGGCTAATCTTTGGATATTGGACCGCATCAAGGAAAATCGAAAGAAAAATGAATTTGACGCACAAGGAAGAAACTCGGATAGTGACCGCCAGAAGTTTGATGTCACTCGCGATCTCCAAGAACTTGACCAAAGGTGGAGGGCGGAGCACGGAATTGAGCCGGATGTTGGTTGACGGATACAGCCCTACGTCCTTTTGTGAAACTTATAGTCCGGATTTGCAATCTCGCTTGATGGTTGTCAAGTCTATTGCTGAATTGTCCGCTATCAATGGGTGCCCGAAACTTGGAGATGTGAGTCTCGCTTACGGAATAGAAGGGGCGAGGGCATGGCTGAAATGTCATTTGCTCAAAGTGAACGATTTTGTTGGAGCAAAGCAAAAACTGACAGACAATCAACTGTTCGACTTGAGCGACCAGATAGCTTGTGAGTATCCTTTCCTCAATATTGCCGAACTGAGCTGCTTTTTTGGACGTCTCCGATCAGGTAAGTATGAAGAGTTCTACGGATCGGTTGATCCTATGCAAATTTTGAAGTCGCTTGATGCCTTTTGCCGGGACAGGAGAAGAGATTTGCTTAAGGCTGAACAGGCATTTGAAGCCATTCAAATGGAAAATCGCATAAAAGAATATGCCAACCATGCCATCCCCCTTGAACAATATCTTAAAAATCGAAATGGAATGATGAAAGTTACGATTTACTGGGTCACTAAAGATCCGGAAAAAATTGCTCGTATAAAAGAAAAATTCGGGATACCTGACTATATGAGTGTTAATGCCGAAACTCCTGCTGAAATTAAGGACGAAGATGTAGAGTTATTGCGTGAAACGGAGAGGTTGGGTTTTATTCAACTTCGTTTTAAGCCGGAATGAAAATGGCGTTAAAATGGCGAAGTCTCTGTTTGCTAAACTTGTCATTTTACGATAACTTTACTGATGTAATGAATTAAAAGTCAAACCAATATAATTATTGAATTATGGAAGTACAAAACATTAGAATTGACCTTATCAGTCCTTCTCCTTTGAATCCGAGAAAGACTTTTGATGAAGCAGCTCTTCAAGAGCTTGCAGGTAACATTGAGAAACAAGGCTTATTGCAGCCTATCACTGTCAGAGTAGCCAAATCCGAAGATGTAACCGACTTGGAAACCGGTGATGTCGCAGCAATCCCTTGTTCGTATGAGATTGTTTGCGGTGAGCGCCGTTTCCGTGCCGTATCACTATTGAAAGCAAAGGAAGATGAAGAGAATGTTGCAAAAATCAAGGCCCATCGAAAAAAGTCTGAAAAATTTCAAACAATCGCCTGTATTGTAAGGGAAATGACGGATGATGAAGCTTTTGATGCGATGATTACCGAGAATCTTCAAAGAAAAGATGTCGATCCCATTGAAGAAGCCTTTGCCTTTGCTCAACTCACGGAGAAAGGGCGCACTTTGGAAGATATCGCTTTACGTTTTGGTAAGTCTACCCGTTTTGTTTTTGACCGAATCAAATTGAACAACCTTATCCCGGAGCTAAAAATGCGTGTGAGAAACGGGGATATACCGTTATCTGGTGCAATGATATTATCCAAGTTGGACAAGGAAGCACAAATGGAATTTCATGAAGGCAATCAAAGTACGTGCAGTACGGATATGATTCGGCGGTTTGTGAGCAATTCATTTATGGAGCTTGATAGGGCTGAATGGATTAAGGATGAGGACGATGATTGGGGCAACGATGAATTTAAACCGTGTGCCCAGTGTGAAAACAATACCGTAAATCATGGATGCCTGTTTTATGAGATGAATAACAAGAATGCACGTTGCATCAATCCGGAATGTTTCGATAAGAAGCGGATTGCTTATGTAATTCATAAGATTATGTCTGAAAGTGCCGACCTTGTTAAATCCGGGGAACCTCTTGCTTTCGGGAAAACGGTAATAATTGCCGGCACCCCCGAATCGTATTGGGGTGATAAGAGAAAGGCCTTATTTGAAAAAACTAAAGAGTCTATCAAACAGCTTGGATTTGAAATAGTCAATCCGGACGATGTGTTTAAGGGGGTATGTTGGTATGCGGAAAATGATGAGCGTACTCAAAAAATGCTTGAGAACGGAGAGATTTACCGTTGTATCAGTTTTTGGGAATATTATAATCCCGAAGTGAATGTTAAGTATTACTATATCAGAAAAGAATTGGCTTCCAGTAATAGCGCTCTTGCTGACCCTAAAGACGTAGAGAGGGATAAGATCAACGAAAAGTTGAAGAAAGCAAAGGACAAAGTGATTGAGAAGAGCGCTGAAACAATGAGAAAGTGGGCACAAGAAAAGCCCTATTATCAGCGCAATAAAGAGTTATCCGTTGATGAGCAAACCGTGTTTGATGTCATGATTCTCCGTAATTGCGGTAGCAAGTATTTGGAAACACTAAAACTTTCTACTTATAATAAAGAGTCTGATTTCGTTAAATACGTGAAGAACAATCAAGCAGATCGTAATCAATGGTATCGCGCTTTTATCGCTAACAACCTTTCAAGCAACGATGTGATGTTCTATCCCTATATGCAAAAATGCCAAAGGATTCTCTTTACAGAACAATATCCTGATGACTACGCTGAACTTGGTAAGCAGCTTGCTGCTTCTTTCGACAAGAAACAAAAGAGACTCAATGAGAGATTGAAAGAACTTGAGAACGATAATACAGAGGAAGCCTAATGGTTTCCTTTCTTATTTTTGACAAGTAGAATGAAAGACTATATAGAATTTTTAAAAAACAAGATGGCTATTAGCCACAATACAGGATTTGAAGTGAATCCGGATGAGATTACACCCTCTCTTTATCCTCATGTGAAAGATACAGTTCGTTGGGCGGTTACAGGTGGATGCCGTGCCATTTTTTCTAGTTTCGGTATGCAGAAAACTGTAACACAGTTAGAAATACTTCGTGTGATATTGAAACATAAAGGTGGTAAAGGTCTGATTGTGTGCCCTAAACGTGTTGTAACAGAGTTCTTGACACAGGCTGAACAACATTTGAATCTGAAGGTAACGTATGTACGCTGTATGGCAGATGTTTTGATATGCCCTACCGATATAATGATAACTAACTATGAGCGTGTTCGTGACGGTGAGAATGGAGTAAGAATAGAACCAGCATATTTTACTGTAACTTCTTTGGATGAAGCAAGTGTATTACGTGGTTTTGGAACAAAGACGTATCAAGAGTTTCTCCCTTTATTTTCTGATGTACCTTTTCGTTTTGTTGCTACTGCTACACCGTCCCCCAACAGGTACAAAGAACTTATTCATTATGCCGGTTATCTCGGAGTGATGGATACAGGGCAAGCTCTTACACGTTTTTTTCAACGTGATAGTACCAAAGCTAATAATCTAACGCTTTATCCACACAAAGAAAAAGAATTTTGGCTGTGGGTATCAACTTGGGCATTATTCCTTACCAAACCATCTGACCTCGGTTACCCCGATACAGGTTATGAGTTGCCTGAACTTCGTGTACATGAAGAAGTCGTAAACGTAGATAATTCTACTGCTGGTACCGATCGGGATGGACAGGTAAAGATGTTCCGTGAAGCAGCTCTCGGTCTGGCTGATGCTGCAAAGGAACGAAGGGATAATATGCAATTAAAGATTGCCCGTGTAGTAGAGATTATTAATCGTCCTGAAAATAAAGATGATCATTTTCTACTATGGCATGACCTTGAGAGTGAGCGTGAGGTACTCTGTAAGTCTATTCCTGGGTGTAAAGCCGTATATGGCTCACAAGATGATGATGAATCCGATAAGATAATATCTGATTTTAAAGAAGGTCGGTTACAATATTTAGCAGCCAAACCTGAAATGCTCGGTGAAGGTTTGAATTTTCAATATCATTGCCATAAGGCAATAATGTTCATTGATTATCGGTTTAATGATAAATTTCAAGCTATTGCCCGTATTTACCGATTTATGCAAAAATATCCGGTTGACCTCTATCTTGTTTATGCAGAATCAGAAGGAGAGATATATAAGAATTTTATGCAGAAGTGGGCGCAGCATCGTGAAATGGTTGCTAAAATGACAGATATCGTTCGTGAGAATGGTTTGTTTGGATTGGAAGCTGGGGAAAAAATGATGCGTTGGATGTTTGCTATCCGTGAAGAGAAATCAGGTAAATTGTGGCAAGCTATCAATAATGATAATGTACTCGAATGCCAGAAAATGGCATGCAATTCTGTTGATTTGGTTGTTACCAGTATTCCATTTTCCAATCATTATGAGTATACACCGACATACAACGACTTTGGACACAATGAGAGCAACGATAAATTCTTTGAGCAGATGGATTATCTGACGCCTGAACTTATGAGGATTTTAAAGCCTGGTCGCCTTGCTTGTATCCATGTGAAAGACCGCGTTTTATTTGGTAACGCTACTGGTGATGGTATGCCCACTATTGACCCATTCTCTGAAATGACAGTCTTTCACTATATGAAACACGGGTTTCGATACATGGGACGTATTACGGTAGATACTGATGTTGTCAGGGAGAATAATCAAACGTATCGTCTTGGATATACCGAGATGTGTAAAGATGGTTCTAAAATGGGTGTCGGCTGCCCTGAATATGTACTTCTTTTCCGTAAACTGCCTTCTGATACTTCACGCGCCTATGCAGATTTGCCAGTAACCAAGAATAAGAATGAATATTCATTGGCCCGTTGGCAAATAGATGCTCATGCAAGTTGGAAATCATCAGGTAATACTCTATTGAGTTATGAAGATATGAAAGGTGCTGGTATTGACAAGATACGCCATTTGTTTAGGAACTACGAGCGTGAACATATCTACAACTATGAAGAACATGTCGCTTTCGCTGAAGAATTAGACGCTTACGGTAAACTACCAAAAACATTCATGGCTGTAGATCCTGTAAGTAAGAAACCTTGGATATGGGATGATGTTACTCGGATGCGTACACTTAATATGAAGCAGTCACAGAAGAAACGCCAAAATCATATTTGTCCTCTTCAGCTTGATATTGTTGAGAGGTTAATTGAACGGTATTCAAACAAAGGGGATTTGGTATTTGACCCGTTCGGCGGCATTGGTACTGTTCCTTACTGTTCTATTAGATTGGGACGTAAAGGACTTTCTATCGAGTTGAATTATGACTATTGGAAAGACAGTCTTTCATACTTGCATGAAGCTGAAATAGAAGTGAATGCGCCGACGTTATTTGATTTAATGGAAGCTATTTAATCTAAATAAGAATAGATATGTATTTGTATAAAAACAGGCCACCACCGTGACAAAATAGTGTGAGATTATTATTAGTCTAACAAATTAACCTAATCATTTATGATAACATTGAATAAGTTGGCCCCTAAAATTTTAAAGATTATAGAGCGCCGCTTTCATCTGAATGATAATACTTCCAAAAAGGCTTTCAGTTTAAAAATATCTGCTGCTTGGAGGAAGTTTGATGAATTATCAGAATTACCATGTGACGATATAAAAGACCATCCGGAGTACAAGAAGAGAGCAGCCGATATTATAATAGTTACTGTTGCTTTTCTAAGACATTACGGATGTAAGGATATCGAGGGCGAAATTAAGAGAGCGATAGATTTGCTTTCTGATGAGTCGGAAAGATGTGATTAAGGTGTTGTTACTGACTGTTCGTGTTGTTGATTTTGTGTTGTTGATTTTAATGCAGTTTGTTATGACAGAAACTATTCAAGTCTGCCTACTTGATTTTAACAAGGGGCAGCTCACGGGATTACCGAAGAATCCGCGTTTTTTCCGTGATTATCGCTTCGAAGCGATGAAGAAGAGCATTCAGGATTCGCCTGAAATGCTTGAACTTAGGGAACTTATAGTATTTCCCTATAATGATGGCCGGTATATTGTCGTTTGTGGCAATCTACGTCTACGTGCCTGTAAGGAACTTGGTTACAAGGAGCTTCCCTGTAAAGTCCTGGCACCGGATACCCCTGTTAAGAAGTTGAGGGAGTATGCTACAAAGGATAACGTCAATTTCGGTGAGAATGATTTGGACGTTATGGAAAACGAGTGGAATAAGGAGGAACTTCAGGATTGGGGGATCGAGTTCGGGCCGGAGAAGAAAGAAGATGAATTTAAGGAACGATTCGATGCCATTACGGATGATACAGCCATTTATCCCCTTATTCCAAAGTATGACGAAAAACATGAGCTGTTTATCATAACCTCAAGCAATGAGGTAGATAGTAACTGGCTCCGTGAAAGGCTGGATATGCAGCATATGAAGTCGTACAAGACCGGGAAAGTAAGTAAGAGTAATGTAATTGACATAAAAGACGTTCGCCATGCCCTTCAAAATAGTAATACCAAGCCATAAGCGACATGACCGGGTGTTCGCTAAAAAGTTGGTGAACGATCCCATCATTTGCGTTGCTGAAAGTCAAGCTGACTTGTACCAGCAGTTTAACCCTGAATGTGAAATCGTTACTCATCCGGACGATGTAATCGGCCTTATTCCTAAACGTAACTGGATGGCGAAACATTTTGGTGAGCTCTTCATGCTCGACGATGATGTTCATGCCTGCAAGGCGATCTATGCGGATAAAGGCGAACCCTGTCGGGTGAAAGACAAGGATAGAATTACTAACATCATTCAGTCATTATTTGAGATGGCCGGTATGATGGGTGTTCATCTTTTCGGTTTCACTTCCCGAATATCACCTGTGATGTACGATGAAACCGGCTTTCTTTCCCTCTCTAAAATGGTAACCGGTTGCAGCTATGGAGTAATCTATAACAAAAATACCTGGTGGAATGAAGAGATACGTTTGAAAGAAGATTTTTGGATTTCCTGCTATATGAAGTACAAAGAGCGTAAGATTTTAACCGATCTGCGTTATAATTTCGAGCAGAAGAGCACATTTGTGAATGCCGGTGGGCTTGCTTCGATCAGGAATCAGGAAGAAGAGCGCAAATCTATTCTTTTCATCAAAAAGAACTTCGGTGATAGTATCTTGTTAAAGAGTGCGACAAATAACGGCAAGGATAAGACGAAGCAGCTTGTGCAGTATAACATATCCTGCAAATTCAAGTTCTAATAGTCTGTAAAAAAGGCGTTTAAATGGCGTTCATTCTGTTTGCTATATCCGTCTTTTTTTGCTAAATTTACTGATGTAATCAATTAAGAGTCAAACCATTAAATTAGAATTATGATTATTAGAACTGTTTGCGGATATGATTTCTTTGAGGTGAGTTCTGCAATGCAAAAAGCGATCCGGAGAGCTGATACCGGGGTAGCCGGCTTTTTTGCATTGGAATTATGGGCGAGTGGATACCGCGACTATGTGTGGAAGCGTCTATACACCATTAGTGCAGAAGATTGCTTCGGTGTCATAACAAAAGAGATAGAAGCATTGTGGCAAGGTCATGAGCTTGTAAATAAGAATGCTACCGGACCAAAAGGGAGGATATTTGTCAGTAAAGCGGTTATTCTTCTTTGTGAATGTAGGAAGAACCGGGATGCAGATCATTTGCAGAACTTTATCTATGACAGAAGGGATATCGACATAGAAAAATGGATAGATGATGTTAGACGTTATCCCATTGCCATTCCTATATATACTTTTGATGTACATACAAGGAAAGGGAAAAAGCAAGGTAGGACCAAAGAAGAGTTTTTCAGGGAAGAATATGAAGCGTTACAGCCTCGTGTTCCTGGTTTGTTCGATGATTTAATATCTACCGATCTACCGAAGTAATTTAATGATGAAACCACAGCTACTTGGTCGTGGTTTCATCATTTATATAAGTCAAACCAATTTAATTCAAGAGAAAATGAATACGTATTACAAATTTGCGCCAAATGTATTTTTGGCAAAGTGTGATGAGAAACACGAAAAAGGTGAAACTATCGAAGTCACTACTAAGTACGGTAAAGAGAACGAAAGTATAGTATTTAATCTAATCTTCGAAAAAGAAGGATTTTACTATTACTCCATTGTAAGAGCTGACGGTTTTAATGCTCAAGAATGGGCGAAGCGACGAGCAGAACGTCGCAGGGAATGGGCTGCATCTGCTGTACGGAGAAGTAATGAATACTATAACAAGTCCAACAAAGATAAAGATTTTCTTTCCCTTGGTGAACCTATAAAAGTAGGACATCATAGCGAAAAACGACATAGAAAAGCGATAGACGATGCTTGGAATAATATGGGCAAAAGTGTTCAGTTTGACGAGAAAGCAGCAGAACACGAAAGTAAGGCAGAATATTGGGATAAGAGAGCTAATGCCATAAATTTGTCAATGCCTGAAAGTATAGATTTCTATGAGCATAAATTAGAGGTCGCAAAGGAGTATCATGAAGGTGTCAAATCTGGGAAGTATCCACGTATGCACTCTTACACTTTAGCTTATGCAAAGAAAGATGTAAACGAAGCTCAAAAGAATTATGACCTTGCAGTAAAGCTGTGGGGAGATATTTAATAGTCTTTGAACTACCTCAAACAATACAGTTATGGGAGAATTAACAAGAGAAACCTCATTACAAAGGGTAATGAGGGCTTCAGGTCGTGTGCCTGTACAATGTTCATGTAGTATTTGTAAACAGCAATGTAATACACCATGTTTAGGAACCCCGGATGATATTGAGAAGATTATTGATGCCGGATATTCTGATAGATTAGCTTTAACTCAATGGGCTGTCGGAATGTTATTAGGTGTTACCACTTCGATTGTATCTATGATTCAGCCCGTTGTAGGCAAAAGGTATTATGCTTTCTTCGAGAATGGTCTTTGTATTCTGCATGATAAGGGTTTGAAACCCACAGAGGGGCGTTTATCTCATCATACGGTTAAAAAAGATAACTTCAATCCATTTATGAGCATTGCTTGGAATGTGGCAAAGGAATGGCTTATGTTTGAAAATGCAGAAGTTATTTCCCGTGTACTAACTAAGTTTGTTAAGGAGAGAAAGTTATGAGTGTACATTCATCTGTACGTGTTGATTGCAAGGCATTTGCGAAATGTGGTGTGAAATCCCTCTCTCATTGTCGGCGATATCGTGGTGAAGATAATTATTGTAAGGGATGTACTCTTATTCGCCGTAAACCTCGAAACAGGATGTTTGATGCGGATGGCAGAGAAATGAAAAAATGTACGCATTGTGGCCGCTATTTCTACCTTAATCGATTTTATATAAGTTCGATCATATCGCATGGAAAGAAATACCGAAGATTATCATCTTGGTGCCGCATGTGTATATCAGAAGTAAATAATAAAAGAAATTTTAAATAAGTCAAATATGAATTATGGAAACTATTTTAGAAAAAGAAATTGAGAATCTGAACATTTTAGTAGAAATGTTAGAGAAAGAAAATGATAGGCCATTATCGATGGAGATCCGATTGGATGCCAAGTTTCTGGCAAAATGGTAATAGGAGATAAAAGGCCTTTATATTTTGAGATCGAATGTGAAAGTGACTCAATAGTACGTATCTGTGCTGAAATTTTAAATGACGGCTTCCTTACCGTGGAACAGGCTAAAAAATACTTTAAAACCAAAAACGTATGAAAACAATTGTAATGCTTATAATGGAAGTTTGCCCCAATAACGGCATTTTTTATGTGCCATTAATAAATAAAAAATTATGAGTGGAGCAGAAAAACTAATTATCAGATTGTCAAAAACAGTGCTAAGTATAGATCTTAGACAGGAAAAGAGCATATTTTGTTCGATGGTATTACGGCTGATGGATACCGCAGAATTTTCAAACGATTACTGCAATGCACTTAATCTTGTTCTTGAGTTATTTCCGGAAGTTGATAGGGAGAAATTAGAAAAAGAATTGAATAAATACGTTTGATTGATCAGGGAAAATGAAAACGAATAAAGTGGCGATAACCTCGCAAGAAGCGACAGCTATTAAATTGGCACTTAGAGAGCTTCAACTGGCCATCGGATATGGTGAATTATCCTGTGCGCAATTAGCTCAATATGAAGCTGCGGAAAAGTGTCTTCTTAACCTGCTGAAGAAAAACAATAAGTATAAAGGAGATAAATAATGGATTTAGAAAGTGTACTCAATGCTTTACCTCGCTCCATTAAAGTTAATAAAATCGAGTATAAATTGATTATTAGTACCAATCTTGCAATACAAGAGAAATGGAGTGTTCTATATGCGCCGAGCACGATTTGCCCTGATGTGCTGGAATACGAGTCAATTAATGATGATCTATGTATCGCAGCTTATGAGATGCTTCAATGGTGCAAGGAAAATAAATTTGTCAAATGATTAACAACAAATCAATAATGAATAGTAGTGTTTAAAACGGATAAAATATGGAAAATGAGTTAGATCAATGGCACGAACTTTCAAAAAGAATAGTAGACTTCACTACTAATTGCAGTGAAGATATTAAGCCATATATATTAGGACAATTAGAAGCGTTGTCTGAAATACTACGTGGACAAATAGATTTTAACGTATAATAAAATAAAAAATGAGTAAAGGCGATTTTGAAGATATGATAATATCATTGTGTGAGCAATATATGGAAGAACATGATTTAGTCGATTGTTGCTTCGATATAAATATTAATATTTATGGCAACACAGTAAATCCTTGCATTTCAATTAATAATGAGGTTAAATCTGATCAGATATGAGCAATATTGATTTAAACGCCCTCCGTGACAGGGCATATAAAACCGCCTGCGAGCATGGTTTTCACGATGAAGAACTGAGTGACGCACATTGGCTTTGCCTTGTAATATCCGAACTCATGGAAGCTGTGGAATCGGATAGAAAAGGTAAACGAGCCAATGTTGATCGGTATAATAAGAAGATTGCTAACAGCCGCATTTGTCAATGGTTAGACCCAGACATTCCCAAAGAGCGTGGTTATGAAGTCGCATACAATGAAACTATAAAAGGCTCAATTGAGGAAGAGTTAGCCGATGCTGTTATCCGCTTGCTTGACTTAGCCGGATTACGTGGCATTGATCTAAACCTTGCAATGAAAGATCTGAATAATAACATTGATGATATGTCAGAAGCTTGCAAAGATGAAACATTTACAGAGTCTATTTATGCAATATCTACTTTACCGGTAAGATATGACGGTCTTTACGATTTCCCTACAACCGTGAATGATATGATAATGTCTGTTTTCGGACTGGCTTGCCATCTTGATATAGATTTGTTCTGGCATATTGAGCAAAAGATGCAATATAATGAACTCCGTGAGAAGATACACGGGAAGAAGTATTAACCATAAAATAACAAGAGAGGAGCTATTATGGATATTTCAAGACATATCAATCTTATAAAAAATCATGGCTATAAAGGGAAAATCGGAGTTGTGAAAGAAACAATAAACGGGATAGTTCTTGCCGCAGCAAGACCGGGAGATGTCGTTTTGTTTCGTCCGTATGAAGTGCGTGAAGATGAATGTGAAGAAGCACAAGAGTATGATAGAACTCATTGCTCTATTGAATTTCCTTACGATGAGGAGACCATTCAAGAGAACATAAAGCGAGGAAATGGCATCAATACTTTCGCTACTTGTGTAGGAGTTCCTTTATCTATGATTGAAGAAATAGTAATTGACTAATAACAAATCAGTAATATGAGCAAAGAAAGATTACAAGAGATAGCAAAGGAACTGGTAAATAATGCCAATATGCCTTATTGTTGGGAAGATATCTATAATCGTTTGATTGGTGGTTATCCTCTTCCGTTTAAAGTAGAAGTAAAATAGCGTAAAACTGAACAAATATGAATGAAAAGTCAATATCGGTTTCTAAGGAGCAAGTTTTTTGGCTTAGAGAAATGTACGAAACCCACCGGGCATTATTGGAAGGGACTCCTGATGATGGGAATGCGGCTGAACTAAAGCAAGTAAAAAAACATGTTCTTCCGCTTATTAAGGAATTGGAGAAGATAACTAACAAATAACAAGATAAATATGAATATAACAGAATTGAAAGATAACGAATGTTTCATCAAAAAAGAATATATATCTAACCTATATACTCTTTATACGCTATGTACAAAAAGCTGCTCTTACTCTTTCAATACGCCTCATGAAGCGGAAGAAGAGGCAGAGAAGTGTAGTTTGAAAATATTAGAAATAGAATAATGAGCGAATTGTATTATGAATTATTTTTTCAGATGATAACTTTGAGTGTTGTAGTTAATTTTATATATTTGTAGATATTTTTATATGTCATAAAATTTTAAGATTCATTTTGTCGGAGTAGAAATAT